>Ga0209216_1000003_pt1 | contig 378007 bp, 281 predicted proteins | sample TexAe_OM2H0_O2_FD_187940 | JGI IMG/M metagenome (GOLD analysis project Ga0209216, IMG submission 187940) | Forest soil microbial communities from Davy Crockett National Forest, Groveton, Texas, USA - Texas A ecozone_OM2H0_O2 (SPAdes) (version 2) | ecosystem: Environmental > Terrestrial > Soil... | reverse complement strand
ACTCGCGACCCACCACACCCACAAACGCGCCCGAAAAACTCTCCGAAAACTGGTCCGGCATCGCTCGCGGCTCACCCTCAACAATACTGCCGATAAACCGGTATCCACGGCGGTGGGCGGTCTCAATGAAACGCGGAGTCTTTGGATCGTCGTCGAGTGCTTCCCTCAACTGACGAATAGTGACTTTTAGGACGGCGTCGGTCACAAACGTTTCCGGCCACACTGCGTTGAGGAGTTCCTCTTTTGTGACCAGCTGTCCAGGGCGGACGACGAGGTAGTGGAGTACTGCGAATGCTTTCGGCCGGACTTTAATCGCTTGTGAGCCCTGCCATAGACACTCATTAGCAAGGTCAAGTGCGAACGGGTCAAAGATTATGCGCTTGGGGGTTGCCATCGCAGCGGGGTTACCAAAACCTTACGTCTCTTTTATGACTCACAAACTGTACTTGGTCCATTCTGCTCTCTTGATGGAACTATCGCAATACAGGGCAGCCTTCGTAATTCAATTTCGTTCGGATACCGACGTAGAGGTTGGGCGATTCGAAGGCAAGATTGAGCATGTCGCTTCGTGCCATGCTACCCGTTTTCACTCGCTTGAAGAATTGCTGACCTTCATCGCCAAGGTGTTGGCGGACGTTCGCAGTAAAGAACAGGGTTAACCACTAAGAATGTACGAAACCAGACATAAAGATAGGTTTCGCGATTTCAGAAAGCACAGAAACATTACCGGAGAGTTACTGGAAGTTTATGACTCGCCGTGGCTTCAAGTCTATTTTCAAACCTTGGAAATAACGACATTGTCGGCGGTTATTGAGGGCCATAAGCATATTTTGAAGGAGACGTTGAAACGGTCCCATTCACCCATGAAAACACGAAGAGTCAAATGATGAGGAATGAAATGAATAAACGTACTAATGCACTTGCAGATCGACTTGAACAAGGAGCCCGGGCACTCGCTGACTTTGCGAACACGCTGACTGCAACAGAGTGGGAGACTCGTGTTCCAAGTGATGGACGCAAGGTCGGAGTGATCATCCATCACGTAGCTTCTGCATATCCGGTGGAGATCCAATTGGCTGAACTACTGGCTAAAGGCAAGCCAGTGGTTGGAGTGACCTGGAGCCTCATCAATGAAATGAATGCAAAGCACGCTAACGAGCATGCGGCAGTTACCAAAGAAGAAACACTGGACCTGCTGAGGCACAACAGCTCAGCCGCTGCAGCAGCTATCCGAGCGTTGGAAGACGACGAGTTGGACAACGCTGCGAGAGTTTCGCTCAATGCTGATGCGCCGCTCACTTGCCAGTTTATGCTCGAAGATCACGCAGTGCGTCACAGTTATCACCATCTCGCACGTTTACGTGCCGCTCTAATTAGATTTGCCGAAGCCGCCTGACTCTCGGTCCAGTGTGTTGCGAGCTTGAGAGGATCGAGAGTTAGCGGGAAGAAATGAATAAGCAGCTCGCAAGAACGAAGCCGAATGGCATTTCGCCATTCAGTATAGAAAGAGGAGATTCTATGAGAAAGCAGTTAGTGAATGTGTTGGGCAGGGTTTGCTTGTTGGTACTTATCAGCGTCGTATTCGCAGGAGTGTCCGCGATGGGGCAAGCTTTTCCATCAAGACTCCGAGTGAATATTCCGTTTGATTTCACTGTTGGCGATAGACAACTTCCATCGGGAACGTATTCGTTCAATCGTGCTCAACCGACCAACCGTGATTTGGTATTACAGGTCAAGCGATTGGACGGGGATTTCAACACATTTAGCGTGACCGTTCCAGTTCTTAGTCTGGAAACACAAAATAAAGGTTCGATAGTTTTTCACCGTTACGGTGATCAGTATTTCCTGTATCAACTTTGGCCAGCGGGAGAGAATACAGGGCGGGCATTCACAAAGTCACAAGGCGAACGCCAGCTTGAGAAGAAGTTTCACAACATTGTGAATATGGTAGACAAAAATAGAAAGACCGTGGAGATCGTAACTCTAGCAGCTGAATCACGTTAAGCTTCTCGACCGATTTCTAACAACATGGGATGGCTTCGAATTGGACCTTTACCGGCCCAACTGAAGCCATCCATTTTTTTGTCAACTTGTCCTACAAAAACCCGCCAGCTAGTGGGTAAGTTTCAACTCTCTGCGCAACCTCTGCGGCCTTCTGCGAGACACCGTGAAGTAACAGGCTGAAAACTCGAACGGCCGTGCAAGGGGTCAGTACCGTCACGCGGTAGCGTCGGGTCAATCTGCGTTTCATGGGCCAAGATATGGATCACGGACCCGACGCTACCGCGTGACGGTACTGACCTCTTGCCACTGCGTCCAAGTTTCTTCACACAGTCTATAAAGGTGGGGGAGAATGAGTGGTTGAGTTTTCACAAATCTCTACCGCTGTGGTACTGACTCAATCATGAAACTTTTCGCTGACCAGAAACGTCTGATCTACTGACATTGTGAAGGAGGCCCTCATGGTCGGGAAAGCATTGTTCGGACTACTCGCTGCCGCCTTGATCTTCATACCGCTCGAAAGATTCATTCCGCAAAAACGCGAACAAAAGATATTTCGCAAGGGATGGCTGACCGACATCTTTCACTTTCTCTTTACTAGAAGTATCGCAGATGTTTTTACTTTCATGTTTGTAGGCAGTCTCATCTTTTTTCTGCACTGGCTTATAAGTCCAAGTTTTCAGCAAGCAGTCGGCGCGCAACATCGCGGTTTACAATTTCTTGAAGCTTTTGTAATCGCCAACATCGGCGGTTACCTGGGGCATCGACTCTCGCACCAAATTCCCTTTCTCTGGCAATTTCATAAAATCCATCACAGCATAGCTGAAATGGACTGGCTAGCGGCCGCACGGGTGCACCCCTTGGATCAGATTGTTACTAAGGCTTTGATAATTGCGCCGCTTTACGTGATGGGATTCAGTAAAGCGACCTTTGGGGCTTACCTTGGTGTTGCGATTTTTCAGGCTGTATTAATTCATGCCAATGTGAAGATCAACTTTGGACCATTGCGCTGGTTGATCACAACTCCTCAGTTTCATCATTGGCATCACAGCAATGTACCCGAGGCTTTCAACAAAAACTTTGCTGGTGAACTTCCGTTGCTCGATATGTTGTTTGGCACCTATTACCTACCTAAAGACCGGATGCCAACTTCTTATGGATTGTCAGAGCAGGTACCTGCCGGTTACCTGAAACAGTTGGTCTACCCATTCAAGCGTCGCCATCTTGCAACGGACGTTAATTGAAACGTCGGCTTACAAAAGGTGCAGTTAGCTTTTCGTCAATCAAGACGTTTCAAGGCGTTATCAAAATCGGCAATCAGGTCTTTAGTGTCCTCGACTCCTACCGAAATTCTAATAAGACTATCATCAATTCCTGCAGCAAGACGCTGCTCTCGTGAATGATGATGGCCCCACATCGCCGCGACGTGAGCCACTACAGTCTCTACTCCTCCGAGACTCACAGCACATTTAGCACGCTCTAATGAACTAATAAACTTGTGAACCGCCTGGAAGTCTCCATCAAGTACTACACTCATCATTCCCGTGTAGCCCTTCATCTGACGTCGTGCCAACAAGTGCTGCGGATGCGATTCAAGGCCGGGATAGTTGACCTTAAGTACTTTCGGATGATTCTCAAGAAATTGGGCCAGAGCAAGGCCGTTCTGGTTTTGGCGTTCAACTCGAAGGCCAAGCGTCTTCAGCCCGCGTTGCAATAACCAACTATCAAAAGGGCTAAGAATCGATCCAGACACGATTGCGAAATCCCAGATAAGGTCCATCGTCGATTTAGTTGAAATGATTGCGCCGGCGGTAAGGTCATGGTGGCCACCCAGATACTTAGTCGCGCTATGCACAACGATATCAATACCAAGCGTGAGAGGCTGCTGGTTCACGGGACTCGCAAAAGTGTTATCGATAATTGTTGTTATGCCGCGCGATTTCGCCAGCTTTGCAATTCCTTCGATGTCCGTGAGTAGCAACAAAGGGTTTGACGGCGACTCGATATAGATCAGTTTGGTGTTTGGCCGGACGGCACGCTCGAATTCCTCCAGCTCCGTTTGGGCCACGTGAGTTACTTCAATGCCCCAACGCGGCAGCAGATCACGAAGAAGCTTTGCAGTACCAGTGTAGTGATTTCGCTGCGCTACGACATGATCTCCACTCTGTAAGGTCGTCATGATTGCCGCGAAGATGGCTCCCATTCCGGAACCTGTTACCAAAGCCGCTTCCCCGCCCTCGAGGGACGCAATTGTTGCCTCGACCTGTTTGTGAGTTGGATTTCCGTAGCGAGTGTAGAATTCAGTTGGTCGAATTGCCGTGCCCAACTCTCCCAGTTGAGCAGCTGAGTCGGCACTGAATGTGGACGTCTGCCAGATCGGGGCTGTTACCGCATGAGTTGAGTTAAATGGTTCCCACTCGTGCACGACTCTCGTTTGTAGTCCCAACTCTTCGTCTTCGTTCTTGCTCATCGATTGCTCCTTCGATACTAAGCGCTTGTGGCAAATCTAAGTCCTGAATGCTTGATATAGTCGGTGATTCGATTCAAAGCTACATCGAATTCTTTTGCCGATACACCGAAACCCAAACGGAAGTGCGACGGCACTGCAAAACAATCACCCGGTGCAGTGAGTACGCCGAGCTCCGCTAAGGCAATACAAAATGCACGAGTGTCGCCACCATTCGTCAGCCAGGGAAACGCTGTCAATCCGCCAGTAGGTCGAACCCAACCCAGGTGCTCATTGTTATCAGCGAAAAACTGATCGAGTAGTTCCAGATTGGCCGTAGCGATTTCCTGGGTGATATTAATGATTCGCTCGCGATTGCGTACAGCAATCAAAGCAAACTTTTCTGCCAAAGGCGGGTTAGAGATTGTGAAGTAACCGCGAGCATCTGTGTAAGCCTGCAAGCGTTTCCTATTTCGGTCAATGATCCAACCGCAACGCGTACCACTCAAGGCTAACGATTTTGAAAGGCTACCTACGGTTGTAGCGTTTGGTAAAGCCGCCGCAGATTTTGTCAATCGACCGTGATAGATCGGATGATAAACCTCATCGCTAACAAACTGAATGTTGTGTTCGGTCGCCAGGTCATGAATCGCGCGACATTCTTCGTCGGTAACCGTGGCGCCGGTCGGATTGTGCGGGGAGTTTACGAGCACTAACTTAGTCTTCTTATCGATAAGCGTTGCGATCTCTTCAACCTCGACCTTGAAACCGTTCTCTGGACGAAGATGATAGTGACGAATCTCCAAACCAAACATCTTTGCCACCACTGCTGTCGGCGGGAAAAGTGGGAATGGCAGAACAACATTTGCACCTGGCTCAGCGGCATTCGCAAAGATCACCAGGAGTGCCTCCGAAGCACCAGTTAGCACTTGCACTTCACTTGCGCTTACACCGTGCATTTCCGCTACGGCTTCGCGCAATTGGACACTCCCTTCAGCACTCGAATAGATGAGTTCCGTCTCCATCAAAGACGCTCGCTCTTCCTCACTAACAAGGTCGAGCAATTCACGTAGTTTCCAATGCGGTCCGGTACTGGACGCGAGATCGTATTCAGGTGGTGAATCAGAGAAGTGATACTCGTTTAGCCATTGATCGAGAAGAAATGACGGTATCTGCATCTAGTCATTGTCCTTCCAGTGGTACTCCATATATTTTGCGGTTTCCACAGCTTGTTCGTGTCCCAGTAACTTTGCGACGACGTGCAATGACATGTCGATACCAGCAGAAATCCCTGCGGAGGTCACCACTTTGCCGTTATCTATGAAGCGTTTTTCTGGATCAATTTTAGTGTTGGGAGCCACCGACTCTAGTTCGCTCAAAGCAAGATGATGTGTTGTTGCGCTAAGACCATCCAGTTGACCCGCACGCCCGAGGATCAAACTGCCAGTACAAACTGAGAGCACTTGCTCGGCACTCTTGGAACACTTCTTAACCCACTCAATTACTTCTGGTATTTCGATCTGCTGCCTGGTTCCGTAACCGCCTGGAATAATCAGGAGGTCCGGTAGTGGTGCATTACTAAAGGTGTAGTGGGGATTAATACTCAACTGATTCCTTGCCAGAACTGGGCCGCGCTCACGCGCAACGGTGTAAACGTTAAATGGTTTTTCATTTTGATGTCGGCCGGTAACTGAGAAGACCTCAAAGGGTCCGCAAAAATCTAACACTTCAACCTCATCGAAAATGAAAATCGCGACATTTCTCACAGACTGAGACATTCAAACCTCCTCAGTTGTTACTGAAGAATTACACTGTATACTTGTTCACAAACTGGACCAAAAACTGATTTGTTAAATCTACTTAACACATTACTCACACGCAACCTCTACCACTACGACATCGTCTAACTTAGTTGTTAATAATCGCAACTTCAATCGTCAAAGTTTCGTTTGTTCTTAGTCTCCCAGCTCTAGCTGTTCGTCAACATTCATAGTTCCTACATCTTTGCAGCCTACGGAAACAACGTGCCAGGTTGATAAGATGTTTTTCAGGAATTCTCAAAAGTTCTCAGGTCGAGATGATTACTTCCACCAATTCAATCTATGAGTTCGGGCCTTTCCGGATTGATACGGAAAGGTATCTATTGATGAAAGGTGAGCAAACCATTCCCCTTTCACCAAAGGTCTTCGAAACGCTTCTATATCTGATTCAAAATCGAGGACGCGTCGCAAGAAAAGACGAAATCATTAGCGGTGTTTGGCCAGATACATTTGTTGAGGAAGGCAATCTGCCACAGAACATCTTTCTCTTGCGCAAGGCACTAAGCGAAGAAAAGAATGAACACCATTATATCGTGACTATTCCAGGAATTGGATACAGATTCGTCGCGGATGTGCGCGAAATTCAGTCCCCGGCGGGAAGTACTGTGAGCGAACTCGATAAGACTGTTAGTTCTATTGCGGTGTTGCCATTCAAGAGTCTGGCCCCGGATGAAGACGAGAAGTTTTTGGGACCCGGTTTAGCGGATGCACTCATCATGAGGTTGAGTAGCATTCGTAATCTCAAAGTGCGACCAACCGGCGCAGTATTGAAATTCAACAACTTGAGCGACGATCCACTCCTGATCGGCAGGGAGCTGAATGTCGACGCATTACTAGATGGCGTCTACCAGTGGGACTCGGAGAAAATTCGGGTGTCCACACAGCTCGTCAGCGTCAAGGATGGCATTACGCTTTGGGCTGCTAAGTTTGATGAAAGAGTGAACGATATCTTCTCAATTCAGGATTCAATTTCTGAACAAGTAGCTAATTCTCTTTCACTGAAGCTTAGCGGGGATGAACGACGTCAAATAAAACAAGGGTACACGCAAGATCCAGAAGCGTTTCAGCTGTTCATAAAGGGGCGTTTCTTCTGGAATCAACGGACCACGGAAGGACTAAGGAAGGCCCTCGATTTGGCCCAACAGGCGATCGCAATTGATCCAATGTATGCACCGGCATATGTTGGACTTTCTGATGCCTACTGTCTGTTAGGTGCCCAATACAACGTCCTCGCACCACGTGACTCATTCCCTAAAGCCAGGGCAGCAGCTCTGAGAGCGCTGGAAATTGATCCAAACATGGCCGAGGCCTATTCATCGCTCGGCTTCATCGACTGCTGTTTCAATTGGGACTGGCACGCTTCTGAGGAAGGTTACTTAAAGGCTATCGAGTTGAAGCCAAACTACCCAACCGCTCATCACTGGTATGGCGAGTTATTGACGATTCTGGGTCGATTTAATGAGGCTGCCGAGGTTCTGCAAACCGCACAAGAACTCGACTCACTGTCGCTTGCTATCAATGTAGATCTGGCAGCCTCGTTCTACTATGCGCGCGATTTCAGGCGAAGCGAACGTCAGCTTCACAACTTGTTGGAGTTAAACCCCAGGTTTGTGCGCGCGCTTACGATGCTCGGTCGAGTCTACGATCAGCTAGGCGAATACGATCTTGCAGTCGAAACTCTTGAACAAGCCGTTGCTGTCTCTGGCAATGATCCCGTTACAAGATCTGCACTTGCTCTAACGCTGGCGAGAGGGTCAGGCCAGGAAAAAGCAAAGGCACTATTAACGGCGCTTCAAGAGGAATCTGATCATCGCTACATATCGACCTTTGGGTTGGGGTTGATTAGGCATAGTCTCGGTGAAGTTGATATTTCGTTTGAGTACTTCGAGAAGGCCTTTGAAAGTCGGGACGTTGAGCTGGTTTTTCTAAAAGTGAATCCCGCATTAGATTCGTTGCGCTCAGATACACGATTTGAGTCTCTCGTCACGCGCGTCGGTTTGTCTTAGGTCAGTCTTACTTTACTGAAGTTTGTGTTTGCTGATAGAGAGCGTTTAGCCACTTCCCTCCTCGACGCACATAAATAGAGGTAGCCCACACTGGGCTTGGTACTGTGGCACCATTACAAACTGTGTCCTGCTCAGCATGATAAGTAAGTACCGCTGTGTCCTTATCGAAGAGCGTTGCTTTGAATCGGTCGACCTTATAGCTTTTGACCTCGCACGCTCCACTACCAACACCTGCAACCACCTGGGCTTTGTCGATCGTGCCTCCGAAAGCAACCTCAACATGATCGTCAGACAGAAAAACTTGAAAGAACTTGCCGTCTCGGTGCTTCCACGCTTCCCACGATGCCTCTTCCAACTTTACGAGTTCAACGCTTACATTATTACTTACGACCTCCTGCGAATTGGCGAAGATGGTTTCGTAGGCAAGGTCCCCTTTCTCAAGACAACAAACACTCGCAATCACAAGCAGCAAAAGGATTTTCATCTCTGCCAACTCCTATTTCTGTATTCATTTCTTTGGATAAATTGACTTCTATCAAAGCACCACTATTTCTATTACACCGCAGTGCCTGGAGAAATGGCGGTTTTGGAAATGGAGTTCTCGTGTCCCAGCAAATCCGAACTAACAGCAGCTGGACATTAACGTAACGGTTCTGATGATGAGTGTTTACCAAACATGTGCGCTGTTCCATTTTGCGTACAAATCGCGTCCGCCGCGGTTAGAGTTTCACAACTCTACTCATCACTGACGCATCAGAGAAAAACGGAAAACCAATTTTATATCTTTTGATCTTCGAATTGAGCGTAGTTGGTTTGATCCCGAGAATCTTTGAGGCGCGAAGTTGATTGCCATGTGTGGAACAAAGGGCTTTGAGAATAAGTTCCGTCTCGAAGCGTCGCACCTGAGTGTTAAAATTGAGTTCGGAGGCGCTCTCTTCCCGAACTGGAGGCCGTAAGAGTTCTAACTCGTTGAGCAACGTCATTGCCACGTCGCGTAAGACTCCAATTTGTAAGCCAACAGTTTCGTTGTCAGCGAGGTCGCCTTTTGAATCAACTCGAAAGATTTTTTCATGCTTGAGTTCCAGCGGTTCCATGCTTAGTATCCAAGCTCCTATTTTGAAATCTTTGAACCCGATCCAGAGTATTGCACTCGCTGCTCAAGAATCTTTATGCGGGTTTCAGAACTTTTTAGAAGTAATCAAAACTCAGGTCATGATCGGACTCTTGATAGTTACTGATAAGTTTTGATTAATTTCCTAAGGACGAATTCAATAAAGTGAAGCATTCTGGCTGAGACAAAATTGTAGGAATTATGACTCCAGTCGGGAAAAACATCTCTGAGCTATATGCCGAAGCAGAGCACGAAAAGGTTGTGCTCTGGTCCGATCCGCAATCGAAGTATCGAGGGATCATCGCGATTCACAGCACAAAACTTGGACCAGCTGTTGGTGGAACCAGGTACTTCAACTATGGCTGCGACAAGGTTGCCAGCATCGACGCGTTAAGACTCTCACGCGCTATGTCGTTCAAGAACGCGCTCGCAGGCCTACCGTTTGGTGGCGGCAAAGCGGTGATAATCGGCGATCACACTTCTTGTAACCGGGAACAAATTTTTAGAGCACACGGAAGATTTGTTGAATCACTTAAGGGCGAGTTCATCACTGGTGAGGATGTCGGCACGCGACCTGCAGATATGGAAGTAGTCCACAAAGAAACTGGTTACGTCGCTGGGTTGCCAGGTCGATCAGGTGATCCCGCCCGAATGACCGGCTTAGGAGTGTTTCGGGCAATGCAAGCGTGTGCAAAGCAGCGTTGGGGTTCCGATAATCTTAAGGAAAAGACCGTTGCGATTCAGGGTTGCGGCGCGACTGGATATTATCTGGCAGAAAAACTTCACGAGGCAGGAGCTCGAATTACTGTTGCGGACCTGGACCAACAGCGATCTCAAAAGTTCGTACGTGAGTTTGGTGCGTCAGTTGTAGAGCCTGATGACATTTTTCAAGTTGAGGCCGATATATTCGCACCGTGCGCACTGGGAGGTGTAATCAATGACCACACAGTACCCAAACTTAAGGTGGAGATCGTAGTTGGTTCTGCCAATAACCAGTTACTCGCTGACGCTCACGGCGATGCTCTCGCCGAACGCAATATTCTTTTTGCCCCAGACTATGTTGCTAACGCTGGTGGGATAATAAATGGTTGTCAAGAGCTTCTCGATTGGGATGAAAGCACTGCCCGACACAAAGTGAATGAAACATATGATCGCATGGAAGCGATCCTCGAGCTTGCGAAGCGACAAGATATTCCCCCGTTCAGGGCCGCCACTCATCTCGCCCAGAAGCTTCTAAATAACTGAAGTCATAGATAAGGTTGAAATAACAACCATCAAGTTGCTGTCGAAATCCCCCATCACGGGAGTGGGGGGTTGGTTTCAGATCTTTTCTACCAACGGCACTTCCTGTACCCTCCGGCGCGCTTCGCGCGCAGGATTGAGTGGACACGCTCCGGGTAGAAAAGATCTGAACCATCCACCAACTTCCGTTGGTTGTTTTCGCCGTTTGAGCAAAGCAACTGTTAGGAGGCGAAGAGTTAGCGAGAAATTAAGCTCCACCGGCCTGAAACCAGTGGTGTCCGGCGTCATGGAAACTACAGCAATGAAGGTTATTCGACCTGAGGCTCTTGCTTCTTTGCGGGCTCCAAACGTGAGTGTTTGATGTGCCGGCGAATCCACCAGGCAACAGCGAGGACACCGACGATGCCAATTACAAAGTCGAATCGATGAAACCAGTTTTTAAGTGTTTCGTCTTTATCCCACTGTTCACCCAGTTTCTGACCAACGTAGGCAAGACCTAAACACCATGGCAAGGAACCTGCGAAGGTGTAGATGACAAACCGAGTGAGATTCATTCTCGCAACACCGGCGGGAAACGCAATGAAGGTCCGGATTGCGGGCAGCAACCTACTGACAAAAACAATTATCTCGCCGTACTTCGCAAACCAGCGATCCGCGAGATCAAGGTCGTGTCGAGAAAGCAGAATGTACCGACCATATTTCTCTATCAAGGGACGACCGCCATACATACCAACGTAATAGGCCACTAAGGAACCGAGGACGCATCCGACCGCTCCTGCAACACCGACTCCCCAAATGTTCATCTCACCACGTGAGACCAGGTAGCCTGCGAAGGGCATGATTATTTCTGACGGCAAAGGTATACACGCCGATTCAATCGCCATTAGAAGCACTACGCCTGAATAGCCAAGAGCCGAGATAGTGGCGACGATAAAGCTAGAGAGTATTCCTATGATTTTTCCAATCATGCGATCTTCTTTTCTTGCAAGTGCTGTTTATGAAAGGCGGTGTTAACGATCAGACCAACCGTGCTGTCCAATGAGTGGGACAAAGGCGCAGGCGCCGTGGTCTTCCTGCTTGATTCCTTTGTCGGTTCTGATAACACGTATCAGGCGTTGTGCTTCTCGAGACTCACCAACCGGCACAACCAATCGGCCCCCCATCTTTAATTGATTCACCAATGGCTCCGGAACAGTTGGACCACCTGCGGCAACCAAAACTGCATCGTAAGGACCATTTGCAGCCCAACCCAGTGTGCCGTCGAAGCACTTCACCGTAGCGTTGTAAATATCGAGTTGGCGAATTCGAGCTTGCGCTTCGCGAGCGAGGTCGCCGATGCGTTCTATTGAATATACCTGCGCCGCCACTTTTGCCAGGACTGCTGTCTGATAACCCGATCCTGCGCCAATCTCGAGTACCTTGCTATTGTTGTCCAGTTCAAGAAGTTCAGTCATCCGCGCCACGATGTATGGCTGCGAAATAGTTTGGTTGGCACTAATAGGCAGCGCGTGATCTCCATAAGCTCTGCCCTGAAGTGCTTCAGGAACAAAGAAATGGCGAGGCACGTTCTTCATCGCCTCAAGAACCCTCGGATCTCTAATTCCGTAGTGCTCGCGCAAACGAGCTACCATTCGTTCGCGTGGGATCGAGTACGCCTGAAGTGCACCGGAGAGCTTTTTGTTTGCAGGCTGCACTGGAAGCAATTCTGCCCGAATTAGTTCTTCTGAAGAAGTTCTGAATCGCCTAGATAATTCCAGGCCTCTATTGCTGTCAATGCTCGGTGATCTGTCATATCACTTTTCAGTGGCGTCACCGATATATATCCAGACCGAACTGCATGATAGTCGGTGCCTTCAACTGAATTGGTGTCGAAGTACTCTTCACCGATCCAAAAATAAGCTTTGCCGCGCGGATCAATGTGTTCGCTGATAACGGGTCTGGCGTTCTTGATTCCCTGTCTCGTTACCTTCACTCCCTTGATTGCTCCGGGAGGAATGTTGACGTTCAGCAATGTGCCTTCCGGCAAGCCTTCTTCCAAAACCTTCCGCGCAGCGATTACGGCGAACGCAGCCGACTCAGTGAAATCAAAATTGTCTCGGGTAACAAGACTCAACGCAATGCCGGGAACCCCAAGAATAGTTGCTTCCAAAGCGCCTGCGACTGTACCTGAGTACGTCGCATCATCTCCCAGGTTTCCGCCATGGTTAATGCCTGAGACACAAATGTCCGGACGCTCTGTCTCGGGAAGTATTTTGTTGAGTGCGAGAGTGACGCAATCGGTTGGCGTACCGTCAATTGCCCAGTGCCTGGCATCAAGCTGTCGAATCCTTAGCGGTCGGGCGAGAGTTAGACTATGCGACGCACCACTCATTTCTGAAGCGGGCGCAACAACGTAGACATCCCCTAACTCCTTCAACACTTCTTCGAGTTTTTGCAAACCCTCAGAATGGATGCCGTCGTCATTTGTCAGCAGTATTCGCGTCATACTTCAAACTACCATCACACGAGACACTTCAGTCTAAGCTGGACGCTCACTCAGGAGCGTCCACACTTTTTAGGGTTTATTAAAGACGACTGGTGAGATGAAAGCGGCTCTAGCCGCGGTTGCAGGAGAGCAATAACTAATCGCGCGGGACACGCATGCGGCCTTTTTTCTTATTGCGTTTTCGCGCAAGGGCCGATTTCAGTTTCGCTTTTTGGCCAGGCGGAATAAAAAACGCATGTTTCTTGGCGTCCTTAATGATCTCTTCCGTCATGACCTTGCGCTTAAAACGTCGTAACGCGCTTTCGATTGATTCACCTTGATTAACAGTAACTATTGCCATTCTTTATCAGCTTTCCTTTTCTTATATCCAATGCAGGACAGATATTTAACACGTCGAGAATGCCCCGGGTCAAGTACGGACGAAGTAACCAGTAAGTCTAGAGGTATATCGGTTACGAACGGAACCCCGCGGACAGTTGCGCTGCTCGCGGGGTTCCACCGGTTAGTTTGGTACCGATTAGACGAGCACGGCTTCCGCTGGCTCTTCCTTCTTACGTCCCAAGCCCTTGATTTGAACGGGCTTATCAGCTTCTTTGACGTTTAGCTGCTTGTTAAGAACCATTTCCTGATACATCTTGCGCATCATCACTGCCTCTTCGTGCGCGGTCTTTGGTCCTTCCATTTGAGGCTTGTTCGGTCTGCTTAGGTCCACTTCATTCAGAATCAGACCGTGATCCTTGTCAGCCAGCTCAACATCCTTGCCGCCGGCAAATATCTCGTGGCGGCCATGCTCCTGATACCACTTAGCAACGGTGGCGTTCTGGTGCATATTCTCGATGATGTTTCTCCAGCCAATCCCAGTATTGTACGCGCAGAAGGAAATCTCACCTTCCTGAGTACCATACGGAATGATGCACATTTCGGTGCGTCGGAAATCGTAGTTGAAAAGATCCTGGAACCACATTCCGGCGATGAAGAGGAAATTCCAACGATCGGAACGTCTCTTCTCGATATCTGAAACGCTTCGGTCGCCTGAGACCTTGCCGTAATCCTTACCAGTTAAGCCAAACGACTTGTCAAACTTCTTGAAGAGTTCGTAGAGCGTAAACTGCGAGGGCGATTTGTATGGGTTGTAATGCTTAAGGAGCGTTAGACCCATCATGACGTTCGACATCCATTTCCCACGAGCCGCGTCTGTGATCTTTTGCATATCCTTAACGAGTCCCGGAATATTTAAGAACTCCGGAACCGGACGCATCTCTTTATTCTCTTTATCGATCATCACTGCCGTGCCCACGCCGCAGTTTGGGTGGCATCCGCAAGAAACCTGACCCCAGTCCGCATCCGGTCCGTGAACCAAATCAGCGAAATCAGCAAAGGCACCCATCAGCGAGAGTGGGAACCAGTCACGAGTTGGCTCTGTTATACCAACCTGATCCTTCACGTCGTGTGCAAGATGCGACAACGTGTAGCGCTGTTGGAGACGGCGTTGCTCAGTAATTTCTTCGTCACGTCCAGTAAACGAAACTGGTTGAAACGAGAGGAATGCGATCTTCTTGGGATTGTCGAGTGCGAAACGAATGATCGAACCAACCTGATCGTTGTTGATTCCATTAACGAGGGTGGTAACCAGAACAATCTCGACACCCGCTTCGTGCAGGTTATTGATCGCACGCATCTTCACGTCAAATAGATTACCTACCTGACGATGGCTGTTCGCGTCGTTACCAATTCCGTCAAACTGTAGATAAACATAACGCAGGCCGGCGGCTGCGGCTTCGCGACAGAACTCTTTGCTCTTGGCAAACTCGATTCCGTTCGTAGCAGCCTGAACGCTGTTGTAACCAACCTTACGCGAGTACTTGATAGCCTCGATGAAGTGCGGAGAAATTGACGGCTCACCACCCGAGAACTGCACTGACATTTGGCGTCTCGGCTTAATGGTGATCGCGTTATCAAGAATCTCTTTGATCTCGTCCATGCTCAGTTCATGAACGAACCCAACCTGGTTGGCGTCCATGAAGCAAGGATCACACATCATGTTGCAGCGATTAGTAAGATCGACAGTAAGGACAGCGCCGCGTCCATACTTAACAGTGCTTGAGCCGTGATTGTGGAGTTTCTCGTCGTTGTGTGCGTCGATATCACGACCTGGGAACATCTTTTCGATGTGCGTCAGAAACTTTGAGTCAATTGCCATCATGTCTTCAAAATGGCCATGGACAGGACAGTCTTTGACCATCCAGATTTGTCCATCACGCTCGATGATTTGAGCTTTTATCTCACCGACCTTCTCATTTATCAGAACGCTGACGTCCTTCTTGCCACTCAAGATTGATTCTCGTGCTTCGATGACGCAGTTGGGACAAAGAGAGTCGGTCGTACGCGGCCACCCAAGGGTTGGCTTGCTTTTCTGCCAGGATTTCAAAAGCGGCTTGTCTGACCATTTTGGAGTAAATGAGGGATTCGGTTTGTACTTATTCACCGACTGAATTGCGTTGAATACCCCTCCTGCCAACATGGTCAATCCCTTTTCCGCGTGCTTAATAGGTCGCATCATTCCTCCGTCTAGGTTATCTGTTTAATTGGTGCTACCTCAGCAGGCAAAACACACTAAGGTTCGCATTTCCAATGGCAATGCCCGTGCCGTCAGTTGGGGGACGCACCATAAGCTCCACAGCTGCACTGTTTAGAATGAATTAGTAAGGAATTTGCCTGAGGAAATAAGGCCGAGAAGGTGCGCCCAAATGCTACACGGCGTCGCTCGGACAGCTGAGTGTAACATTTTGGCCAGCCACTAACGACCGGGCGCGTAGTAACCAACTCGAGCCGAAACCTTCATTTCGGGGTCAGCCATTTCCACTCGTACACGTCGGAATTTGGCATCTCTCCTCTTATTAGTAGGTGAGTAATAGAGCGCGTATTGGTGGCGAAGCTCATTGGCAACCTCAGCATAGACGCTCTCCAAATCGGAGAAAGACTTAGGTCGATAAAACCTTCCGCCGGTGGCCGCAGTCAGTTGCTCAAGATTCTGCTCGCTCGCAGAGAGAGCCTCGAGACCCATGCGGAGATCTTGAATGTGAAGCTGGTTGAATTTTACGTTCGAGTCATTCGAGTTTAGGAGGCGGTCCAGGTCACGCTCCTTCTTTGCTCTCTCGATTTCAGTGTTGCTAACTACATAGATAGCAGTTTGAGATTGGAGTGCTTCTCTTAGGGCAGCTTGAATGGTCGCACCGCTCCGGTTATCTATCCCGTCAGTAAGGATGATAATTGCATGTCGCGCACTGCTTCTTGAAGATTGGTTCTTGGATGCAAGCACAACTGCATCGTTGAACCGAGTAAACATTCCGGGTGCAATGCGTCGTAGAGATCTTCGCAATTGAGCCAGACTCTTGGTCCAATCCTGCAGCAGCAGTATTCGTTCATCAAACTGAATGAGGCTAATGCGATCGTCCGACTCAAGGTGAGTGGCAAAGCCGACCACTGCCTTATTGAAGTCTTCGAGATTGTCAGCAGCCGATGACGATGCATCAACCATCAACACAACATCGACCGGTACCTGACGTAAGCTCAAGTCACTAAGTGCCTGCGCAGAGTCATCCTCAAAGACTCGGAAAGCATCTCTAGTCAATCCTTCGACTAGTTGACCATTTCGGTTTCTGACTGTAACTGGTAGCAGCACCTCGGAAGTGTTGACCGAGATCACATCGTCCGGGTCAATTTCCGGCTCCGCAGATTTCTGAATTGGGGAAGGTGAAGGATTTGGAGTTTGGCAGTAAACCGAATTAACGAAACTTACTAACAATAACGTCGAGATGATGATAAGACTTCGTTGGGCTCCAACCACGAGTGATTCAAGGGCCATCGACTTAGTCTCGATTTAGAATGGAGTGGTTGGCTTATCACCAGTCCCGTCGCTCATGGCCGTGGTCATTGCTGAGATGACTGTATCTGAAACTCTTCTCCTGCGTAGTTCTTCTAGTTTAGCTGGTGACAGATCAAAATCAGCGGGAGAATCTTCAATGCGTTTGATAATCGTGCCCTCCGAAAATCCTGCCTCTACTAGCTTAATAACAGAGTCGTTATTCAGAGTTGGGGTTTTCTCGAGTTTCGGGGCGCCAGCCGCACCGGCTTCAGCTGGTGGTCGCAAAATTCGCACTGTGGCTGAGCCAGTAACGTTGCTTTCGTTTTGATTTCCGACACCACTACCTCTACTTCGACTCTCCGATTTTGATCCTGAACCTGAGCCGAAAATATCAACGCTGCCATTGTTCGGCGAGGGGTCTGTGGGGTATACGCCAGCATTCTTTTTGGAATCTTTGAAGAAGGGTTCACTTCCCCAATCATCTTCATTTCCAAACAACGATCCATTCTGGCTCAACATCACTAAGATTATGTTCTCACTAACCCCGCTTTGCTTGAGTTGGATCAACTGCTCCGTATCTAATTTGAAATTATTTGGGCGGCTGCTAATGATTGTAATGATCGTCTTTTCTTTGAAACCGGCTTTGACGAGTCGAACCACCGCGGCATTACTTAACGGAGCATCACTGGACTGTGCTGATGCCACTGGCGCAAAGACAATGAGTGTCAGGAGGGCGAACCCGATTTGCTGGATCTTCCCGTTGAAATAGGAGTTCAATCTCATCTATCACCAGCCGTGGTCGCGGCTCCTCCCAATGCAGTTTTGGCCTTATTCCTTTCAACCTTCTTCCGGTACTTGTAGCTAATGGCCTTCACATAGTTTCGAGTTTCTGTGTAAGGCGGTACTCGATGGCCATATTTTATTACGGCGCCTTCACCAGCGTTGTAGCTAGCTAGAACCAGATCGACTCTATTGTTGAAGCGATTCAGGAGTTCCCTCAGATAACGTGTCCCACCGGAGACATTTTGAGCGGCGTCGTGTGGTCGACGCACTCCGAAACGTGCCGCGGTGCCGGGCATCAGTTGCATCAGACCGCGTGCACCTTTGGGTGACACAGCTCCGGCGTGGAAATGTGACTCCTGCTCGATTACAAGAAAGATGAGATAAGGATCAACCCGGTAACGGAGGCCGTTTTGTCTTATTAAGGTATCCAGCTTCGAGTTGCCCGTACTCCACCCTCGTTCCTTCTTGCCGGTGTCGACAACCTTCTCCATGTCTTCAGGCTCGATCCTATCGAGTCGACTGCGCTCGAGAAAAATTGACATTGGTCCACGTTTATACCAAACACCAGCCGCCGATTCAGTGGCACTGTCGGCTTCGACGCGTGCTCCGCCAACCAGATAGATCCAGGCTGGCTTATCGTAAACACCATTCGTCGGCGCGGGTGGCGGTGGAGCGGGGACTTCGTCCATCACCATCTTGAGCTCTTCATAATCGTTTTTCTTTGATTTCGTTTTAGGAGTTGGCGCTGGTGCCGGCGTTCCGCGCTCGATCGATTTCACCCGCTCTCGCGGCGCAAGATGACTGAGTCCATTCTTCCGGTACCAGATTCCCTGCGAGGTTTCCCATGCGTCATCAACATCAAAGGAGGAGCCATCCGTAAGTCTTAACCTGACGGGCTCCTCTTTTTCGGTTGATTGAGTAGCGGAACTATCTTGTGGCGGCTTCGTCTGTGAGGCAGCCTGGTTTGCACATAAGGCAAAAACGAGTAATAGGAAAAGATACCGGTGCATCATCGGGCGACTCATTGGAATGAACTCGAGATCTCAAGTTAGTTAGGCTGAACCACGAACTACAGCTCGAGCGGATCGGCGAGCGTACGTTCGATCATCGTTTCAGCAGTTGGGACTGGCGCAAATGTGTGCGATGTACCGAAGTAGTTACGCCATGCGACATCTACGATTTCCGGAGTGAGTTGGAGACGTTGAGCCTCAAACAAACAAATGTCAGTGGCCCGGTCAAGAATGTCTCTTGGTTCACAACCCTTCATCTGTCTTCTCTCAATGCGATACTTCGTTACGATGTGGTCCAGTACTGACTGATCACAAGCGATTCCACGGTTGTAAGCCTGTCGCTTAAAGATCTCGGCATAAGCCGCGGCTGTTGGTGGCTCAACGCGAGCTCGATAACCCATGCGTCGGAGAAATGCCTGATCGGCAAGATCTTTCTCATCAAGGTTGGTTGAAAACACCACTAACTGTTCAAACGGAACTTCGATCTTCTTTCCAGTGTGAAGTGCAAGATAGTCCACTCGACGTTCAAGCGGAACGATCCAGCGATTCAAAAGATCTTGTGGCGCAACACGCTGCCGACCAAAGTCGTCGATTACCAGCGTTCCACCGTTTGATTTCATTTGGAATGGTGCCTCGTAAAACTTGGCTGCCTCACTCCATGTGAGATCGGCGTTCTCCAGGGTTAGCTCACCGCCGACAACCACGAGCGGACGCTCGATCAAAACCCAACGTCGATCAAACTCTGCTGGCGTGTAGTCCTCAGCAGCGAGACGATGGCAATGTGAGTCAAAAACTCGGATAACCTGATTGTCGATCTCGATGGCGTACGGTATCCAGATGGCACCGGCCAACGCACCGTTGATGCGTTCGGCAACTGCTGTCTTTCCGGTACCCGGGAGACCAGTCAAAAACAGTGACCGGCGGGAGTTAATAACACAGCCGAGGGTCTGCAATAACGATTCGGGAAGCACCAGGTCATGAAACGCAGCTCGCACTGTATCGATCGAAGCTGGATCGGAAGGTATCGATTGCAGGCGGCTCATGTGCGCGTAATCGTTTAGTGAGACAGGAGCCGGACCAACATAACCGCTGACTGAAAGTAAACGAGACAGCCTTTCCCACCCGTGGTCCAACATTGCGTAACGTGTTGAGCCAACCGCGGCCTGAACCTTTACTTCAATCAACTTCTCTCGATATAGCTTTTGTAGAACTTCTTCAGTCAACGAACGCGGCAGGTGTATGCGCTCAGCGATCGCAACGGTGGTTGGCTCTGGCACCATTGCAACGTGCTTTAACGCAAGGTCACAGAGGAACCCTTCGGAGATACCAGTATCGGCCAACTCCTCGGGAAGTGGTGGCCCCATGCTCTCGATTTCGGCTCTCGTCAATATTGTCGTTTGCGACATTTGGATCCCTCTTCTTGTGACCTGTTATCTACCTGAAGTTGATAGAGCTGGGGGTGTAGACAATGACGCCAGCACGGTGCGTGTTGCGTCTGCTTCGAGTGTCTTGCCAATTCGCTGATAAAGATCAGCCAGGCGTCTTAGCGCTAAGGTATTGTTCGGGTCGATCTGTCGAGCTGCTTCGTAGTACTTGATCGCATCGTCTTCACGACCAAATCGCTCAAGCATCTTGGCAATGTTGAGATTACCGGTCAGTGGGCCACCTGCTCGCGCAAAGCTCCTATAAGCTTCGTCGAATTTTCCTAAGCGGCATAACGCCAGACCAAGATTATTCAGAATGCGTTCGTCGGTTGGCGCCAGTTTTGCAGCACGCTTCAAACGGTCTACGGCCGCGCGGTAGTTTCCATTTTGATAAAGCGAGAAACCGAGGTTGTTCAGTGTTTCGGGATCGTCATCGTCATTCTTAATCGCACGCTCGAACGAATCCTTGGCGCGATCCGCAAATCCTTTTTTGTCGTACGCGACGCCAAGCAGGTTATGTGCTTCGTTAAGCTTTGGATCCAACGAGACTGCAGTTGAGAGCTCTGCGATGGCGTCGTTGTACTGGCCTGCTAACAAAGCTTCTCGACCAGCATCCAGGTGTTCGCGAGCAGTACCAGAGACGACTTTCTTATTTTTCTTGTTGTTTACGTCTTCAATCTTTTCCACACCGACGCTGGCAAATTTCTCAGCGTCTTTCTCGGTCATTCGCTGAAACCTGCTATCGTCCTTACGACCGAAGAGCCGACCGAAGGCCTTAAACGGCGCAGCCAAAACCTTTACTACCTTATTTCCACCCTTCTTGGGCTGGACGGCTTCTCCGGCTTCTGAGCCCGAGTCTTCCAGTACGATTGCGTCGGGATCTCCTTCGCGCTCGATTGTTGCCGCACTCCACATGGCGGTGGCGGTTATGGTAATTACCAAGGCAATAAGAAAGGCGATTATTCTTCGTTTGTTCATTGGTCCAACTCCTTCTACATCCTGCCGAGTACGTCCATAAGGTTAAGAGCTGCGGGGCCAAGGATGGCAATAAAGAGCGTCGGGAATAGAAAGCAAGCGAGTGGCAATAAAAGCTTGACGGCAGCCTTTTGGGCTTCTTGTTCTGCTCGTTGTCTGCGCTTCGTTCTTAGTGAATCTGAGAAGACTCTCAAAGCGCGGGCGATCGATGTACCAAATTTGTCTGTCTGTATCAGCATCGCGACCAGGCTGCGAAGATCATCAATGCCAGTTCGCTCTGCTAGATTGCGCAATGCCTCGTCACGTTCTCGTCCAACTCGAATTTCGAGGTTGGTCAGTTCAAACTCAGTTGCTATATCTGGATGTACCGCTTTGAGTTCAGAACTCACTCTTAACATCGCGGCGTTCAAGCCCAGACCGGCTTCAACTGAGATCACCATCAAGTCCAAAGCATCAGCTAGCCCCCAGCGCAACTGACGCTGGCGATTGCTGATAGTTTTGTTCAGGGCAAATCGCGGTAAGAAAAAGCCGGCACAGAAGGCAAGGATAATATAGACAATCGCACTCATCAGCGGTCGGGCAAGCCCGGCGCAGACCACCGCCACGGTCAGGGGGAATCCAGCCATCGATACGAGTTGAAGTCCCCGATAAATGATCGGAGCTTCTGCTGAACGGAAACCAGCATGCATCAACTTTTTCTGCAGGTTGCGAGCTTCCAATGCTGATGGCGGCACCAGACGGTTAAGTGGCGACGCAAGGCGTTTTGCTAATTCGGCAGCTCCACTCTCATCTGGGGCCGACATCGAAACAGGCGCCTGCGCGTTTTCTTTGCCGCCACCAAGGCGTCGCAGTCGTTCTGTTGCAGCGCTCTGCGGCCGGTACACCAACCAGTAAAGACCCATCATGCCGAGGGTGATACAAACGCAAGTTGAAATGGCGATTATTAGAAGCATTGTCTTTGTTCTTTGTCTTAGTTAGTTGGTTGCTGGTCCATAAACGTCGCCGACGTCTTGCTTAGATTCGTATTTGGAGAATCTTTCTCACTATCAGCATGCCAGTAATCTGCAGGAACATGGCCGCAGCAATTAAGTAATGACCACGCGGATCTTTCCATAGCACACTCATGTAATCAGGATTCATTACCGTAACCGCGATGGCAACGAAGATTGGTAACGCGCACAGAAGCCACGCAGACATGCGCGAGCTGGTGGTCAGCGTCTTAAGGTCGCCCATGATTCGGAAACGCTCACGAATTGTGTAGGCCACTTTCTCTAAGATTTCTGAGAGGTTGCCGCCTGTTTCACGTTGGATTAGCACGGCGGTTACACACATGCGCAGGTCGAGCAGTGGCATTCGCTCGGTTAGATTTTCGAGAGCGAGCTTTAAAGACAATCCCAGATTCTGCTCTTCGTACGCCTTGCGGAACTCCGTTGCGATTGGATCAGGCATCTCGGTAGAAACCATATGCAACGACTCTGCAAACCCATGACCCGCACTTAACGCGCGACTGATAAGGTCTAACGCGTCGGGCAGGTGCTCGAGAAAAGCGTCGAACCGCTTTTTCCGTCTCCACCACACGTGAGCTAAAGGCAACATCGCGACAACGAGCCCGACAAGTATCATGACCGGGATAATCGGGGTCATCACAGACGTGGCCAGGGCACCTAACACTCCGGCCATCACTGAGAACATCAGCAACCGCGACGGCGTGATATGCAGGTCGGCCTGGTCCAACATTTGTTTCAGGTGCAATGCCGCCTGAACACTAAGTAGCGTCCGGTTGATCCAGGGAATCTCGCTCATTAATTCATTGCGAGCCAACACCACATCGACATCTTCGGCGTGAGCCGAATGTAGGAGAGCATCAGCGAGCCGCTTCTGTAAGCGAGCGCGTTTTGTATCTGACGCGTGGGTCGCGATCAAATAAGCGCCCAGAACGAGAAACAAAGCGAAGACAAATACCAGGAAGGATACAATCATGAGTCTACATCTCCTCGAAGAACACGCGTGGCAGTTGTAAACCACACGCTTTCAGTCGCTCTGCAAACCGAGGCCTGATTCCGGTCGGTCTGAACCTGCCTAGTACTTGACCATCTTTGTCTACACCGCTGCGTTCGTACATGAAGATTTCCTGCATAGTGATGGTCTCGCCTTCCATGCCTGTAATTTCAGAAATGGAAGTAACGCGACGTGAGCCGTCTGACATTCGCGCGACCTGTACGACCAGGTTGAGCGCCGAAGCAATCTGCTGCCGCATCGCTCGATCCGACAGGCGCATACCGGTCATTTGAATCATCGTCTCAAGCCTGGCTAATGCGTCTCGCGGAGTGTTGGCGTGTACCGTTGTTAAACTGCCATCGTGACCGGTGTTCATTGCCTGAAGCATATCTATCGCTTCTCCGCCACGAACCTCACCGATTACGATCCGGTCAGGACGCATACGAAGAGCATTCTTGACGAGGTCACGCTGTGTTACTTCACCGCGTCCTTCAATATTTGGCGGTCTCGTTTCTAACCGGACTGTGTGGGGCTGCTGTAATTGCAGCTCCGCCGAATCTTCGATCGTTACTATGCGTTCAGTCTCGGGTATATACGCTGAAAGCGCGTTCAGTAGCGTGGTCTTTCCGGCACCAGTACCGCCTGAGATCAAAACATTCAGCCGAGCGTTAACAACCATTTGAAGCATGTCAGCGATGTCTTTGGTGAGTGCTTTGTTATCAATCAGTGCGTTCATCTTGAGAGGCGAAGAACCAAAGCGCCTGATAGACAGAACTGGACCATCGATTGAAAGCGGTGGAATAATCGCATTCACACGCGACCCATCTTGAAGTCGAGCATCGACCATCGGCGAAGATTCATCGATGCGACGTCCGACAGAGGAAACGATTCGTTCGATCACGCGCATCAAGTGCTCGTCATCTTTGAACCGAACGGTGGTAGGCTCAATCTTTCCCCGTCGTTCGATGTAGATCATGTTGTGCGAATTGACCAGGATATCGGAGATCGTTGAGTCAGCCAGCAACGGTTCAAGTGGTCCAAGACCGAATAGTTCGTGCTGGACGTCATTAACCAACCGATCGCGTTCGGCAGCGGATAGTGGCATGGCTTCCTGCGCCAGAACAGTCTCGGCCAGACGTGACACTTCCGCATGGACCTGCTCCTGAGTTAACGAAGAGAGCTTAGTAAGGTCCATCCGATTGATGAGAGTTTTGTGTAACCGAGCCTTCATTTCCTGGAAGGAATGTTGACCGGTGTCGTCCATAACGGGGCTGCCGTTTGGACCAGGATTTCCAATTAATCGTTCACGAAGTGCCATGACTTTTTTCCGCACGGAGCGCCGGGCGCTGCGGTGCTAAACCTTTTCCAATGAAGTTTGCAGATCGAACTTCGGCTGCGGGGCCGGCTGACGTTTTAGGAATGAACTCCAAAAGGGGCGTCGCGCTTTGGGTGCTTCGATTGGAAGAACTCCATGCGACAAAGTTTGGGCGATCCTTCTGATTTCGCCTGCGATTTTTGAAGTAGGATCGGATTGAACTAACGGTGTGCCGAGATTGATAGAGTTAACGGCTGTCTGGTAGTCAGATGGTACAAAGGCGACTACCGGCTCTCCGAGGAACCGTTCAACCTGGCGCAGATCGAGATCGATCTGTTTGCTCCACCGGTTTACTACGATGCGGACTTTCTTCCGCGGATAACCCAGCCGGTCAAAGATCTCGAGCGCTCGTTGCGTACTCCGAATTGCCGGAATATCGAGAGTCAAGACCAACACGATTTCGTCGCATTGATCGAGCGCCGCAAGAGTTATCGAGTCAAAAGTATGCTGCGGGTCGAGAATGACGTAATCAAATGATTCTCGCAGCCGTTGCAACACTTCAAAGATGTGTTGGGGTTCGATCTCATCGGCGGAATCAGCTTCTCGAGGAGCTGCCAACAATGAAAGATGAGTTGAATATGGAGTGACCAACGTATTAATTAGTGAGTCATCAAGTCTGGAACGCTTTTCAGACATGTCGGCAATTGAGTATTTGGGATCAACGCCGAGATAGAGTGGCAAGTCGCCAGCCTGGAGATTCAGATCAACCAGGATGGAGCGGCTTGCCATGCAAGCGCCCAGGTTTGTTGCAATAAACGATGTTCCACAACCACCCTTGCTCGAAAACACCGCGAACATTCGCCCCTTTTTCTTTGGAGGCTCAACTTGGGTGGTAGTGAACTCAGAGATCCGATCCAACACCGTTCTGAGTTCGTCAGGACTAATCGGAATTCTGAGGAACTCACGAGCACCGGCTCTGAGGCTTTGAAGAATCAAATCTGGGGAGGCCTCAGCGGCAGCTGAAATGATCGCCGTGTTGGGGCACTCTTCCTTCATCCGTTCGATAAAATTCACGGCCGGACCCGGATTAGGACCAAGTGCGATAATGGCGGCTGCTGGTTTCAGCCGCACAATCTCCTCGTACAGTTGCTCGGTGTCGTTTCCTCCAGCAAGCAGTTGCACGCGCCCTTCAGCCGATAATGCTTTGCGGATCTCTTTGAAGTTATCAAGACCCGTGCTCAGCACTACGAATGTGATTGGTTGCGTCATCCTTGTCCTCTATCTTCTTTTCGTGTCCCACTGCTTTGCAGCTAACTGTGTGCTTGGTAGTGCTTAGTTAGGAATAATGTTGCAAGGTGCCAGTGGCGTTGCGGAAGGCACATCGCACGGGACATAACCAGCACTTTCGCCCGGTAGCGATGTTCGATAGGCAGGCATATTCATGGAGCCGCCTAGCAGTGGGACCGAAAACTGAAATTGATAATTGGTAATACTTACTGTCGCTCTTGAGCTGAGCTGAACACCGTTGTAGTTAGCGTACTCAACTGCAACGTTGCTGGTGCTCAGACCATTGATAATTGGCTGTGTGCCACCACTCGGATTACCGTAAACCACTATGTTCTTTACAGCCTGAATACCGGCAGCGTCATTCTTACGCACTGCTGCATATCGCACGCCCGCTCTCGCTGCGTCGCGTAACGCGTTATGAGTCCAGAACAGCCTTCCAAACTCAATCACGCCAAACATGACACTGAGAAATACCGTCGCGACTATTGCAAACTCCACTAACGCTGCTCCTCGTTCTGACTCATGTCTAAGATTTTTGCTCATGACCTACTCCTTCTCAGCAATTCGAAATTGCGATTCCTCTTCATCTTCGCTTTAGGATCCGGCAGTGGGTCCGTTATAAAGCTGATGCATGGTGGCGCTCGCGTTCATCGGAATGTTTAGGGAAAGAGCTGAGACTCCAGTCAATGCTCCGATGTCGAAAATTGGCTGATAGTTATAGCCGGTGATACGAACGGTGACTGAGTCGATGTTATTGACTGATGGCCCATTGGCATCGACAGCTACGTTACCGGTCGTTAGACCTGGAAGGATTGGTCCTTTAGAGGTGTCAGAGAAATCGCCGTAGACAACCATTCTCTGAGTTTCGGGTACAGTCCAGGAAGCGCCTCTCTCCCATTTACAAGCGTGTCTGGCACCGCCGCGGACTGCGTTGGTTAAAGTCGTGTAGGTGTAAAAGAATCGACCAAATTCTGAAACTGCCCCTAGAAGAATGAGCATCACTGGTAATGCGATTGCTAGCTCGAGGATCTGTGTACCGCGATCCTCTTTGATAAATCTTCGAACTCTTTCTAGTGCTTTTATTTTCCTTCGCATGGTGCACCTCTTATCTGTAAAGAACTGGAATCGAAAGCTCGCTCATCTGTGTTGAGCCAGGAGTGTAGGTGCCATCTGGAACAGCCAATGGCGAACCGATGTATTCAACTTTCAAATTGCAATCGGTTCCTACTTTTGCCTTTACAAAAAACGCAGCTAATCGATTCGAGGTGACCGTGCGTCCGGCAGTGTCATAAGTGCTGTTGTTGGCAATTGGTACCGTAATAATTCTGCGGTTGACCATGCCGTTACTAGCCTGCACCACTCCATCGCCCTGCATGTCTCGATACTGCTGATAGGTAATATTCTCTTGAGTGATCGTGTCGGGTGGTTCGTCGACAGCATTCGCGCCTGGGTGAACCGTGTAGTCACCAAAGCGTGTGTTCATTCCGATCTTGGCGTAGCGACACATATCAGTCTGCGCCAGGTTCGCGATTTGATAACTTGACCCGATATATCCGTACGCGTGTACTGGTCCGGTAAGAATTAGATCACCATCTGGTCCAGCCAATACGCGATAGCTGTTCGGAGCACTATCACTCTGTGCTTTTGCAGCTAAAGTCAGGGCGGTACCCTTTGCGATGGGTTGAGCTGACGATTCGATGAATGTGAATGCCGTGTAGAACTTATTCATCGATAGGCCGACTGATAAACCGCCGGTGGCGCTTGCGGAAATGTTTTGTGTAGCTCCGAGAGCGATCGCCGAGAAGGAAGTTGCGACGGGGCTCGGCGGAACGGTGACCTTCACAAACCTGATGGTTGTTGGACTGGCGATTGCAGTTCCAGCGTCAACATAAGTTCCGTTCAGGTTTGAAGCGAACGTAACGTTCGCGGCTGAGATGTTCACACTGTTTTTGAAATCGTATTTGTTAAGAGCTTTGGTTGCCTCAACTACTGCAAGCTTGATCCCGCCCGAGGTCGAATTTACTTGCGAAGCTCCTGCCAGTGCCGCAGCATCCGCCGCGTTCTGCAACTCGGCTTTCACTGTATAGAAGTGACTAATGTCGACTGCGAGCCCCGCTGACAGCAACAAAGCCAGCATCGAAATTGCAGACATGGCTAAGACTGAGCCTCGTTCACCTTTCGCTTTTTTTGCTTTCATTCCCCGACTGCTTTTCATCTATTTGCCTCCTTTGCCGCGGAAGAGTTTGCGGACAAAGATTTACGTTCTACATATTTGCAGGCGTATAACCCGCACTCTCTCCTGTTAGAGTTGTTGTATAACTGGGCATTTGGATCGTGGTTCCAATCAGGGGGACAACAAACTGGAACTGGTAGTTGGTAACACTCACTGAAACAGTTCCACCGTTTAGACCGAATGAGGAATAGTTCACTGCTACGTTAGAAATTGAGAGATTGTCGACAACAGGCGTGGTGCCGCCGGCTGGATCGCCGTAGACCACAACGTTCTTAACTTTGTCCGCATCGCTCACTTGATGCACAGCTGCATAGCGGGCACCCCGTCGAGCAGCGTCAGCAAGCGCGTTGTGAACCCAGAGAGCGCGGCCGAATTCCAGGACTGCGAACATAGCGGTCAGGAAAACTGTTGCGCCAATCGCAAACTCAACCAGAGTCGCGCCTTTTTGTTCTTTATGGAATGATTTGATTTTGAACATTACGGCCTCTCTCTATGTGGCTGGCTGCGTCAACAAATACCGCATCGTTACACTTGGCTTGACATCGATGTTCAAACTTAAGCCGGGAGTATTTGTCATCAAGCCGAGATCAAAAAGTGGTTGGTGCTTGAAGCCGATGATTTGGACCTTAACGGTTTCTGGTAGAACAGGTACACCGCCACTTCTGGTAATCACCACCTGGCTCGTTGATAAACCGGTAAGGATCGGACTACCGGTTCCTTCAAAGTTGCCATAGACGACAAGGTTCTTAACTTTTGCATCTTCGAAATTATTAACAGCAGCAGTCGTCAAGTACCTCGCACCAACTCGAGCAGCTTTAGCAACGGTCGTGTATTCGTAAAAGAAGCGACCGAACTCGGCAGTTGTTGCAAATAGCAACAGAAACACTGGAAGAACTATCGCTAACTCAACCAGTTGTACTCCGCTTTCATCTCGACGAAAGCGTCTTATCCACGAGAGCCTGCGATTGCGTCGCGCTCGTCGGATCTCTTTTAGGCGTGAAATCATTTTGGTCACCTATTTGTAAAGGACAGGCACTGCGAGCAGGTTGTTGCCTGGTCCACCACTCGGGTTGAAACCACCCTTGCCGGCGACCACAATGTCGTCAATGTATTCAGCAACCAGTTCTCCGCCATTTCCGTTGCCAACTTTCGTCTGGAGGAAGAACTGACCGAAGCGATCAAACTTGACTGAGTTCCTGCCTTGATCGTATTCGGCAAACTTGACAATCGGGATAATTACTACCCTCCGACCGGCTATACCCGTGTGATTTGGTGCTTGTGATGGGCTACCGGAACGATATTGGGTGTAGTTGATGCCTTCTTGAATGTTGGTGTCTGGTGGTTGACTCTGCGGATCCACTTGACCACCACCATAATCGTCGAACCGGGTATTGATGCCCTGTCTCACGGGACCAGAGTTCATGCCAGGCTTGGTATCGACGTCGTAAACAGAACCTGGCTCGGCACACAAATCGACGCCGGTTGCCAATCCAATTCGAACGTCTTTGCCGCCCGAACCCGAGACTGCCAGGATTTGATAGTTGCCCGGACTAACCTGACCACCAGGAGCTGACCGGATGGTGTAGGTGTTGCCAGGCATCATCGGCACGTCGTAATCAATTACTGACAACGGAATCCAGTTGCAGAACACATTGAGTGGCACCGAGAAACCTGCAGTAGCGGTTGCGCTCAGATTTCGGCTACTGCCAAGAACGATGGCAGCGAAAGAGACCCCAACGGGTGATTGTGGCGTTGTTACCTGGACGAATCGGATGTTCTTCGGACTGGCCTGTGCTGCTCCCTCACTCATGTATGGACCATCGAGGTTCTTGGAGAAGAGCACGTTCTCGCGGGGAAAAGAAACGCCAGTCTTATTGAAGTCAAAATTGTTCATGCTCTGCACGGCACGATTTGCTGCTTCCGTGATTCCTTTAGAGGAAGCATTGAGGGCAGAGACCGCAGCTAAAGCAGAGGCGTCAGCAGCATTTTGAAGTTCGTTCTTAGTTAAGTAGAACCTGCTGATGTCAACACCCAGACCTACTGCAAGAAGTATCGACAACATACCCAACGCAGAAGTAGCCAGGATTGAACCTCTCTCACCTTTTGTTTTCTTCGCACCAATTTTTGCTTTCACGATCTCTGCCCCCTTTACACTTGCTTAAAGTTGAACCTCTAACTGCTCTCGATCCCCGAACTATCGTGGCGGATCAGGTATGAAAGAGAGGTCCATTTTCTTCGCCACTGGTAACGGTTGATTAATCTTGCGCGTTGCCGCAGGCGTGTTTAATGACAGGCTTTGTGACGATGACTCGGTTGCAGTCTTGACGGCTGGCTCCTGAGTCTTGGTTGGTGCAACTTCGGTCTTGCTTGGTTCCACTACCTGATCGCTTTGGCCGGTCACTTTGTAACCACTCTGGCCCTGAATGCCTTCGCCTTTCGGCTCTAGACCTAAAGGTGAATTGCCTTTCAAGCCATCGATCCCGCGCATCTGTGGCAGGTCGTCACGGTTAACTGGCTTAACAATCTGCGCAGTGACGATAAACATCAGTTCGGTTTCGTGCTTCTGGAATGACTTTGACTTGAAAAGATTACCGAGAATTGGAATCTGGCTGATGTAGGGAACTTCTGATAGAGACTTGATTTCGCGGTTGTCTAACAATCCCGCTAATGCAAAGCTCTGTCCGTCGCGCAGTTCAACTCCGGTCTTGGCACGGCGAGTGAGCAATCCAGGAATCAAGAATCCATCGAACTTAACACCAGTGTTGAAGTCGATTGTTGAAACTTCCGGGGTCAGCTCGAGCCGGATGTGGTCTTCATCGATAATGGTTGGTTTGAAATTGAGACGAACGCCATATTCCTTGAATACAATGCTGATACCAACTCGCGCACCGTCGGCCTGGACCACCGGTATCGGGAATTCGCCACCAGCGAGGAAGCTGGCTTCCTGTCCGTCCATGGCAATGATGTTAGGCTCTGCAAGCTGACGAACAGCACCTTGGGTCTGCAGCATGCGCAGCATGGCCAACGTGTTACCACCCATCATTAACAGGTTGAGAGCTGGGGTCAGCGGTCCGCTAATTATGCCGCAACCAAGACATGGCACTGTTGGCTGCGCAACCGGCGTTGACAATCCGCTTGGTCCGCTGCCGCTGTTCAAATAACCACCCTGGCCTGGTGAACCCTGATAGGTAAAAGACGTACCTATATCTTTCATCTTGTCGCGAGTGACTTCAGCAACACGTACTGATAACTGTACTTGCTGGATTCCCTTGGTCGGCGAGCTCAGCATGTTGACGGTCTTGAATCCCGCTGCTTCGACAACACTCTGAACCTGCGCTGAAGTCGTGGAGTTGGTGACGCTGCCAGAGATGACAACCGAACCGTTTGCCTGGCTGAGCCGGATGTCGTCTTTTGGAAACAGTGCACGGATCTGAGAATCGATGAGCGACAGGTTCGTGCGAACATAAACGTCAAATGTTAGGAACTGGCCACCAGACTGTTCCCAGGCGATAAAGTTCACCTGACCAAAAGTCTTTCCATTAACCAGAACTTGATCAGGAGTTACGAGTACTGCTTCTGCGATTTCCGGATTCGAAACTGAGAACCGTCCCACTGGCCGGTCGAAGTTGATCACTCGCGACTGCCCTACAAGAACGTTCACGGCGATTGATTCTTTGTTTTCCGAGAACGACGCCTTGTAGGAATTTTCCTGCGCGTTCGCGATGGAATAAGAGAAGATTATTATCAGGCACGCGAGCATTAAGCTGACTCGGCGTACAATTGGGGAACGGCTCTGCATGATGTTGTGCTCCTTTGCTGCTTTCGAGGCGACTTCTTTTTAGCGAGAAGATTCGCGTGGCTTATGGAAAATCGACGCTGCGCTTCTTGGCACCTTCAATCATTTCCACTGAAGCACGCGGCGTTGGCTGAGGAGCTGGGGCGGCTTCTGGTTTCGGTTCTGCTTGAACTTTTACACGTCGCACTCGCGGCGCTTCTACCGGTTTTGGCTGTTCACTCTTTAAGGAACCTGGTTCTGGCTGTTGCGACGCTTTTTCACCTGTCAACAGACCACGCTTGGTAACTCCACTTGTTTGTTCGTCACCCTGGTCTATCTGATTGCGCATCACTAACTGCAACTTGCCTTCTGATGATGCCATCGCAAGCTTCTCGGCTTGTTCCGGCGTAACTTGCAAGGTGACAGCCTTAACACTGTTGGCTTCACGCTGGTCGTCAGGCTTGTCAATGTTCTGTCCGTTTGCGAGCACCTTGATGTTCTGCAAAACGATCTTGGAGATCGGGTTCTGCATGCCGGCTTGTGCATCCGGATCGATCACGACTACGACGTCAACTAGTGTTCCCGGCATGATGAATCCCGAGATACCAACTACGTCGTCAACTTTGACGGTCATTGCGCGATAGCCTTCCGGAATCACAGCGGACAAACCGCCCGCGGTGCCTTCAGGAGCAATCTTTGTTTCGGTCACTGGCTCACGAGCCCCGATGTTGACAATTGCTACTCGGCCCGCGAGCTTGTCTGCTGATTCGAATGTGCCGTCTGGTAGGGACTCTTTGGGAAACTGGACCATCATGAGTTGCTCAGGAACAATCTTGGTCCCCAACGGAATCGCTACCTTCGCCACCGCGATATTGCTCAGGTTCTTGGAATAGGCTTGAGCACTTGATAGGTACTTGCTGACCGACACGGCCGCGAGCACTCCAAAAATCAAGGCTCCGACTAAAACTAGAAAGAAACGTTTGTTTCGCATTTGATTAACTCTCCGTAGGGGTTGATTGACTCTGTGCCAAAACTGCTGATGATTCAAACTCTGAAAATTGCTACCGAGATAAGGCCACCGATTGTTATGGCCACTCCGTATGGAACTGTGTGTCGACGATCCGCTGGAACATTAAAACGCGGCATTTCCCACCCAGGCAGGAAGCCGCAGAAGATTTGCAGAACGCGGTGCATAGTCGACCGAACCACGCCGGCCCGAATAACTGAAATCAGGGCCAGTAAGCCGCCTGTCAACACCACTACAAAGAATGTCGGAAGTACGAGATGCGCACCGGTAACGGCGCCTATCGCGGCGAAGAGTTTCACGTCGCCGGCACCCATTGCTCCAAACACGTGCAATACAAAGATCAGTATGAATGCGAGTACGCAGCCACCGAGGCTGCTGGCTGCTCCATTGAGTCCGTTAATTGTCGTATTAAGCGTAAGGCCGCTAATGAGTGCTGCTAGCACGTAGGCATTGGGAATGCGGCGATACTTCACATCGTAATAAATGATGATGATTGCCAGGGGAACAAGTACGAATAGTGATGCCACTAACGACGGACTCATGAGATCCCTCAAACTCAGTTAATCTGGAAATGCGGAGGTTAGAAAAATGTGCTAAGGAAGGGTAGACACGCTTTCCGATTTTCACCGGCAAGCGTGTCTCTTTCCCTCATTTCACGTTTCGTGGATTACTTAACGTTGTTTGCAAGCGTCGTAATCCTGCTGGTGATGTTGGTACCCAATAGCTGAAACGCTCCGACAGTCGCGAGTGCGATTAATGCTGCGGCAACGGCGTACTCTGACAGCTCAAGGCCGGATTCATCACTCAGAAATTTTCTGATCATGTCAATGTCTCCTTCTGAAGCTGGGAATCGCTTAGCGCAGGCAAGATAGGAGCACTACGCTCTGAGACTACCAGTCAACTATTTGACGGTATTGGCCAAACTGGTGATTTTGCCCGTGATGTTGGTACCGAGAAGTTGGAACGCTGCTACTGTTGCGAGCGCGATCAAAGCGGCTGCTACTGCGTATTCCGAAAGTTCAAGACCTGTTTCATCACGGAAGAATCTCTTAATCATTTTTTTTGCTCCTTTAGCGTTTGGTTAGGCGTTATGGCTTTGGCGGGTGGACCAGGTAATGTTTTTCTCTCGACCTTCACCTGCTGACGGCACTCGAACCGTTGGCGGAATTGCTTTCGCCGTGCGGCGGCCGAAACCGTTGACTCCGCTGAGCACTGCGCCCGTTAGAGTCAGCAACAGCAACAGTGTGTTGTTCTCCGCGATTCCCGCTGTCTTAACACTGACGATCATCGCCAGGAGTAAGAACGGGGACAGGATTACGAGCATTGCTACCGATGCCAGATTTTTTGTGGTGTTAGTCTTCATAACTCAAGTCAACTCGACCAATTGATGCGACGCATGATTGCCTCGCGACGCAGTACCCTGTTACAAGGGCCGTGCCAAGACCGGATTTGAAGGAAAGGCTTGTCTTTGTTGGTTTTGGTGAGTGAGGTTTGTCGCCCAGAGTTGACAACCACTTGGACCAGGCACTGTTGTTTTGAGTGGATACCTTTAGTCGAGAGCACTTTTGTTGAGGCATTCGAGTTTGTCGCCCGCAGTTGACAAATGTGGCCCTGAGGAACCCGCTGGTTAACTAATCCTGAAGCCAAAAACAAAAAAAGCATTCGGTGGGAACCGAATGCCAGCAAAGTCGAAGTCTGTCGTTCAGGGATTTTAAGCGCGGAACTGCATTCCCGGTTCGGTGTCTTCCTGAAGGAAATCACCTATATCGATCGCCAGTCGCTTCAGCTTCTTATATAGCGTCTGACGCGAACCAAGCCCCAGGGCCTCACTAGCTCTGGCAACGTTGCAGTCATGACGTTTCAGGGCTTCAGTGATAACTCTCCGCTCATAGCTTTCAAGAAGGTCGTCAAGACTCTCCGTTGATGCTTGTGGACCAGACTCATTAGTATCAGGACGAATTCGCTCCGTGATGTTTTGCGGTCTTATATAGCCGTCATCATCGGCGTACAACACAAGTCTCTCAATTTCGGCTGCCAACTCTCTTACATTGCCCGGCCAAGAGTACGACTCGAGTATCAGAATTGCCTCCCAGGTAATGCCGGCGATGTCGCGTTGATTCTTACGTGCATAGAAACTTATGAAATGAGAGATCAACGCCGAAATGTCTTCAGGACGTTCTCTCAGGGGAGGCACCTTAATGGTCAGAGCCGCGATTCGATAATACAAATCCTCCCTGAAGAGTTTCTCGCGGACTAACTGTTCGAGATCCTTGTGCGTCGCCGCGATGACTCTTACGTTAACTCTTCGTGGGGCGCGATCGCCCAGGGTGTGAATTTCTCCCTCCTGCAGGAAGCGCAGCAGTTTGGGTTGTAATGGAAGTGGTAAATCTCCGATCTCGTCCAGGAATAACGTACCGTTTTCCGCCGAACGAATCAGACCTAATTGGTCAGAGAGTGCACCAGTGAAAGTGCCTCTTCGATGACCAAACAGCATGCTTTCAATCAGCTCGGAAGGAACAGCCGAACAGTTGAATGGAACAAACTCACTCTCAGCTCGCCGGCTTACGCGATGAATCGCCCGCGCAATTAGTTCCTTACCCGTTCCCGATTCGCCGGTAACAAGAACAGTTGATTCGGAATCCTTAATGCGCTCGACGTTACGCGCTACCTCTGTCATTAACCTGCTACTAAAGATCATTCCGGGTAGCCCCGGGGATGGTGGAATACTTGTCACCGCCTTTGCCGGAGCCACAGCCGCGCCAGCAATTTGGTTAGCATGGGCCAAATGGGCCACATCACTCAGCGCGTTTAGCTCTCGCGCCTGGGTGCCAGTCAATGGACGGATACACCGGCCATAGAGCGCGGCTCCATCTCTCGAGCTACTTGGCAATGCTAATAGCAAACATATCGACTGATCTCCCTCACTCGCTGATTTCGGCCTGCCTTTGGTTGCAAAAGCCTCAACGACACTCTTTTGCGCATTTGCCAGCTCATCTTCCTCAAGACCTTCTGCCCAGCGCAGATTTGCCTTTCCGGATAAAGGCATTACCCAGATCGAGAGTCCATAAGTCGGGGCCGTAGCCTCAACCATAAGACTCATCTTAATGAGCGCTTCGTAAAGCAGATCAGGACCACCGCTTGCGGCTTCACAAACGACCCGAACAATTGAACTAATTGGTAACTGGTGCGATGGCGAGTCAGCCGCTACAGCGCCCGGGGGTAACACCGAAGAGTCAGACATCTACACCCATCCTTAGGTACTTGGTAAATCGGATTCGGGACCAAAGTAAATGAGGCGGATCCCTAAAATGAGTCGGGGACAATCGGTGTCGCTGCTAGGTAAGTTTGATTCTGATTCGAGGCTCCGAATCAACCTAGAGCGTCCACGAGTCTAATTGGCCCTCGAGTTTCATGTCAACAGGTTTTAACACTTTGGCGATACCGTTTCATTATCGTTCGCCTACCGTTCGCCATTTTTACTGCTTAAGCGCTCTAAGTTGAAGTAAATGTTCAACTTTTGCGGTTAAAGCATTGAGGAGAAATGTCTTTACACGCTTAAGCGCCGATGCTACATTCCGGCCACCTTACCGCTAAGTTATTTATTGACAACAGATTGAAGGTTCTGAAGAGCACATTAGGTTGGGGAGGTCCAACCCAATATATCGACTATATTGTGGATGTGCTGGCAACTCGGTTAAGCAGACTCTTAAAAAACATACTGGTACATGAGCATCCATTTTGGGACATCGGGTTGGAGGGCAGTGATAGCAGACGAGTTTACGTTTGAGGCTGTCCGCCGGGTAACGGAAGCAATTTGTTTGGAGTTCAGCAGTAAGACGACCACGAAGCCAATGATTGTCGCCCACGATTCACGTTTTCTAGGTGAACATTTCGCAGCTGAATGTGCCGAAATCGTTTACCGACAAGGGTTTGAAGCAAGGAAGTGTGTTGGGCCTACCCCTACACCGGCGATTTCTCATGCAATTAGAGTGAACCAGGCGGTTTGTGGAATCAATTTCACAGCGTCACATAATCCGTCGGAGTACAACGGGATGAAGCTTTCGACAGCGGATGGCGCTCCCGCACTACCAGCGGTAACTGAAAAGATCGAGCAATTACTTACAAATTGGGACGACTCCAAGACTCCCAGAAGTTCATTCGAGGGCGCTTCAGTCGAACACGACCCCAAAGCTGCCTATCTGGCTGACCTGAAAAACAAGATCCGTTTCGACGTAATTGCTAAGGAAAAAGGAAAGTACGCCTACGACCCACTGTGGGGAACCGGCCGTGGCTACCTCGATGAAGTTTTGAGAGAACACGGGCTGGAAGTGACCACGATTCATGATTGGCGCGATGTTCTTTTTGGTGGTCGGGCTCCGGAACCGGAAGATTCACATCTCGGAGAACTTCGGGATCTAGTCATTAAGAATGCGTGTGCACTTGGACTCGCAACCGATGGCGACAGCGACCGATTCGGTGTTATCGATTCAAATGGACAGTTCATTCCACCGAATCAACTCATCGCAATACTTTTCGATTATCTCGCCGAGACGAGAAATTGGTCAGGTGGAGTTGCACGTTCGGTAGCAACGTCTCACCTGGTTGATCGAGTTGCTGAGTCTCGCGGGCTGCCAGTCTACGAAACTCCTGTGGGGTTCAAATACATTGGAGAGTTAATCAATGAAGACAAGATTATCCTCGGCGGAGAAGAGTCGGCGGGATTGTCAATCAAGGGTCACTACCCGGAGAAAGATGGCATCCTTGCGTGTTTGCTCGCAGCGGAGGCAGTTGCGGCGCGCGGCGCGTCACTAACTGAACAATTGAATTCTCTATTCCAAAAGACGGGACGTCTCGAATCGGGAAGAATTGGCGTTCGGCTTACACCAGAGCTGATGCCGGTATTAAAAGCGAAACTAAAAGAAGAGCCGACCTCGTTGGGAGGCCGGCAAATTAAGTCAATCAATAGGATTGACGGTGTCAAACTAATCTTTGAGGACGGTTCATGGCTGTTGGTGCGTCCTTCGGGGACTGAACCCCTGGTACGTATTTACGCGGAATCCGAATCGGCAAAGAACATGGAGGTGCTACTTGATCAGGGTCGCAAATACTTACTGGGTTGACGAGCGGATTGAGTCACAGCGCGCCGCAACGCGCACGACTGCCGCATTACCATCAATGCAACAAATCTCGAAAGAGATAATTGGAAGCCGTACTGAGGTGCGGCGTCGCGGAGGAATAGTTCCTTCGTGGGTTGTTTTCGGAATGATACTTCTTGCCACGCTGGGCGTTTGCATAACCGTGAACATGCGAACCAGAACTGAAGTCAAAGTCGCTTCTGAGCAGCTCACGGCGATGCAGTCCGATGTTGAGGTGCTTCGAAACGTTAATGACGGCCTCAAATCTGAGGTCGAACGATTGAAAACGGATCCTCGAACCATCGAGTTGGCGGCACGCGCACGCCTGAACATGGTTCGTAGTAACGAGTTTGTCGTCCCTGTCGAATAGACATCAGGAGACATTGATTTTCCATGCCTGCCAAAGCCTGCCAGTAGATTTTCTGCTTGAATCCACGCAACCGGGTTCCCTCCGTGTTGGCGCGGCTGTGACTGCCATCGCAGCCGCGCTCCCCTCTTAAAGAAAACCTGAATCCAGCGTCGAGTTGACACCCCAAAAACGCGTAAACTAATATCGATTTTCCGCCGCGAATCTGTTTTTTCTAAAGAGAGGTTAAATGCCCGAAATCAAGGAAGATTCCTCACCCGCTCAGGCCGAGGTAGAGCGCTGGGAAGATGAAACACTAAAGCCGGTGCTGGACAAGAGGCCCGAACGAAAAAAGAGTTTTTCAACCGTTTCCCTTGAAGAGGTAAACCGACTCTATACTCCGGCAGACGTCTCCGATCTCGACTTTAAGAAAGACATCTCATTTCCGGGTGAGTTTCCTTACACTCGGGGAATCCATCCGACTGGATATCGCGGCAAGCTGTGGACCATGCGACAGTTCGCGGGATTCAGTACTCCGGAAGAAACGAATGCACGTTTCAAGTATCTATTGGAGCAGGGCCAAACCGGGCTGTCAGTCGCCTACGACCTGCCCACTCTGATGGGTTACGACGCTGATTCTCCTCTCTCCGAAGGTGAAGTTGGTAAGTGTGGTGTCGCAGTGTCGTCGCTGGCAGACATGGAAGTCCTATTTGACGGAATTCCGTTGGAACACGTTACAGTTTCGCAGACCATTAATGCACCGGCCTCAGTTTTACTGGCGATGTATCTCGTCGTTGCTGAAAAACAGGGTGCGAGCTGGGACAAAATCTCAGGCACCCTCCAGAACGATATTCTTAAGGAGTACATTGCACAGAAGGAATGGATCTACCCTATCAAACCGGCGATGAAGCTAGTGATAGATACTTTTCAGTTCTGCACCGAGCGAGTGCCTCGTTACAATCCGGTTTCCGTTAGTGGCTATCATATCCGCGAGGCGGGCGCGACGGCTGTACAGGAATTGGCCTTTACCTTGCGCGACGGAATTGAATACGTGACGTGGGGTGTTGAAGCTGGTCTTGATGTGGATCAGTTTGTACCGCGAATTTCTTTCTTCTTTAACGCTCACAACGATTTCTTTGAGGAGATCGCGAAGTATCGAGCGGCAAGGCGTATCTGGGCCCGGGAAATGAAAAAACGTTTTGGCAGCGACAGTCCGCGCACGCTGCAGATGCGTTTTCACACCCAGACAGCTGGGGTTTCATTGACGGTCCAACAGCCACTCAACAATATCGTCCGAGTAGCAATTCAAGCACTCGCGGGTGTCCTGGGCGGCACTCAGAGTTTGCATACTGACGCTTATGACGAGGCCCTGGCTCTTCCTACAGATCGAGCTGCTTTGATCGCACTGCGAACACAACAGATCATCGCCGAAGAAACCGGCGTTGTTAACACTGTTGATCCGCTGGGAGGCTCGTATTACCTCGAGGCATTGACAGAGAAAATGGAGGAGGAGGCACTCGATTACTTCCACAAGATTGATGGGATGGGTGGGATGGTTGATGCGATCGAGAAGGGATTCCCGCAAAGGGAAATTCAAGACTCTGCTTACCAATACCAAAAGGCTGTCGAGCGAAAAGAACAGGTCATAGTGGGTGTCAACAAGTACACGATGACTGACGAACACACGGAGGTCCCAATTCTAGTCATTGATGAGTCAGTCAGGAATCACCAAGTTGAGAGACTAGAGGAGACGCGATCGAAACGCGACAATGGCGCGGTGGCTAAGTCTCTCGAGAAACTGAAACGGGCGGCAAGCAATTGCGAAAACACCATGTCTGCGACGATTGATGCGGTGAGTGTGTACGCTACATTGGGCGAAATCTGTTCCGCGCTACGAGATGTTTACGGCATTTACGAGGAACCTGCATTCTAATCGGGCCACACCTCTCCTCACAATATCCCTCAAGTCATTCTGAGAAAAGGCTAACTAGGTTTAGAATGGCTTCATGACGCAACGAAAGATTCGAGTCCTGGTAGCCAAACCTGGTCTTGACGGTCACGACCGCGGCGCGAAAGTAATCGCTCGAGCGCTGCGTGATGCCGGCATGGAAGTCATATATACAGGTTTGCGACAGACTCCAGAGATGATCGCGGCAGCGGCGCTGCAAGAGGACGTCGATGCCGTAGGTGTGTCGATTCTTAGCGGAGCACATAACACACTTTGTCCTCGCATTATCGAGTTGCTACGAGAGAAAGGTCTCGACAATTGCCTGGTGCTAGTAGGTGGAATAGTTCCGCAGGAAGATCTGCCAAAGTTGAAGGAAGCAGGCGTCGCTCAAGTATTTCTACCCGGCACCTCCACTGAAGACATCGTCAGCTTTCTTCGTGAAAACGTTAAGCCCCGCGAATGAACGACCCTCCAATCACTTACGAGCTCGTCGATTCGATTGCCATATTAAAGTTCAACCGACCTGACGATCGCAATTCCCTCTCCAGCCAGATCCTCGACATCCTCGACGACGCACTCTCAAATATCATCAACGACAAACAGGTAGAATGTGTTGTATTCACCGGCACACAAGACGTTTTCTTGTCGGGAGCCCATATTCGGGAATTGACCTTACTTGATCAAAAGAGCGCGTATGACTTCTCGCTAAAAGGACAGAAGCTGATTCAACGTGTGGCGGAAGCGAAACCTGTGATGATTGCCGCTATTAACGGTTACTGCATGGGAGGTGGCTTGGACTTCGCTCTTGCTTGCGACATTCGAGTCGCGAATCCTACTGCCGTTTTTGCTCATCCCGGAGCTCGATTGGGGATAATCACTGGCTGGGGAGGCACTCAGAGATTAGCGAGGCTCGTGGGAAAGTCGCGGGCTCTCGAGATGTTCACCACGGCGCGGTGGGTCTCAAGTTCCGAGGCGCAGCGGATTGGCTTGATTACTGGAATATACGAGCCTGTTTTAGAAGGGGCATTGACGCTGGCAAGGAGAGTTATTAGTTCTTGAGAAACCGCGCGATTCCCTTTTGACAGTCTTCAGTTAATCGCGCGATTACATTGACATCGACACCAGTTTGCAGTGCTTCTATAAAGGACACGTTATCCACTTGATAAAGAAGCTTTTTAGTTAGTGAGACAGCTGATTTGCTAACTTCGTCGAATCGTTTCAGATAGGCCTCGACCTCTTCATAAAAGACTTCTTCCTTGTAAACCTGATTTACGAGACCAAACCGCAAACCGTCTTCCGCGCTGATCTCTTCTCCTCTGGTTAGAAGTTCAAAGGCCTTTTTCTCAGAAACGTTGCGACGCAGTATTGCAAGGACCATCGCGGGGACAAATCCAATCTTGACCTCAGGATACCCAAAACGCGCTGAAGACGATGCCAGTACAATGTCACACGCACTCGCCAACCCACATCCACCAGCGAGCGCTCGTCCCTTCACCGCAGCGACTACTGGTATTTCCAGCTGTCGAATCAGAATAAATAGTTCCGCAAGCGAGCTTGCATCTTCAGCATTTTCTGAAACCGAGGCTTTAGAAATCTTTTGTAAGGCCGAGAGGTCCGCGCCGGAACAGAAGTCTTTTCCTTCGCCGCTTATGACGACGACTCTTAAGTTATCGTCCGAGTTTGCGGCAATTAGTCTCTCTTTGATTGCTGCAATCAACTCGTCGTTGAGAGCGTTGCGCTTGTCAGGACGATTCAGCCTGATTCGTGCTGTCGAGCCTTCTATGGAATAGAGGACTACGTCTTGCTCCTGAGTCATATGAGTTAAGTTACTGCAAAAGGCTGGCCTCTTGATCCGTGACGTCGATCTCCATTCGGAGCAACGCAGTCGAAAAGGTCTTTCCCTGGGCGTCAGTCATTAATGACAGCGTTCCTCCACCACCCAGGCTTTCATGCAGCAGAAAGTTAAGTGCCCCGAGGTTGGGTAACTCAAATCTCTCTACTTGCCCATGGCAGATTCCTTTGAAGTGTTTCTTCACTCGCTCGGCAGTCACCTCACGCAAGAGAATCGGATAAAACTCATTTTTAAGCGAGATTAGACCAACATTGGCAGTGTCGCCCTTATCTCCCGATCGAGCGTGCGCCAGCTTTCTAAGTTGTACTTTCACGCTTCGATGACCTCCACAGCTGGTGTTATCTCGCTTTTGGGAATGAGTGCTGGCCAATACGCAACAATTTCCTCAACCTTTGGGCGACCGCCAGCGAATCCTGTGACTGCGGGAGGCCCAGTCAAGATCAGCGGCGCTAACTCCTTAGTGAAGCGTTCAATGGCAGCTTTGTCGTTACCTCGAACCCCCACTCGAAGCTGTACCTCTGCTATGTCGCGTGAAGGGGCTGGCGCTAATGGACCATGAGTCGCGTTAACCCCAACAAACTCGGTCAACACTTGATCGAAATGGAGTCCAAGGCGATCAAGGCGCTCACGTAGGATCTTGTCAGCGGCTTGAGCTTTGGCGTATGCATCTGGCCAGGAGTAAACCAGTGTTCCTACGGCTTTGAAACCGGCTGAATAGCTAATCGAAACTTTCAAGAATTGAGTTGCCGGATTACCTTTTATCCCATGGATCCTCACACGGTTCTGACCTGCATCCTCGAGTCGAATTGTCGTGAAGTCCGCGACGCAATCAGGGGTGATGTACTCGTGAGGATCGCCCATCTCGTAAACCAGTTGCTCCTTAATAGAAGGGATGTTAACGCTACCACCAGTATTTTCATGCTTAGTAATAATAAAAGTGCCATCGGCGCTGACCTCGGCTATCGGAAAGCCAATGTTCGCCATATCCGGGATCGACTCCCACTCAAACTGACAATTCCCACCGGAGCACTGCGCGCCACACTCAATAATATGACCCGCTATGGTACCGGCCGACAGCAAGTCCCAGTCTTCTCTACCCCAACCAAACTCGTGAATCAAAGGAGCTAATGTAAGCCCTGTATCCGTCGCACGACCCGTAATCACAATTTGAGCTCCAGCATTCAAGGCTTCAACCATCGGCCAGGCGCCCAAATAAACATTAGCGCTTTGAATTCGATCGCGCACGGTTGATAACGGCTCGTTCGTATCCATGTTGCGCAACTCGATACCACGAGATAAGAATTCATCGAGGCGAGACATGATGTCATCGCCAGTAACGATGCCGATGCTCAATTTACCGCCAAAACCGAGATCGCGTGCGACGTCGCGTACCGCCGCAGCGCAGCCCTTTACGTTAACGCCTCCAGCATTAGCAGTTACTTTGATTCCTCTTTCCATGCAGGTTGGCAGTATGCGGCGAATCAAAGGAACGAAGTCTTTGGCGTAGCCAGCATTAGGATCCCGGGCTTTCTGTTTCTGCATGATCGACATGGTGACTTCAGCGAGATAGTCAAGCATCAGGTAGTCGATCGGACCACCTTCAACTTGACGCACGGGCGCGTCGAGCAAGTCACCCCAGAATCCTTGTCCTGCTGCTATCCGAATTGGTTCTTTCATTTCGTAAATGTTTTACCTAGATGAGACCCGATGGAAGTACAAATTGACCGACATGCGGTCCCGAGTTATTCAAACTGGTCTTGAGTGCTAGCTCCAACGCGTCGCGAGTATCTTCTGGTTGTATCACCGCATCGACAAAGCCGCGCGCAGCCGCGTATTTCGCGTCCAACTCCGTATCGTAAGTTTGCCGGACCTTATCCATTTCAGCGTGCAACGCCGCGTCAGGTTCTACTCCCTTCTTTTTCAACTTCTCCAACTGACTACCAAAAGTCGCTTGCACCGCGGAGTCGCCTTCCATTACACCCATGCGACCCGTGGGCCAACTGAAAATGAAATCAGGATCGAATCCTTGTCCGGCCATCGCGTAATAACCAGCTCCAGAAGCGTGATTCACGGTTAAGACAATCTTTGGAACGACAGCAGTAGCCATCGCCTCAACAAATTGAGCACCAGCACGGATGATCCCGGAGTGTTCAGCATCTGGTCCAACCATGAAACCGGACACATCCTGAATGAACAACAATGGCGTCTGATGGCGATTGCAGGTCTCAATAAAGTACGCGACCTTCTCTGCTGACTCCGTATAGATAATTCCGCCAAATCTAGGAGGCTTGCCGCCTGGGACACGGACCATCCCCCGGTGATTCGCAATTACACCTACTTGAATCCCGCGAATGCGAGCATGACCTGTGATCATCTCCTTCGCATAATCAGCCTGAAACTCATCGAGATGACCCTCATCAAGCAGACATTCGAGCAGCTTTCTCACGTCATAAGGCTGTCGATGATCTTCCGGAATTATTTCGTAGAGTTCTTCGAGCGAACGCTTGGATTCTGTCCCGGCCTCTGTTGATCCGGTTCGATCTGTTCGCGGCAACTCGGAAACAAACTCACGAATTTTTGCGAGACACGCGGCATCGTCAGCAACCCGGTAGTGAGCGACTCCGGATATTTCATTGTGGGTTCTAGCACCACCGAGAGCTTCGTTATCGATGGTTTGTCCGGTCGCGCCCTTTACTAAATTTGCTCCGCCTAATCCCATAAACGAAGTACCATCGACCATGATTATCGTGTCGGATAATGCCGGCAGGTAAGCTCCACCTGCGATACATGGGCCCATCACTGCGGAGATTTGTGGCACCTTGAGATAACGACGCATTATTGAGTTGTAATAGAAGATGCGCGAGGCTCCATATTGACCGGGAAAGACTCCGCCCTGGTAAGGAAGATTAACGCCGGCGGAATCCACGAGATAGATAATCGGAACCCGCGATCGCATCGCAATTTCCTGTGCACGCAATATCTTTTTGATTGTCTCCGGCCACCACGAACCTGCTTTTACTGTCGCGTCATTTGCAACTACTACAACTTCTCTTCCTTCAACGCGGCCGACAATGGTAACGACGCCGGCGCCAGGAGCACCACCATCGTATTGATCATAGGCGACCAGAAGCCCTATCTCCTGTGCGTATGTATCCGGGTCGATGAGCAGATCGATACGTTCCCGAGCTGTCAACTTTCCCTGCTCATGCTGACGGTCGATCTTATCTGGTCCACCTCCAAGTCGTATTCGCGACTCGAGCAGGCGCAACTCGTCAGTTAGTTCGCGCAACCTTGACGATGTTTTAATGACCGGACCGTTTTCTGTTCTCTTCATGGTTGAATGATGGTTGATTTGCTAACGGAATGCGATTTACGGAACAAGCAAACTAACATACGCAGTGTCGGAAAACTATCGGAGATGTATCATGATCAACCCAATATAAGTAGACCAGTGATTGAGACTAGTTTTGCTGCCATAGAAGTCGCAGAAGAGTGTTCGGTTGAGTCTTAGTAGGCACGCCTTCAAGAATAGCCACACGCAAACCACGTCGTTCCAACACTACGCGACCCATCGAGGTTTGCCATTCCTGACGCATCTCCGATTCGCCACCTTCCAAAGCTTTGGCGTCTGGATAACGCTTGGCGGTGCGCTTTGCGTAAGAGTCAAAGAACTCTTTTGCATCGTTTTCGGTATCCCACGCCGTTAGCTGAGCCAGGAAGACATCTGCCGAATTGGCACCCTGATAAATACTAAAACGATCGCCGGCCCACCCTGCAGCCGCTTGCTTAGATTGGGTCGCGTTGCCAAGAAACTCATCAAGTATCAGGTAGTATCCCCACTCACCATTTACGTCATAGTCAATCCGCTTCCAACTGGCTCCCAGAACCGTTTTAAAATCGGGGAGTGAAATCTTAATTGGCGCTTCACTCGAGAAATACTTGTCCGGGTGAAGAATTTGCTCGCTTGATTGCGGCAACTTCGTAAAAGCCTGCGAGACCATTTCCCACCCACCACGTCTGAATACTTGAGTTGCCCAGGTTGAGCCTTGCTCATAGGGAAACATCAATGATTCGCGAATTGCCCGGGGTGCTTGCTTGAATTGTTCAGACGCGGCGCCTTCAGCTCCTACACTTCTGATAAACGCGAGTGCAACCAGCGGATTCTTAGCCATGTATATCGTCATGGCTAAAGTCGCATCTCCTTCTATCAAGGCATGGGCCGCAAGTTCAGCATCGGAGTCTCCTTTTGGCCATTTCTCAAATCGTTTGAGATTAAAATGCTGGTCCTGTAATGCGTGAGTTAACTCGTGGGCCATTACTGGCTTCTGTCCCTCGAGCTCGATCCAGTCAGCCAGATAAAATTCTTGAGCTTTGGGATCATAATAACCGGCAACCTGTTCTGTGAGCAGTTTGATCAGAAAGGGTCTGTAGCTGAACTCCTGGGGAGCCAACCCAAATTCCTTTAGTACTAGTTCTGTAGCGTTCATTTCGGCTGGAGTAGTTTCATCGTCAAGATTTTTTACTATCATCTTTTCGATGTCATTACGCGACTGAGCGCCACTCTTTACTTCCCGCAGTATAGAAAGTTGTCTCAGTTCGCTCGTCTCTTTCAGAATCGCTGCTGTGGTCGCCACGACTGCGGCGTTTCTGTTGGGCCCGAGTGCAGTACCGGCTCGTTGAAATTCGAGGTTGGAAGCGTATCCGCTGGTGAGAAGACTTCCGGTAAGCAGGGAAATTAAGGCGAGTAGGGCCAATGCTTTAGTAAATTGCTTTGACATATTTAAGGTTCACTCTTATAGTCCGCTAAACGTTAAAATCGATATTGTTTACAGTTCTAAATTTCAACTCTTTCGAGAGCTCCGAGTCTGGTTGAGATGACAAGTCCCGCTATGGAAGATCTATTCAGCGTCTGGCACGAAACCCTGCTCCGTGTCCGCTATGCTGAGACGGACAAGATGGGTATTGTTTATTATGCCAACTATCTGGTCTGGTTCGAAATAGGGAGAACAGATTATTGTCGCGCACGCGGTTTTTCTTACCGTGATATGGAAGAAAATGAAGACGCCTTCCTCGTCGTGGCTGAATCATATTGTCGTTATAAAGCTCCCGCCTATTATGATGACGAGCTCATCGTTCGCACTCACATTACTGAACTGCGCAAGAGATCGCTACGCTTTGGCTACGAAATCGTCCGCGTTATCGATGGACAGGTTGTAGCGGAAGGCGAGACGGGCCACGTAGTCACAGATTCAGACGGCCGCGTACGTTCCTTTCCTGAGGGCTATGCCCAACGACTACTTTCTCCTCCTATCGTCAAATCCCATTCGCCTGGGACCGTCGTTCCTTCAGAATCAGCACCTGAATAAGCACCCAAAAGTTTAGACAACCTGCGCGAAACTTCGGACAGGTTTTTTCTTCTTCCTGCCACAACTCATATCCGGACGGTGTTTTTCTGTTAGAACGATGAGTTCAAAATCTAATGTAACTTTTCGTTGAGCACAGACGTTTAGTAATTGAGCAGTAATTCAGACTACCGCCTCTTGATATTTGGAACTTAAAAGACGTTCGGTGGTTCTTAGTAGTGGTCCTCCCGAACAAGCTGAAGCCCCGTTGCTACTTGCGATAGCAACGAGGCTTAAATGACAACACAAGCTTGATCGCCTTGCGGCCGTTAAGATTGCATCGTCGACATTCCGCATCTTAGCGCACTTGGCAGACGAGCTTCAACCTCGAGAATTTATCTCGAACGAGTTTGCCTGGAGTGCGCTCCTGCCCTCTTCAAGAACCGGCACTGGCGCCACTCTTCACAGACTCGAAAGAGGAGGTCTATCATGCGCCGATGTTTCGTGCTGCTTGCTCTCATAGTTATAGCTCTCTCTTACACGATAACAGTCCATTCACAGGTTCCAGGGTCTGCTGTAAATCACTATCAGAATGGTTTGAAAAAAACTGAGAAGGGCGATCTTGATGGTGCGATAGAAGATTACACACGCGCGATCGTCCTGAGTTCTCGACTCGATGGCGGCAAGCGTTCGGTTAATACATTTGCGGGTGTCAACGAAGAGACCTCAGAGATAACAGTTGTGAGTCCCTTCACTGCTGATGCCCTCAACAATAGGGCAGTCGCCAAATATCGTAAAGGAGATTACGAAGGGGCGATAGTCGATCTGGATCGAGCACTTCGGATTCGACCCGGGTTGGCTCCAGCCTACTTGAATAGGGCAGCGGCACGTCGGGCAAGCGGCGACATCCGCTTTGCATTGGCCGACTTGGACCGCGCACTGTCTCTCGACAAGGACTCGTATGAAGGTTACACAAATCGTGGCAGTGTACGTCTTGATCTTGGTGACATTGACGGTGCGTTGGCAGACTTAAACCACGCAGTGAAGATGAACCCAAAATTACCAGATGCGTTTTATCAACGAGGCTACGTAGAGATTGCTCAGAAGGACTACGACGGTGCACTAGCGGACTTCGAACGGACAATAAAATTAGCACCCGAGATGGCGCTAGCCTATCACGGTCGAGGAACAGCCTATATGTACCAAGGAAAGATGGAGCAGGCGGTTGCAGATTTCACCGAGGCTTTGAACCGGAATCCAGATATTGCCTGGGCGTATTTTAATCGGGGGTTGTCGCTTCTTTATCTTGGTGACGAAGTGAATGCTAAGAAAGACATTGATGAATGCATCCGGCTACGACCAGAACTAAAAGGAGACTTAATGAGGCGCGCATCGATTGCACGTGATTTGCGCGAGAGGCGTAAGAATTGAGCGAATGACTCAGGGTTCGTGGCTCAGGTTGATTCGCTGAATCTCTCTGGCCTTGCCGCTATCGTCATCAACGTTAATAACGGCGGCACAAATGCGAACCTGACCACTTGAATGATCTGCACGGCGGGCAGTTACAGACGTAAATCGAGCAATCACATCTGATTTCTCCATGCCGATTACACCGGCGTAACTGCCCGTCATGCCAATATCGGTGAGATATGCGGTACCTTCAGGTAGAATCTTTTCGTCTGCAGTTTGAACATGAGTATGAGTGCCAACAACTGCTGATACACGGCCATCAAGAAACCATCCCATCGCAACCTTTTCAGACGTAGCTTCAGCATGAATATCAATTAGCCGAACAGTCGTTTCTGCTGGGAGTGCGTTTAGCACCTCGTCGACGATTCGAAACGGATCATCTGAAGGCGGCATAAACACGCGACCCATCACATTGATGACTGCGACGTTGACACCTTTCACTGAGCCGACCCAGAAACCGCTGCCAGGCGTACCGGGAGGATAATTCGCTGGCCGTATCAAGCGTGGCTGTTTTTTTATGTACTCGATTGCTTCCTTCTTATCGAAGATGTGATTACCCGAGGTCATCACATCGATGCCAGATGAAAAGAGTTGTTCACAGAGTGAGGGCGTTACGGAAAAACCACCAGCAAGATTCTCAGCGTTCATGATCGCCATATCGATCATGTGCTGTTCGCGAAGATCCTGTATCCTTTCCAGCACGGCGATCCGTCCCGGTTTAGCGACCACATCTCCTATCATCAAGATCTTCATGATTTGTGAAGCTGAAATGAGAAACAAAAAAGCCGCAAATCGGAGTCGTCTAACGCTCGTAGAAAGCTACTTACGAACTACGATTCACGATTCGCGGACTATATAGGCGTGAGGGAGATCCGCATGCGTCGTTCCGAAGCCGTAATTGAACCTGCATAGACAGGTGGGTGACCTCTTATTGCCGCCGCCTCTGGCAGTTCTTAACGATGAAGAACGGCAACTGGCATAGCGACCTCGGTCTCCCTAATCAACGGCGTTGGCTCAATCATCGTAACTCGGTGACGAACACCGCAGAACATTTCCCTCCGCCGCGTGGATAGTAACACATCTCCCGCGATTGCGGAGATTAGACATTTCGCTGAGAAACTCTGGCAAATATCGACCTCAGAATTTGCACAGAAAGGCGGCAAGTTGTAAGCACAACTTTAACGGAACGCAACTGTCAGTCTTGGTTTATAGTCCCGGGAAGTGCGGGAATTAGCCGAGGGTGAGTTTGCCCGGTCCGCCCTGCTCTGTTTCCAGAGTACTCCGAACTTTCAGGAGGCGGTCGAGCATTTCCGCACATTCGGCACTGCGAGCAGCAAGCTGTGAGTCAGCCTGTTCGTGCATATTCTTCAACCGGTGGAGCTCGTCGGCGATATGTAGTGCGGCAAGGATCGCGACCTTGAGCGAGTCGACAGTAAGCGTGCCAGAGGAGATCTCACGCATTCTGCTGTCTACAAATTCGGCGAGCTGAATAATGTATTCAGTGTCACCATCCGATCGGATGTTGTAAGTCTGATTGTAAATCTCAACTCGGATAGTGGGACTGCTGGTTGTAGCTTCCATACTGCCTTTGTTGAGCATGTCGCCGATCCCGGCGCTCATTTAAATTCCTCCGCCATTTCGGGATCTAGTGCCGCAACAGCATCGAGCATGGCTTCGACCTTCATTCGGATTGTCTCTCGCTCAGCGAGAAGTTTTTCCACCTGATTCTCGAGCCGCTCTTTTTCGTTGAGCACATTTCCCATGTCGCGGTGGATAAGCGCCAATTCTTTTTCGAGGTTTTCTTTTTCCTGTCGTAAGGTCTTGGTGAGTTCGATGGTCCTATAAATCTTGTCTTCCAGATGTGAAAACTTCTCTAAGCCTGACAGCCCAACCATCATTTGTCCCTCACAGACTAGTTTTGAATCGCGACCAGATTATCCGTCTTCACGTCACCAAGCGCAAGACTCATTCTGCAATCCTACAAGATTTATTTTATCTTTGCTCAGCCTGAAAGGTTTCCAGCAGCGAAGCGGTCAACTTTGCGTGCCGATCCTCGACTTCCTCGTCTCGCAGGGTACGGTCGTCGGAACGATACTCGATACGAACAGTGACCGATCTCTTCATGGCTGGAATATTCGCACCTTCGTAAGTTCCTACCAGCTTTACACTCCGAAGCTCGGGCACTTCCCTTTGCTCAACAGTTTGGCGAATTTCATCTAACGCTACGCTGCGATTCACCAACAACGAAAGGTCTCGAACCACTGACGGATATCGTGGCAATGGGGTGTACTGGATCGGCTTCTCAGCAGAGTCGAGTAAGGTCGAGAGGTCGAGTTCGGTTATGAATACGGGTTGCTTGAACTTGTAAGATGTAGCCAGTGACTCGCTCAGTCTACCGATAGTTCCAATCCTGCGACCATCGGCCAACAGAATCTCAGCAGCCTGGCCCGAGCGCAGGTGCTGTACTGAACTTGTTGCCGCGAACTTGAGTGGCGCAAGGTTCATTGAGTCGACCGCAGCTTCAAGTGCTCCCTTCAAATCGAAGAAGCCAAACTCACGTTCGCCTTGCGCTCGGCTTGCTTCGAGCACTCCACCTGTGCCGACAATGGCCAGCGAGAGCGTTTCCTCAGGAAGTTTTTCCGCTTCACTAACACCGAAGATACGCCCGATTTCAAACAGACGGACGTCACGTATGCCGTGATTAAAGTTGTGCCGTAATGAGCTGAGCAATCCAGGCACAAGAGTAGACCTCATCCACGAGGATCCTTCAATAATCGGATTCTTAAGTTCAGGCTGAACATCTTTAAGTTCAGCAAAGGAAGGAATCAAATCCAAACCATCAACCAGACCAATAAAGCTAAAGTTAATGGCTTCATCAAATCCAAACCCGTTTAGAGTGCGCCGCAAGACGCGTTGTTTCATCTCCGAAGGCTGGAATTCGCCAGACGCGTTCGAAGGTGGCAACTCAGAACGAATCTTTTCATAACCAGCGTGTCGCGCAACTTCTTCTACCAGATCCTCTTCCTGCTCTACATCAATTCGCCACGACGGAACCTGGTAATTGAGACTATTGCTCGACTGAGCAAGCATTTGAAAACCAAGACCGCCAAGAATGCGACTCATTTCCTCAGTCTCGACAGACAAGGAAGTGAGTTCTTCAACTCTTCTGGGTCGAAAGCTAACGGTTCGAGGCTTGGTAGGAGCGGGATAGACGTCAATTGCGTCCTCGGTAGCGACACCTCCTGCAATTTCGCAAATCAGCTCAACACAACGCTGTTGCGCTTTAAGAACATTTTCGCGGTCGGCACCACGTTCAAATCTTCTTGAGGCTTCTGTATCCATTCCCAATTGGCGAGCCGTACGTCGCACTGAATCAGGGTTGAAGTAAGCACTCTCAATAAGAACGTCGACCGTATTTGTGGAGATCTCTGAGTCTTCACCACCCATGATTCCAGCCAACGCGACAGCACGTTCAGCATCGGCAATGACTAACATATCGCCGGTCAAAGTTCGCTCAACTCCATCCAGAGTGGTCAACTTCTCATCCTGGACAGCTCGCCGCACTACGATGCGCTTGCCTTTTAGTTTATCGAAGTCAAAAGCATGGAGCGGTTGACCAAACTCGTGCAGCACATAATTTGTAATGTCCGCGACATTGTTAATTGGCCGCTGTCCGATCGACTCCAACCGCTCAACCAACCACGCCGGAGATGGGCCAATCCTGACACCGCGAATCAAGCGCGCAGAGTATCGAGGACAAAGAACCGCATCATGGATCTCAACTGCCGTAAAACTCGCCGCAAGTCCTTCGGTTTTCAGTGGGATACTCGCCGGTAAACTCAACTGTCCATTTTCAATAACGCTAACTTCACGCGCGATTCCGACGTGTGAGAGACAATCCGGGCGGTTTGATGGGACCTCCACATCAAGTACTGAATCTCCGTCGTGCTCATCAACTGCATCAATCGCGAGCCCAACCATGGTCAGCTTGTCCCGCAGGATCTGCGGACTTTGCACAGTCCCAGTTAACTCCTGAAGCCATTTGTAACTGATTAACATCTGGGTTTCGAATTAGGAAAACTGCTCGAGGAATCGAACATCGTTCTCGAAAAGAAGTCGAATATCATCAAGGCCATACATGAGAGCGCACATCCGGTCGATTCCAAGACCGAAGGCAAAACCGGAATACTCCTGCGGATCGACCCCCACCGCGCGCAGTACATTGGGATGTACCATCCCTGATCCGCCGAGTTCGATCCAGCCTGAGTTCTTGCAAATGCGACAACCAGTTCCCTTGCACTTGAAGCAGCTGAAATCAAATTCCGCGCTTGGTTCCGTGAATGGAAAATAAGACGGTCGAAACCGGGTAACGGTATCTGGGCCGAACATACGACGTAAGAACTCAGCGACGGTACCCTTCAAGTGCGCCATTGTGATGCCACGGTCAACGCACAGTCCTTCAACTTGAAAGAACATCGGGTTATGCGTCGGATCCGGAGTATCTCGCCGGAAAACTCGACCAGGCGCGATCATTCGTACGGGGGCTCCGCGTCGCTGCATCGCATGGATTTGTACCGTTGATGTTTGTGATCGCAGGGCAAAGCCATCAGTTGTGTAAAAAGTGTCCTGCTCACCACGCGCCGGATGATTGTCTGGAATATTCAAAGCGGAAAAGTTGTAGAAGTCTGTCTCGATCTCGCGGTCGTCTTCAATCGCATATCCAAGGGCAACAAAGATGTCTTCGATGCGTTCGCGAACAAGAGTTATCGGATGTCGATGTCCGATGCGCGGCCGCGTGCCTGGTAACGTTACGTCAATACTTTCGCGCGCAGTTCGTAACGACTCTATTTTAGCCCTCAGGTACTCATCAGCTTTGTCCAATTGCGACAAGATTGAAGCTTCAACTGACTGCACCAATTGGCCGAATGCCCCGCGCTGATCAGGTGCAACTCGACCAATCAATTTCTTTGTAGCCGCAAGCGAGCTTTTCTTACCGACGTGACGGGTACGTAATTCGGCAAGAGCCCGTTGCTCACTTAAAGTTTGTTCAAGATCAAGCCCATTCTGCTCACCGGAATCCGCGGTAAAGCGGGCAAAGCGTTCGAACTCTTGCTCGAACGCTTTGCGTGCTGTCTCAACCTGCTGCGTTGGATCTTTTTCCGTTTCCGTCATTCACAAGTCCATTTTAGTTCTTCTTAACAGCCACCCACTTGCCCTGCAGTTGACCCGCGAAGTCGAACTCACCGCTCAGTTTTCCGTCAACGACGCTCGCGCTCATCACAATCACACCATTCTGGCCTTCGACTTGAAAGTTGAGCTTGCCATCCTTCCATGTTCCAGTCTTGATAGTCGATTCTCCCAACTGAGAACTGCTGCTGCCAGTTACATTCTCGCCTTCAACCTTCAACGTCAACAGGAAAGGAAACGGCTGCCCGTTAGCATCGGCTACTGCTTCCCACTGTCCGGTCAAGTTTACGGGTGCACCAGCTGCCGCGGCTGTGGCTGTGGCTGTGGCTGTGACACGAGTCAATTCCACGGCGCGTTTCTGAGTACCTGCAGTCCACTCACCTGCTATCTTGTCGCCATCAACCTTGGCGTTCAATACACCATCTTTCGCTTCGGCTCCGAGTTTAATCGTGAGCTTGCCTTCCATCAGAGTCGCTTCGGAGATTTCCAGATGATTCTGGCCACTCATCAAACTGCCGGCAATTTTTCCGCCGTTATCTTTCAATTCAAGCGTGATTGGCATATCAGCCGCACCGGCAGTTTTAGCAACTCCCTCATATTTCCCTGGTAAAGTAGTTTGACCAAATGCAACTGCGCTGAAAGTTACGAGTGAAACCACAATCAGAACGAAACGCATCATCAAGTAGTCAAATCGCTGAGGTACATTTGTCATAACAACAAGATCCTTTCCCGGGACGTTTGATAGTCTAGGCAGCAGCTTTGCTACGTTCGTTTTCAAGCGCAGTCTTCGCTTGCGAAACTACTTGTGCGAATGACTCAGCCTGGTGTACGGCAAGGTCAGCGAGGACTTTCCGGTCAAGCTCAATTCCAGCGAGCTTTAGACCATGCATCAACTGTGAATAATTCAGACCATTCAGACGAGCCGCAGCTCCGATGCGAACGATCCACAAGCTGCGAAAATCACGCTTCTTAAGCTTGCGTCCGGTGTAGGCGAAGTTAAGACCACGCTCCACGGACTCTTTCGCGGACCGGTACAATTTCGATTTGGTTCCACGATAACCCTTAGCTAGCTTTAATATCTTTTTGCGTCTCTCAAGACGTTTATTTCCACGTTTTGCACGAGGCATAAATTATCCCCTTTCTTCTAAGCCGGCGACCTTCAACAGTGAAGGCGCCTCAATTACACTTGACTAGTCTCGACCGTAAGGCAGCATCGACATGACCCGCTCGTGGTCAGCTGTCGCAACGAGTCCATCGATGTCCAATTGCCGCTTACGCTTATTGGTCTTCTTCGTCAAAATGTGACGAGCGTGGGAATGGCCCCGCTTGATTTTTCCGGTAGCCGTAAGCCTGAATCGCTTAGCCGCTCCCTTATGTGTTTTTAATTTAGGCATAGTTACTCCTCTAACGTCTTTTCTTCACTCTCACTAATATTCATCCGATTGTCATCAGCGACGTAAACCACCTCGATGACAAGCGGAATTTGACTAACTTGGTGGAACGCTGGTGTGCTGATCCGGTTTGGCTGCGCTCTTATGCCGGCGCGGTCCAAGAATGATGAACATCTGATTACCTTCCATCCTGGGCCGAGCTTCAACCTCGCCTACATCTGCCAGATCCTGTTCCAGCTTTTCCAGAATTCGCGCACCTAGCTCGCGGTGAGTCATCTCTCGACCTCGAAACCAGATAGTGGCTTTTACCTTGTCGCCACCCTGCAGCCACTCGCGAGCATGCTTCATGCGATACTCGTAGTCATGGTCGTCGGTTCCAGGACGAAACTTAACTTCCTTAACCGTGATCGTTACCTGCTTTTTCTTGGCCTCGTTCGCCTTCTTCTTTGCTTCGTACTGATACTTTCCGAAATCGATGATGCGACACACGGGGGGATCGGCATTAGGAGCAACTTCAACCAGGTCTAAGCCTTTTTCTCTGGCCGAACGAATTGCATCTCGCACGTCCATTACGCCAAGCTGTTCTCCCTCCTCCCCGATAACGCGCACTTCGGGCACGCGAATTCTTTCGTTAATGCGAACTGGCGGCAGACGCCTGTTGTCAGGTCGTTGTCCGCGACCGCGAAAGCCTGTAGCTATTGCTGCACCTCCTAGGTATTGAGTCGTCAGAGGATGGACCAACTAAGTTGTTCCATCCACTGTGACTAATTGTTTGACAAAGCACGCGTCTCCACGAGTTTGCGTGCCATTTCCTTAAAATCAGCCAGTGACATCACACCGATATCACCCTGTGACCGTTCACGAACAGCAACGACCTGTTGCTCCATCTCTCGATCGCCTAATACAAGCATGAACGGAACCTTCTGCAGTTGGGCGTCCCTGATCTTTGCGCCGATCTTCTCGCCACGCAGATTTGATTCAACGCGCAATCCCTGATCACGAAGGTCCTTTGCGATCGCTTCTGCGTAAGGATTCACACGATCAGTGATAGGTAGAACCGCAACCTGGACTGGCGCTAGCCAGAACGGGAACGCACCCGCGTAGTGTTCAATGAGTACACCAAAGAAACGTTCCATCGAGCCAAAAAGCGCGCGGTGGACCATCAACGGCCGGTGCGGCTTGTTGTCCTCGCCGATGTACTCCATTTGGAATCGCTCAGGCAAATTAAAATCAAACTGAATCGTCGTTAACTGCCAGTTGCGACCAATCGCGTCCTCAACTCTAATGTCGATCTTTGGACCATAAAAGACAGCCTCGCCTTCCACTCGCTCGTATGGAATGTTTCGACCATTCAGAGCATCGACGAGTGAAGCTTCGGCGCGTTCCCAATCTTCATCCGAACCAAGGTAATGCGCGTTTGGATCGTTACCTCTCACGGACAATTCGACCTTAATGTCCTTGAAACCAAAAACGCCAAACATATGGAACGCGAAGTCGATACAGCCCAGGATCTCCCCGCGGATCGTTTCGCTCGTACAAAAAATATGAGCATCGTCCTGGGTAAATCCTCTGACCCTCGTCAAGCCATGTAGTGTTCCAGATAATTCGGCACGATATACGGTTCCAAGTTCCGCGTATCTGAGCGGTAGTTCGCGATAGGAACGCTGAGCAGACTTGTAAATACCGATGTGAAAAGGGCAATTCATCGGCTTGATACGAAACTCCTGCTCTTCAAACTCCATCGGCGAAAACATGGAGTCGGCATAGTTTCCCTCGTGTCCGCTCGTAAACCACAAATCTCTTTTTGCTATGTGGGGCGTGAACACAAGACCATATCCCCGTGCCAGAAGCTCCTCGCGCAAGTAGTCTTCCATCTCTTTGCGAATGGCCCCACCTTTCGGGTGCCAGAAGATCAGGCCTTGACCGTAGTCTTCCTGAATCGAAAAGAGATCTAGTTCACGTCCCAGCTTGCGATGGTCGCGTTTCTCAGCTTCGGCTCTTTGCTTTAACCAGGCGTCGAGTTCTTCCTGACTAAAAAAAGCCGTACCGTAGATTCGCTGCATCTGCTGCTGACTTGCATCGCCCTTCCAATACGCGCCAGCTAAAGAGAGCAATTTGAAAGCTTTCAGTTTGTTGGTATTTGGAACGTGCGGTCCAAGGCAGAAATCGATAAAAGGCGAACCATCGATGTAATACACACTGACTCGTTCGCCGGCCTTTTCATCGATCAACTCACACTTGAGTGGCTCCTCACGTTCACCAAAAACTCTTAAGGCTTCCGACTTGGCAATTTCTTCTCTTCGATAAGCCAGATTCTGACTTGCGATCTGTTTCATCCGCTTTTCGATCGCGGGGAGATCAGCCTCGGTTAAAGGACGTGGAGTAATAACATCGTAGAAATAACCGTAGCGCGGATCATCAAGTAGCGCCGGACCAATACCTAGTTTTGTTCCGGGGAAGAGATCGAGTACCGCGGCAGCAAGAAGGTGCGCAGTCGAATGCCTGAGAACCTCGAGGCCGTCACGGGTTTGCGGGACGATTGGTTCGATTTGCACACTTGCATCGCCATTTGCAGCCGGCAACGCGTCAAGTTGTGCGGTCAGGTCTACTTCCCGACCACCAATTTTCGCCGCCAATGCCTGTTTTGCCAGATCCTTATCCAGCTTTTTGAGTGCCTCAGCTACAGTGGCCGAGGCAGGCATAGGCACCGAGTTACCGTCTTTTAGTTGTACGTTGATCTCGCTCATCTTATTCGGCTCCTATTCCTCACAGGAGCGCCGGCAATTCGCCCAACCATTCATTGAGCCACTCGACGGGGAGTACGCAGACGAAAAAAGACCTTAAACTCAAGGTCGAAGATCACTCCCAAAATGTTCGATTCACCAATAATTACTTACTTCAGTTGATCGGATTCAATAGGAGCGCCTTCGTCGCGCACCCGCAAGTCGCGGGCAGCAATCAAAAAGTAAAGAATCGAGTGAATGTTCGATTCATGACGAAGGACTTCCGGAGCTCCTACTAAAAGTTAGAAAACAGGGCAGCGACATTTGCTAATTGCTGCCACTACACAAATAACGAAGCCGGATTCTAGCAAACGGCGTAAGAATAGCGCAAGTTGGATGCGCGTTGTACTTTGTGCTTGGGGTTTTGGGTTTTGGGCCTTTGAACTCAGATCTCAAAGTACAAAGCACAAAGTCCAAAGTCCCACTCCAAAATCCTAGCGCAAATTTCCCTGAGTCTTTTTTGCACTTTTGAGATAGCATAGGACGCCCATTACGATCAATTCACAGCTTTTCGATCATAACAACTCAATTTTGCAGGAGATTAGCATGCGCTCAGGATCCCCATTTCTGACATATGTTCTTGTCATCGTCCTTCTGGTAACGGCCTGCTTACCATTACAAACACAGGCGCAAAACGGTTCAAAAACCAACGGTGGTCGGCCCAAAGCAGCTCCGGGTAATGTCGAGTCACCTAACTCAAAGACTCCCGAAAGCGAACTACGTCCTCAAATCGAGCGCTACACACTCGATCGCGGTAGTCTTACCCGCTCATACCCGGTCGCTATCTCAAATGCCAGACGCGAACGTTTTCGAAAATTCTATTCCGATTGGTTGGCATCTCTGCAAAAACTCGACTTTGATTCTATGAGCGAGGACGGCAAAATCGATTACATCCTTTTCAAGAATCACCTTGAGTATGAGTTGAGACAACTCGACATCCAAACCAAACAACTAGCAGAAGTACAACCGCTAGTTCCCTTCGCGCAGACAATTATCGATCTCGAAGAGTCGCGCCGCCGAATGGAACCGGTCGATGCTGCAAAGGCTGCTGTTACTTTGACGGCGCTTAAGAAACAAGTTGACGATAGGCGTCGCGCGGTTGAGATGGGGCTACGTAGTGGCGGGGGAGGCGCTGGCGATACAGGTCCTGCAGTTGAACCACTCCGCGTGAAAAAGACTGTTGCTAATCGAGGTGTTGGAACCATCAACAGTTTAAGAGCGACGCTTAGAAACTGGTACACCTTTTATAACGGTTACGATCCGACCTTCACCTGGTGGAACGAAGAGCCATACAAGGCACTTGATCAGTCGTTGACTAGTTACGCGGGATTCCTGACCGAAAGAGTTGTCGGTATCCGTAGTGAAGGTGCGGGACAAGCACCAGCAGGTGGCGGAAATCGCGGGCCGGGTGGTGGTGGACCAGGTGGAGGCGGACAAGGTGGTGGACAAGGCGGCGGTGGTGGTGGTTTTCAGCGTTCCACCAGTGCAGCGGCTAGACCAGGTGATGCAAGCGACATCGTCGGCGATCCAATCGGTCGTGACGCACTAATAAGCGAGTTGCGCTCTGAGATGATTCCTTACACACCCGAGGAGATCATCGCGATTGGTGAAAAAGAGATGGCGTGGTGTGAAAACGAGATGATAAAAGCATCTCGAGAACTAGGATACGGTGACGATTGGCACAAAGCTCTCGAGCACGTAAAAGATCTTTACGTCCCGCCAGGTAAGCAACCTGAAATGATCCGCGACCTCGCTCTGGAAGCAATCAAGTTCGTTGAAGATAACGATTTGGTTACAGTACCGGAGCTTGCGAAGGATACGTGGCGAATGGAGATGATGACTCCAGAGCGTCAACTTGTTAGTCCGTTCTTCCTTGGTGGCGAAACAATTCTTGTTTCATTCCCTACCAACACCATGGCCCAGGAACAAAAGATGATGAGTATGCGCGGCAACAATATTCACTTCGCCCGGGCCACAGTTTTTCATGAGCTAATACCCGGACATCATCTCCAGGGATTTATGTCCGCGAGAAACAAGCCCTATCGCAGCGTATTCGGAACGCCATTCTGGACCGAAGGAAATGCGCTCTACTGGGAACTGCTTTTCTGGGATCTCAAGTTTCCTAAGACTCCCGAAAACAAGATCGGCATGCTCTTCTGGCGTATGCATCGCTGTGCTCGAATTATTTTCTCACTCAGTTTCCACCTCGAGAAGATGACGCCGCAGGAGTGTATTGACCTGCTTGTAAATAAAGTTGGTCATGAGCGCGACAATGCGACCGCTGAGGTTCGCCGCTCCTTTGATGGAAGTTATGGTCCGCTCTACCAGATCGCATACCTGATTGGCGGTTTGCAACAGTACGCAATGCATAGAGAGTTGGTTGATTCAGGGAAGATGACGAATCGCGCTTTTAACGATGCATTGCTGAGAGAGAATCGAATTCCCATCGAGATGATCCGGGCGAGTATTACAAAACAGAAGCTCACCCGCGACTTTACAACCACCTGGCGTTTCTACGGGAATTAGGAGAATGAAGAGTACTTGAATGCGATCGCATCGGGTCTGTGCGATGAAGCTAGAACGGCTCTGCACAAATAAGGAAAATCCCACTCACGGCAGAAGTGAGTGGATAATTCAGATCCTTTCTACTGAGAAGTCCGGCAACGTCTCGGCCCAATCCCACCAACGGCAGTTGGTGGTTGGTTCAGATCCTCTCTACAAAATGGCTTATGTCTCTCCTCCGGCGCGCTGCGCGCGCAGTGTTAAGTGGACACACTCTCAGTAGAAGGGATCTGAACCATCCACCAACTGCGGTTGGTGGGATTCGTGATGTCCATTCGATCTGAGTCTTAGAAAGGATCTGAACGAACCACTCACTGCCGTAAGCGGGATGTTCGCCTTTGTGCAAAGCCGTGTAGAACCCGACGCTATCCCGAGACATCGGGATACTGACTGCGTCACTCACTTGTAGCGATATAGCTTTACTCGTTGAATGGTGAATTTGCCGCCCTCGAGTCGAATGTGGCGTCCTTGATGTGTTTGGTCACCGTTGAGCCAACGACCGGGAACCCATTGCCCGTTTACATATTTTCCTTCTTGAACAGACAGCAGTCCGGCAATCGGGTCGCCGGGCGAATCAGGTGTAAACGTAACCACCACACTCGTTCCGGCAAAAATAAAATCATCTGGTCCAACAGCAATCACGAGGCCACCGGATACTGAATTAGCATTGGGCCTCTCATACGTGACTCCCAACGTATACCCGTTCAGCTTAAATTGCTGTGGCACCCTCTGCGTCTCCGGACTATCAGCTGCCAACCCCAACATCGTTCCCTTCCCCTGATGCGCAGAGATCAAAGGCGCGAGTTGCGTAAGGAGATCGTATCCGCCAGTCAAGAGCTCAGCATTTGTATCTTCGGCTGACTCGATTGAAAAGGGACTGAAGCCGATCGCGTTGTGCTGGGCAATCGCATACATAGCATTAACTGCATTTGAAGGCTCCAGCCTGATTTCAGGAATAAAGAGCGCGTTTCCTGAGCGATCATATTTCCTGATCCATTCAATGACATTCGGGAAATAAATATCCGGAGCTAAAAAATCTATTCTTGGCGCACCTGCTCGCCAAACGTCCAGCAGATGTGGAAGTGGACCAGCACTGGGATACTGTCCAGGCAGGTACCCAGGTCTAATTAGGGCCGCGTTGACATACATCGGCAGTTGATACCTTGCGTAGCCAGCCTCTGCAACGGCGTTAGTGAATCGAGCGAAATACCAGGCCATGAATATTTCGTCGGTTCCGGCTCCCTTGCCAAAAACCTCTTCCCACGTGCCCTTTGTTTTGGATCCAGCCCTGGACCATACGTCGCGTAACTCGGGTACCAGCGACTCCTTATTTCGCACGAGGTAGTTCATCAACTCAGAAGGTACCTCGCTGTTAAAGAGCTTATCCGCTTCAGCACTTCGGTCGCGCGAATCCGGAATCATTCCAATCTCATTTTCCACCTGCACCATTATTACTGTGTGGTCTCGATCGGTTTCGCGAAGGTGCTGCATAAGAGCCGCGAACGCTCGGGCGTCTGCCTCTATATTCGCTCGACTAAAGGGAGAGAGGATCTCCATTCCTCTCCCGTCAGTTCCCTGCGAACGTGGAAACCGGTTTTGATCCTTCTTAACCCATGATGGTGCATAAGAAGACATGCTGTTTTTCCAGGACGCAAACCACAACGGCACGATGCGAATCTTATTCGCGCGCGCATCGTTGATCAGAGCGTCAACCAGGCTGAAGTCATATCTTCCCTCCTGTGGCTCGATAAGTTCCCAGTAAACCGGCATGAGTACGGTATTCAAATGCAGTTTGACGAGCTTCGGCCAGATTGGCCGCATGTAATCAACACTGGAAGAAGAAGAGTTTCCTAGTTCACCACCCAGGATAAGAAAAGGTTTGCCGTCAACTATTAGCCGCGTCGCTGACCCCTGCTTCTCAAGATGCGGAGGTTGTTGAGCAGCTAAAATGAGACACGATCCACTAATGATTAATACGACGAGGGGAATGCGGGTCAGTGATTCGATGAGCCGCACTGTTAATAACGATTCCATTGTCGCGAAATCCGAAAACTGTCTTTTAGTAGGTCTAAGGTCGAATTGATTTAGGCCACTGGCTTGTCCAGTGGTTTCTAACGCTTGTTGCTAATAACCAGGCCTGAAGTTCATTCCAGCGAGCAAAGCGCGACGAACTTAAAACTCCGGTCGTTGTAGCAACGAGCGTCAATAACCACGGGTCAAGCCCGTGGCCTTTTGGATTTTAGAGAAACCGAAGCGTCAATATCGCAGCGATAGACAGCTCAAGCCGCCGTCCATCTTTTCAAACTCACTCATTTCCAACGCAACTGTGCGGTATCCACGCGTATTCAATAACTCCTCGACCTTTGGGAAACCCGCAGCAACAAGAACCGCGTCGTTCACCCGAACACAATTCGCTGCATATTCCTCATCAACGTGGACGCCAAGAATTTCAAAGCGATTGAATGCAGGATGTTCAGCGAGAGATGCGATAGCGGCTAGGTTGCCGTCGCCCAGATACGACACTCCGCTCTTCAGATGAAGTAGGCCTAGAGTATTTCTGATGTCGATGAAGGATGCAGTGTAATCGTACTTTTCCACTATACGTGCCAATTGAGTAGCACCAGCTTCGTTGGTCCGATCTGAGATTCCAATAAAGAAATGAGAATCGGCCTCACAGATGTCACCGCCATCAAGAGTCCCCGGTGCCTGGATTTCATGAACAGCCGTAAAGGTCGATGAGATGCATTTTACTATCACCTCAATTTCTCCGACACGACTTTCTGCGCCCGATCGCGTGATAACAGCAAAGTGATCAGTCACTATTGCATTGTCCTCAACAAAGGTTGAGTCAGGATAATCATTCTCAGCAGCAAGACGAGTGAGTTCCAAACCACAAGCGATCAACGCTTCGCAGTATGATTCATGCTGTCGCAGTGCATCAACGTAACGTGGCTTTCCCAGAGTGGAAGTTGTTAGACCATTCGCAAAATTCGCACATGGTGGACGGACGATGGCATGTTTGAATGTCATCTTAGTGAGCGAACTGAGTGATCTCTCCAGGCTTGCGCAACATCTTGTTTACTTCGCCGAGATGCAACTCTTCTTCGGAGATCATCCGACGCGCATACTCTTCAAGCAAAACGGAACGCCCTTCGACCAGATTGAAGAGTTTTGTGTAGAGAGCCAGTCCTACTTTTTCCGCCTCGAGAGATTCCAAGAGGATATCTGAGATTCCATGTTTGTGCGTCTCGAGAAGCGCGCCAATCTTTAGTGAAGGGTGTTCTCCGAAATGCGTAACAAGCTCGCCAGCTTCACTTGCATGCGCCAGGCAAGTGCTGGCTTCATTGCGCAACCAGCTCACAATCGGGATACGATTGTGTCCAAATACCATCAAAGAGTAATGCGTGTAACGAACCACACCGGCAAGTTCCGCTTCCATGATCTGGTTCAAAATCGCCACCGCGGCTTTTTCGTCAAATTCTATATCTGCCATGTTCCCTCTTTCTATGGTTCGAGATCCGTCAAGACTTGAGTGCGGAGAATATATCAGGAAGTGGTTATTGGTCATATATCATTTGAAATTTGTCATTTGACATTGGGTCTTTGGACTTAGGTCTTGGGTCTTTGAGCTTAGACCTTTGCCCCTCCCAAAGACCAAAATGACAAATGATAAATTTCAAATGACCAATGACCAATGATTTTATTATCGTAAGGATCCAATCCTTCAGATCCAAATAACAATGATCGCAAGATTCGGATAGCCACTATCCTAAAATCAACTATAAACTGTGGGCCATGGAGAAACTTGACGACGACTTCCGCAATGCATTGGCAACTGCTTACCGCCACGCAATTTCACACCTGGAAACCCTGGATGAAATGCCTGTAGCAGCTACTTCAGACGTTTTGGAGTTACGCTCGCAACTAGCTAAACGACTCAATGACGAAGGCATTCCCGCAGCACAGGTGGTCGAAGAACTGGTGCGTAACGTTAGAGGAGGATTGTTGGGCTCTGCTGGCGGACGCTTTTTTGGATGGGTTATCGGCGGAGTCTTGCCAGCCGCACTTGCAACTGATTTTCTCACTTCTACCTGGCAACAGAACGCTGCACTCTACGTTTGTAGTCCCGCCGCTGCAGTTGTCGAGGAAATTCTCGGCGAATGGCTAAAAGAAATCTTACTGCTACCAAAACAAGCAAGCTTCGCCTTAGTCACGGGTTGTCAGATGGCCCATGTGACTTGTTTGGCCGCCGCTCGTCACGCTTTACTCGCGCGTGTTGGTTGGGACGTCGAAACCAAAGGACTCTTTGGGGCTCCTCCGATAAAAATACTTTCAAGCAGTGAGCGTCATGGATCGTTTGAGCGAGCTGTGCGATTAATCGGGTTTGGCACCTCGAGTATTGAACTCTTACCAGTGGACGACCAAGGAAGGTTGGTACCAACCGCTCTTGAAGAACGACTGAAGTTTGCGTCCGATACACCGACTATGGTCCTGCTGCAAGCTGGAGACATAAATCTGGGTGCTTACGACAATTTTGCCGAGCTGATTCCAATCGCCAGGAAGTATGGAGCATGGGTTCACGTCGATGGAGCCTTTGGACTGTGGGCCGCTGCTAGTAAACGTTTACGACATTTAGTTAATGGAATTGACGGAGCAGACTCATGGGCGACGGATGGACACAAGTGGCTGAACGTGCCTTTTGACTGCGGCTTTGCTTTCGTAGTTGATTCAGAAAGCCATCGAGCTTCGCTTGCGAGTCAGGCGTCTTATATCACCCACGCAAAGGATGCTAGAGATCAGATGGATTGGAATCCTGAATGGTCACGTCGTTCTCGTTGTTTTGCAGCATACGCAGCAATCAGACAATTAGGTCGCAATGGTATTGAAGCGCTAGTGGACCGCTGTTGCGAGCATGCACACTCGATCGTGATGCGAATCGGAGCGCTAAAAGGAGCTGAAGTCGTTTGGGAGCCAACGATCAATCAGGGTCTCGTTAGATTTTTGCAGCCTGGCCTCAACGCGACTGAACTTGATCATGACCGGCGAACCGACGAAGTAATCGCCGAAATCCTTCGCACCGGCGAGGCATTCTTTGGCGGCACGACCTGGCATGGTCGTCGAGCTATGCGAGTTAGTGTCTGCAACTGGCGCACTTCAGCAACTGACGTTGATCGTGTGGTTGCGGCTGTTGCCAGCATCTTGGCCGCAACTAATTAACTCCTCGGCGCAACGTAATTTTTTCTCGATTTAACAACCAGCTTGCCTCGTGACTTTTGTGCTGTAGGACTCAACTCTATCTTGAGTTTTCGTACCGTGCCGTCGCGCGACTTGTTCGTTGACACAAAAGCCAGACTGAAACGGGAACGCAGGTGTTCCATCAATGTCATGAAGCTGCGATCGAGTAGCTCAGGTTTGTCTTCGAGGACTTCACCACCAGTGTCAGTAGCAATCTGCTTGAGATTCAAGGTGGTGACTCTTGCGAAACTCCCGAGACGAGTGGCCCATCTCATCATTCCGTTTTCCATCTGTTGTTCTTTGGTAACCGGAATAAGTCCGCAAACAACACTGCCGGATTCATAGACCGCGTGTGTAGCTTCCTTTCCACCTGGACCATCAGCGCAATCGAAGTTTCGCGTCACTCCAGTGATGAAAATAATGACTCGCCTTCCTGAAGGATTCCCTGCTTGCTCCATGTAAGTGGCGGCTTCATAGAAAGCTTTATTCAAGCAATGATTCGCCATTTCATCATGTGGAGGAATATGGTTAAGGGCAAAATTGATGGGCCAACGATCGCGAGTAAAAGGCTGAAGGAGCTCAGCATTGTTGTGATATGTCATCACGGCTACTTCGTCAGTGGGCTTCAATCGTGACAGCGCATCGATTGCCGCATGTCGAACCTGGCTGTTATATGGGTCGAGGCAACCGCCGCGGTCGATAAGCAACAACACTGAGAGAGGTGCGGTTCCCTGGCTAAAGTGGCTGATTTCCTGTTTGGTGCCATCCTCAATTACGACAAAGTCTTCACGAGTCAAATCTCCGACGATCCGTGCCGTGTCTTTTTGCATGACGAGTGCGTCTACGGTGACAAGATCAACGTCCGTCTTAATCACCTCCACGTTTGTTGGTGAGACGGTTCGTTCGCGTGTTTGGCCGACGGCACTCTGAGTTGCAGGCGACTTTCGATTCAGAACGAGACAGATTCCAATGAGGAGTAATGCAATCAGCAGGAGCAAGTGAGATCGAGAGGTCGAGGTAAATGTTCGCATGAGAAATCTCCCTTTCGCAGAGTAGGTGGTGGTTGACCCGAATCCTTAGTTAGGACTCGAGACAAAACCCGAGATTGCTGATTAGGGAGAGGAATGCTGAATGAAGGATCGAGATTCGAACCGCAATCCGTTGGAGAGAGAAACCCCTTGAATGTGCGGATGATATACCTATCCGCTCTGTTCAGGAAGACGTTTTTTCCGAATGGAGTGTTAACTTAAATGAAATTACTTCACTCTGCCCATCATCTTCTTAATGGTAGGCGTCAGAATCGCAAGGACACAGGCCGCCACCAACAGACCAATAGCTATTCCGCCATAGAGTGTTGTGAGTTGCCATGGATCGTGCGCATCAAAATACTCTGACAACTTACCTGCCAGCTTGTTGCCAAACGAAGTTGCCAGAAACCAGACACCCATCATTATGCCGACCAGTTTCACCGGTGCGAGTTTGGTGACAGTACTTAGACCAACCGGGCTCAAGCACATCTCGCCACACACCTCGAGAAAATAAAGACCAACAAGCCACAAGGGACTTATCCTGCCATGGGCGGTCAACATGCAGGCTGGAACCATCAGCAGGTAGGCGGCGCCGATAAACACAAGTCCGAGGGTAAATTTGACGGGACTACTTGGTTGTTTGTCTTTGAGTTTGACCCAAAGGAAAGAAAAGAATGGCGCGAGTAGAATAACGAAGAGTGGCGTACACGATTGCAGATAACTCGAGGGAAATGCGCGTCCAAAGATTTCTGTACGAACCAGTTCTTTCGCGAATAGATTTAGGCTCGCGCCCTTTTGCTCGTAAGCTGCCCAAAACAGCATTGTGAAAATGAAGAAGATGAAAACAACTCCGATTCGTTTCCAATCATCTCTTGTTAAAGGTTGACTCGTTAATTCGTTTGCTTGCTCAGCTGTTTTCTTCTTCTTAACTTTTGATCCTACCCGTTCAAGAGTTTTGCGATTTATCATGAAAACGATCAGGCCGAGAATCATTCCCACGCCAGCCGCGCCAAAGCCCCAATGCCAACTACTCGCTGGGTCGTAACCCGAATTAGAAAGAAAACTCTTGAAGCTCTGACTCTGTGCGAGGTATCCACAGGCGAGCGGAGCCAAAACCGCACCTATGTTGATTCCCATGTAGAAGATCGAGAACCCGCTGTCACGACGCGGATCATTTTCACCGTACAATCCCCCGACCATCGCACTGATATTTGGTTTGAGTAAACCGGTTCCAACCGCAATGAGGATCATTCCGAGATAGAAAGCACTCATCGAGTGGAAGATCATCGAGAAGTGACCAAAGAAGATGACGATTCCACCCAGCAGCACGGCAAGACGCGCGCCCAGAAAGTAATCTGCGGCCAAACCACCGGGTAAAGCCGTTAGATACACTGCCATCGTGTAGGTACCGTAGATCGAGGCCGCGCGCTTAACGTCAAACCCCAAACCGCCCTGAGTAACAGGTGCGACCATATAGAGGACCAATATCGCCCGCATCCCGTAATAGCTGAATCGTTCCCAGAGCTCCGTGAAGAACAGCGGTCCGAGACCTTTTGGGTGTCCAGCAAATCCGGAGTGATCAGTGACACCTGCAAATGGCGGATCAGCAGACAGTGGGGTTGTGCTCATCTAGGTAAGTTGACCTCCGAATCGTTTTCGGCTGGGATAAAGTCGCGGCATTATGAAAGAGGAAAGGCTGACAATCAACCTAAAGAGGTAGATAATCAGCGTAAATGACGTGTCAGGCAACAACCTTTGTGCCCTTGTGACGCATCAATGTCACCAGAAAGCTGGAATTGTCTCCACGGAAAAGCCGCGCGTCCCAACCCAGGGTGAAGAAATGAAAAAACTGACCGTTGTTTTGTTCCTGTTATGTCTCCTGTCGCTCGGCTGCTCATATGTTTACGCACAATCAGGACGAAAAGTCGTCGATCCAAAACCTAAGAGTGAGGCTACGCCCACGCCGCAGCCATCCCAAGATGACGGCATAACGGAATCAAAAGTCGCTCCCGGTGGAGAAACAATCGAAGGCGATGTCATCCGAGTCAACACTTCGCTAGTAACAGTTCCCGTTAGCGTCATGGATCGTTCTGGCCGGTACGTCCCTTTGCTTCGTCGAGAGAACTTCAAGATCTTCGAAGACGGAGTCGAACAAAAGCTCGCGTACTTCGCCACCACAGACTCACCCTTTACCGTCGTCTTACTCATCGATACGAGTGGTTCCACTCAGTTTCGACTTGATGATATTCAAGACGCCGCAATCACTTTCGTGGGTAAACTAAAACCGGTTGATTCGGTGATGGTAATGTCGTTTGACGACCGAATTAGAGTTTTATGCAAGGCAACAACCGATCGTGAACTCATTTCAAAATCAATCCGCAAAACGAACACCGGCGGAGGCACGCGACTCTACGATGCAGTTGCGGAAGTCCTGGATCGACACTTGAAGACGATCCCCGGCCGCAAAGCCATCGTGCTCTTTACTGATGGAGTTGATACCACCAGTCACCGCCATTCCTACGACACGACCGTTCGCATGGCTGAAGAATCAGAGGCGCCAATTTACACCGTCGATTACGACACCTCCGGAATGGGTGGTGGCGTTTTTGGGCCTGGTCTTCCAATGCCAGGAGGACGCGGCACCATTTTCGGTATCCCAATCCCCACTCCCGGAATTCCGGGGTCGCCTGGTGGAGGAGCAAACCCCGGCGACTATCGTCGCGCGCTGGATTATCTCCATGCACTATCGAACGCTACCGGTGGTCGCTTCTACAGTGGTGACTCGCTTTTCGGCATCGCTCAGGCATTCACATGGATTGCCGAGGAGCTAGGGCGTCAATACAGCCTTGGGTATTACCCGAAAAGCCTTGCGGCGGCAGGGCAACGAAGAAAGATCAAAGTTAAAGTAAATGAGCCCGAGTTGATCGTGAAAGCTAGAGAGAGTTACGTGTATTCGGAAAAGAAAGGTGATCCCACTCAGCCAGGAGAAAAGCAGCCATACGTTTCGAAGTCTTTAAAGAAGGATATGAGTCCAGCGAAGAACTAGTTACTCGGTCTCCGGAGCACCCACTATATCGATTTTGCGTTTTTCATCCAACTCACGTTTCGATTCGGGAACCTGCCTCTTTTGAAGTTCGTGATGAACTACTGATTCTAAGATGCTGTAGACGCGAGGCGCATGTACCGCCTTTGAATAGTTAGCTTCGATCGTTTGCCGTCCGGCCTGGCCCAGTGCTTCTCTCAGCGTCTCTGAACCAAGTAGTCCCATCAAGGCTTCCGACCACTCACTGTCTGTCGACGCCAGTAGCCCGTTTTCATTAGGTCGAATAATTGTTGAGTTAACTCCCACGGGCGAGCAGATTGTTGGAATTCCCAATCCCATAAACTGGAGCGCTTTCATTCCACACTTGCCGCGTGTCCAATCGTCTTCAGGCATCGGCATGATACCGATATCGATCGGACGAAGGTCTTCCACCTCTGTCTCCGAGGACCAGGGAAACGATTCAACATCGACACCCTCGATTGAGTAGTTAGCCACTCCAACCACGCGTAGTTTGAAACGCACCCGTTTCGCAAGTTGCTGCAACGTAGTCCTTAGCGAATCGAGATACTGAATAGTGCTGTAGCTTCCAGTCCAACCAATCACCAGTGGATCCGAAGGACGTCGTGCTGGATCAATGGTGTAACTTTGGGTGTCGACTGTAGAAGGAACTATTGAAACGTTCTTGTTATAGGTAGAGGCATAATCTGCGAGGTATGAATTGCCGACAATGACGTGCGATGCCAGACGACAAATAGCACCAGTTTTCCCTGGAAACTTAAGCAGCCTGAGATAGCGATTTACCGGGCTAATGTAGGTATAGTGAAGAAAGATGGCGTCGTCGAAGTCGAAGACAAACGGTACGCCTTTGAGGCTGATGTAATGCTCAGCCAGGGCTGGACCGATTAATGCGGCTTCGTTGTAAACATAAATAATGTCAAAGTCTTTTAATAATTTGAGAGTATTAAGTCGCCGGCCCAGGGATTTTGTTGTTAGTCTAATTTTCTTCCAGGTGTGACCCGGGTTACATAACAATTCGTGTAGCTCATCACAACGAAAAGATTCGAAACTTACGTCCACACCGAACTGAGCCAATGAAGGAGCCCACTGCTCGATCCTGTAACGTTGACCCGGAGCTTTATCGTACGGGTACGGAACTAGTCCTAAAAGACGCATATTTAGCAACAGGAAGCACCGACTGCCCCCTGACAATCAATTCAACAAAGGTTCAAGGCTGGGCCAACTCTCCAACCGGAGCGAGCAATCTTGAGTAGTACTCTGTCATAATATGCCTTGTCGGGCTCAAAAAAAAGACGTCAGGCTCAGAAGATTAACTTGCAAGCACAAAAGACACCGGATCGCTACAATTTCAGACTGTTAGTTTCCTGATTGCGAAAGGGTTACCAGGAATTGGTTGGGCCGCAGAGGGAGCATCGAGCTTCGAGTCCAGTGAGGAGAGCGTCAAAATAATAAAGGCAGATGCTTATTAACATCTGCCTTCGTGAACCTTGCTTCGCCTCGTCCATCTAAACGAGACCAGATGGTGGACCATTAGTTTGCAGCGACTCGCCTAACTGCAGCGAAACTACTAAGCACGTAAAACTGTTTGGGTGTCGGGGAGTTGTAGTAGAACTCACCGTGCATCTTCCAGTTGCGCAGATTAAACTGGCGTTGAGCGCCACAGTTAAGACACGACCGATAAGCCTGTCCCTGATGCGAGAACGGCCGGCTCATCTGTGTGTGCCAACAACCAAATACTCGCGCTACCAAATCACTGATCTTCGACTTGGCGGACAATGAATTTGCATGTCCTACCGTTGGATTCGCGATGGTTAATTGGCCAGCTTGCATGATCTACACCTCTTTCTGAAATGACTCAAAATGCCCTTCCACACGATAACGCGCAAAGAAATGGGAAATAGGGCCATGATGCTGAAAAAAGATCAGATTAGCTGGTTAGAACTTTCACGAAAAGTTACGCATTCTGAATTTAGGCGCCTGGATCGGAAAAGATGTCAGGCAACTCAAAGGCAGGAGAACGTTACGAATACAGATTACTATTTGTAGGGTTGTAACTGATTTCAGAGCAGAATGATTTATACTTGGTTTCCACGCATGGTCGAGATAGAGATAAGCCCTTTGACCACAAAGGAAGCAGGGCGAGGTAACCGTTGAACGAACACCCGGCAGACAACGTCACAAAACTACTAATTGAACTATCGAATGGCGATCGTGCCGCAGTTGATAATTTGTTACCTGTCATCTACGATGAATTGCGAAAGCTCGCAGCAAATTACCTCCGTCGTGAACGTCCCGATCACACTTTGCAGCCGACGGCGTTGGTACATGAGGCTTATATTCGTCTTGTGGATCAGACGCGAGTAAACTGGCAAAACAGGGCTCACTTTTTTGGGGTTGCCGCCCAAATTATGCGACGCCTGCTGGTGGATCACGCACGGAAGCATAACGCTGAGAAACGCGGTCAGGATTTTCAAAAGCTCTCCCTTGACGAAAACATTGATCGCGCAGTCGAACGCAGCTCAGAACTAATTGCGTTAGACGACGCGCTCAAGTCGCTGGCAGCTTTCGACGAACAGAAAGCACGAATGGTCGAGTTGCGTTACTTCGGAGGCCTCTCCATCGAAGAGACTGCAGACGTTATGGGCGTTACCCCTACAACGATCAAACGTCATTGGCGATTTGCAAAAGCATGGCTTCACGGTGAAATGCAAAAGAAGTGAGACCAACATCGTATTAAGCGCCGTCTTTTGCCCTTACGAGGGAAACCGCAACAACCGCTCTCGAACGTATTATGACCCCGGAACGTTGGCGACAAGTTGAGGAGATCTTCCAAGCAGCACTAGACCTGCGGCCGGAAGAACGAAACCGATACGTGTCGGTAGCGTGTGCCAACGATGAAACGTTGAAGCGCGACGTCCAGCTACTCTTGTCTCAACACGACAGCGCCGGAGAACTGCTTGAACAACCCGTTTACGGAAACACCGAGATGGGAATGCTCCAATCCCTGATGGAAGACGATCCCATGCTTGGCCGTCGACTGGGATCTTATCGGATAGAAAGAGAAATCGGGCGCGGAGGCATGGGCGCTGTCTACGAAGCGTCGCGAGCCGATAACGAGTTTAATAAGCGCGCCGCAATAAAGCTCGTCAAGCGCGGCATGGATACCGACTTCATCCTGCGTCGATTCCGAAAAGAACGTCAGATACTTGCCGCATTAGACCATCCACATATCGCCGGTCTGCTCGATGGCGGGACTACCGAAGATGGGTTGCCCTACTTCGTAATGGAGTACATCGAAGGACAACCTCTCTATCGCTATTGCGACACTCATCAGCTAGGCATTAACGACCGGCTCAAACTCTTCCGCTCAATCTGCGACGCGGTTCATTACGCCCACCAAAAACAGGTGGTGCATCGAGACATCAAGCCTTCGAATGTGCTTGTGACCTCGGAGGGTGTGCCGAAACTGTTGGACTTTGGAATCGCGAAACTGCTCAATCCCGAGTTGGCCGGTGACATTACTCACGATCCCACAGCGACGGCGATGCGCCTGATGACTCCCGAGTACGCGTCGCCAGAACAGGTCCAGGGTGCGCCCACTACGCCCACCACAGATGTTTACTCGCTTGGCGTCCTTCTGTACGAACTCTTAACCGGTCACCGTCCGTACCGGCTGGTGAATCGCGCCCCACATGAAATCGCTCGCGTGATTTGCGAAGAGTCGCCGACGCCACCCAGCATCATCATTACCCGGGCTGAGGACTTATTACCCAGTCTTTTCTCGGGAGATGATGTATCAACTCTCAAGCATCTGTTTGAGACGCGTAGTGCAACACTGGAAACCCTACGCCGCGCACTTTCTGGAGATCTCGACAGTATTGTCATGCAAGCTCTTCGCAAGGAGCCTGAATGGCGTTATCAGACAGCCGCTGAGCTACGCGACGACATAACACGTTATTTGGAAGGCAGACCGGTATCTGACCTGCCTGATCCTCCCGGGCTCTCCAGCCTAATAAGACCGGATGCTGTTACAACTGAGAATTCTCTGGCGGTCTTGCCTTTAAAGGTTCTTGATATTAACCAGTTCGATCCCGGTCCTGACTACCTGGGGACTGGATTGGCCGACGCACTAATAACTCGTCTTAGTTCAATCCGAAACTTTGCAGTCAGACCTACCAGTAGTGTTTTGCGTTACGGTGCGGACGCTGATCCACTTCGGGCTGGGCGCGAGTTAGGCGTTGGGTTTGTTCTCGACGGTCGAATCCGGCGCGCTGGCGACCGCATCCGCGTGACGATTCAACTTCTTAATGTTCGCGATGAGACGACCGCGTGGGCGGGACAATTTGATGAGCAGTTCACAGATGTACTTAGCCTCGAAGATGTAATTTCGTCACATGTTGCCGAAGCGATCATTCCGCACCTCACAGTTGATGAGCGATTACGGTTGGCAAAACGAGGCACCGATAATCCTCAAGCACACGAGGCTTATCTTCGCGGAAGATTTCACTGGAACACTTTTACAGAAGAGGGTTTTGCCAAGGCGATCGTTTGTTACCAACAGGCAATAGCACTCGATACTAAATATGCGTTGGCGCACGCCGGAGTGGCTGCTTATTACAACTGGCTTGGCTCGTTCAGCATCATGCCATTTGCTGAATGTGCTGCCGCGGCTTACGAAGCGGCCGCGACTTCAGTTGAGATTGATCCGAATCTGGCAGAAGGACATGCCGCTCTGGGTCAGGCAATACTTTGTCGCGACTTTGCATGGTCCAGCGCAGAACAACAACTCGTACGCGCCATCGAACTCGATCCCAATCATCCGCCAGCCCGCATCTGGTACGCGATGCAACTCGCCATGGAAGGCCGCTTCAGTGAGTCGTTGCGTCAGGCAAACATTGCAAGAGATTTGGATCCACTCGCTGTTATTTCGCGTTTTTGTGTCGTCTGGTGTTCGTACTTCGCACAGAGATTTGAGGAAGCATGGCGTCTTGGAAAGGCTACTCTTGAGTCCGAACCAAACAACATGCTGATGCTTTACGGGTCGAGTTTTGCGCTCAGTCGCTTGGGTCGACACGATGAAGCCGTCAGCGCCGCACGTAAATGTGTTGAGATCATCGGGAAGGCTTCAAACACGCTTGGACGGCTGGGTGCTGCACAGGCGGCGGCAGGGAACATTGCAGCAGCGGAAGACGCGCTCCGTGAAATGGAAGAGATTTCTGAACGCCGTTACGTGTCGCCATATCACAAAGCACAAGTAAATTGTGCGTTGGGTCGAACTGAGGCGACCCTGGACCTGCTGGAAAGAGCTTACGAGACCGGCGATGCCAAGATTCTCTGGGTGGCGGTCGATCCGGAGCTCGAAGCTCTACATGGAAATCCGCGATTCGTCGCCCTGCTGAAGAAGTTGGACCATCGTCTCGCAGCGTTGCCTTCAATTCCCGGACATCTGCAAGAGGATCAGAAGTCAATCGCTGTACTTCCCTTCCGCGTGCTAAGTGAGCCTGGCGAAAACACCGGCGACGAATACCTCGGACTTGGTTTGACCGACGCACTGATAACAAGACTAAGCAATGTGCAACGCCTGGTGGTTCGACCTACCAGCAGCGTGTTGCGTTATCACGGCGCGGCCGTGGATCCGTTGATCGCTGGACGTGATCTCGGAATCGATTACGTCGTCGATGGAAGTTTACGACGAGTCGGTAACCGTCTGCGGGTCACAGCTCAGCTGCTCAGCATAAATGAAGGAATCACAAGGTGGGCTGAACACTATGATGAAGACTCCACCGATGTGCTCCAAATCGAGGATTCAATATCCGAGAAAGTAGCAACTGCGCTACTACCGCAACTCACGCGAGACGAACAGCGACAGTTGTCAAAACGTGGCACTCAAAGCTCAGAAGCATTTGAAGCCTACCTGCGAGGTCGCTATTACTGGAGTTCGTACACCGAATCAGGTCTTGCTAAGGCGCTCGAATCGTTCAAACACGCGATCGAACTCGATCCGGACTACGCTTTGGCGTATACCGGAATTGCGGATTATTACAATTGGCTTGGCGTATTTGGTATTAGACCATTCCCTGAGTGTTCTGCGGCAGCGAAACAAGCAGCGAGTAAAGCGGTTGAACTCGACTCATCGTCAGCAGAAGCCTACAGCGCCCTCGCCTTCGCCACTGTATGTCACGACTTCGATTGGGCCACCGCTGAGGGTCAACACCGCCGCTCAATAGAAATCAATCCAAACTACGCCACCGGACATCATTGGTACGCCTTTCATCTAGCGATGGTGGGTCGCTTTGATGAGGCGATTGCCCAAATGCTGAGAGCGCGTGAGCTAGATCCACTGTCCCCAGGGATTCTGCAAGCGCAAGGCTGGATTTACTACCAGTCGCGTCGCTTTACTGAGTCGATAAATACCTATGCTGCCATGCTCGATGCGGTCCCACAATTTGCGTACGGACTCGTCACGTCAGCGTGGACATTAAGGTATGTAGGGAATACGACTGAAGCGGTCAAGAATGCGGAAAAAGCGCTGGAACTCTCCAGCGGAGGTCAACTTTACGTCACGGCTCTTGGCGCAGCTTACGCCTCGGCGGGAATGCTCAAAGAAACGCAGACAGTTTTGGAACGACTTGAAGCTACAGCCTCGATAAGCCACGTATCGCCTTACCTGTTAGCATTGATCCATGTCGCCTTAGGGGATCGCGTACGTGCGCTTGAATTGCTGCATCAAGCTTATGTAACCAAGGACGCGTGGATTGTTTGGCTGGGCGTTGAACCGAATCTCGATCCATTGCGTGGTGAACCAGCTTTCGAAGAGATCCTACGGTTGCTCAGACATCCGGTGCTTGGTCGCAAGCTCACACCACTGATCGCGCCGTCGTCGCGCTCGAAACGAGCAGATGAGCTTGATCACAGTCCGGTGACTGCTCAGGTTGCAACTCCTGCCCCGGAAACGCAAACAGGCGAAAATGAAGAAGCGCGCCAGCTATACACTGCGGGTCGATATTATGCCACTCGAAGAACAGCTGAGGGGTTACGACAAGCAATTTCGCGTCTCGAACGGGCTGTTGAACTCGATCCGCAATATGCAATTGCGCATGCGGAGTTGGCTGACTGTTATGCTCTGCTGAATTGGTACGTTGAGCCGCCGCCACCAGAAGCGTGGGAGCGTGCTAAACAATCAGCGCTACGAGCAGTCGACGCGGACTATATGTTGCCCGACGCACATGCTTCGCTGGGATTTGTAAAACTTCACTACGATCGCGATTGGAAATATGCCGAGCGCGAACTTCGAAAAGCGATCGAGTTAAAACCCAGTAACCAGGTTGCCCATCGTTGGTATGCGTATAGCTTGTCTGCAATGGGTCGGCACGACGAGGCATACTTGGAGATTGAGCGAGCTCGCCAGATCTCACCTCAATCAGCGGTGATCGCGACCGCAGTCGGTAACGTACTCTTTCTAGCTGGTCGTTTTGACGATGCGATCATGCAGTGTCGCAAAGCGCTCGATCTGGATCCGGGAGCTGTCGCAGCTCACACCATACTTCGTTGGGCCTATGAGCGTAAGGGAATGCATGCCGAAGCACTTGCCGCCTTCGAACAGGAACGAAGCTTCGCCGGAGAGACTCCGACCACTCAAGCTAAACAAGCGCATGTCCTTGCAGCGATAGGGCGAGTTGACGAGGCCCGCGCGATCCTCGATGACATTTTGGCTCAGCGTAAGGAACGTTGGGTCACCGCCTACGAAATTGCCATTATCTATTGTCTCCTCGGCGATCACGACAACGCCTTTCGGTGGCTTGCGCTGGCTGAGCGGGAACATGCAGTTGGATTCACCTTCGTCAGAGTAGACCCACACCTTGAAAGTCTCAGGTCTGATAAACGATTTGCTGAACTAATTCGCGAGACCGAAAAGACCATTCCCTGACGCTGCCGGTCGTCCATTTTTTCGCAGCTTCACTTTCTCAATTCCGCAATTCTCCTACGTCTGGTATTTTAACAAGCAAGCTTGAATCATCTCGGATAGAACTCGTCAGCAAACATGTCCACTACAGAAACGATGCCGCAATCTCGTGGCTTAAACGTTAAGGAAAACCTGGACGCGTGGGTACGTGAAGTTGTTCAGTGGCACTTCGACCCCAACACTGGTTGTCCGTTTTGGCTGGAACACGCCAAAACACTCTCCTTCGACCCACGAAAGGAAATTCACACCTATGAAGATTTGTCCCGGTTTGGCTTTTTCCAGGATGAATGGCTAAGAGGTGGTCCAGTTCGACGCTGGGTACCGAAGGGGTTAGCCGATAAACCGGTCTACACGTTCGAAACCGGCGGCAGTACAGGAGTGCCAAAATCACGCATCAACATCGAGGATTTCCGAATCGACTACGAAGCATTTAGCGACACACTTCCTGATGAGTTTTTCCCAAAAGGCGCCGATTGGTTATCGCTAGGCCCAACTGGTCCAAGACGTTTGCGACTCGCTGTCGAACATCTCGCACAGCATCGGGGTGGTATCTGTTTTATGGTTGACCTTGACCCTCGCTGGGTCATCAAGCTCCTTAAGATGGGCCAACCTAAGATGGCTGAGCAGTACAAACAGCACGTAGTCGATCAGGGTCTAACGCTACTCCGCGCGCATGAAGGAATTCGGTGTCTGTTTACCACGCCAAAGCTCCTGGAAGCTCTCTGTGAAAAGGTGTCGCTAAAGAAGATGGGAATCACTGGCGTTTTTTGCGGAGGGACCGAGATGACGCCACAGTTTCATCGCTTTGCGGTAGAAGAACTCCTCGAAGGCGCATACTTTGCGCCAACCTACGGCAATACGCTTATGGGTCTTGCTGTTCATAAACGACGCGACCCGAAAGATAACTACGCAATTATCTACTATCCACCCATGCCTCGAGCCATGGTGGAAGTTGTCGATCCGAACAATCCCGAGACGGTTGTAGGTTATGGAGAAACGGGACGAGTACGGTTGACCACTTTGACAAAAGAATTCTTTATGCCACGCTTCCTGGAACGCGATGAAGCTGAAAGAGAGCCACCGTGTGCCGAATATCTCTGGGACGGCGTGCGAAACGTGCGACCATTCGCCAAATTACAAGCAAACGTCGTTGAGGGCGTCTATTAATTGATTTTTAGCCAATGCTGCAAATACCAATTCTGAGAAAAGGCGAGCCATACATCAGTGTTGATTTGGCTCGCGTCCCACATCATCAAACCCGTGCTCCATTTGTTGAGGTAAGTCAGGCAAATAGCGGTTTGATACGGCGAGATCTTCGCGATCAGCAACAGTCACGGGAACTGCTGCAACGATTCACAACGCGAGAACTGGTCGAGATATGCGGACAAGCTGCAGACAATTTCTTGAACGGTACTCTTCCTCTCGGTGACTTCAATCAAGGTCCTGAAGATTACGTTGAACAAGTGTCAGCCACTACTGGCCTGCCGTTTGTTCTCGCGCGCCGCAATATGCAAAAGATCACTAGCATGTTGTCGAGTATGGAAAGCGTTTTGAATGGCCTTACGCGAGATCTCGATTGGACCCTACTCGATAAAGGCTTTGGCAAGCTCGATGGACACGATCTTTGTTTCTATCCCAGGACACATTCGTTAGGTGCGGTCTTACCTAACAATTCACCCGGGGTTCATTCATTATGGATTCCTTCGTTTGCGCTAAAGACTCCACTAGTTCTCAAACCCGGCAGTGCTGAACCCTGGACACCATTCAGAATCATCCAGGCGTTGATTCGCGCTGGAGCGCCTGCTTCGTCGTTTAGCTTTTATCCAACTGACCACTCTGGAGCTGGTGAAATTCTCAGAAACTGTGGACGAGGAATAGTCTTTGGCGACGCGACAACCGCTGGCGCATGGGCCAACGATCAACGCGTCGAGGTGCACGGACCAGGGTTTAGCAAGATCATAATTGGGGAAGACTGCGTTGACGATTGGGAAGACTATCTTGACGTGATCGTGGCTTCAATTGCGGACAATGGTGGTCGTTCCTGTGTAAACGCCTCGGCTGTATGGGCGCCTGCCCATGTTGACGAGATTAGTAAAGCGTTGGCCAAACGCCTAAGCACAATTACTCCTCTTCCCGCAGATGATGAGAACGCCAGACTGGCACCTTTCGTAGATCCAAATGTAGCCAATCGGATCTCGATGATGATTGATCAGGGACTCAACGAACCTGGGGCGAGTGAGGTTACGGCCGAATACCGTTCCGGCGACAGACTGGCGCAATGGAATAATTGCTCCTACTTGCTACCGACAATCATCAACTGCGATATTGAACACCCACTTGCGGCGAAGGAATTTATGTTTCCTTTTGCGGCTGTTGTTAAGGTTGACCAGTCTGAAATTGCTCAAAAGCTGGGACCAAGTTTGGTCGTTACGGTCATCACGAAAGATCCAAAGCTCATTCAGCTTTTGGTAAATTCACCTCACGTTGATCGTCTCAACGTCGGAGCTGTGTCAACAAATCAAGTGAGCTGGGATCAACCGCACGAAGGAAATCTCTTCGAACATCTCTATGCGCGCCGGGCTTTTCAGCGCGCAGTAGCAGTGTGAGGAATAGAGTGAGAATTACTTATCTCACAGGCGGCGCCGGACGAATGTATTGCGGCAGTTGTTTGCGCGACAACGCCTTAGCAACTGAGTTGATTTCGCGCGGGCACGACGTTCTTCTCCTTCCAGTTTACACACCGACATTTACCGATGAACCAAATGTCAGTCAGAATCATGTTGTGCTCGGCGGGATAAGCGCTTACCTCGAACAGTACGTGCCTTTGTTTCGCAAGTCACCAGGATGGCTTGACCGTCTCTGGGATTCAAGTTTTGTACTCAGTTTAGCCTCGCGAGGTTCAATTTCAACTAACCCCAAGATGCTAGGCGAGATGACTGTTTCCGTACTCAAGGGTGCGAATGGATTTCAACACAAAGAGATTGAGAAGCTGGTCGACTTTCTAAAAGGACAACCACTGCCGGATGTTATCAGCTTACCGTATTCACTTCTGATTGGACTGGCAAAACCGCTAAAGGATGCTCTCAATCGACCGATCTTCTGTACGCTTCAAGGCGAAGACCTCTTTCTTGATGGTCTACTTGAACCTTATCGATCAGAGTCACTCGAGCTAATTCGGAATCAGTTACAGTACGTCGACGTTTTTTTGCCCGTCAGCGAATACTACGCTGATTTTATGCCGCGATACCTTGGCATACCCCGCGAAAAGATTCGGGTCGTACCATTGGGGATCAATCCGAATGGATTTGAAGCCAAGCCCCGCGAGCGTAACGAGCCATTCACGGTTGGATTTCTGGCGCGAGTAGCGCCAGAGAAAGGCTTGCATGTTCTGGCGGAGGCTTATCGGATCTTCCGTCAAACGCCGGAAGTTAAGGAAGCACGACTTGAAGTAGCCGGATACATGGCCCCTGAAAGCAAGCCTTACCTCAGCGAGATACAAAAGAAGTTCAAGGATTGGGGTCTGGCATCGGAGTTCAATTACCGGGGCGTCCTTGATCGCGAGCAGAAGATATCGTTCCTACGACAACTCGACGTCATGTCGGTACCTGCTACCTACGATGAACCAAAAGGTGTTTCGCTCTTAGAAGCGATGGCCTGCGCTGTGCCACTTGTGCAACCTCGTCGCGGAGCGTTTACGGAGATTGTTGAAAACACGTCTGGTGGTCTGCTCGTAAAACCGGACGATCCTGAAAGCCTTGCCGATGGAATTCTCAAGCTGTTTAAGGAAAGATCTCTGGCAGAAGAATTGGGAGCAAATGGTTTTACAGGAGTTCGACAGCACTACAGCTCCGCTCGAATGGCAGATAGAGCGTTGGAAGCCTATAGCAATCCTTTTTTAAACCAGGACACAAAACCAGAAGCTGTCGAAACGGGCCGGACCTAAATACTATCTACCGCTGGGATCCTTTAGAGAATCGAATGAGCAGTGGAGGACGCATTACTTGCTGAAGGTTGAGAATCTCTCCAAGGAGTACTCGACGCCTGCAGGTCCACTCCGTATCGTCTCAAACGTCTCACTGGTACTTGAGCCTGGAACCGCAGCCTCAATCATGGGACCTTCAGGCAGCGGTAAAAGTACTCTCCTGTATATGCTTGGCGCACTTGAGCCACCTTCCAGCGGAACAATAACGCTCAACAACCAGAATCCGTTTCTATTGAAGCCGACTCAGCTGGCAGCGTTCCGAAATCGCCAACTTGGTTTTATTTTTCAGGACCACTGTTTACTTCCCCAATGTTCTGTAATTGAAAATGTTTTGACACCTACACTCGTATCACCCGCAAATGGGGAAGTATCAACACGCGCACGTGAACTACTCAGTCGAGTCGGACTTGCAGCGCGTCTTGATCACTTGCCATCGCAACTATCAGGCGGCGAGAAGCAACGCGTAGCGTTAGCCCGAGCCTTAATTATGAAGCCACAACTTCTGCTTTGTGACGAGCCAACAGGTAATCTGGATCAAAAATCAGCCGGGGTAGTCGCTGACTTACTGTTTGATGTTCACAGAGAGATGAAGACTATTTTGATAGTGGTTACCCATAGCGCAGATCTCGCTTTACGTTTCCCCCAACGCTTCGAACTGAAAGACCAACGGCTCAACGCGGTTTGATGCGTACCACTCAGCTTCTAAAACGAAGCCTCACTTATTACTGGCGCACGAATATTGTTGTGGTGCTCGGCGTTGCCACCGCGGTCGCTGTCCTGGCGGGCGCGCTTCTCATTGGTCATTCTGTGAGAGCTAGCCTTCGTGAAATCTCGTCCCAACGACTCGGTAATACTGATGTCGTTATCTCTTCGTCAGGTTTCTTCCGCGAACAATTTGCACAAGATCTCTTGAAAGCGAGTCAAGCTTCGACCAACGACATTGAAGCTACTTGCCCGATGATCGCGATTAATGGAAGCGTGGTTGAAGAGGCAAGTAAACGACGAGCCGGGAATGTACGAATTTATGGTGTTGATGAAAGGTTCTGGAGATTTCAGCAGCGTGAGCAACAAACCATTCCGCAGAATCGCAGCGTTCTCATCAGTGAGGCGCTCGCTAAGGAACTTGGAGCAAATAACGGGTCAACACTCTTGCTCAGGGTGGAAAAACCTTCCGAAATTCCTGTTGAATCACTGCATGGACGAAAGGACGATGTTGGCAAAACGATTCGCGCTAATGTGACTGCCACTCTACCAGGATCTGCTCTCGGAGACTTTTCGCTACAACCACAACAAGGTCCGGTGAATGCGATCTTTGTCTCACTCAGCTTTTTGCAAAGAGAGCTGCAACAGGAATCAAAGGTCAACACGATATTGATCGATGAACCATCTTCAAAGACTCAGGCCGATAGTCTCAACCGAGCTTCACTGGCTGCGAATATTAAGAAGGCTGCCACACTTGAGGATGCTGGCATAGTCTTGCGACCACTCCAGACTGGGTTATCACTTGAGACTGAAAGCAAGATCATTAATGACACTCTTGCTCAGGCCGCACAGAAGGCTGCGTCCGATCTGTCTCTCAAGACGATTCCAGTCTTGTCATATCTCGCCAACAGCATCAACGTCGGAGACAAGTCAGTTCCCTACTCTTTGGTAACTGCGCTCGACTCAGCAGATTTTGATTCGCTCCAACAACATTCGTCGGCGTCGAGCCAAAGGCCAATCATTCTCAATGATTGGGCAGCGAAAAACCTGAAGGCTAAGCCTGGAGATAGAGTTTCGCTCGAATACTACCTTTGGAATCCGGATGGTTCACTGGAAACAAAGACTGCTGACTTTGCCCTGTCCTCCGTTGTTCCAATCAGTGGTTTAGCGGCCGATCGCGATCTTGTTCCCAGTTATCCCGGAATAACGGAGTCGGAAAATCTCTCCGATTGGGATCCTCCATTTCCGATTGACCTGAACAAGGTTCAAAAACAGGACGAAGATTACTGGCACCAGTATCGAACTACGCCAAAAGCGTTCATACCTCTAGCCGTTGGACAGGAATTGTGGCAATCCCGTTTTGGCAAGTTCACGTCGCTGCGTATTGCAACACCTTCACAGCAAGCTGCGGATCAGTATTCGAAACATCTGCTTGATTCTCTTGATCCCACGCTGATGGGCCTGCAGGTTTTCCCAGTTCGTGAACTCGGTGTCGAGGCCTCACGTGGCGCCACCGATTTTGGCGAGTACTTCCTTTACTTCAGTTTTTTTCTCGTCGTATCAGCACTACTGCTTGCCGCCCTCTTTTTTAAACTCGGTATCGAACAACGTCTCAGAGAGATTGGTACTCTTCAAGCGATTGGCTTTTCACGGTCAAGCATTCGCAAACTATTTATCGCAGAGGGTAGCTTTTTAGCTGTACTTGGAAGTGTGTTGGGAATAATTGGAGCGATTGCCTATGCAGCATTATTGATGTACGGACTCCGAACCTGGTGGGTAGGAGCGGTTGGAACCACTGACTTAAGGCTTCACATCTCATGGTTGGCCCTGATCCTTGGAGCAATCGGCGGAGTACTCGCGGCAATAATCTGCATCGTACTCACGTTACGACGACTTGGGAAAGACTCGAGTCGAAGTCTAATTACCGGAGCACCACAAGAAGAGACTTCCAGTGGTTCAAGGAGACATCTCTTCAATTCCTTTCGACTAGCCATCGCATTTTCAATAATCTCATTAATCTTGCTCATCCTTGGATATGCTCATTTGATTCCAGAGGTCGCCGGTTTTTTTGGCGCGGCCCTGGTATTACTAGTAGCAAGCATCTGCTTTATCTCAAGCTGGTTACGCAGACGAAATAGGAGAATTATCCAGGGTTTCGGCATCTGGGGTTTGTCAAAGATGGGGATTCGAAACGCATCTTACCGGCCCGGTCGGACAGTTCTGTGTGTGGCGTTAATTGCCTCGGCAGCGTTCATCATCGTAGCGGTAGACGCATTCAGACGTTCGGGCATTGATGCAACTGATCGCAAATCAGGCACAGGAGGTTTCCCTTTACAGGCGGAATCGCTCCTTCCCATCGTCAATGATCCAAACACACTCGACGGACGCGAAGCGTTAAATCTCAACAACCAGAGCGATGGTGCAATACTAAGTGGAGTGAGCTTTACTCGTTTTCGCGTCAGGGCTGGCGACGACACCAGCTGTTTGAATCTCTACCAGACCAAAAACCCGCGAATCGTCGCCGCTTCGGATCAGTTTATCCAGTCGAATCGTTTCTCATTTCAAACCTCATTGGCGACAACGGCACAAGAAAAGGAAAACCCCTGGTTGTTACTAAACAGTCAACCGGCTGATGGAGCGATTCCTGTAATAGGCGATGCTAATTCGCTGACTTATGTACTTCACCTCAAACCAGGCGACGAACTGGTAATGGATAACAACGGTACTCCACTACGTCTGCGCGTCGTTGCAGCTCTCGCGGACAGTATTTTTCAAAGTGAACTCTTGATGTCAGAGAGAAACTTCCTACAACTTTTTCCGGGCGTTCAGGGTCACAGCTTCTTCCTGATCGACACGCCGAATCTTCAAACCTCTACCGCCCTTGCTACCACTCTCGAGGATCGACTCTCCGACTTTGGATTTGACGTCGAATCGACTTCTGAACGCCTTGCAAGCTTTCATCGAGTTGAGAATACCTACCTGTCAACGTTCCAAATGCTTGGAGGGTTGGGTCTGGTCCTTGGCACTATCGGTATGGCAGCCGTCCTTTTACGAAACGTTTTTGAACGAAGAAGAGAGCTAGCTCTCTTGCGGGCGGTAGGGTATAACTCTTCTCACTTCGCGGCTATTGTGATTACTGAAAACGTATTGATGCTCGTTTGTGGGCTCGTTATCGGTACGATCTGCGCCTTGCTTTCGATTGGCCCAGTATTCCTTGAACGGGGTGGCCGTTTTCCCGACGTCTCGCTGGGATTTTTATTACTGGCAGTTTTTCTTTCGGGAGCCATCGCCTCATTGATTGCAACCTGGGCCGCATTACGTTCACCATTGTTACCAGCGCTGCGAGCCGAATAGCATTCATCGCCCGAACACTTCATATGAGTTAGGCAATATTTGTTTCGAGGATCTAACTTAACTCAGGAGAAACTTCACATGCGTACCAGAGCTATTGGCGTTTCACTCTTTATCCTTTTCACACTCTCAATTGTTCGCGCTGAGAACTGGCCGCACTGGCGTGGGCCAAGTATGAATGGCGTCAGCAGTGAAAAGAATCTTCCAGTGAAGTGGACCACAGATGACAATGTCATTTGGAAGGTACCGATGCCTGGGTGGAGTGGATCGACACCAATAGTTTGGCGCGATCGAATCTTTCTCAGTGTGGCTGAAGGCGACAACCTGTTTCTATGGTGTGTTGATAGAACAAAAGGCTCAGTATTGTGGAAAAAGCCGCTTGGTAGCGGCAACGTAAAAATGCGCAAGCAAAATATGTCATCGCCCTCTCCGGTTACTGACGGCCGAAATGTTTACGTCATGACCGGAACTGGAGTACTGAAAGGCTTCGACTTCAGTGGCAATGAACTTTGGGAAAGAGACATACAGAAAGACTACGGTCAGTTTGGTCTCAACTGGGGTTATGCCTCCTCACCGTTGCTGTATGAAGAGGCGCTCTTCATACAGGTGCTTCATGGGATGAAGACAGACGATCCGTCTTATGTGCTGCGCATCGACAAGAAGACTGGCAAGACAGTTTGGAAAGTCGAAAGAGTTAGTGCGGCAATTCGCGAGTCGCCGGATTCCTACACTACGCCAGCCCTATTGAAATACGGGAAATCAACCGAAATAGTTATCACCGGCGCCGACTGTGTTACCGGTCATGACCCCGCAACAGGCAAAGAACTATGGCGTGCAAACGGTCTGAACCCAACTAATGATCCTTTTTATCGTATCGTTGCCTCGCCAATCGTTGTCAACGAGATCATCTACGCACCTACTCGCGTAAAGCCATTACTCGCCTTGAAGGCCGGCGGACGCGGAGACATCACCAGTTCACACGTGCTGTGGTCCACCGAAAATGGGCCCGATGTTCCTACTCCTGTCACCGACGGGAAATACTTTTACGTAGTGAACGACAAAGGAATCGTGTGGTGTCTGGATGCTAAAACGGGTGCCGAGATCTACGGTCAACAGCGCATCAAACCTGGCACATACAGTGGCTCGCCAGTGCTTGCTGACGGGAAGATCTATGTAACTAATGAAGATGGATTAACAACAGTGATTCAGGCAGGTCCGAAGTTTGAGGTTCTGGCTGAGAACGCCTTGAACGATTATTGTTTGAGTTCACCTGCAATCTCGGATGGTCAAATCTTTATCCGGACTGCTCAGAACCTTTATTGCATCGGCAGAAAATGATGGGCAGTTGTCCGTAGTCAGTTGTCAGTAGTCAGTGGTCGGGTTCGCTTAACTAGTTCTTTACCGCAAAGCGGTTAAGTATCAAAGCCGGGGGTTGCGGCTTCGGCTACCCTCGGTTACAGAGTCTAGCGATACACCGCAATGCGGTTGTGCCCACGCCGCAACCCTTTCCGGGTTGGCAACCTGCATTACTTACTTACCCAGGGTTGAAGCAACCCTGGGCTTTGATACTTAACCGCTTTGCGGTAAAGACCGGTCACAAGAACAACTGACTACGGACGACTGACAACTGACCAACACTCATTTCTTCTCACGAACGTCAAACGCGTAAATAGTGTCCTGATCTCTCAGATAGAGACGACCGCCCGCAACTACTGGATGTGTCCACGTGGGAAGTGACTCTTGCGCAATGCGAAAGCGTCCGGTTTCTTTATATCCAGTTGGAGTCGCCTCAACTAGCCCAACGACACCATTTTCACTGAAGCAGTAGAGATGACCGTCAGCGTATACCAGCGAGCCCTTCCCCACACTGCGATCGCGCCATGCTATTTCACCTGTATCAAATTTCATGGCTGTAAGAATTGCACTTGAAAAACCATAGAGATAATCACCGACCAGCACTGAGCTGCTGTGATGATTTTTCATATCCTTAGTAAAGTAGATTTCCTGCGCCTTGTTGTCTGCTTTTATCTCAATCACACCACCGCCAGTCCCATAGTCTGAAGAGATAAAGACACGATTCGCTCGAGCAATCGGCGTTGCAACGTTGGCGACATTGTTCGCCGGCTTGGCATACTCCCAAAGCAAGTGTCCGTCATTTAGATCCAAACCCACGGCACGCACTCCGGTGAAAACAACTACTTGAGTTCCCCCGTTAACCTGCACTGATATTGCCGACGAATACCCCGCCTCATCGCTCTGACTTTTCCAGATTACGACTCCGTCAGCTTTCTTTAGCGCTACGATCGAAGCGTTTGGTCCACCGGGGTTGACGATCACCTTGTCGCCAATCACCAGGGGCGACTCGCTAATTCCCCACTTGATGTTTGACCCACCAAACTCTGTGAGCACGTTTTTGGACCAGATGAGTTTTCCTGTTTTCGCATCTAAACACGAAAGATCACCGCTACCGCCAAGTGCATAGAGACGGTCTCCATCGATGGTAGGGGTTCCTCGAGGACCATCACCCCGATCGTTTCGAAAGGCGGTCCCGTGGGGTGTGGACCATACCTCTTTGCCGGTACCAATATCGAACGAGATGATGAACTCGCGATCACCACGCAAACCCATTGTATAAAGCCGTCCGTTGGCAATTGAAAACGATGAGTAGCCCCCTCCCGCACCTGATGCTTTCCAAACAAGCGCCGGCCCACCTTGTGGCCATTGCTTCAGGAGTCCGGTTTCCTTCGAGATACCATCGCGATTTGGCCCACGCCATTGCGGCCAGTTTGGTACCGACTGGGCCATCGCCTGCAGAACCAGCATGAGTAAGACGATTGTACCGGGAACTATCTTTCCGATAAGACTGTTCTTCATCTTCATCTCCTTGATGCACTTCTCAACTACTGAGGGGAGATACCGTGACCAACAAAATTCGCCGGAGGAATTAGCTATAAACGAGCTAAGGTAAGCACCTAACTATTGCGGCTTGAAGTAAAGGACCAACCCTCCGCCCAATGCTGCCAATAAAAAGCCGAGGTACAGTAACGGATTTGGCGTGTCCTTTGGCGGATGCAGCCACATTGAGTAGAGAACATTAACGAGGGGTGCACCAGCAAATACTAGCGGCATCACGTACGTCGGAATGCCTCCCGATCGGAAGGCGAAAATTATGCACACCGCACCAGCAGCGCCGAGGGCACCGGCGACAGTGGCGCCGACAGAGCCTTTCATCGTAAACCCGTGAAGTTCACCCTGATACGAAAGAGTAATTGCTGGTACGAGAACGCCGATCAAAAAGTAAGCAACACCAACGCACAGCAACGCACGCATCGGGCTACCAAGTTCGGTTTGACCACGATGCAATGCGGGACCATACAAGCCCCATGAGAGCGCGGCGCCAAGTGCAAAGAGAACCCAGACCATTGAAGCCTCCGAGACCAATAATGTATTAGTAGAGCGTGTCCAAAAGGGTCCGCTTCGAAGTACGGCATTGGTCGTTTCACACTGAGCTTTATTCTGGACAACTCTGAAACCAGAATCTGAAACTCAAGTAGGCTTTTTGCCGTAATCTCTTTTCGATTGGACTGCGATTCTTTACCTCTTTGGACTCGGGCATTCTAGCAGTCACTTTCTTAATTTGAATAGGCAAATATTCGGCCCTGTTACTCGGTTGAAGTAACATAGTGAGCTCTACGTGACAGCCTTAGACATCTTAACGAAGCTTTTGTTAAGGTCTCGGAAACTTAGGTTTTCATCCAAAAACTCGAATCTGGAGAACCAGCCCTTGAACGTCAACTTTCAGCGTCTTCTTCCCCTTCTTTCCCTCTTTCTGCTTATCGCGGTTATGCCGGTTGGCGCTCAAACATATCGCGGAACCGTTCGCGGTACGGTGTACGATCCGAACCGGGCTGTAATTCAGGGCGCAGACGTAAAACTAACAAACACGGAAACGAATGAGAGCCGCAACGTCCGAAGCGGCGCCGACGGCGAGTACTCCATCTCTTCTGTTAGACCGGGTTCATACAAACTTCGCGTGGAGACTCAAGGCTTCACGGCCTCTGAGCAATCAATAAACCTATCGGTCAATCAAGAGCTTCGTTTGGACGTGGATCTGGTCCCTGGTGGGACCACCACTGATTTAGGCGTGACTGTCGAAGCCAAAGATCTAAAAGAGGATTCCGCATCCCTCGGAACGGTAATAGATAACAATCAAGTGGTTGGATTGCCTTTGGACGGACGCAATTTTTACGAGTTGACTTTACTCGTACCTGGCGCGGTTCCAGCGGCGCCTGGCTCTGCCGGATCTGTTCGTGGCGATTTCGCGTTCAGTGTCAACGGCGCACGTGAAGACGCAAATAACTTTCTATTGGACGGTGTTTACAACGTCGACCCGAAACTCAACACGTTTGGGGTTCGACCTTCGGTTGACGCGATCCGCGAGTTTGAAATGTTGACCAGTACCTATGACGCTTCCTTTGGAAGGAATCCTGGCGCACAGGTCAATGTGATCTTGAAGTCCGGGTCAAACGATTTTCACGGTTCCGCATTCGAGTTTTTCCGCAACGCCGCACTTGATGCCCGCAACTTCTTTGCTCCTTCAACGGAGAGCAAACCAAAATATAACCGCAACCAATTCGGAGGGAGTATTGGTGGGCCAATCAAACACAATCGAACTTTCTTTTTTGCCGACTACGAGGGAACCCGTTCACGAGAGGGCGTAACGCGCGTCACAAATGTTCCCACGGCCCAGGAGCGCGCCGGCAACTTTAGTCAGAGCGTGTTTGGAGTGCCAATCGATCCTGCTACGGGCCAGCCTTTTCCGAACGGCATTATTCCTGACCAAAGGATCAATTCCGTCGGCCGGGCGTTAGCAGCACTCTATCCGCTACCAAATCGGAATGTCGCGCTGCAAAACTTCGTGTCATCTCCCGTCCAACAAGACGACAACGATAGTTTTGATGTTCGTGTCGACCACCGGCTGACCGATCGTGCCGATCTCGCATTGCGTTACAGCTTTGGTGACCGGGATTTGTTTGAACCTTTTACTGGCCCATCTTTCTCAGCGGTTTCTGGCTTTGGTGATACCGTAAAAAGACGAAGTCAAAACGTAATGGCCGCGCTGTCTTTAGTCTTGACACCAAACTTCGTCAACGAAACCAGATTGGCTTTCAGCCGTGTCGGCGCGTCCGTAACTCAGCAGGCCAGCGTATTGAATTCCGCGGTTGGACTGCCCACAGTTTCGCCCAAGCCACGCGATCTTGGTCTCAGTTTAGTAACGATCACCGGCTTCTCTCCCCTCGGTGACGAATCAAATAATCCGCAGAATAGCGTTACTAATGTTTATCAGGTGCTCGATAATGCGAGCTATGTGCATGGCGATCACGTCATTAAGTTCGGTGCTGACTTACGTTTCACCCAACAAAATGCTTTCCGTGATGTAGAGTCGCGCGGCAGACTACAGTTCTCACCATTTGGCCAGCTGACATTTAATGCGCTCGGCGATCTATTGTTGGGCTTCCCACTGCTAACCAGTGTTGCGCGAGTCGACAATCCCCAGCACATACGAACACAGAGTTACAATTTTTTCGTTAATGACAGCTTTCGCATCCGAAGAAACCTGACGATAACTGGAGGTCTCCGCTACGAGTACAACACACCTCCAGTCGATACCCAGGATCGCGCGTCTGTTTATGACGTTGCTACGGGGACACTCGTTCCCGTCGGTACCAACGGCGTACCGCGAAGCGGGTTCGAACCGGATAAGAATAACTTTGCCCCGAGAGTAGGGTTCGCATGGACCGTCGGAAAGGACCAATCAACCGTAATTCGCGGTGGCTATGGTGTCTATTACGATCAGTCGCCGCTTTCTCCGGCAGAAGCGCTTTACTTCAACGCCCCGTTTTTTGATAACAATATTTACTTTTCGCTTCCCGGATTTCCGCTAACGCTAAACAATCCGTTCCCTCCGTTCTTCCCCTTTCCTTTACCGGATTCGGCACTTGCGATCCAACGAGACCTCCGGACCGGGTATATGCAGCATTGGAATCTGAACGTGGAAAGGCAGATTGGCGCTAAGGGTGTATTTGAAGTCGCTTACGTAGGATCAAAAGGCACCAAGCTGCTGACAGCGCGCGATATTAACCAACCGCAACCCAGTGCATTGCCGCCTGGTCTTCCCTTTGTTCCCAGACCAAATCCTCGATTTGACGACATCGATCTTCTCGAATCGCGAGCGAACTCCAGCTACAACGCGCTACAGGCAAGGTATCAGCAACGATTGACGCGAGGTTTAACTGCTCTCGCTTCTTATACGTGGTCCAAGTCAATCGACGACGCGTCAAACTTCTTCACGAGCGCAGGGGATCCAAACTTTCCTCAGAACAGCTATAACGTAAACGCAGAACGTGGCCGTTCAAACTTTGACGTCAGGCAGCGTCTTTCTGTCAGCTATTCGTACCTGCTTCCGTTCGGCAAAGGTCGAGCTTATCTGGCTAATTCTGGATGGGTATCGAGCTTACTTACTGGCTGGGAAACTGCGGGTATCTTAACCTTCCAGACAGGCAGACCGTTTACTGTCGCATTGCTCTCGGAGATCGATAACAGCGGAACGGGACGATCCATTTTGGGATTTGGCGCCAACGATCGGCCCAATGTCGTGGGCAGTCCTGACCTGAGTAATCCAACTCCCGAACGCTGGTTCAATACCGCCGCGTTTGCGTTTCCAAATCCAGGAACTTTTGGGAATGCGGGACGAAACATCGTGGAAGGACCAGGCTACCAAAATGTCAATGCTGCCCTCGTGAAGAATACCGCTTTGACGGAGACGCTTAACCTGCAATTCCGTGCAGAGTTCTTCAATCTGTTCAATCATCCGAACCTGAATTTACCGGACAACTTCCTGGGTTCGCCGACATTTGGCAGAATCTCGTCCGCACGCGACCCACGACACATTCAGTTTGGAGTGAAGTTTTTGTTCTGAGTCGATACCCTTTAGTAGCTTCATTCGCGACAACTAGTCAGGCTCTTCTGTCGGAGCGCGTACGTCCTCGTGCGCTAACTTCGATAACATACTTCTGCACTTCACAGTTGTAAGTTGGGTAAGTTAGCGCACGAGGACGTACGCGCTCCGACAGAAGAGCTTGGGTGGTTATTGCGGACGTACTTACTAAAGGGTTACGGAATGACTTTGCGTAGTTAGTCGCCTGCTTCGGGTGAAGCGTCACGATCATCAAAGTACATGTACTTCGCTGACAACATGATGTCCGCTTCCTCAGCTGTAGGCGTTCTCACTTCTATCGGTGAGCCATCCAGCTGCTCATACAACGGCGGCGGAATGTCTGCGAATTCAGCCATCGGCTCGTAGACTGCGTCCACGCCCTCTTTGAACACATCACCGATCAACAAGTTGATGATGTGCACTCGTTGCTCGGGGTACTTTCGCAAGAATCCCGCAAAACTAAATCCTTCGTTGTAAAAAGCGTAAACCAACTTGCGCATCGACTCGATGCCCCGATCCAACTTCGTCTGGTATTGACCAAGCCTGCGCGCCGAAAAGTCATCGTGATTGAATGCATCATGAATTGCATCGGCAGCCAACTCCGCCATCTTTAGGGCAAGCAGTACTCCAGATGAATAGATGGGATCGAGAAATCCGTACGCGTCGCCAATTAGAATGAATCCATTACCGGCATTCCGCTTCGATCGATAAGAATAGTCAAGAATTGAATAAATCTTGTCGACACGAGTACCTTCCGCTACTCGTTTCCGACATGGCTCACACTTGTCGATCTCTTCCTGAAAGATCTTTGCGAGGTCCTGCCCCCGACCCTTCAGCAAGTAATCCGGATCTGCAACAATTCCCACGCTGGTGATGTCGTTCTCAAGCGGGATATACCAAAACCACCCACCACTGCCCGACTCGGTACGGAGAACAAGCGTGGCACCACCATTGAGATCTGGCTCGCGATGAGCGCCTTTAAAATAGGAGTAGAGAACAGCTTTCTTAAGCTTCGGATCTCGTACACGCCAACGGAACTTGTTTGAGAGCATCGCACTCTGCCCGGTAGCATCGACCACCACTTTCGCAAAGTACTTTTCACGTGAGCCATCAAGCATCTGTACTTCGACACCAACTGCTTTGTCGCCTTCAAATAGTACCTGCTTGACAGAAACACCTTGATGCGTAACCGCGCCCTGATCAGCCGCGTGTTCAAACAAGAGTTTGTCGAATTCTGAACGAGTCACCTGCCAGGTCACCGCGCTCTCATGATGCTGCGCTTCAAAGAAATAAAACGGACGCGACTCTTTCCCGGCCGGGTTTGCAAACTGCACACTGTATTTTCGGACAAAGGGACTGTCCTTTAACTTTTCCAGAAAGCCCATTCGCCGGAAGGTCCAGTAAGTATCTGTCATCAGCGACTCGCCGATGTGATGACGAGGAAAAATCTCCTTCTCAAACAGTGCCACCTGGCGTCCCTCACGAGCAAGAATACTCGCAATGGAACTTCCCGCTGGTCCACCACCCATTACAATGACGTCGAAATTATTTGTATTCATGCGTACCGAACAGCCCTCAATTCAGGTTCAAAAAATTCCAGCAGAAACCGGTCAACTTCAAGTAGACCCCGACGAGTCAGCCGAATGTGGCTCTGGTCGCGGTCTAATAGCTCCTTGGCTTGTAGTTCCTCATAAACTGGACGGAACTCTTCCCAAACATCTACGCCAAACTTCTTTTCAAAGTAATCCGTATCCAGCGTTCCAGTCTTGAGTTGCAGCACCATTTCGCGGATCAAATTCTGTTTGGGCGTTAAAGTCACTGCTCTGAACAGCGGAAGCTGATCCTGGTCTACCAGTCTAACGTATTCTTCAAAGTTGTGAGCATTCTGAAAGTTAACCCCGCCAAAGTGTGAAAACGACGACACTCCCAACCCAATCATGTCGCCACCATGCCACAACGCATCTGTGTAGATAAACCGGCAACGCTTTTTCTTGGACGACACGGTATAAGTGCTGGCGATTTCATAACCACGTTCGAGAAACTCGTCAAAAGCATAGTTCAACCAACGTCGCTTGGTTTCCCAATCAGCAATTGGAGATGGCGCTCCCTCTTTGATCATTTGCTGCGAGATGACTGTGTTATAGGGCAACTCCATCTGGTAAATCGTCACGGAGTCAGGGTCGAGTTCAATTGTTTTTCGGATTGTGTCGCGCCATTTTTCTTCAGTCTCACCCATCATCCCAGCGATGAGATCAATATTGATCTGCGGGAAATCTACCGACCTGGCCCAATCGTAGGCCCGGTAAATCTCCGGAGAAAGGTGAGCCCGACCATTCGCCTCGAGCACCTTGTCGTCGAAGTGTTCTACGCCCAGACTCAAACGCGTTACACCAATCTCTTTTAAAGTCTCGAGTTTTGTTTTTTGCAGAGTACCGGGTTCACACTCAAAGGTAACTTCTTCTGCATTTGACCAGCTGACATGGCGATTCAAGCCATCCACCAGATATCGCAGCTGTTTGTCACTTACATAAGAAGGAGTTCCGCCACCGAAATATGCGAACCTAAGTTGTCGTCCCTGAAAAGCTGGCGTCTGGCTGTACAACTCGTTCTCTTTGATTAAGGCATCGAGATAGACTTCAATCTCGGATGCGTTCTTATCGGTGTAAACTTTGAAATAACAAAAGAGACATCGCTTGCGGCAAAATGGTATGTGAATGTACAAGCCAAGTGGATCATTCACGCGCGGAGGCTGTTTCAACGCCTCAATAGCTTCGGGCACACGTTCGGGTGTCCACTGCGAAAACGGCGGATAGTTAGAGACAAAGTAATTCCCTACTTCGGTCTTTGATGGCGCTATGTCTACGGTCATTTATCTAAACTACGTGGCGATTTCCCTGATTGCTTGTAGGATTTTGGGAGGATTCCGGGCTGACAAGTGCCAAATCCGGCTCCAAGGTGGCCTTTCACGTTCAGCCAGCTAAGCAAAATTAGCATCAATGATGCGGATGATCAATTAGGCCCAATTCGAACATGCCCTAATATTTGCCGAGGTAAAACCTCAGCGGAACTGGAATTCAGAAATTTTACAGGTGACTCTGCAAGCCGCGCAGGTATTACGTATTACCCGGTGGTTAGGTTGCGAATACAGGACTTAGCGTTGTATGTGCGTCGCAATTCTGGTTTTATGTCCGGCAAACTTCAGTTTGTCGTAGGCTCCTGCGACAAACTGAGGTTTATCGAGCACACTCAACAACAATTTTCGATCCATGCAAACTTTGTCGCGATCCACTTTCTCGGACATTCGAAACTATGCCGCCTATCTCATTTTGATCGCGATCGCGATCATTGGAGTCTCGCTCACGCTAGTGGCTGGTAAGCGACTAAGACTTGAAGATCGCAGTCTTCCGAATCAAGTAACAACTGGAACCCAGGCGCCGTCTCATCCATTACCGAGCACCGTCGAGAGCGAACCTTCAGTAGGAAACATCCTCTGGAACAACCTCAGAAGTCCTCTTGGAATTCTGCTTACTCAAATTGTGACAATTCTGATTGTTGCAAGAGCCTTTAGTCGCCTGTTTCGGATGATCGGCCAACCACCCGTAATGGGTGAAATGGTCGCCGGCATCGTACTCGGACCTTCTTTGCTAGGGCTCTTTTATCACTCGGGAATGACCTTTATTTTTCCTGCAGCGTCCATGGAGACGCTTCGTTTATTGAGTCAAATCGGCGTTGTCTTATTTATGTTTGTGGTGGGTATGGAACTGAATGTGAGTCACGTGCGCGCGAAAGGTTCCGCGGCAGTGATGATCAGTCACGCGAGTATTGTAGTTCCTTTCCTGCTTGGAACCATACTCTCGCTATTTCTCTATCCGACTCTCGCACCTCAGGGAACTTCCTTTAATGCGTTTGCGTTGTTTATTGGAGTCGCGATGAGCATCACGGCGTTTCCGGTGCTCGCCAGAATTCTGGATGACCGTGGTCTTTCTCAAACTGTTCTCGGTAGCATCGCAATCACATGTGCAGCCGTCGATGATGTCACCGCCTGGTGCATACTGGCTCTGGTAATTGCGATTGTTAGGTCCACGGGTGTCGTTGTTTCTCTAAGCACAATTCTCTTTGCCCTGATTTTCGTACTTACAATGCTCTTCATAGTTCGACCTGGACTGGGACGAATTTTTGGAGATCGGGTTTATGGTAGACGCGAAGACAGACGGCTCGTAGGCAGTATGTTGATGCTGGTCCTCTTATGTGCCCTGATCACAGAGACGATTGGCCTTCATGCACTTTTTGGCGCTTTTATGGCCGGAGTGATCATGCCCGCATCGGAAAACTTCCGAACGTTTTTGAAAGACAAGATCGAGAGCTTTAGTGCCACCGCGCTGCTTCCTCTATTTTTCGCTTTCACCGGTTTGCGGACAGAAATTGCGTTGTTAAGCGATTGGAATAGTTGGGCGATTTGCTTGCTGATAATTCTCGTAGCGACCACGGGCAAACTTGTGGGTAGTATGATGATGAGTCGGTGGACAGGAATGAACTGGTCCAATTCATTCGCGATCGGCGTACTCATGAACACTAGAGGACTGATTGAGTTGGTCGTACTGAATATCGGATATGATCTTGGAATTCTTTCTGGTCGGATCTTTGCAATGATGGTAATAATGGCTCTGGTAACGACATTTATTACGGGGCCGCTTCTGTCGATAGTAATTCCTCGAAATACATCTGCGCTTGCTCAGTGACAGTTAACGATTTCTAAAGGAGAACTCAGATGAATAAGAAGATGGTGACAGCTTTTGCATTGATCTTAGTACTCTCTGCGCTAGCTCTGGCCGTGACTGCAAAGCCGGATTTCAATGGATCCTGGACAATGGATCGCAGTCGCAGTTTTGGACTGCCGGGCGATATGCAGCAGACGCTGACGATTGCTCAAACGGAAGAGAAGATTGATGTAGAAACTAAGCTAAGCCAACCGAACAATGAGCGGAGTGTCAAAGACACTTACATTCTCGATGGAAAAGAACACGAGTTCACTCCAAACGTCGCGCCCGGTCAGCCAGTACCAAAAGGCAAACGCACAACTACCTGGCTACCTAACAACACTGGAATCATAGTGACTGAAGTGACTACGGCCGAGACACCCAAAGGGCCAACTTCGACTCAGATCGTGAGGAAATGGACTTTATCCAGTTTGGGCGAGTTAGTTATCGATAGTTATGTCGACAGCCCAACGGTTTCTTATGAAGCCAAGCGTATCTTCTTAAAGAAATAAGCTGCGTCTCAGTTTGCTGAAATATTGAAGGAGGCCATCTCATTCGAGTTCCTCACAAGGATACGGCCTCCTGATATGGCTGGATAATTCCAGGTCTTCCCCTGTATAGCCGCAAAACGTGCGACCTCTGAATACTGGTCGGGGCTCGCCTTCACCAGGGCGAGTTCACCGGTGTCGCTGATCACAATAAGGTGTCCGCTCGCAAGAATGACCTGGCCGTAGCCGTAACGGCCGCCTTTCCATTTTCGCTCACCCGTCTTAACGTCGAGACAGCTCAATATTCCCTCGTCCAATCCGTACACGTAACCGTTTGAGAGAACTGAACTATTGAACTTGTTCTTCATCGCGGTGTTTTCCCAAACCTTGGTGGCCGTATAACTCTTACCACTTCCGTTGATCTCAACGAGTGCGGCGCCTTTGCCGTAACCGGACGAAATGAAAAAGTGGTTCTTGTCGACCATGATCGGTTGAGAAACGTTGATTCCACTTTCCGTATCCCAGGCATAACTCCAAAGCAACGAACCATCTTCAGGCGCCAATCCAACAGCCCTCGAGGAACTGACAACCAGAATCTGTCGTTTGCCCGCGAGTTCCACCAACATCGGAGATACATAAGCTTGTGTGTCGTTCAGTACTCTCCACACTGCTGCACCAGTAGACTTGTTGTAAGCAACAACGGACTTGCCGGAGGTACCACCCGGTAAAACAATGACCTTGTCATCAACAATGAGAGGAGAAGCCGCCATCGCCCAGGGTAAGTTCTGCGCTTGATTGTCTGTCAGGATGTTCTTGCCCCAAATGACACTACCCGATTTAGCGTCAAGACATCTGAGCTCTCCCGTTGCACCGAGTGCATAAAGTCGTCCCTGGTCCCAGGTTGGTGTTGCTCGTGGTCCATCACCTGTCTGATCTGTGTACTCAGCATTCCAGGCTTGACTCCAGACTTCGCGTCCAGTGCCGACATCGTATGCCACCGCGACTTCCTGACGCCTTCGTTGCTCGACTGTGTAGGCAGTTCCATCAGCTATCACAAATGAGGCGAATCCAACGCCGATTGGCTGTTTCCACACTTGTGTCAATCCGCCGGCGGGCCAACTCGTCAAGACAGCCATCTCGTCGTACTTGCCATCGCGAGCCGGGCCTCTGAAGTTGGTCCAATAGTTTCTCATCGCGTGACTAGACTGGGTAGCCGGATCAGGTGAGACCGCCGCGCCAGGCTGTACCGAAGCATTCGGTGATGGTGAAGTCTGCGCAGTAGTAGTTGCTCCGGGACCGTTCGCTGCTGGTTGGGTAGCTTGCTGTTGCCGGTGTTGCTCCACCTCCGCGTAGTGGGCTTCCTGGCCACTTGAGCGCCGCCAAAAGTTAAAACCAAATACGTAACCTGCCAGAATTACCAGAATGCAAAGTGAGCCAATCAATTTGGTTTGAATGGAGTCCCGGCGCATCCATAGCAGCACAAGGCCGACGGGTGGAAGAAGAATGGACGCCGCGATCAGAGTCGTCATTGAACGAAACCATGGTGTTGGTTCTTGTGGCTCTAACATATTTGTGGTTCTTTCCTTATGGCAGTTGAAACTTCTTCATTCTAATAGACGCATGTGACCAAAAGAATGTTCCCGTCAACTAGTTCCCAATAGAGTCTCAACCTCTCATTCTCCCCAACCTTTAGGTTGGGGTTCAGCGGCACCAAGTGGTCAGGCTAACCATTTTAATGGTTTCTCCTCCGAGCGACACCAGGTGAGGTTGAGTTTTGAAAACCATTGAAATGGTTTCCAAGGTATCGACATACAGCCTAACCCCAACCTAAAGGTTGGGGAGAATGAGAGGTTTTTACACCGGTTCTACTGCACTGTGGTTCTGACCACATTGCCAAAAAACACTTGTCAGAAAAGACAGAATTTAAGAAGTTGCTATGCCAAGACGCAGAGATGTAGATGCAGTTCGCTTAGCTATACGCCAATGCAGTACAGATTTTTCTCACCGCGAATATAGATCCGTCGGTCTGCAATCGCCGGTGATGCATAAACCGGTTCGCCTACAGAGTTTGTCCCTAATACTTCATGCTTTGGACCAGAACGAATTATGAAAGTGTCTCCATCCTCACTTGTCATAAGAATCTTGCCGTCAAAAGCAACAGGTGAAGCAGTGAACGTTGCCGGAATAGGAATTCGGCCGCCCTCATACTTAACTTCACCGGTTTTTGAATCCAAACAGGTAAGGATTCCACGATCCGTCATGATGTACAAATATTCGCCATAGAGAATTGGCGAAGGTACATAAGCGGTACCTTTTGCGTATTTCCAGGTTATGCTTTTTGAATCAGTTAGATCGCCTGATCCACCTAGCTTAATGCCCATTGCTATCTTCGCTGGGAAACCCGCAACGAGGTACGCCATATCGCTATTGGCTACTGGAGAAGGAACCGCATTGCTCTCGAGACCCTTCGTGCGCCACAGCTCTTTACCGGTGGTCGGATCGTAAGAAACGATAAACTCAGTTCCACTCGTAATCAGTTCTGAACGCGTCGCCGTCTTCACCAGCAGCGGAGTGGACCAACTAACCTGTACCTTACGCGGCGTCTTCCAAACTTCCTTTCCAGTTCTCTTGTCCACAGCCACTATGAACGAGGCCGCACCATTCTCTTCATCACATTGAACAATCACGAGATTGTCAAAAAGGATCGGTGAAGTGCCCGTACCCATGCCAACCGTTCCAAGGTTTCCGAGTGAAGCCTTCCACGCAAGTTTGCCATCGAAGTCGTACGCATAGAGGCCTTCAGTACCAAAAAACGCATAGACTAATTTCCCATCTGTGGTAGGAGTCGAGGCCGCGTAAGAACTCTTGCGATGCCGGTCGTCGTAGGGAGTGCCTTCCCAGGCTACTACTTTCCAGAGGATCTTCCCTGTGTCGCGATCTAAACAAAGGACTTCAAACTTGTGTTTACGATTTGCGCCAACGCTGTCCGGATGAACGAATTCTTTATCGCCATCCATGTGCTTGATCGCTTTGGCGCCGGGTACAACCTCGCCTTCCACGGCAGTCGTCAGAAAGACCTTGTTACCCCAAACAATGGGGGACGAATGTCCTCGACCTTCAATTGGAATCTTCCACTTGATGTTTTTCGTGGGACTCCATTCCTGTGGCAGATTCTTCTCCTCCGATACGCCGGAGCCATCGGAACCTCTCCACCCTGGCCAGTTTGTAGACGCGGCGCCTGCCCTGCCGACAACTGAACTTAATAAAGCAATCCCGCTCAACATAACGATGACTGGAAGAGCAACGGTGATCCGACGAGTGTTTTTCACGGCATATTTCCTTTGCTGAAGTTTATTCGGGTTACTGGAAAACTTAGTTGGTCGCAACCTTCTTGGTTGTAGATGTTTCGGCGAAAGCAAAGATGTGATTGACACCACGAACGATAATCATACCGTCCGAAATAGCAGGTGTGGCCATCATTACTTCACCCACCGGATTCTTGGACAGCAATTCATATTTTGGTCCAGCCTTGACCACAAACACATCGCCATCTTCACTTGAAAGATAAATCTTCCCATCAGAAGCAACAGGCGAAGCAGTAAAAGCGCCACCTGTACCTCCAAGTCGTTCCTGATACACGCGCTCACCGGTCTTTGCGTTGTAGGCTGTCAACACGCCACCATTGGAGCACGAATAAAGTAAATCGCCATAAACGATTGGGGTGGGCATGTATGGTCCACCTCTCTGTTTACTCCATGCGATGAAGTCGTTTGTGTCTTTACCATCTTTCAGCGTGATATCACCATTTGCTCCAGGCTTGATTGCATAGATTGGTTGGATAGGCGAATAACCGCTGGTGACAAAAATCAGATCGTGCGCAACAAAAGGCGTTGGTGTGGTTATTTCGGAATTTGGTGTCAGCCGCCACAATTCTCTACCAGTGGCCGGATCGTAACCACGAATTGCCTTTGTTCCATTAGTAATCAACTCCGCTCGTTGTTTTCCTTCGTAAACAGTTGGAGTACCCCATGAAGGAATTTCTTCACGTGAAGTCTTCCAGGCCAGTTTTCCGGTCTTAAGGTCGTATGCGGCGACGAATGAGTTCTTTTGGATGTCTGCCTGAACAATAACAAGGTCTTTATAGATGATCGGTGAACTGCCGTACTCCCATTGATAATCTGGATCATAAAACCACCCAGCGTCGAGAACACCGAGATCTTGTTTCCACTGGAGCTTGCCATTCATGTCATAGGAATAGAGCCCCTCAGAACCGAAGAGAACAATCAACGAATTACCATCGGTTACGGGAGTGGAGGCCGCGTGCGTCGACTTCGGATGGCGTTTTACCTTGGGAATACCTTCGTACGCGGTGCGTTCCCAGAGAATGGTGCCTTTCTGCTTATCGAGCGCGTAAATCTTCCACGCATGCTTTGGATCATCCTTAACCGGTGCGACATCGCCGTAAAGCCCGAATCGCGTCTCGTCTTTTGCACCGCTGGTGACGGCGGTCACAACAAATACCTCATTGCCCCACACGATTGGACTCGCATGCGACAATCCAGGGATGGCGGCTTTCCATAAAACATTCTGAGAAGTCGCTGCATCCCACTTGACCGGCTTAACCTGACCTTCGGAAACACCAGTTGCTCCTGGACCACGAAACTGCGGCCAGTTCTGTGCTCTTGTGACAGCGCAAGTGAGGACTAAGAACAGAAGAAAGAACGTCAATCGTGACATGAGCCTACCTTCCAAATACCTATTCGATCCGTTTGAGTTGAGTTGTGTTCGGTCCCTGTTTGAAGGCGCAACCGATAACCTTGTCACCTTCGCTATTAAAAGTGAACGAGAGACCTGCGAATGCGGTTGGTCTAAAATTCGTATTGCTGAGCGCCATTAACGCGATAGGGGGTTGACCGGGAGCTATCGCAAAGAACTTTCCATCTTTCAAACTAAAACTAATCTCTGGTCCAGGATCGCCCTTGTACTTACCGACATAGGTTTGCAGGACTGTCGAGTCAACTTGTAGTGGAGGCGTCGCCCCAGCCTTCTTCAACAAGTCAACAATTTCTGTCTGCTTCTCATTATCCATGGCCCCGGCAAGGGCTATTGTGAGATCCTCGGGTTTTATCCCACCCTTCGCCAACGCAATTTTGACTAACTCTAACTTGTTATCGCTAACCCCTGTTTGCAAGACGTCACCAGCCTCCTCAGGCTGCTTATCGAGCAGAAGCTTTACTACGTCAGGGTGATCATTTTGCAGCGCCCAGGTCATCGCGGTGGCCTTATAAAAGGTGTCAGTCACCTTCACGTCGGCGCCACGGTCGAGCAAGATCTTTACAACCTCGACATTCCCTCTTTCCGCAGCCTTGAAAAGTGCCGTAGTACCATAGCGATACTTTGCATTGACGTCAGCACCTTTATCGAGCAAAGCCGTCACACTGGCTGCATCACCTTTGCGTACTGCTTCCCAAAGTTGTTCGTTAAGCTGCTGCTTTGGGTCTTGAAGGACGAAAGCAACCTGCATGATGAGCAGGGTTATGACGACTAATTGAGACATTGCCAGGAATCACCTCCGTCTGCGTTTTTGAGGTCCCGTTGATACATTGTAAACTTATACGACTCGCCAGAAGTGTCAGGCTGACAAATGTCGTGCGTCTAAACGATTGGGTTGCGGCGAACTTATGCTAAGGTTAATGCGCCGATCACACAAGAGAAACCAGCTTGACTCAACTTCAAAAAGCGAGATGATATCTTTGCGCGTTCGGACTTACCCTTGAGGTAAAAGAAATAAAGCAACGTCTGCAACTGAGCGTACGTATTCTACATCCTTAGGGTTGCAAAAGCGCACTTGTAGTCTAATCCTTAAACTTAAAACATGTGGGCCTCCAAATGAGCAGCTTCATATCCATTTATCTGAATGTCTTCCTGGTGTTATCACTGCTGGTAAGCACAAGTGATTGGGCTGATTGGCGCGGACCAGCGCGCAATGGTGTCTCGACTGAAAAGAACCTGCCGGAAAAGTGGACCCCGAACGGTGCGAACATGTTGTGGAAAGCTCCGTACGGTGGCAGATCGGCGCCGATTGTGATGGGCGATCGAGTCTTTATTCAGAACTCCGCCGGCAAGGGTGAAAATATGCAAGAGCGCGTCATGTGTTTCAACGCGGACACAGGCAAGCTCCTATGGGAACATCGTTTTAATGTTTATCTCAGCGACGTACCGCCTCATCGAGTCGGATGGGCTTCACCTGTTGGGGATCCAACTACAGGAGATATCTACGTGTTTGGCGTTGGCGGAAACCTGATCAGTTTGAGCCGTGAAGGCAAAGTGATTTGGGAACGATCGCTGGGAGAAGATTTCGGACTATTAACCACTCACGGGGGTCGCACTGTATCGCCAATTGTTGACGGCGACCTCGTGATCGTCAGCGGCGTCACATTCGCATGGGGCCAACATGGTCGCGGTGCTCACCGGTTTATGGCTTTTGATAAGAAGACGGGCCAAACCATCTGGGTGAGTGCACCCGGCGGTCGACCTTACGACACTACCTATGCTCCTCCGGTGATCACTAACGTCAACGGTACGCGACTCCTTATTCAAGGAGCGAGTGATGGAGTCGTACACGCTATTAAAGCTCAAACGGGAGAGCCGGTTTGGAAGTACGAAATTAGTAAACGAGGTCTGAACACCGGTGCAGTAGTTTATGGAAACACCGCCATCCTGACCCACAGCGAGGAAAACCTCGATTCAAATGAAATGGGGATGATGGTAGCCGTCGACGCGGCCTCGAAGGGCGACATTAAGAAAGAACAGATCAAATGGAGCACGTACGGATGGCAAGGTGGCTTCTCTTCACCAGTTCTCGATGGTGATCGCCTATACCAAATCGACAATGGCGCAAACATCGCTGCATTCGATGTGCAAACTGGAAAACAGTTGTGGTTGAAAAACCTTGGGACGATTCAAAAAGCATCTCCGGTGTTAGCTGATGGCAAGTTGTATGTCGGAACTGAAAATGGAAAGTTTTATATTCTTAAGCCCAGCGCGACTGGCTGTGAAATCCTGGACGAGCATCAACTCGGAACTGAAGCTCAACCCGAAGCAATCATCGGTTCAGCAGCGGTTGCGAACGGACGCGTCTTCTTTGTAAGCGATTCAAATCTCTACTGCCTTGGAAGAAAGTCTTCGAATAAGAACAACAGCGCTCCATCCGTTGAAACTCAAGTAGGGCCCAAGGCTCCCGCTGCATGGCTTCAGGTGTCACCAACGGAGCTCATTCTTAAACCCGGTGAGAAGATACAGTTTCATGTCAAAGCATTCGATGCTCAAGGAAACTTTCTCTCCGAAGAGACAAGCGCGACGTGGTCGCTTGATCAGCTTAAAGGAACCGTCGCAAATGGTGAATTCACCGCTGGAACGGATCAAACAGTTCAAGCGGGACTTGTGAAAGCTACGGTTGGGAGTTTGAGTGGCACTGCAAGCGTTCGTGTGTTTCCGCCGCTTCCCTGGAGTGAGAACTTCGATGCGCTGGCGGTAAACAGCTTGCCACTGGGTTGGGTCAATACCACCCTGAAGTTTGCAGTGCGCGAGGTTAATGGAAACAAGGTGCTGGTAAAGTTAACGGAGGGTTCGTCGCTGTTAAGTCGTGCGCGAGCCTATTTCGGCCCTTCGGATCTTTCAAACTATACGGTCGAATCTGACGTACTAGCGACAACGAAGCGCCGGCAACAAGGAGATGCGGGAGTAATTGCGCAACGATACGTCCTGACTCTTTACGGAAATAGCCAGATGCTGCATTTGGAGCCATGGCAACCCGAGACAGGCCGTACAGTCACAAAACCTTATGCGTGGAAACCCGACACGTGGTATCGAATGAAACTGCAGGTTGAAAACACGCCGGATGGAAAAGTAAGAGCGCGCGGTAAGGTTTGGCCTGTCGGTGAAACAGAACCAGCCGAGTGGATGATTGAACGAATTGATCCGATACCGAATAAACAAGGAGCCCCCGGCATCTTCGGCAACGGATTAGCGGAACTCTATTTCGACAACATAAAGGTGTATGCAAACAAATGAGAAACCGTGAAGCACAACCAATGAAGCAAGGTAATAAACGTTGTAGTTGGTCAAAGCGAGGACTTGTGATTCGAAGTGCCGTTCTAGCGCTGCTTCTGGTTTCGGGAGTATTTGTCCTGACCTCGCATTCGATTGCCTCCGATCCCGGTACTGGTGATTGGCCCATGTGGGGCGGAACACCGGACCGAAACATGGTCGCCAATATGAAGAATGTGCTAACCAGCTGGGACGTGAAGACCAAAAAGAACGTTAAGTGGGTGGCACAACTTGGATCCCAGAGTTACGGAAACGCCGTCGTGGCGGGAGGGATGGTTTTCATTGGGACTAACAACGAAGGACTACGAGATCCAAAGATCACCGGTGACAAAGGCGTCTTGATGGCGTTTCGTGAATCGGATGGCGAGTTTATGTGGCAGATGGTCCATGACAAACTTGCTGCGGGTCGAGTAAATGACTGGCCCTATCAAGGTGTTGCGTCATCGCCGCTCGTTGAAGGTGATCGCATTTACTATGTGTCCAACCGTGCAGAGTTGATGTGTCTGGATACCAAAGGATTTCGTGATAAAGAGAATGATGGTCCAGTCACCGATGAAAAACTGACCGGCGACACTAACGCCGACGTCGTCTGGAAGTTTGACATGATTGAGGAGGTTGGCTCGCTACCGCACAACCTCGCTAACTCCTCACCGGTTTCTTATGGAGACCTTATTTTTGTAAGTACCTCCAATGGACAGGACGAGAGTCACGTCAACATTCCCTCGCCTAAGGCTCCTGCGATAATTGCCGTCAATAAAAAGACAGGCAAGCTTGCGTGGGAAGACAACTCCGTTAACGACCGTATCCTTCATGGTCAATGGTCATCTCCAACGGTCGGCACAATCGGTGGTGTCGTTCAGGTAGTTCATGGACAAGGCGATGGCTGGATTAGAGGCTACGAAGCACTAACGGGTAAGAAACTTTGGGAGTTTGATACCAATCCGAAAGATGCGGTGTGGCCCAAGACGCGGAATGAGCTGATCAGTACGCCCGTTGTCTTTGACAACAAGGTTTACATTTCCAATGGTCAGGATCCGGAGCACGGCGAAGGCGTCGGCCACATGTACTGTATTGACGCCACTAAGCGAGGAGACATCACAAAGACAGGATTGATCTGGCAGTACGACAAGATTCGTCGCTCAATCTCAACCCCTGCAATCAAGGACGGAATTCTTTATCAGGCTGACTTTAGCGGTTTCCTGCACGCACTTGATGCAAAGACAGGTCAGGTGTTTTGGGTTCACGATCTCTTCGCAGCAGTCTGGGGATCTCCAATGGTGATGGACGGCAAGGTTTACATTGGTGATGAAGACGGCGATGTTTTGATCATGCAGGAAGGCAAGACCGAAAAAGTTATAGCCGAAATCAACATGGGTAGCTCGGTCTACTCCACGCCTGTCCCCGCAAACGGAGTGCTATACATCTCAAATCGCAATCAACTATTTGCGTTGGCCGATACATCGCAAACAAAACCGACGGCCAGTCAAAAATGAGACTCCCTAAAGCTCCCCAGCAACCAGTGAAATTGTCTTCAGACTGAAATCTCTGAAGCTAAAATGAGGAGCGAGCCCATGAGAACCCTCTTCGCACTACTTCTGTGCCTCTGTTTCATCTCAACAATTAAGGCTCAGAATTGGCCCGCATTCCGCGGTAACAACGCCGCCGGCACTGCTGAGGGCAGAAAAACTCCAACCACCTGGAGTACTGAGAAGAACGTTATTTGGCGAGCGCAGATCCCCGGATTCTCTCACTCAAGTCCGATAATCTGGGACGACAAAGTCTTTGTGATCACGGCGATCAGCAGTGATAAGAAAACCACGTTTAGTGCGAAGGATAGAGGAATCGATCTAGCAACGGACGATGTGAAGCATACCTGGCGTATCTACTGTCTCGATAAGAAAACGGGCAACATAACCTGGTCGCAAACCGCTTACGAAGGAATTCCTAAAGCTCGACGTCACGTAAAAGCCACTCAGGCTAATTCCACCCCTGTTACCGATGGCCGATACGTAGTTGCATTGTTTGGGTCAGAAGGTCTGAACTGCTATGACCTAAACGGAAAACTAATCTGGAAAAAAGATTTAGGCATACTGAACCCTGGTTTGTGGGATGATCCAACTTCATCGTGGGGTCATGCGAGCAGCCCAATTATCTACAAAGACCTCGTCATAGTTCAGGCAGATGGACACAAGCAATCCTTCATAGCTGCTTTCAATTTGAAAGATGGCAGTCAGGCCTGGAGAGTTGAGCGCGGTGAGATAACTTCGTGGAGCACTCCAACCATCAATGCGTCGACCAATAGGACTGAATTGATTGTCAATGGTGGTCGCTTCATCAGAGGGTACGATCCGCTGACCGGTAAGGAACTGTGGAGATTCTCTGATGATGATACCCAGGTGAAGATGCAGGCGCCTCAAGTTGCCAACGGACTGATCTACATTTCCGGTGGCTACCCGGCTGGACGCCCCATCTATGTATTCCGATCTGGTGCAAACGGCGACATCTCCCTCAAGCCGGGCCAGGAAACAAGTGAAGCAATCGCCTGGACCTCCAGCAAAGGCAGTCCCTACACACCGACTCCAATCATTTACGGAGACTTCTACTATGTCTGTGCCGATAACGGTGTCGTTACTGCTTACAACGCAAAATCCGGCGAGCGAATCTATCAGGAACGACTACCAAGTTCTTTTAGCGCTTCGCCGATAGCCGCGGACGGCAAATTGTACTTTGCCAGCGAAGATGGTGACGTGTTCGTTGTAAAAGCAGGTCCAAAGTATGAGTTACTTGCTACGAATGTGATGGGACAACCGTTGATGGCAACACCAGCTATCTCTGACGGCGTAATATTCTTACGTTCGAAAGACTTCGTGTACGCTGTAGGTGAGCGTTAACCAAGCATGATTGATCTCAACAGCTTTGATTATCAGCCTCGCACACGAGTGGTGTTTGGCATTGGTGCCATCAGTCGTCTCGGCGAGCTGGCAGCAGAACTAGGATTCAAAAGAACCCTCCTCGTTGCAGATCATGGACTTCTCGCGTCGGGCCACGTCGACGAGGCTCTTGGTCCATTGCTTAACTCAGCTATTGAAGTCATCAGGTTTCACGATTTCGAAACCAATCCTGACTCTCAAATGGTTGCAGCAGGATCGACGTTTGCCGAATCAGAAAAGATCGATTCGATCATTGGACTAGGTGGCGGCAGTTCAATGGACTGCGCAAAAGGCATCAACTTTCTGCTCACCAATGGTGGTCAGATGAGGGATTACCAGGGTTACGGAAAAGCGAGCAAGCCTCTGTTGCCGATGATTGGAATTCCGACAACGTCGGGAACTGGAAGCGAAGCACAAAGCTACGCATTGATCTCTGACGCTGATACTCACGTAAAGATGGCTTGCGGTGACAAATCAGCTTCATTTCGTATTGCTTTGCTGGATCCAGCGCTCACTGTTTCACAACCGCGGTCGGTAACAGCATCGGCGGGCTTTGACGCTATCGCTCATGCGGTTGAGACCTACGTTACGACTCGACGCAATGCAGTTTCAGACACCTTTTCGAGTGCTGCGTGGAAGCTCCTGGAGAGTAACTACGAACTGGTACTAACAAATCCTGAAAACCTTCCCGCTCGAGGGGCAATGCAACTAGGCGCGTATTATGCTGGGTTGGCGATTGAAAACTCGATGTTGGGAGCGACTCACGCATGTGCAAATCCGCTGACTGCGCGTTACGGCACCCCACACGGCGAAGCTATAGCGATGTTGCTACCTTCAGTAGTGCGTTGGAACGAAAGTATTGTGGACGAACGGTATGCTGAATTGTTGAGCGTCGCGGGTCATAGTGCGACGAATGGTGTAACTGAAACTGAAACATTGGCCAGGCGTCTGGACCAATTGAGCAGGACCGGTGGTCTACAACAAAGTTTAAGTTCGTATGGTATTTCTCGCGATGACTTACCGCACTTAGCCGAGGATGCGGCACAACAATGGACTGGTACATTTAATCCGAGATCATTCAGCAAGGAAGGAGCATTGGAGGTCTATCAATGGGCATTCTAGCTAAGCACGCGTTTAGAGGAATTGCACTTTACTCGTCGACGTTTCTTCGTTTGACGACGATCTCGGTTTTAGTGTCCATAACGGTCCTGGCACAAGATACACCCGCTGAGAATTGGTCACAGTTTCGTGGTAACTCTCACTTAACCGGTGTGTCCAACTCCAATGTGCCAACATCGCTCAAACAGCTCTGGACCTACGAGGCCGGAGATTCAATAGAGTCATCCGCAGCAATCGTGGGCGGAACTGTCTTTGCTGGTTCGCAAAAGGGAGAGCTGGTTTCGCTGAATCTGGAAAATGGTTCGGTTTACTGGAAGTACGCTACGGGAGCACCGATTGGTGAATCGTCTCCGGCTTATGGCAATGGCATGGTCTTTATCGGAGACCTCTCAGGTGTACTCCATGCAGTTAATGCGCCTGACGGCAAACGCCTCTGGACTTTTAAGTCTGGCAATGAAATCAAATCATCACCCGTTGTCGTTGGTGATCGCGTGCTAATCGGGTCGTACGATGAACACCTCTATTGCCTCTCAATTCGAAATGGCAATGTGCTATGGAAGGTCAAGACTAATGGACCAGTCCATTCAACTCCGGGCATTTCCAACGGTATCGCTTTTATCGCCGGTTGCGACGAAGTATTTCGTGCGATAAGAATTTCCGACGGTAAGGAAGTATTTACGGTGGCCTCAGGGTCATACACGGGTGCATCTCCCGCAATCCGCCTCGGTGCCGCATTCTATGGAACTTTCGATAACGAGGTTCTCAGCGTTAACCTGACTCAGCATCAGATTGTCTGGCGCTATCAACATCCAACGCGTAAGTTTCCCTTCTATTCTTCTGCAGCAGTAACACAGGATCGAGTGGTTGTGGGGGGACGAGACAAGATGATTCACGGACTCAACACCGCGGGCAAAGCCGTGTGGACTTTCACAACCCGCGCCAGAGTCGAATCATCTCCTGCGATCGCTGGCGGTAGAGTTTTTGTTGGATCAAACGATGGACGATTCTACGTACTGAGTTTGAGCAATGGGGCAAAGCTGTGGGAATTTACAGCGGGCGCGCCTCTATCAGCGTCGCCCGCAATTGCGAATGGAAGAATCGTGATCGGCTCCCAGGATGGTCGCCTTTACTGCTTCGGGTAACGCTCTCTACTTCAAAACTGCAATCGCCTCGATCTCAATCTTTGCGTCTCGAGGCAAGCGTGCAACCTGTATTGTCGAACGAGCTGGTGGATCACTCTTGAAGTGTTTGCGATACAGCTCATTCATGGTGTTGTAATCATTCATGTCTGCGAGAAACACGGTAGTCTTTAAGATGTGATCGATGCTACTGCCTGAAGCTTCAAGGACGGCAGTGAGATTCTTAAAGACCTGCTCGAGTTGAGCCTCAAGTCCACCTTCCACAATCTGACCGGTCTTAGAGTCAATTCCAATCTGACCAGACGTAAAAACCAAATCACCAGAGATAATCGCCGGTGACAAAAGACCATTCGGTGGAGCACCTGTTTTTGCAACGCGCCGTTTTGGATTCTCTTTTTGAGGCGCACTGGTGCCCTGTGCAAAAGACATGGTAGACAAGCAACTAATTGCGATAGCGGCAAGCATTATTCTCTTCATCGATTGTTACCTCCAAAGTACCTGGCAAGTGTGGTCTGCTTTGGTTTAGCAGTCATGAGCGAAACAACGATCATTAACAGGACGGAGATAAGAACCATCGGAACGACAGGCATGAAACCAAAAACTGCGGTACCACCGGGAGTGCGGGATAGCACTTCGGCTCCTCCCAGGGACCAGATAATAGTCGAAGGTCCGGGTGCGGGCGCTGGTACAACTGATTGAAAAATCGCGACTGCAGCTACGGTAAGAGCGGTCCATACCGTGACAGCCAGAGCGCCCCACTTCGTACTTCCCTTCCAAAATAGCGCGGCTACCAAAAGTGGTGATAAAGCAGCAAAGCCCGAGAAGGCATACTGTATTGCCAATTCAAAAATAGTTTCAGGTGCGCGTAGCGCGATGGCGTACGCGAAAATAGTTATGAGAACAATAAACACACGACCGGTTTGAACCTGTACTGCCTCCCCGAATCGCCGCTTTCCGCCGTAAAAGGCGAATACATCCTCCGTGAACATAGTTGAGAGAGCTAATATTTGTGAATCACTCGCCATCACAGCGGCCATAATGCCAGCCCCAAGTAAACCCGCCAGCCACAACGGCGCATACCTTTGCAACAGCAGCATGATCACATCATCGCCGGCTGACTTCTCGCGAAGCTCATCACGCGCTTCGGGTTCCATATTCTTACCTTGAGTTGCCAGAACGCGGCGTGCTTCCTGTTTAGCCTTGATTTGTGGTACGTCAGTGACACGGTTCGCCATCACCCCGAGGAACACGCACGGGAGCCAGATCGCCATAATACAAAGCGGATAGAAGATTACTGTCTTCTTAAACTGACTCATCTTGCGCGCGGTCAGACAAAAAATCAGGATGTGTGGAAATGCGATAGCTGATAGCGGAATGAAGGTGTAACTGAAAAAGTAATAGGGTGAGATGCGTTCACGAGTCAGCAAATTTGCCATTGGTGACGCTAGCATTGCCTGGGCGGCAGTTCTAAACCCACCCATCCCGACTCCGATAACAATGAGCGCGACCGCTCCGAACGTCAGAAAGAGAACGGTCTGAAAGGTGTTCACCCAGGCTGTACCACGCATTCCGCCGAAAAACACGTAACTCATTACAACCATCGCCACGATGGCGCCACCAAACCAGTAAGGGACGACGCCGCCACTTATTGTATAGAGGGTTGTGCCGCCGCCCATGATGCCGATGATGATGTAGGGAACGAGGAGAACCGATTGGACCACGAAGATCGCTGTACCAATGTGTCCACATTCCCAACGGTCGCGAAACAACTGCACCGGAGTCATGAACCCATACTTCTTGCCGAGCGCCCAAACTCTCGTACCAATTAGGAAGATTGTGAGCGGGATAACAAAGGCTGACGAGGAGGCCATCAAGCCAAACGTCACGATACCATTGGTAAAGGCATGTCCTGATGAGCCAAGGATCGCGAACGCCGTCATGTTGGTGCCAAACAGTGAAAACAGAAATACGAAGGGACCAAGCGATCGACTAGCGAGAAAGTAATCCTCAGCTTCTTGTTTTCCTTTGGCTTGTCGAAAAGCAAAGATGCCGATGTACAAAACCGCAGCCAGATAGATGAATACCACAATGGCGGGAATCACTGTTTGACCTCCCCGTGTTCTTCATCGGCAACTTCTTCTTCAAGATGCGCTGGCCACGCGAACGTCACGAGCAACCACATGACTAGCGAAGCAGCGATTGCATAACACGCGTGGTAAAAGAGACCTATCGGAACAAAACCAAACACCAGCGGGTATGGCGTACGCCAGAACCAGATATCCTGGTGTAGTAGATAAAGTGCAGCTACAGCGACGACTAGCAGGGTGCGTTTCATACGTTTGCCTGGCTTTAGACGGTCTGAACGTTCGAAATTGTGATCTGCGATCTATTAAATTGAAGAGTGGAACGAGTGTTTAGGCAAGACTTGATGATGATGCCGCTCGAATCGCTCAGTCGCGATGCATCGAACGTGGCTTCACACTCTTTCAGTTCACTTCGCTCCGCAACTGGCTCAATGGAGGCCAGAAATTAACAAAGCGTTTGCAAAGGTGTCAAGCTAACGCAAAACGGGTAGTGCTCCGTCGGAGTACTACCCAAAAACAGCTGACGCAAAAATGTGTAGTACCTCAGTTTGGAATCCCATCTCATTCTCCCCAGGCTTTAGCCTGGGGATCATTGCACCTGCTGAAAATGGCAACCGTTTTAACGGTTTACCAAATTGCCAGTAGCGCAGTAGGTTCGCTCGGTTCCAGCATGAACCTCGGTCCCAACATAAACCGTTGAAACGGTTCTTTGCTTCGATCTTGCAGCATAACCCCAACCTAAAGGTTGGGGAGAATGAAAGGTTTAGTCTTTACCCAAAGGGGCAATGCATATCTTTCCCAACGGGGCAATGCGTATCGTTTCCCAGCGGGGCAATGAATATTATTTCGCTTCCTGATCGAGTGTCGCCTTGAGTCGCAACACACTGTCTTCGCTCACTCTAATCAGGCCCGTGCGTGGTTGGTCCAAGTCAAGAATAGTAGTTAGGACCAGAGCTATTAGCAAGGCGAAGATTGCAGTTGTTCCGTGACGTCGTTTACCACCGAGACCGTAGCCATATCCAATGAAGCCTAGAGCGCCACACGCAACAATAAAGAGCAGATGAATCACAACCTCAGGAACGTGATTGTCGAGTGCGGTACGACGTTTCTGATTGATGTCAATCGTGTCGTTCAGAGACGTAACGAACAGATTGTATGACGCGTTACCTGGATTTTTGGCCATCATTTCACTCGTCAGCGTCCATAGTTCAGCGGTGATTCTCGATCCATCAAGGTTTGCCTTTTCGAGTTGAACTTCATCAGTACCCGCTCGCAGAAACTCAATTCTCGAGTCCAGATAGGAGCGAAGTAATTTCTTAACTTCTTCTTGTGGAGGCGACGGAAGCAGATCTGCTCGCAGATAGGTTCGGTTGATCGCGCCAACCTCTTCCTGAATCAGTGTCTTACGAGTATCAAAGCGGGACGCCGCCATAGCGAAGTTAAATCCGAGGAGGAGAGAGAGTAATCCCAGCAGGGCTGTTTGCAGTGCAGTCACGTGCGGTCTGGCGAGCTCGTCGTCCGGATCCCGATGTCGCCGGCCGAGTCGAAAGCCCAATTCCAAAACAACAAAGAAAGCGAGAACGGCGAGGACGAATAATAAAGGCTCGGTAATATTCCAGAGCATACTTGTCAGATCCCGACTCGAAAAATACTAATTTCGATTACTGAGAACTCGAGATTTATTTCGCCACGTCGATTACTCTAGTCAGAAACAGTTTATACGGATCGTACGAAATACTCTCGTGGCGTTAGTAAGGAGCTCTTGAGACAACTACTCAATCTTGATCGTATGAGTGCTTCCGTCGTCGGTTATGCGCAAGACAAGTTGACCATCACTAATTGTCCAGCCACGCTCGTTGTCGCGTGGCAATACTTCCCCATCAACAAGCACTCTCCGAGTTCCTGACTCAGGTACTACAAACGTCACCGTTCGCTTTGCCAACTGAAGACTTCCTTGCGATGACATCTTAATCTCACCATAGGCATCTCTTCTTATGTAACTCACTGACGTCCGGCGAAATACGCCGTTCTTGTAAGCAGGACTTCGTCCATCATCTTCGTAAAGCGTGGCCTGAGCCGAGTTGTTTTGATCGGGATAAATCACAAATGTCGGGGATAACGGTTTTTCGCCGACATAGCTCATATCGGGTCCCGTCGGGATACTTGCACCACCGCGTACAAACAGCGGTACCGTTTCCAATGGGGCTTCGAACTGGATCATTGTCCCACCCGTGTACCTCTTTCTGGTCCAATAGTCATACCAGATTCCCTCGGGAAGGTACACAAGTCTACGCGTCAGGCCAGACTTGAGCACTGGAGCGACCAGTAAGTCGCTACCAACCATAAACTGATCATCTAGATTGTATGTGCTTTCGTCATTCTGAAAATTGAGTACAAGTGGTCTGAAGACGGGCACTCCGGTACGATGTGCTTCTTCAAGAGTCGTGTATAGAAATGGTAGTAACCGGTAACGCAGCTTTAAGTACTTTCGTATTACGTCCTCATAGAACTTGCCAAATCGCCATGGCTCCTGATCATAGCCGTCAATGGTCTTGTGATTGCGACAGAACGGCACAAGAAAGCTGACCTGATACGATCGGACGAGGAATTCTCCGTCGGCCCGGCCAATAAAACCTCCGACATCGCCTCCAACAAATGGTTCACCTGAGAGTCCTAAGCTGGCAAACATAGGAATCGAAAGCGACAGTGCATCCCAGGTGCTGTTGGTATCGCCAATCCACATCGTCGAGTAACGTTGGATTCCAGCGTATGCCGCTCGAGTTATTACATAAGGACGTTCATCCGGACGCAGCTTCAGCAATCCCTCATAAGTCGCACGGGCCATGAGTAGAGCAAATACATTTCTGTTCCTTGCGTGTGACGACTTCTCTCCCTCGTCGTTACTGATCACATCTAACTGGTTCTTGCCTGACTGATCGACAAAATCAGCCGGTTCATTCATATCGTTCCAGATACCCGCCACTCCGTTGTCAACATAGACCTTATGTAGGTCGCCCCACCACTGACGAGCTTCTGGGAGTGTGTAGTCGACAAAGACGCTTTCACCTGGCCAAACTCGAGGAATGAAGAGATCACCGTTTCTTCGTCTTTGAAAAAAGTTTCTTGCGAGACCCTGATCGAATACGTAATAAGGAGGTTCTTTCGGAGAAGAGTTTTGCGGCTGGTATTTCACACCGGGATCAACAATTGTCACGACTTTCACGCCTTGCAGCTTGAGTTTGTCGAGCAAAGCCTTTGGATCAGGGAAACGTTTCTGGTCCCATGTAAACACTCGATAGCCATTCATGTAATGAATGTCCAGATGGATCGCATCCAGCGGCAAATCTCTCCGCCGGTACTCGCGGACAACATCTTCGACTACTGAGTCAGGATAGTAACTCCATCGGCTTTGCTGATTACCAAGCGCCCAAAGCGGCGGTAGTGGCATGTGACCGGTCAACTCTGCGTAGCGACTCAGGATCTTCTTAATGGATGGGCCATAAAAGAAGTAGTAATTCAGTTCACCACCTTCTGCACCAAACCAGATACGCTCTTGAGAGTTCATCCCGAAATTAAAATAACTACGGAACGTGTTATCGAAGAAGATTCCGTAGGCGCGTCCTTTTTCCAATCCGATGTAGAAAGGAATTGTCTGGTATATGGGGTCCTTGCCTTCGGTATATCCGGGAGTGTCAGAATTCCAGTTTACGAATGAGCCTCGTCGTTTATCTAAACGAGCTGCTTTCTCACCGAGACCGTAAAAGTGTTCCTGGAAACCAAGCTTTTTTGCAGCTGCGACAAACATGCCTGCCTTGGGATCGAACAACATGTTGTTCAGCTTCCCGGCCGCGTCGTACATCATTGGTTGTTCATCAGCATTGATTAACTCGTGTGTACGTACATCTTTGAAGTCAATCAACAACGGCGAGCGATGAATCGTGACCTCGAGCTCGTCAGTCTTAATGATGATTGAGTCATTTGTTTCATCAGACGACCAACGAGGTGTATTCCACTGGTCCTGTGCAATTGCCCATGACCGGTCGCGCAAGGGCAGAGCTTTTGCAAAGGAAGCACGAATGCGGATCAAATCAGGAGCCAGAATCGCGAGGCGGACCTGCGAGCCATCGTCACAATTTAGTGTCAGGCCTGACTGGTCTTTTGTCAGACTTCTGACTGGGCCAATGTGAGTCAGCGCGGTTAAGTCTTGTGTTTTGACAGAAACCGGAGTGAGCAAGAGAGCTAAGACAATAACCGTGAAAGCCTTGAATAGATTCTGAAACGACATTACCAACCCTCTTTTGACGGATTTTGAACTCTTAACAGTTAAGGATCCAGATTGAGATTCAGTACTAAATCGTGGGCTTCGGACCACAGAAATACATATTGAAGTTTTCCGGTTTTGCTGTAAACTCAACTCCTACCCCCCTCCGCTAACAGATTGATTGCTGACGACTTTTTGGTTGAAGTCTTCGTATTTGGTACTGGTGTCATCTCGGACCACCCTCCCCCGTTAAGATCTCCCCAGTAAGTAATTGAAGTTGCGCGCTATGGGAAGTGCATTTTCCAATGAGGTTCAATATGAGTTTGTTTGGCTATTTTATTCGCACCGCTGTGTGCGTTTTTTTTGTTCTTCTTCTCAGCATTTCAGCCAGTGCTCAATTTAAAGCCGGTATTCAAGGGACCATAAGTGATTCAGCTGGCGCTCTCGTGTCAGAAGCTAAACTGACGTTGACGAACAACGAAACCGGCAAGTCGCAAGAGGCCACCACCAGCAATGAAGGCTTCTATCGTATATCGGGTCTTGCGCCGGGAAAGTACAAGCTCGTCGTTGAGAAGACGGGATATAAACAACAAGTCCTTGATAACGTCATCGTTAACGCAGAGGCCGTGCAGGGAGTCGACGTGATCATGGAAGTTGGTGATGTGAGCGCAACAGTAACCATTAGTCAGGACAGCGCTCCAGTCCTTCAAACCGAAAACGCAAATATCGATAAAGCGATCACGACCCAAGAAGTTCGAACGTTGCCTCAGTTTGGACGAGACCCGTACGAACTCACGCGGTTAACACCCGGCGTGTTTGGTGATTTTGCCCGAGGTGGCAGTGGTACCGCCGTGAATTTACCAAACCAGTCTGGACCGGGCGGCACAAACCGATCCATCTTTGCCACCGAAAATCAGCCTCAGATTTCCGCGAATGGTCAGCGCGTATCGGCAAATGGGTTTCAGATCGACGGTACCAGTGTGAATTCTTTGACCTGGGGCGGCGCAGCCGTCATTACACCCAATCAAGAATCCGTCAAGGAAGTCAGGGTTATTGCAAATTCGTATTCGGCTGAGTACGGTCGTAACTCAGGAGCTCAAATACTGACAGTCTCTCAGAACGGAACCAATCAATTTCACGGAAGCCTGTTCCTTAAAAACAACAGTCCGGGACTAAATGCCTTCAACAAATACGGCGGTGTAAACAACGCACCTCCAGTCAGAAACAATCAACACTTCAACCAGTTCGGCGGAAGTATTGGTGGTCCAATTCCGAAACCTCGCTTCGGCGAAGGCCCACCTCCTGCATTCGAACTGATGAAGTCAAAAGCGTTTTTCTTCTTCTCCTATGAAGGCTTGCGAAGCAATGTTAGCGATACGTTTAATGCCTGGGTCGAAACATCCGACTATAGACAGTTGATACAAAACGTGCGGCCTGGAACCGTAACCGCGAGCATCCTCGGCGCATCAGGCGTGGCGCCGCGTATCATTAGCGTTATCCCAACAACGTGTGCCTCAGTTGGGATAAATCCATGTCAACAACTGCCAGGGGGATTGGATATTGGCTCGCCGGCATTGTCAGCCGGGCAATACCTGCCTTTTTCGCAACTTGCCGGCGCTGGGCTTGATGGCATTCCTGACATTCAGTTTGCACAGATCGCAGCACCAAGCGACAGTCGAGGAAATCAATTCAACCCTCGAGTCGATATCAATCTAACGCAAAAAGACTCTCTAACCTTCAGCAGTTATATTTCAAGATTCAGATCAACTTCGAGTGATCAGGCGGGTCGAAGTAGACCAATGGGTGATGTCCACACTGAACCTAATAATATGTTCGGAATGATCACTTATACCCGGATCATTTCATCTGCCACAATTAACGAGGCCCGCATCAACGCAACCAGATTCGCCTTTAACGAAGTGCAGTCGGCAGACCAGACAAATTTTGGCCTTCCACGAATCGAGATTGAGAATCTTCCATTTGATCGAATCAGGTGGGGTGCTCCGTGGGCAGAGACCACGCCCGGCATTTTTGCCGAGAACACATTCGAGTTTCGCGATACGGTGCGTCATGTTCATGGAAATCATGCCCTCGCATTCGGAGGAGAGTTACGCAAAGAACAGGACAACAACGATCTAATAGGCGGGGCCCGTCCGCTCTACACGTTTGCGGGTCTCTTTAACTTCGCGAACAATACGCCTCTCTTTTACCAAATCGATGCTGACCCGCGCACTGGTGGACCACCAGACACTCAACGATACTTTCGTACGAACACTCTTGCGTTCTTCGGCCAGGACGATTGGAAAGTCAGACCAAACCTAACTCTCAATCTTGGTCTTCGTTGGGAATACTTTTCTCCGTTGACTGAGAAAGAAGATAAGCTCAGTAATCTCATCCTTGGTACGGGCCAAACCGCTCTGACAGCATCAACTATCGTGCGTCCTGAAAAGCTGTGGCCTTCCGATAGGAATAATTTTGGGCCACGAATAGGCTTTGCCTGGAGTCCACGAAAAGTTCCAGGAGTGAGTTTCTTATCTGAAGACAGGTTTGTTGTACGTGGTGGATTCGGTATCAGCTATAACCGGCTGCCAGATGTGCTCTTTGCGAATTCACGCGGCAATCCGCCTTTCATGTCACGCTACTCCATCTGTTGTGGAACTTCGCCGCTGGATTTCAGTACCCCGTTCGCAGGAGGCGTTATCTTGTATGCGCTCGGCGCAAACAATGCTCCATTCAGTTACCCAACAAACTCAGCCCTAATACTTACGTTCGATTCGAACGGCATCCCAACAAACACGGGAAACGGTAAGCAAGTAGAAATCTGGGGTGCGCCGGCCGATGTGCCGACGCCTTATGTCTACGCCTATTCATTGGAGTCTCAGTTCACTCTTCCGATGCAGATGACTGCGACGGTTGGTTATCAAGGTAGCGCCAGTCGAAAACTGGTTCGACTTGTCAATCAACGCTTTCTCTACCCGAATGATCCGTCAAACTTCTTTGCCTCAGGCGTTTTCTTCCCAACACCAGACACGACCGCCAGTTACAACGCTATGTTATTGTCGTTATCGCGACGTTTCGCCCAGGGCTTTATGTTTGGCGTCAACTATCGTTGGGCCAAGAGTATTGATATTGTGTCGAATGAAAACCCGACGGCATCAACCAACCCAACCTTTCCTACCGACGTTACACAGGAACGGGGGCCGTCAGACTTCGACGTAAGACATCATCTGGTTGCGTCGGCTGTTTGGGATCTACCTTTTCTCAGGAATAGAAGGGACGTTCTTGGTGCACTTTTGGGAGGGTGGCAGGTTAGTGGAATTGCTACACTGCATACTGGTTTTCCATGGACACCCGTGATCGGCCAGTGTGTCACTACTCCCGGTCCCCAATTATGTCCGAGCAGACCATCAGCATACTTTGGCGGCGCGGGTTCCGACACGTCAAACGATGCTTTCATAACCGGAAGCAACTTTCCAGGTGGCGGTGCAGCGTTCTTCGATACCACTGCACCAAACGGAAGACTTCCCGGTATTGGTCGCAACTCATTTCGTGGACCAAAGTATCGGGATATCGATTTGACCTTTGCAAAACGATTTGGCTTTCCGAAGCCTTTTGGCGAAGGCGCAAATTTCGAAATCAAGGCTAACTTCTTCAACATTTTCAACATACTCAACCTGCAGTCGTTTGGATTCAACACAGACAGTACGAACGTCCAGAATTCAAGCTTTGGAAAGTCGCTTTTGGGCTTATCGGGTCGAGTAATTGAGATTCAGGGAAGAATAAACTTCTAACTGAACAACGACCCGGAAAAGCGCTTTACACAAGAAGTCGAAAATGCTCTGCGTCTCTGCGTTGTAATGTATGCACGACCAGGCTCAACGCCGAGACGCGGAGAACGCTGAGACGCAGAGAAGCAAAGCAGACAAAACGTCCTCCGTTGCATTTCTAAATTGAATTTCGCGCACGTCAATTGACGCACAAATTATGAATCGGACTCGTTCGCTCGTCTTCGCAGTCGTTAGCGCACTCATCTTTCTCACTCTTAGCCTTTCGGTCTCTTCCCAATCACCACAGCGTTCCGAGATTGAAAAGCGGGTTAACGAGTTATTGAGTCGAATGACGTTGGAGGAAAAGTTAGGACAAATCCAACAATTAGATGGAGATGCCACCGGAGCATTTCGACCTGAACATATTGAACTGGCTCGAAAAGGACTCCTCGGTTCTACGCTAAATGTTCGCGGAGTTGAACAAACTAACCGTTTACAGAAGGTAGCGGTCGAAGAATCGCGATTAAAGATCCCGATTCTATTCGGATTCGACGTGATTCACGGCTATCGCACAATCTTTCCCATTCCCTTAGCACAAGCCAGCAGCTGGGATCCTTCATTGTCGGAAAGAGCTAGCGCCATTGCCGCAAAAGAGGCATACGCAACAGGTCTGCGGTGGACTTTTGCGCCGATGGTCGACATCGCTCGCGATCCAAGATGGGGACGCATTACAGAAGGAGCGGGTGAGGATCCATATCTCGGCGCCGCTTTTGCCCGCGCCCAAGTTAGGGGTTTTCAAGGTTCTGATTACAGTACGTCCGGAAAGATTCTGGCATGTGCTAAGCACTGGGTAGCATATGGAGCGGCTGAAGGCGGTCGCGACTACAACACAACCGAAGTGTCTGAATACACTTTGCGATCAATTTACTTCCCACCTTTCAAAGCGGCGGTTGACGCGGGCGTGGGAACGTTTATGAGTGCGTTCAATGATCTAAATGGAGTCCCAACCTCCGCCAATCATTTCACACTCACTCAGGTACTTCGTAATGAATGGAAGTTTGAGGGATTTGTCGTAAGTGACTACACATCTGTTAAAGAATTGATCAATCACGGTGTCGCTGCCAACGATAAGGAAGCAGCGATGAAAGCGCTAAATGCTGGAGTTGACATGGAGATGGTCAGCCGTCTGATCAATCAAAATGGCGCCAGCTTGCTAAAGGATGGTTTGGTAAAACAGGAAACGCTCGACGAGGCGGTCCGCCGAATTCTGCGTATAAAGTTTCGACTTGGACTATTCGAACATCCATATGCCGATGCCTCGCTCGAGCGCAACGCTTTCTTGACATCAGAGAGTCGCGCTACAGCACGGGAAATAGCTGCTCGTTCGATGGTCCTGCTCAAGAATAACGACAACACGTTACCCTTAAAGAAAGACCTCTCTTCGATTGCAGTAATTGGACCACTTGCCGATGACGGCCGTTCTCCGCTTGGCTGGTGGAGCGGCGATGGTAAAGAAGCCGACACAATTACGCCGTTGGCTGGAATAAAAGGCAAAGTCACCGCACAAACAAAAGTGAGCTATGCCAAAGGCTGTGATGTCACCGGCGACTCAAACTCGGGTTTTGCCGAAGCAGTTTCAGCTGCCAGGAGCTCGGACGTCGCTATTGTTTTTGTAGGCGAGGCAAAGGACATGGTCGGCGAAGCTGCATCACGAGCAACCCTCGATTTGCCAGGGGTTCAGCTTGATCTCGTGAAAGCTATTTATGCTACTGGCAAACCGACGGTTGTGGTTCTCGTCAACGGGCGACCCCCGACGATCAGTTGGGCTGTAGACAACGTTCCAGCCATTCTCGAATCGTGGATGGCAGGGACAGAATCTGGCAATGCCATCGCTGACATTCTCTTCGGTGACGTAAATCCAAGCGGCAAGCTGCCGGTAACTTTTCCGCGAACTGTGGGCCAGGTACCAATCTACTATAACCACATGAACACCGGTCGCCCTCCTGAGGCAACCAGTCGATATACCTCAAAGTATTTCGACTTTCCCTGGACACCTCAGTTCCCTTTTGGCTTCGGGCTGAGTTACACGCAATTCAAACTTTCAAATCTACAATTAAGTGCTAATAAGATTCCCGCGACGGGTACCATAAAAGTCGGTGTAGACGTTGAAAATGTAGGTTCCAGAGTTGGCGACGAAGTGGTGCAGCTTTACATTCGCGATGTGGCTTCAAGTCTGACTCGACCCGTCAAAGAATTGAAGGGCTTTGAAAGAGTAAGTCTTAAGCCAGGTGAAAAGAAGCATGTTGATTTTGTTCTTGATGCAGAAAGACTTGGGTTTTGGAATCGCGAAATGCGTTTTGTTGTTGAGCCAGGAGAGTTCAAAGTTATGGTTGGCTCAAACTCAGAAGACGTAATTGAAAAGAATTTCTTTGTGGAGTAAGTGTTTGGAGCAAACGTCTCCGTCAACATACTGAACAGCGGTGAGTCCAAGAATCAAACCACCAGACTATGCTTTCTCCGTTTGACCGCCCGCCTCGACTTCGTTGTCTAAAGCATTTCTACTGCTCCTTCTTATTAATAATTACCTCGCTCAATCCCGGGACCTCCTTCGCTCTTCAGACTGCGCCTACCAAGTGGACCTCGGAAAATGCAGCATTCATCCAGGACCTTCAACGACGTTCGTTTGAATATTTTTGGGTGCTGGCGGATCCGCGTACTGGACTGGTTCCCGATCGCGCTCGAATGGATGGAGCGCCTCTCGATCAAGATCATCAATTTGTAGCAAGCACGGCGGCTACAGGTTTCGGCTTAACAGGATTATGTATTGCGGCTGAACGGCAATGGATTGACAAGGCAAAAGCTGAGGAAAGAGCTCGAAATACACTCAAGTTTTTTGCGCATGAGGCCTTTCACAAAAATGGCTGGTTCTATCATTGGCTTGACGCAAGGACTGGCGAGCGTAGATGGAATAGCGAGATATCATCGATCGATACTGCGCTTCTTCTCGCGGGAGTTTTAACCACCCGACAATGTTTTCGCGACGATCGGGAAATCGCGAAGTTGGCAACCATGATCTATGAAAGAGTAGATTTTCGTTGGATGCTCAATGGCGATGCGCTTTTGTTGTCGCACGGCTGGAAACCTGAGACGGGCTTTCTAAAACCTCGTTGGGATACTTACAGCGAGGACACGATTCTTTATTTGTTGGCGATCGGTTCACCTACTTATCCCATCAAACCGGCAGCGTGGCAGGCACTCTGGCGCGATCGCTTTCGCTACGAAGGTTATTCATATTTCACGACTATCGGAGTGCCCTTGTTTATGCACCAGTACGCGCACGCATGGGTTGACTACCGAAATCAACGCGAGCGGTCAGGCGATCGAATCGATTATTTTCAAAACTCAATAAACGCTACACTGGCCCACCGTCGCTTTTGTATGACCCTGACACATAGGTTCCCGATGTACGGTCCAAGTCTTTGGGGCATCACAGCATCAGATAGCGCAAAGGGCTATCTTGCCTGGGGAGGTCCCCCCGTCGATCCAGACATAGATGGAACCTTGGTCCCTTCGGCTGCAGGTGGGTCACTGATGTTTACGCCGGAACTCTCCGTCGCTGCGTTAAGGGAAATGCAGAAGCGCTTTGGCAAAACTGTTTATGGTCGCTATGGCTTTGTCGACGCATTTAACCCGCACTCGGGTTGGACTGACACGGACGTAATTGGGATCAACGTCGGAATTATCTTGTTGAGTGCTGAGAATGCGAGCAGTGGACGGGTATGGGATTGGTTCATGCGAAATCGAGAGATTCCTGAAGCGATGCGTCGTGTTGGGTTGATTCCGTTCAAAACAACGTACACCTCTTCGCAACTAAAACACGAAAGGCGGCGTGGTCCCCAAGTCCACACCGCCATCACCACGCCAGCAATCTGATCAGTTAGCAACTGGTTCGATTACGCTGTACTTAAGAATACATAGAGGTGCGGTCTTGTCGATGTAGCAACGCGCTACCGAGACTCTGCAAGAACTCAACCTCTCATTCTCCCCAACCTTCTAGGTTGGGGTTCAACAGCGCTAGAAAATGTGGTTAACCATTTCAATGGTTTTCTACACTTCCTCGTGAGTGCGGCGCGGCCCAGACCGAAACCATTAAAATGGTTACCTGTTCACTCTTTGGACACTGATCCCCAACCTAAAGGTTGGGGAGAATGAGAGGTTGAGTTTTCACACGCCTCGGTAGCGTCGGTCAATACGCGCGCCATCCCTGGTGGCTCCAAGCCAGAGCCTACGATGTTAAGCGGTAACAGAATAGAGTACCCACTCGCCTGGGAGATTTTCAAAAGAGGCGACATCCCGTAACTTCGAGTCGATGCCAGAGCCGGCCAGTAAGTCTTTCACGGTGTGTGATATCAGAATTTCACCCGGTGTTGCCTTGCATGCAACCGCCTCACCCAAACGAACTGTGACGCCGCCGACCGATTCACCTCGAATCTCACAGTCACCAGTATGAAGACCGGCGCGAACTCGCAAACCCAATCTCTCGGCGGCTGCAACGATCGCTCTGGTACAGCGAATCGCGCGCGCTGGCCCATCAAAGGTTGCAAATAGATGGTCGCTGTCCATTTCCATTTCTTTGCCCCGGAATAGGGCCAACTCACGTCTTACGTAAGCCTGATGGAGACTGTCACGTTCAGCAGGTTCAAGTTTTGACGGAGCTTGAGAGTCCGGTTCAAAAAACACAAAAGCGACAGTCGTTAGCACTCGATCGACTTCCGGCTCGTGACGCGCACCTGTCAAAAACTCTTCGATCTCGTCCAGAATTGCATCCTGGTCACCTACAAACGGCAGATGATCGCGACCGGGTAACTCGAGAAATTTCGCACCGGGTATCTGCTGTGCTACGTAGTGCCCGCCCTCAACTGGCAAACAAGCGTCGTTAGTGCGATGGATTATTAAGGAAGGCACTCTTACTGATGGAAGAACGGCACACACATCAATTTCGGCATTCATTTGCGTCAACGCCAACGCAGCCGAAGGACTTGCGCCCATTCGCAGATAGGTGGCCCACCATTCCCGAAATGCTGGATCGTTCACCATACTTGGCGCTCGCTCTTCGAGACCGACCGGCTCACCCCAATTGTGTTTTATTTCCTCGAGAAACTCGGAGCGCGCCTCCGGCGTCGGCGCCCAGGGATAATCCTCGCTCCAGATCCGTTTTGCATATGTCCCAATCATCACCAATGCTGAGGTGCGATCTGGATGAGTAGCTGCGAACAAACTGCAAAGTGGCCCACCCTCGGAAACGCCAAGTAGCGCTGCTCGTTTACTGCCAACAGCGTCCATCACAGCCTGAACATCTGTAATGCGCTGTTCGAGCGAAGGTAAATCCGCCAACTGAACTCGGTCAGAAAGGCCGGTACCGCGTTTGTCGAACAGAATGAGACGCGAGAAAGATGCGAGTCGCGTTAAGAACCGCGCAAAGGAGGGTTCGCGCCAGAAATATTCCAGGTGTGAGACCCATCCCATGACAAAAACGAGATCGAGTGGTCCTTCACCAATGACCTGATAAGCAATATTGACGTCGCCAGTACTCACCACATAGTGAGTCTTCGGCATTAACGATGGTTGGTTGAGCTCGACCAATGGGGCCTGTCGTGCAGAAATTGTCGGGACTGGCAAACCTTGTCCACCTGCTGACTGTCCAAGAGCGCGCGCAATCACATTGCTGCTGGAGTCAGTAATATCGGCAGTCAATACTTCGACCTCTCCTACAAAACGGTATCCTCGCTTGGGAATTGTCTGAACGTAACTCACTCCTTCGCCAGTGCATTCTAGTGCGCGTCGAATCGCAAAAATACTCTGAGCAAGATTGTTTTCTTCAACGAACTGATCTGGCCAGACACGGCGCATCAACTCTTCTTTGCTCAAGACACTTCCGTGCTGTTCGATCAAAGCCAAAAGAGTGTCGAATGCCTTGGGGGTCACCGGCACAATCTCGTCGTCACAAAACAGCAGTTGTTTGCCTGCATCAAGCTTAAACCTACCAAATTTGTAGACGCAGGTATTCGGATCACTCATGACTAGATTAAGAAAGAATTCATAGCTACTAAAGATTTTCGTGAGGCCCTGCCTTAATGTCGGGCACTTTAGCGGGATCGCTATTTCAGTGGGGGAAAGGTCGCAGCGTGATTGTACCTCACAGTTAGCCGACTGGAAAATTTTCTGTCGAGGAGTGTTGCTAGTGATGCGGCGCTCGTACTCGGTGTTTCGTCGCGTAGCGAGGGTTGAATTGGCGGTTTCAAGCGTCGCTACGCGACGCATCGGTTTCATACGCGAACCCGGCGTTGAAACGCCGGGCTAAACTCAGACGTCGCTACGCGACGGAGAACCGTGAAGACAAAATCGCTATTGAGTCCTACCGGGACATACCTTGCGTGGTGGCTGATTGCAATTTTTCAAGCGCGCCTTGCAAGATGTCTTCTTCGCGCGCAATACAGAATCGCATATAGTGATCGTAACTATCGCTATCCGCAAACGCGCTTCCAGGTACGCCAGCTACTCCCTTGCTAATCAACATCTCGTTGAATTCCATCGCATCAACATAACCATCCGGAATTCTCGCCCAAATGTAGAACGCCGAGCCGGAATCGTAAATCTCAAAACCTGACTCAATCAACGCATCAGATGCAACCCGGCGTTTTTTTGTGAATGTCTCACGTAACCTCCCGTAATAACTCGGGTCAGTCATGAGCACTTCAGCAAGTGCAAGTTGCAGAGGTGTTGGTGAACACACATAAAACACGTTGTTTGAATTATTGATTGGCGCAACCAATTTTGCTGGACCAAACACGTAACCAAGCCGCCAACCAGAAATATTCCATGACTTTGAAAATGAGTTTACCGTGATCGTGCGCTCTTCCATGCCATCAAGTGTGGCGATTGACATGTGGGAGCGGTCGCCCACAACGTAATGCTCATAAACTTCATCCGCAATACAAAGCAGATCAAATTCTTTGCAGGCATCAGCAATAGCTTGCAATTCACTCCTTGTAAAAACTTTTCCGGTGGGATTTGCAGGGCTACACGCGATAATGGCCCGCAGTGGATAATCCTTGCGATTCTTTCCTTCGCGACAGCGACGGCGTAACTCGTCCACATCAAGAGCCAGATTTTCTCCGCGTAAGGGCAACACGTCAGTGCGTCCGCCCAACTCGTCGAGAATGCGACGGTGATAGGGATAGTACGGTTCAAAGACGAGCGCAGAGGATCCTTTCAAGTGCGTATGAGCAATCGCAATGAGAGCGCCGGTAGCACCCGGAGTGATTATTAAGGTTAGAGGAGCGGCTTTCGGATCAATCTCGATGCCGTTGAAAAGCTTAATCTTCTTGGTTACAGCGTCACGCAGTTCCGCAACACCCTCGGCCGGACTGTAATGATTCCGACTTGCCTTGATAAGCTCGCTTGCGGCCAATGCTAGATCGGGATTGATCGCAAGTTCCGATTGTCCCTGGACAAGATTTCCGCTCGGTGGAACCAAACGTGTAATCGTCCTGATGTCCGGTCGTGTCTTTGTTGTCATGGTCGTTTTTACTGTTCCCTGCTGCATTTGTGAATCCCAAATAAGCGTTTGTAGATCGTCAGTACACACACAAGTAAGCATATCGGGGGCAGAAAACTCTTACTTTTTGGATCGCGGGGCTAACTCGGCTAACGCGACTAATAATAGATGAATCGTGCGTAATCGTCGAAGGGCGCGAGTGAAGTCCAAGTCTTAGGCTGTTTTGGACAAAAAACCATCGGAAAGTCGACCTATGTGAGTGTGAATGTCCTTAGGAACTAGGAACTTAATGGTGGGTGATTTTGACTGATGAGACGATTTATTGGCAAGCTTCTTCCACTATGGAATTTGAGATTTCAGATGTTCGATCTCAAAAATCCTTCTCGGTATGTCGAAAAGTCTTGTTATGCGCCGACTACACAATGAAGAAACCCGACGTTCCCTGAAGTGACGTCGATATAAAATCCAAACGAGGAGTCAGATAAATGAAATACATTCTGTTGATGAGCGCTGCCAAAGAGATATTCAAGTGGTATTCCGAATGGCCAAAAGAAGACTTGGAGGCAAATATGGCGTTCATGCGTAATTTCAACAAAGAACTCAAGGAATCAGGAGCGCTAATTGAGACCGCCGGTCTTGCGTTTCCAGATCAGGCGAAGTTGATACATGCCGGACGTGATGGACAGCCAATCACCGACGGGGTTTTCCCCGAGTCGAAGGAATTCCTGGCTGGATTTTGGATCATTGACGTAGAAAACGCTGAGGAGGCTTACAAGATAGCGGCCCGACTTTCGCTCGCGCCGGCTCCTGCCGGTACTCCCGGGACAATGCCTGTTGAAGTGCGCGAAGTGATGGGAAGCGCACCTGCAGAGTTGTTGTGATTGGCTCGCACCCAGAACAATCAATCGAGCACCTGTTGCGTGAGTTGACGCCGCAGGTGCTCGCTACTGTCGTTCGAAGATATCGGGACTTTGCTACTGCGGAAGATGCCGTTCAGGAGGCGCTCCTAGCTGCGGCCACACAATGGCCCATGGAAGGTCGACCGTCGAATCCACGGGCTTGGCTAACCCAGGTCGCATTCCGACGGATGGCTGATTATGTGCGTGCTCAAACTGCTCGACGACGCCGCGAAGATCAGTTTGCGCTTGAAACAGACACCACAACCGAACTCACACTAAATAACGAAGACGACACACTCGTGCTTTTGTTTATGTGTTGCCATCCTGCCTTGTCAAAAACGTCGGCAATAGCACTGACTCTTAGAGCAGTAGGAGGTTTAACTACACGCCAGATCGCTCACGCGTTTCTCGTACCTGAAGCAACTATGGCGCAGCGGATCAGCCGCGCCAAGCAAAGCATTAAAGATTCGGGCATCCCTTTTCAATTACCCACACCTGATGAACGGGTTGAGCTACTGCGCTCAGTACTTCATGTCCTTTACCTGATCTTTAGCGAGGGATATACGGCGAGTGCTGGAGCACAACTTCAGCGAACGGATCTCTCGCATGAGGCAATGCGCTTAACGAGAATTCTGCACGAGCTTCAACCGGACGATACAGAGGTTAGTGGACTACTTGCACTAATGCTTTTGACAGACGCCAGGCGTAAAGCGCGCTCCACCCCGGACGGTGATCTGATACCTTTGTCAGAACAGGACAGAACACTTTGGGACAAGGGGCAAATCTCTGAAGGAGTGGCGTTGATTTCTGCATCGTTGCCAAAGGGTTCCATTGGTCCTTACCAGTTGCAAGCCGCAATAGCCGCCGTACACGATGAAGCTGCGCGCCACGAGGAGACAGATTGGCCACAGATCATGGTGCTGTACGATTTGCTGATGCGCATGTCAGACAATCCGATGGTTAAGCTCAACTACACGATTGCTGCCTCGATGGTACACGGGCCGGCAAAGGGGCTGAGTCTTTTGGAAGTCTTGAAGAATGATCCGCGAGTAGCAGCGCATCACCGCCTCGACGCAGTGCGGGCACATTTACTCGAACTGGCGGGCGATCGTGAGGGAGCGGTTGTGCATTACCGTATCGCTGCGAACAAAACCGCCAGTCTTCCCGAGCGACATTACCTGCTTACAAAAGCAGCCCGTTTACAAGGGCCTTCGACAGAGCGTTAGGCATTTCAGATTTGAGATCCCAGATTATCTCAGATCTCAAATCTGAAAAAGAACGGGCTCGAGTCCAGGTTTTCTGAACTCGAGCCCATTCCGTTTTGTATTGCTTTCTAGTTACCGAATCTCTGTCGATACTCTGCAGAGGTGATAAAGGCTTTGACCATTTCGGCGTTTACAAAGTTGCCGTTGAACTGATTGAGTTTCGACAACCAGAAGTCAAAACCCGAGTAGTCTGTATCAGGCACGTCATTCGGATTGCGACGAAGGAACCCGAAATACTGCATCAATACAAATGCTCGATTTGACTCAGCACTGACCAGGCTTGGATGATCCGCGATGACTCGCAGAACCTGTGCCCTGGTCTTGGTTGCACCGGTAAGGTCGTTGACAAGCTGATCGCGCTCCGCAGTTGAGAGCGGATTCCCAGCGTTCGCATTCAAAGTATCTACAAACGTCAGGTTTGTCATCGCACCGGGATAAGCGGTCGTAAAGCGTGCACGGCCAGCAAACTCGGAAGCGAAGGCCTGCTTATTACTTTCAAGCGCTGCTTCCCATCCCGGCTGTCCGACCATTACTCCCAGCCCGATCTTCTGTGTGTCCGGCAGGAATTCGTTTAGACGAACGATGGGTACTGCCAATGTATGAGCACCGCCCAACGTTGATGTCGCAGAAGCGTCGCCGTACGCGGTCTTGTACATACGTTCAACCAGATAACCTGTCTGTTGGAATTCGATCGACAGGAAGAATGCTGCCGCGACATTCGCCCGCTTCGCATCAATACAAGCCTGATCCGTGCCGCACGAGTTGATCTCATTGGTCCAAAATGCAAACCCTGAGCTGTCCGGCGTACGATTCAGGAAGTCGTGATAAAGCTGCTCAACGAAACGGCTCGAATTATCAATTGGATTGGGCGACGGACCACCATCGTCATCTACGATGGACAATGTCGCCGTAGTTTGGCCACCAAGCAATGAACCCGATCCGGGATTGCTCAGCGTCAGTTGCAGCGTTTCCATACCTTCAACGTAAGCGTCGTCGCTGACGAGCACTGTGAAGGTCTTCGAAGACTGACCTGCTGCAAAATGAACTGTGCCAACTGCCGGGGTGTAATCACATCGGTTACCTGCTGCACCGGTTACCGAAGAGCATGAAACTCCAGGAGCGCTACTATCACTGCTACTGTAGTCCACCGTTGCTTCCGCCGAGGTGTCACCACTGCGGGTTACCGTGATTGCCACGCTACCACTTCCCTCAACCACCGAGTAATTCGCGGCAGAAAACTGCATCACGCCACTTGGAGGGCTGTTCACGAGCTGTCCACCACTGAGTGTTGAACTCGTAGCGAGTGAACTGGCGTCGCCACTGTACTCCGCAGTGATCACATGATTACCAAGCGTTAGCGTTGAAGTTGAGAACGTCGCCACTCCCAAACCATTGAGTGCACCAGTTCCAACCGTTACGCCGCCGTCTTTGAATATCACATTGCCAGTCGGTAATCCGCTGGCCGAAACGACGGTCGCTGTGAACGTGACTGATTGAGCAAGCATCGACGGATTCTGACTTGACGCGAGTGTCAAAGCCGAAGGCGCCTGGGTAACATTGAAGGTTTGGTCAACCGGCGTCGCAATGTTGAAGTTGCTATTACCTGGCTGAGAAGCCCTAACCGTTACGCTTCCAACTCCAGTAAGTGTGACTGTTCCGCTATTAATAGTGGCCGGTCCACTCTGGATACTAAATACCAGCGGGAGATTCGAACTTGCTGTTCCGCTGACGACGAATGGTGCGCTACCGAATGGTCTGTCGACCAATGGACCAAAGCTAATCGTTTGATCGCCTTTGAGTACATTGACCTGCACATTCTTACTCGCGTTGTTGTAGTTAGTTGAATCTGTCGGCACTAACGTCACCGAAAGAGTTTGTGCATTACCTGCGTTGAGTACCACACTCGCTGAAGGAGAATACGTCAGCGTGCCCGGAACATTTGCAGATGCGTTTAGCTGTATTCCACTCAGTGCCGTCGGATGGAAAATATCCGCTGGGTTATTCCAGGTGATAACTGGAGTCGCCTTTAGAACATTGATAGAGACGTTCTTCGAGGCAATGTTGTAATTGACCGCGTCGGTCGGCACAAAATCAACCGTTAGGTGCTGGTTGGTTCCGGCATTGAGCACGGTTCCCGCAGCAGGTGAGTAAGTCAAAGTACCAATCACATTGCTGATCGCATTTAGCTGCGTGGCTCCCAGAGCGGTGTTGTAGACAATATCCACGGGACTGATCCACGTAATCGAAGGCGTCGCTTTAAGAACGTTTATGGTCACATCCTTAGTTGCGTTGCTGTAATTACTTGAATCAGTTGGTACAAACGTTACCGATAGAGTTTGTCCATTTCCGGCATTGAGTATCGTAGTTGCCGGCGGCGTGTAAGTGAATGTACCGGGCACACTCGCAGTTGCGTTCAACTGAGTCGCACTCAGTGCCGTCGGATACGTAATATCCGCGGGATTACTCCAGTTGATTGTTGGTGTCGCCTTTAGGACATTGATAGTAACGTTCTTAGAGGCATTGTTGTAGTTGCTCGAATCGGTTGGTACAAAGTCAACCGAAAGAGTCTGTGCGTTGCCAGCATTGAGTACAGTCGCAAGAGTCGGGGTGTACGTCAAAGTACCCGGTACGCTCGCTGTGGCATTCAATTGAGTCACACTTAATGTAGCCGGGTAAGTAATGTCAGCCGGGTTGTTCCATGTAATCGTTGGAGTCGCTTTAAGTACGTTGATGGTTACATTCTTGGACGCCGAACTGTACAGCGTTTGATCAGTCGGCACAAAATTGACTGATAACGTTTGACCGGCACCCGCATTCAAAGTCGTCCCTACATCAGGTGTGTAGGTGAGAGTGCCAGGAACGTTGGCGGCTGCATTTAGTTGAGTTCCACTCAGAGCCGTTCCAAACGTAATGTCCGCAGGATTGCTCCAGGTGATGACCGGAGTCACCTTGTTGATTGTGATCGAGTAGTTGAAAGTCTTTTGATGGCTGGCGCTGTCGTTAACAACGATCGTCAACGGGTAATTACCAGCATGAGTTGGCGTCCCACTGATCTGTAAGTTTCCGCCAACTACGTCGCTTACCAATCCTTGCGGAAGAGCAAACGGTGTAATCGAATAAGTGTATGGCGCAGACCCGCCGCTTGGCGTGAGCAATTGCGTTGGGTAGGGCGAGTTGATTGTGCCCGCTGGCAATGAGTTTGGACTGAGCTGAAGATCGGCCGGCGGTGCGCTGCAACTACCTGCATTAGCAACAAGAACACCGAACGGAGTTTCAACCACACCACTAAAAGCAATGTTGTCGATATCCCATCCGCCAGCACCGAAACCACCGTCGGTTCCGACGCGGAAGCGTACCTGCACAGTAGATCCCGGAGCTATTGCCTGTGTGAGCGACGTGTGAACCAGTCCGGGACTATTCCTAACAAATCCCAGTCGCCCCTTTATCGGATTTGGGTTATTTGCACCACCGTAATTCAGGATGGTTCCGTTATAGGCCGGAGTGCCAATGTCGTTAAATGCGCCGCCATTGACGCTCATCTCGATCACACCACCGTCATAATTACCACCCGCATCGAATTCAAATGACCATGTGTGATCAAACTGAAGGTTGAATGAACCGCTTCCATCAACTGTGAAAACGGGCGATGTCAAACGTTCGTCGGACCATAGACCGATGTCGTCTACGTGCCAAACGTGCTGCAACGGGCTGATCTCTCTACGTACAAAGGGTGTAGCCGCCCCAACAACAAAAGTATTCCCGCCCGAAACGATTATTGGAGGTACAGACGTCGCCGTCCATGGAGTCGACGTCGGCTCAATCGTGTCCGTAAAAGAGGCACTTGGTATCGTGTCAGTGTTTACTCGAAGCGAGAAGTTTACCGTGCGTGGAGCACCAATCTCAGGGTCGGTGTAATCAAGTTGGAAGTCCACCGCTTGCACACCAGCAATCCCTGAAGCATAGGCAACCTCAACGGAAGCGGTACCGATACTTTGTGGTCCAAATGGACTGAAGGCAACGTTCCCACCACTTGGAAAACTCACCCCCGGTGTAGAAGACGTCACTGTTCCGGTTGTAGCTGCCAATGGCAACACACCGATGTTACGCAGGCTGATAGCCAGATTACCGGTTTCGCCGCTATCGAGAATTCCGTCGCCATCACAGGAGTTAACTGAATCGTCCAGCGTGACACCCGAAAGAGTCGAGTCCGAACCAAGCGTATAGCTCTCAGTCACTCCGTTGTTATCGAGAGTGAAACGATCCGGCGCTACTGCACCAAATCCAGCGCCCCGTTTTGCAAAAGCCGTAAAGAAGTGTTCGTAATCGACTGGATCTGAAGCATACGCAGCTGCCAACAACGCGTCTCTTGCTTCAAGAAAGGTTGGCTGATTCGGCGTCATCTTGTACGCGGCGACTAAGTAGTACTTCATCCGTTCCTGAGCATCGCTAAATGTCAGGCGAGGGGATGCACCCTGCGTATCCCGAAGTAATGATGCATAGCACTCCCATAACATCGTGGCCCAAACCTCGCCGGTGTTATGCACTTCAGAATTGGAAGAACCGTCCGCACCAAAGGCGACTGGCGGGCCTACCGGCAGAGGAACTCCATCTTGAATATGTTGGAACGTGAGAGGATTCTTCGCCATATCCGTCGAGTACGGATAGCGACGGATACCGTAATAGTAACCGTTGTTCGCACCGCCGCTAGTCGCATAAGTGGCGAGCGCATAGGCGCCGTTGAATGTTGGGTTACTGGGAACGGCTGAATCGTTAGCGCGTACGGTCAGCAACATAGCGGTGAAATCACCCCAGCCTTCTCCCATACCGCCCGAATGATTTGTGTTTAGACCGGCGCTATTTCCAATCAAACGATTGCTGATGTAATGGCCCCATTCGTGAAAGACAATCTGGTTGTCGATCGAGCCATCACGATCTGGCCCAGAGTCACGACGCATCCGCCCTGTCACAACGTCAGGCACCGCAAGCGATGTCTTGATCGATGCGGCTCCGTTCCAGGTGATTGTGAGAAATGGAATGGTAAACGTGGGGAGGCTACCAGTCACATTGACTAACTGATTTGGTGTCGACGAGAGGTTCACTAGAATAAAGCCAGCTGCCCCTGCGGCCATCGCATTGTTCAGCTTTGTACCTATTGAGCAACTGCCGGCACCAGAGGTTGGCTCGCGATCGACTAGGACAAACTTCCCGGAAGTACCTGTGAATGATGCAGCGGTACAGCCTCCAGCCGGACTTGGTTGAACGATTTGATTTGTTAGGTCGAATACTTGCTGACCGAACTGCCCAGTGCCGACTGGGCGTTGTCCTGCTGCCGCAGCCGGACTGAGTACGTCAACGTATTTAATAGCGTTCGAATCAAACAAGTACATCTGCATGCGAGGCGCAACTCCATCTGCGGGCGTCAACATGTTCGCATTGTTTCTGCCACTAACGTCCTGAGCCTCTGCCCTGATTGGATCGTTTTGCGCACCACCGCGACCAAAGTTTGAAGATTGTGCGTTCCCTGCGGCCTCATCAAAGCCTGCTTCGTAAAACCAGTCGTGCAGGAAATTCACGTTATAGAAGAGTTGTTGAATTGCTCCCTGTCGCGCTTCGGCGTTAGCGGGCGCCGCATCTGGTGTATGCGTATGAAGGAATTGGCCCGGCGCAGTTATTAGTGCGCGAAAGTCTGCTGTCGCTGGATCAGCTGGAGATCCAGTGGGGGAGAACCCATCAGGATTAAAGAGATCGACGTATGCGTTGACGTTATTACCAACAGTCTCAGTCGAGCCCGGTGGTAACCATGGGTCATTTCTGCTGAATGGATAGTTTTGAAGAGTTATGTCGTTAGGAGCGATAAATGGATACTGTGTTCCATCAGGCAATGGAACAATCTTAGGATGCACGTCATTTCCTGCCGGAGAGTCGTAGGGAATCTTCGTAACAGGATCAGCCCACACTCTGTAGGTATAGACGTCGTTAGCTATCAAGTTCTTGCGAAATAACATCTGACCATCAGTTGCCGAGATAACATACGAATATGCCTGGTTGTCCCAGCTTGTGCCGGGCGCTCCTGACAGATCAACTGACGAGTTCTCTCCTTGAATGAGAACGTTGGTCTCGATGTAGTAAGCCGGGACGTACTGGTCCACCATGTGATACATCACCTGTTTCACGCGAACTGGATCTTCAAACACTAGTCCGGGCGTATCTGATTTGTTGGCAGTGAACAGTTGATATGGATCAGTTGATGCTTGAGCAGCGTTAGCTCCCGCTTTGGCTACCGACTTAAGCGCACTGGGATTTACTGAGGTCGAAGTGAGATCCTGCAGAGCCTTGGAGATTGCCTCTGTTGGCTGCAACGCAAAGTTTGCCTGCGCTACTTCTGTGTTATCACCTGTTAGATATCCTGATATCGCAAGCAGCTGTAGATCACGATTCATGATTATCGAGATCTCGTCACGAAAGACTTCTACTCCGGCAACCTCTTGTCTGAACTTTACGATGATTGGTCCTCTACCAGTGTCGTGAACATTCGACACCAGAGCGTTTGCAACATTCTCAGGTGACAATCTGTAACGGGAGGCGTATCGCGCCAGATGATCTCGGGCGACAGACTGCAAGCCACCACCGCGATTAAGTTCCTGTGTAGGCGCCGACGCGAGGGAGCGTAATGGTCCACGATCAGATACCCAAAGGAACGTGGGCACACCTAGACGCGGTTCAGATTGAATCAAGTGTCCGCCCTCGGAACGCTGTCGATTCAGGGCTACATCTTCGGACTGTCGACGGGGACTCGCCGAAAACGCATCGTAGTTTGGAAGATCTCGATTGTTGCCACGGCCGGTAGCTGCGGATTTGGTTTGCGGCCCAGAGGCAGCACCGCCAGAAAATGGAAACACCAAAGCGACGACGGTTAAAACACACAGAAGTCCGAGGAAATAGGGAAACGTTTTACGCGGATTCATTTATTCTCCTGAGATTTCGAGGTCCTGGTTAGCTGCGGATCGGTTTACTGAAAAGACACCTGTGATTCAGATGCTGCTGTAAAACCAACTAAAAGTAGAGCTAAAGAGTTATTGGAACTGTGAGGCACTCACTCAAGGGGTAAGAGTTTGTGCAGCTTCAATGCAACAAGAAAACGGGTCGCAAAGAAATTTCATTATAGAATTCTTCAAGCAATCGTCAAGATATTTTGTTTTTTGGACTAAATACCCTAGCGAATTGTGAGCGTCAGTTCTGAGAATTGATTTAATAAGGAGAGGACTTTCTAAACGAACTCTGATAGTTGCCGTGTTAGGTCACGGACTAATTGAGATCATTTGCAGCACATCGCTCTCATCAGAAAGGATCTACAAGGCTTGATGGAATCCTCACACGAGTTCGCTCAGATCCTCTCTAATAATAGTTTGTCCCCTTCTCCTCCGGCGCGCTGCGCGCGCAGCAGCGAGTGGTCATCGCTCTCAGTAGAAAGGATCTTAACCATCCACCAACTGCCGTTGGTGGGATTCACTTGACCTCGTTTCCAGCAACTGAAGCGGGTGGTGTCTGAGTTATGTATGTTCTTTCCAGCTAGTTGCCATGAGGATTAAAGCGATAACCCACCCAAGGTTCTGTGAGGATATATCGTGGTGTAGCAGGATCGCTTTCGATCTTTTTTCGTAGATTGCCGACGAAGACTCTCAAGTACTCATTTTGCTCAACGTAGTTCCCTCCCCATACAGCCGAAAGCAAATTGCGATGAGTAAGAACTTTTCCTGAGTGATTCATAAAATAGACAAGTAGGTCAAATTCTTTTGGTGTGAGGTGGACCTCTCGCTTTCCAACTCTGACGGTTCGCGATTCAAGATCTATCAAAAACGCTCCAACCTCTAAACGCGTCGACTCCTGCGTTTGCGATGCCGGAGCACGTCGAAGCGACGCTCGCACGCGTGCCAGCAACTCGTCGATCCCAAACGGTTTGGTAACAAAATCATCAGCACCGAGGTCAAGCGCTTCGATTTTTGTTTTTTCTTCACCCTTTGCAGAGAGCACAATGATCGGCACCTGTGAGTGTGCTCGTAGCCTTCTGCAGAGTTCTAGACCATCCATGTTAGGCATCGCTAGATCAGTAATGACTAGATTCGGGTGCCAATCATTGAACACTTCGTAACCGGCCAGACCGTCTGCGGCAACTCTAACATCGTAACCTCGCGACTTGAGTCCGGTACGCAGTACCTTAGTCAGCTGCGCTTCATCATCTACAACCAGGATTCGAGGTGTCTCAGTCATCTTTTCGATATCGAAGTTCGGAGTTATCCAGCCGAGGGTAGAGAGTCAACATCTTCATCACCAATCGGCAATGTGAATAGTACTCGTGTCCCGCTGCCATTGTTACCAGCTTCAATCCAAATCTTTCCCGCATGAGCTTCAACAAGACCCTTCGCTATGGCTAATCCCATTCCAGTTCCGGAAGGCTCATCTGTCCGGACATCCCCATCGCGCGTTGCGCGGAAGAACTTATCAAAGACCCGTTCCCGTAGTGCCGTCGGAATAGCCGTCCCTTCGTTTTCAACTGACATCTCGATCAAATCCTCCCGAGCCCGAGCAGCGTTGATCTTTATCGACGTGCCTGGCGGCGAGTACTTAACCGCGTTTTCGATCAATGTGTAAAGCACTTCGCTCACAGCCCGCTCATCAACATTCAGGACAGGCAACTCACTCTCGATATTGAGATCTATACTGCGTCCACGCGTGATCGACTCGGCGCGAGTAAGCGTCCCAGAGATGATATCGTCAACGGCTCCCCAACGCCGCCTGAGATGAAGTTCCCCAGCCTCGATTCTTGCCAGTTCTATTAACCCACCAATAAAACGGTTAAGACGGTCACTTTCCTGATCAATTACTTCCATCATTTCAATACGCGATTCGTTATCCAACCGTATTGGTGGGCCACCGTCTGTCTGACCCCTCGCTTCGTCGAGCAGAGTCGTGATAGAAGCCTTAACTGAAGCCAGCGGAGTGCGTAAATCATGGGTCACTGCATCGAGGAGGGCGGTCTTCAACTTCTCACTTTGCCGCAGAGCCTCCGCATGACTCGCACGCTGAAATGCATCCTGCAATTGTGAATACAAACGTTCGATTTCGAGTTTACCGCCCTCAGCCTCCTCTGCTCGTTGCTTTGCTCGCGCCGACAATTGACCAACCGTTATGGCCGTAATGAGAAATGCTGCCAGGGCGATCCAATTATCACGGGCGGCGATACTGAAAGTTCCAAGTGGAGGAAGAAAGAAGAAGTTGAAACAGAGCATTGCCAGGATCGAACAAAGCAGAGCCGGCGGACTACCCCAGCGAGTTGCGATAAAGAGAACGTTCAATAGGAGGATGACTGAGACGGTTGTTGCGTTGATGTGCTCACCAAGTAGCTTCAGCAACAGAGTCAGCAACAATACGCTAATTGCGGCGACCACATAGCCGCTCCATTTTCTTTCCAAGACGCGTTGTTGCATGTTTGCTTTATTCTATGACACATCTGGTGGTTATTGTTATCAGTGAGGAGGGGTAGGGGCCAAAGTCCGGCCTCTGAATCAGTCCGTCGTCCTCGTAACCCGGTCTTATGTTTGTAAGTCAGCAGCAGTGTCTAAGTGGAGTCTTAGGCCACTGACTTGCCCAGTGGTCTTTACGCTCGTTGCTACAAAGAAACTTGGTTCTCCTTCCAGCGCGCTTGCGCGCGCGGCAATGAAATGGAGAACCTTTTATAGCAACAAGAGTTAGGCACCACTGGGCAAGCCAGTGGCCTATACCAGATTACTCTTTCAGTTGAAGGGAAATGAAACTTGAGGTGGGCGCGATGAACTTCATTAAACCTGATCCAGAAGCTCGTTCACCCTTCCTGACTGCGCTTAGGCGTCAGTGCCGGGAATTTTGAGGTCCTAGCCTTCCCTACTCCCATCGAAGAGCAACAAGTGGGTCAACGCGCGACGCTCTGCGCGCAGGAATATACCCGGCAAGTAGCGCAACAATCGCCAGCGATACGGTGGCAATCACAATTGTGAGCGGATCGGTAGGCTTCATTTCAAACAACAAATCGGAGACCAGGCGCATCGATGCGAACGCGGCAACTAATCCAATGCTTATGCCGATAGCAATCAAAAGCACAACCTCTCGCATTACCATTTGGACCACGTCATGGGCTTTCGCACCGAGCGCCATGCGAATTCCAATTTCGTTCGTTCGCCGTGTAACGGCATAAGACATCACTCCGTACAGACCTACGCAGGCCAGTAACAGCGCTATTAGACTGAATGCACTCGCTGTCTGTGCAATAAATCGTTCCTGGACCAGCGATTGGTCCACAACATCCGCCATTGTCTGTACCCCCACAACTTGTACTTGCGGATCAACTTCTCGCACCATTCTTTGAATCCGCCCGCTATAGTCATCGTTGTCACCAGCTGTGCGAATTTGAAACGTAATTCCACTACGGCCAGGTTGCTGAAAATAGTAGGTATAGAAGGTACGAGGCGTCTGCTCGCGCAGACTTGAGTACTTGGAGTCCTGAGTAACTCCAATCACTTCAAACCGCTGACCACTACCCTTGTAGCTGAAATACTTTCCTACTGGATCTTCGTTACCGAAGAAGAATCGCGCCATGGCTTGATTGATAACAGCCGCGAACGGAGCAGCGCCGGCCATACTTTGCGGTTTTAGATTTCCTGGTGGCGTTGGAGTGGCAACTGGGCGTTCATCCCTTGGCCCAAAATCACGACCCGCCAGAATCGGCATCTTCATGGTCTCGAAGAACCTTGGTCCAACTGCCATCGCATTGCATTCAGTATTCTCATCCGATCCATGTGGAACGCCAGAAGCAACTATGTTGAAACTGATCTGTCCACCACCTAACAGACTGAAGTACAACACCGTAGCGGAACGCACTCCCGGTAAAGCTTCCAAGCGTTGCAGCATTCTTTTGTAGAGATCGTCCAACTGTTGCCGGTTATAGGCGGGTCCAGTATCCAGTGAGAACTGCACGATGTTGTCGTAGCTCATTCCCACATCCAGGTTTCTCAAGTTTCGCAAACTGCGTACAAAGAGCCCCGCACCTATAAGGAGAAAGAGTGATAGGGCAACCTGGGTTACTACGAGCAGTTTATTCAGGACCAGACGGGAGGGGCCAGAACTTGCTCCAGTCTGATCCTTAAGCGAACCGGTCAAACTAAGATGCGACGCTTGCCACGCAGGAGCCAAACCGAAAAGTAATCCGGCGAGTATCGAAACAAGGAACATAAACCCAAACACCCTGATATCCGGAGTCAGGTCGAGTGCAGTCTGGGCTTGTCTCGGCAGATAACTAATAAGGACACTCAGACAAGCGCGTGCAAAGATAACGCTTACCAGACCTCCCAGGACTGACAATAGAACACTCTCGGTTAGGAGCTGTCTGATTAATCGTGATCGACTGGCGCCCAACGCCAGCCGCACCCCGATCTCTTTCCGTCTAGAGGCGGCACGTGCGAGCAATAGGTTGGCAACGTTGACACAACCAATCAACAGCACCAATCCCACCGTCGACATCAGAATGAACAGAGGACGACGGAATTGATGACGCAAACCTGTGTGACCGATACCACCAGACTCCAACACGGCCGTACGTTCATAGTGATTACGTCGTTGCTCGGTGGATGTCCATTTGATTTGCGAACCATCTTCCTCCACTTGCCGCCGGAAGATTGTGTCGACCTCGGCCTGAGCCTGCGCCGCACTAACGCCAGGGCGCAATCGGCCCATCACTCTTATCCACCACGACTGACTGCGACCGAGATTGGGATCGCGCATGATCCTAATTGGCCACCATAGATCAGGTCTTACTCCAACTTCGAAACCAAAAAAGCCCGGAGGCATGACTCCAACAATTGTTAATGGCGTATTGTTTACTGTGACTTTCCTACCGACGATATCTTGATTGAGATTGAAGCGTTGGTTCCAGAATTCATAGCTGATTACGGCTCCGGCTTCTGTATTAGCCGGATCGTCGTCGGCTTCAGTTAACGTTCGACCTCTTATGGCCTGCACACCAAGCACTGAAAAAAAGTTTCCCGACACTCGTTGCTGCTGGACTGATTCAGCCACACCGGCGCCAGTTGAATCCTGAATCACAAATCGTCCACGCGCAGCAGTATTCGCGGCGAATACACCTGTAAACGATTGATTCTGATCGCGGAACATTTGATAGAGAGGATAGTTGAAGTTGTAACCAGCGCCCTGAGGCACAGCTGGCCCGGCGGTTCGAAAGAGTACTAATTCCTGAGAATGAGTTACCGGGAGACTACGCAACATCAGGGCATTTATGAGACTGAAGATGGCAGTGTTAGCACCGATACCGAGTGCGAGCGTCAAAACTGCTATGAAAGTGAAACCAGGATGCTTGCGAAGTAAACGAAAGGAATGGCGGAGGTCGTGCCAAAGATCGGCAAGCAAATGCCCGCGACTATTAGATCCCAACACTGTTGGTTCGGATAGTGTTGGACGCTCGACTCGTCTTAGCTCGGCCGAAAGTAGATTCTCACCGATCAACTCTGCGCGAGCCTTTTGCTCAGCTTCATTGGGCGACTCACCTGCGGCAATTAATTCCTGATAGCGATCTTCAAGATGGATGCATAGTTCGTCGAGGATCTCGGCTTCGCGTGAAGGATCAAGATTGAGACCGCCAAGTTGACTTCGAAGGTGTTGTTTCCAGTCAGGCATTTTCAGTTCTCGTAACGCGATTAATCGCTGCCACGAACTCTTGCCAGGTATTACGCTGGGATGCCAACACTTTTTTGCCTTCGGCCGTGAGGCGGTAATAACGACGTCGTCTTTCCCCCGCCTTTTCTACCCAGCGGCCTGCGAGCCAGCCACGCTTCTCGAGTCGGTACAGCAATGGATAGAGTGATGCGATGTTGAATTTGATCGTGCCGTCCGACCGCGACTCGATAAGTTTACTTATTTCGTAACCGTGTCTGGGTCGAGCTTCAACTAACGACAAGATCAGTAATTCCGCACTTCCCTTTTTCAATTCACGATCAAGCATTCTCGTGTTGATAGCTGTCATAGCCACATATTACTCTACAACATACTTATCGTGTCAAGGTAGAAGTCGGGTGTTAGACGAAGTATGGGAGCGGGGTAAGTCCGTTTTGGTTAGCGGGTATGAATTCAAATGCGCTACACGGAGCTTTGCCTCAAAAGTCTGATAACGAGACGAGGAGCGCCAAAGGCGCGAAATATGAAAGCCAGGGGCAATCCCGATTCATCGGGAGTCGCCCCTGGATTGTTGTGGGTTAGTGACCCTCACGCCCCCGCGACACTTTTGCGATAGCGGGCAGGCGTTGTACCAACAATACGGACAAAGGCCCGGCGCATCAGATCCGCATTCACAAAGCCGCAGTTGTGCGCGATCTGCTCAATGCTTTTCTCAGTATTTTCCAGTTGTTGCCGAGCGGCCTCCACTCGCACCTGTGCTACGTAACGCGCGGGCGTGCATCCAGTTTCACGAGTAAACACACGCTCAAAATTTCGAATACTCATCGCCACTCGCCGCGCCAAGGCCTCGACGGACAAATTCTTTTCTACATGATCAGCAATAAAGACTTTGAGCTCCTGAATATTCTTCATCTCCGAAGCCTGTTTTGCCAGAGAGACACTCAACTGTTTCTGACCAGCAGGTCGTCTGAGAAACAAAACAAATTCGCGAGCTACTTCATGGGCCAGCGCGACGCCGCAATCTTGTTCAACCCAGGCCAGAGTTAAATCGATTCCGGCAGACAGCCCCGCAGACGTGTACAGGTTTTCATCTCTTACCCAGATCGGTTCTGACTCCACCCGAACTTTAGGAAAGCGCCTCGCAAGTTCTCTCCCGAACTTCCAATGAGCAGTCGCTTTTTTTCCATTTAAGAGCCCGGCCTCTGCGAGTAGGAACGCACTGGCACAAACGCCGCCCAATCGACGAACGGTCGGCTGGATTCTCCTCAACCACTCAGACAGGTTTTGATCTTTCGTGAGCCGGCTCGCAACGCCGCAAACCAAAAGAACAGAATCTATTGCACCTTTCAGATCAGACAATCTGGATTGCGCCAGGAAAGAGAGCATGCCGCCCTCACCTTCTACTTCCAATTCGTTTTTGTTAGTTGCAATCTCTATGGAATAGATCTTCTTTCCATAGAGACGATTTGCGGCAGAGAAGACTTGCATTGGCCCAACCAAATCTAACTCTTCAATCGGCGGCACGACTACAATAACCGTTCTTCTCGTTTTGGTTCTTCCGTTTGTGTTTACCTTCATTATTGCCGTTTCTTGTTTTGTGACTGCCTGAAAAATTGTAAGTACCGATTACCAGATTGCAAGAACCAACCATTGACTGACAGCTCGGTTCCACTATTCGGCATAAATCGACCGAACTTTGGCGCAAAGTGACTAGCAACAAACGATAAAGTAGGCCTCAGTAAATGATCTCCGAAGAACCTATTCCTGAGTTTTTATGACAACTCGAATTATTGCGTGAAGAGCAGCTACATAGTCAAACGAATGAATACTGGTCCTGGATGATGAAATCTGATGTAGTCGCACTACCGCTCAGCTCCGAACGAAAAAAAAAAGCGCTACAAGATTCGACTAACTTACTTCAGTAGCGTTTCGGGTTAACAACAGCATGCTGGATAATCTGTACAGAGCTCTCCGAGACGGCGCTCGATCTCTCATAAGAACGCCTGCCTTCACTCTGGTTGCATTCATCACTCTTGTCCTTGGTGTTGGATCTACAACAGCGATGTTCAGCGTTGTGAATTCAGTTCTCCTGCGACCACTTCCCTTCAAAAATCCAGATGAATTGGTTTGGGTCTGGTCACGCCGACCTGACAACAACAGAGCTCCTTTCTCGTTGCCCGACTTTCTTGATTATCGCGACCAAAACCAAACGATGGAAATCGCGGCGTTCGCTAACTTCGGTATCAGCCTCGCGGGAAGTGAACGTACCGAGCGTCTTCAGGGTCTCAGAGTCTCAGCAAATCTCTTTCAGGTTCTTGGAGTTGACGCAAAACTTGGCCGGTTAATGGTTTCGCAGGACGATGAGCCCGATCAACGTCACGTCGTTGTCCTTACTTATGAATGTTGGCGGCAACGCTTTGCGGGAGAGGAACAGATTGTTGGTAGGACTCTATCTCTAAACGGCGAATCCTACGGAGTAATCGGAGTATTACCGAAGGGTATTTCCCTGCCAAACCCTGAGGCTGAACTGGCGATACCACTTGCCCCGGCTATCGATCCACTTCGCGATGCTCGTAACTCAACAAACTTTCTGCGAGCGATCGCTCGCTTGAAACCGGGTGCAACTCGAAGCCAGGCTGAGTCAGAGCTCAATGCAATTGTCGCGCGACAACGACAACAATATGGTGACTCATATGCAAAGAAGATCGGCATCAACCTCGTGCCGTTCTATCAGGAAGTTGTAGGTACTGTGCGGACAGGACTCTTGGTCCTATTCTCAGCGATCGGCCTGGTCCTGTTAATAGCCTGTTCCAACCTGGCTGCTCTCTCACTAACACGCGCGACCAGCCGTTATCAGGAGATTGCTATTAAGAAAGCGCTCGGCGCAACTTCAACGCGACTCATTAGCCAGTTATTGACAGAGAGCCTGATACTCGCATTCTTAGGTAGCACCGGCGGAATACTCCTCGCAACCTTGGGAGTTCAAGCCCTACTGTCACTTAGCCCGATCTCATTGCCTCGTTTTCAAGAGATTGGGATTGACTTTCGCGCCCTGGCTTTCGCCTCTGGGGCTTCCGTGATATCCACCGTCTTCTTGGGAGTACTCCCCGCTTTGCAAGGAGCAAGAATTGAGACTAGTAGCGTATTGCGCGGTAGCAGTCGGGGAGCCGGTGAGGGCGCGCGACTTAATCGCTGGCGCAGCGTTCTCGCTGTAGTTGAGGTAGCACTCTGCTGCATTCTCTTGATCAGCGCAGGTTTGTTACTTCGAAGTTTTCTTCGGGTGCAGTCGGTCCAACCTGGCTTCGACCCAACTAACACCTTATCCGTCAGGCTCTCGTTGCCAAAACTGAAGTATAAGGACCGTGCCGCGACAACTTCATTCGGAGAAAGACTGCAAGAGGCACTTCAGTCTTTGCCAGGAGTTGAGGAAGTTGGCGCAGTATCAATTTTGCCAATGAGTGGGAGCATGGTCACGATCAATTTCAGTGTTAATGGTCGAGCTATATCGCCGCATGATACTCACTCCGCACAGCTTCGGACTGCGAGTATTGGTTACTTTCGGGCAATGGGAATCCCCTTGTTGCAGGGTCGACCCTTTGATGGCCACGATAAAGCTGACAGCCTGCCAGTCGCGTTGATCAACGAGGCAATGGCCCACCGTCTTTGGCCAAACGGAGATGCGATTGGTTCACAGATAAGTATCGACGATAACAACACCGGACCAAGACCTATCCAAATTTCAGGAATAGTGGGCAACGTAAAACAGCTTGGTCTGGAAAGCGATCATACGTTTGATATTTATCTACCAATCGCCCAGATACACGAGGACAATGTTGGGATGATCACCAATAGTCAGTATTGGGTGGTCCGCTCAGCCTCAGAAAATCGCTCGCTTGAGACGGCATTCATTGGAACCTTGCAGAAAATCGATCGCGACATCGCCACGTCAAATATGAAGCCTCTGGACTTCTATTTATCGGAGTCGACCGCGTCACGAAGATTCAGTCTGAGAATCGTGTCAACTTTTGCCGGCGCTGCACTTTTACTCGCGATCACGGGTATCTACGGGGTTATCTCTTACACCGTAACTCAACGCACACCGGAGATAGGAATTAGACTCGCACTTGGCGCCGGGAACGCTCGAGTGTTTCAACTCATTCTTTGGCAGGGAGTGAAAGTAGTTCTACTTGGACTGCTCTTAGGAATCTCGGCTGCAGTAGCGTTGACACGCCTGATTCAGAGCCTACTGTTTGGCGTTACGCCAAGCGACCTGTCGACGTTTGTAGTCGTATCGATCATGCTGATGGTAGTAACTCTTGCTGCCTGTGGTATCCCAGCGCGCCGCGCAACAAAGATCGATCCACTCACTGCTCTTAGAAATGAGTAACTCTAGATTACTCAAAATTCCTTTTGGAGATAATTGTGGATTAGGTCAAAGCGCTCTCGCGTGTTCTTTAGAGATGATCCGGAGAGTCGCCAACTGACGTCACAGTCGGGAATCCCCCGCAGAATTGAAGGAACATCGCTGACAGTAGAAAGGATCTGAACCCATCCACCACTGCCGTTGGTAGGATTCTCCGTGGGTGGGATTCAAGGTCGAAAGCAAACGGGTCACTCAGCAACTACTACTTCATCTCAGATAGCCGGCAAATGAAGCCCCAGCCGCCGCCAAGCTCACTAACAGCAAGCACTAACTCGTTGCGACCCTTCTTCAATGGAAGGTAGATCGTATCGTTTTCCGGATTAACGATTCCCAGGAATCCCGGGTCGCGGAAATTCTGAGCACTGCGACCGCGATAGAGAATCTTGTCGTTTAGGAAAACGCTGACTTCGTCGCTATAGCCAACATAGAGCTTCTTAACCTGGTCGCTTTCTGATTCGATTGTCGTACGCGCGTAAACGACTTTCGTTCCCGGTTGCGGATCCAATCGCTTCGAGAAGTCATTAGCGAAAGTTACCCTAAGATGCGGAGCCTCTAGATAACGATAGAGGACTATAAATCCGGGCGGCTCTGCTTCGACATCTTGCCACTTAATACTGCCTCGCTCCGCTACAGAAAGTGGTTGTTCAAGATTTCGTGCCAGTGCGTCGTAGGCAGGAGAAATACTCCACTTAGTCAATGTGTCTGCCGGCATCGGTGGGAGGTGTCGCTCCCACGGTGCCGCCGGCGTTTCTCGTACCTCAAAGTTGGAAAAATAAGTCGCACCAGTTAAGACGTGCAGGGCCACCAGTCCTTTTTGCACGCCACTCTTCAAGTCGTTCATCACCAGCGCAGGCTTGTCCATGTCTTTGACAAACAACTTCGCCTGAGCGCCTACTACTTCGAGGCGGAGGTGAAACCAGACATCGCGCGGTATCTCGACCGCTTCGGTAAATCCTGGTCCATTGTAGAGCTGCCAGTTGGCCCCGGTATTAAGGACAGGTGTGTATTGCATCGCATCTGGAAGACCACTCTTATGCTGGCGCAGATATACCCATTCTCCGTTGGCCCCTTCATTTGCAAGTCGGAATTGGATACCAAAAAAACCTCGAGTGGCAGGAGTTGCAACATCGACATCGATTACGCCGTCACGCAACTCCAGATCTTTTACGATTGCCGCTCCACCATCGAGGTCGAGACACTTGCGTCCCTGGTACTCAGCGGCTTTTGCTTGTCCTTCTAATTCCCAACGCGGAGAGTCAGGTTGAAGAGAGATGGTCTGCGACGCTTGTGATTGGACCATCGAGGCAAAGAGTAGCAGTGCAATTATCATAGACGTTTTCTTTCAGGATGGAGTTTGCTTTGCAGCAGTAAGCCAAACTCCTCTACGGGCTCAGTTCGAGAAAAGTTTCCTGCTATTCACATGTGAGGCAGTTAAGAGTTGAAATCCAATTTGATGGAGTGCCAGTACAATTTGTTAGTCGATTAAGAGATCGATCATTAAGGACTCGTTACTATCGATAAATGGCCAGCGCCCCGCTAAATGCCGACCCCATCTGCAAGGTTTTGTCAATGCCTGTGTTACACTGACGGTAGTCGTTGCCCTGTTCTTTGGAAAACCTACTCTCGACATCAGGATTCGCGTAGCGTCGTTCTCCTTGTGCCGTCTGTTGTTTTTGCAATATGACTCGCGCCCGGAGAATGCTGATGGTCTTTTCAAACATCAATCTACAAATCGATCAACTCAATGAGTGTGTCACTTCCGACACATGTCGGAGACCTTTATCTGTCCTTCAGGCGTGAACTGGAGACGCAGCGTATCGCTGCCGGTGGTGTGAATAGGAGAAATCAAAAATGAGTTACGCCAAAAAGAACTCGCTGAAGGTGACGGGATTAGGTCTCGGACTGGTAGTCGTAGCACTACTTGCAGTGTGGCAGTTTTATTTGTTTGTTACTTACAAGAATCAGCAAGGGGTGGTTGATATCCAGGGAGGCAGGCTGCACCTATGGCTCGCTGTGGGAATGGGATTGATTGCCTGTGTTGCAGCTTTTTTTGTCCTCAGCGCTTTTGCCCAGCATGACAAGGACGACGACTTACATATCACATTGAATTCATGATGAATTGGATCGGACAAACAGATTAGAAGAAATCAATGGGTAGTGTGTGACCCGCAGAGTTTTTCCTTTACTCCTCATCCTGTTACTAACTCGTTAATGGTGGGTTCCGCTCAAACTGCTGCTAACAAAACGGAGATTAATGATCGTATGAATGAAACCAAAGAACAAATAAGCAACGGCAACGAACATACTGAACCCGATGCGCCCGCGTTCCTTTCAAATTATCGTCTGATAATAGTGGCCTCTTTAAGAAGTAAACAATTACAGCGCGGTTCGAAACCACGGATCGAAGTTGATCCGCTGCGGCGTCGTTACACCAGTATTGCACTCGAAGAGGTTAAACGAGGGCTCGTGCCTTACACGCTTGTGAGTTCTGAACAGATGGCAAAACTGAAGAAAATCGAGAAGGTGGATAAACCGTGGGGTAACAGTCATTTGGTTATGACCTCTACGGCAAGCTCTATTTAGCCGGGAGAATCGAAAATGAATGGCCTGCGAATTTACATTAATGGTGCGCGACCGGAGTCGCTAACCGGGGCGGCGGTCTTTTATAGCCGCCGCGGCAAGGGGCCACTCTACCGCTGGTCCTTCGAAAAGGAAGTACAGAGGTGGACGAGTGCACGATTGGCAGCATACGACTTGAATACTAAGGACCTTGTGGTTGCCTCGTGGAAAGGCCTCGCGCCTTCTCTCAAAGCGAAGCTCACTGAGCATTACCTGGAATAAGCATGACTTTACGATCTCTATGAGCCTGAATACAGACAATGTAGACCGCAAGAATTTGATCCTCCGCCAGCTTCCACGAGGAGATTACGCGCGCCTGCTTCCGGATTTGACGTTGGTAACATTGCAGGTGGGCGACCATCTGTATAGGTCCGGCGAGGTAATCGAGTATTGCTACTTCCCTGGTAACTCACTAGTCTCACTTGTTACGCATATGAATCGCGGCGCCTCAATAGAAGTGGCAGTAATTGGTAGCGACGGCATGGTTGGAATTCCGGTCTTACTCGGCGACGATATCGCCTTTGAGGAAGCAATTGTACAAGTTACCGGCTCTGCGTTGCGTCTTCGATCTTCAGTTCTTAAGCGGCTTGTCCAACGGGCTCACAGTCCACTCCTCACTTTGTTACTGCTCTATACACGCGTTCTCATGAAGCAAGTAATACAAACTGCCGCTTGCAATCGCATTCACAACGAACGGGAACGCCTGGCGCGTTGGTTATTAATGTGCAGTGACAGGCTGCAGTCAGACGAATTGCAACTTACGCCACAGTTTCTCCTGGACGTACTGGCACTGCCAACGGAGAATGTGGCCACAGCTGCTGGAGATATTGAAGAACAGGGTTTGATTCGTTGCGGTCCAGGTATCGTTGAAATACTAACGCGTGATGGTTTAGAAGAAGCGGCCTGCGAGTGCTATCGAATAGGTGTAACTAATACGAAACAATCAGGAGTTTTATTTGAGACTATCCAGCCTCGTGCCGCTAACGAATAACTTCCCTCGCATTCATTGGACCCACAGCATTCTCGTAATAGGCCTACACGTGATCGGCATTGGGGCTTTCTGGTTTTGGCCGCGGCCAGTCGATATGGCTCTATTCCTGGTTCTGTATTTGAGTACCACACTGTCGATTGGTGTTGGCTACCATCGACTGTTTACTCATCGCGGATTCAAATGTGGCCGCTGGCTACGACGTAGCCTGGCATGGATGGGCGCGGCTGCATTACAAGGCGGCCCCGCGCGTTGGACCACAATTCATCGACGCCATCACCGCACGGCCGATACACCTGCTGATCCACACTCACCCGTTAGTGGTCTTCTCTACTCTCACGTGGGTTGGATCTTGTGTCGTGATGCCGAGGAGGGTAGCGACTACCGCGAGTTGGTCCCGGATGTTTCCGGAGATGATAAGTGGATTCGACTTCTCGATCGCGGACTATTGTTCATATTCCCCGGCGCATTGTTGGCGATCCTTTGTTACGCCATTGGCGGGTGGCGAGGGGTGTTATGGGGGACAGTAATAAGGACACTCGCACTTTGGCATTTTACGTGGTGTATTAACAGCGTCTGTCACGTGTGGGGCAGTCGTCCAAACTTTACGCGCGACGAGAGTCGAAATGTTTGGTGGTTGGGGATACTAACTCTGGGTGAGGGGTGGCATAACAATCATCACGCGCGTCCTGCGTCAGCACTTCATGGTTGGGAATGGTATGAAATCGACATTTCGGGATACGTCATCCGCCTCCTGGCCCGAACTGGATTGATCTGGAATGTAGCTCGGCCACCTAGACTAGAAAAATCACGAGCGCGGAGTCTGGTTTAGCATCAAGTCTTACCTTAAAAGCTACACACAGTTACTCTAGTCCCTGCGCAGTGGTGACATTAATCCCGGCGAAGCCGCCGGATGTGAGGCGGTGGCGCAGGCCCGCCGAAAATCTCTACTAAACCTAAGAGCCTCTGCCCCCGGTTCGAAAAAGCTATCTCGAAGCCAGAGTGATCAGATACTCTTGAGGCAGCAAGTATTCCTGCTCTTCCAACAACCTCAAGCAGCAACGATCGAACTCCTAACTGCAAATTGAATTAGTTCCGCACTCGACCTCACCCGCAGGTTTTCCATCATTGCGTACTTGTGGAACGCGATCGTTCGCGGCGTCACGTTAAGCATGAAGGCGACCTCTTTCATTGAGCGTCCTTCCGCCAGTAGTTGCAATATCTCTTTTTGACGCAATGTTAGTTTTTGCGAGGTCCTTTTATGCTTGATGTTCTGGACGAATGAACCCACCATGCCCTTTGTTATGAGTGGTGTTATGTAAGTTCGTCCCAACGAGGTCTCACGTATGGCGTGGATCAGTTCAGTACCAGCAGAACTCTTAACGACGTAACCTGTTGCGCCCAGGCGAAGTGCTTCTGAAGCGACTTCAGGATCTAGATTCATTGTCAGGTAAACCAGTTTTGTTTTTGGCAACAACTGCTTCAAGCGTTCTCCGGCACTTAAACCGTTCATCAGTGGCATACCGATGTCGAGCACGATTAGATCGGGATTGAGTGCGGGGGCTCCCTTCACTAGCGCTTGACCGTCATTGAAAGTTCCCACTATTTCGAACTCTGGTTCCAGTTCCAGTAGCTTCTTCAGAGCATCTACTAGTATGACATGATCATCTGCGAGAATGATGCGAATAGATTTCATGACGCTTATCCTTTCATCAGCAACTACGCCGAAAGTGTAACCATACTCTTAGGACGAGCAGTGCGGCGCAGTGGGGTCGATTCAGTGACCGGCTTCAGCGGTATGAAGACTTCGATCGTTGTTCCTAAAGTTGGCGCGGAGTCAATTGAGACGTGTCCGCCGACTAAACGGAGTCGCTCACTAACGCTTAGTAGGCCCAGTCTCTTTTTTGTTTTTGCCTGTTCGATGTCGAAGCCACAGCCCCGATCAGAAACTCTCAAGCGCACAGCATTAGTAGTTTTAGCGACGATTACCTCAGCCCCAGGTGCTCCACTATGCTTGACAACGTTGTGAAGGCATTCCTGTGCGATGCGAAAAACGCAGAGAGTTACATCGGCAGGCAGATCAGCCGGGAATCCTTTTTGCTGAAATCTTATTTTGACGTTCTGATAATCTGACACCTCGGCACACAAACTCTTGATTGAATCGCTGAGCCCAAGATGATCGAGTTTGAAGGGATGTAACTGATAAGACAGACGGTGTATCTCCGAACAGAGTTCTTGCGTCCTGATTCGAATATGCTGAACTGAAGATTCTAACCCACTTTGGTCAATGGGAATCCTGCGTTGGAGTTGGTCGATCTCCAAAGACAACATCGCCAGTTGCTGGCTCAGATCGTCATGGAGTTCGCGAGCTAATCGACTACGCTCTTCTTCCCGCGCGTTTATTAAGCGGCCGCCGATGCAGCGTAACTCATCCTCTGCTCGTTTGCGTCTGGTAATGTCTTCAAGCGTTACGAGTACCCTGAAGCCGCCTGGTACCTCCACGCGAATTGTCTTGACTAGAAACCATCTCGGTTCCTCGAGGGTATTGAAGAGGCATTCTTCGATCGTTTCGTCACGTTCGCCGCGGATAATGGATTGGATGTTCTGACGCAGACTACCACCAACGACTCCAACTACTGCGCGATCTCTAATTGCCTGCAATTTGTAGAGACCAAATGCATCTCTGGTGGTAAAACCGTTTTCACGGGCGAAAGCTCGCCATGCCTCGCTTGTATAAAGGAGAGAACCCGACTCATCAAAGACGGCTATGTTGGCAGCGCAGGCCTCAACAATCTTTTTGAGAAAATCCTTTGAATCAAGGGGCTCGTGGACCACCACATTCGCTCGGGGGGCGAATAGGCGTTTAGAAATCTGTTGGGCAGATGTAACCATATTCTCTTCTCTTGAAGGGTTAGGGACACGTTTGGTTGCCGTTTCTAAACCTCCGAATTACTCGGACGTTTTGTCAGTTTAGGGGACAGTTCAGTCTAAGAGTCGGAAACGAGCCGGGATCGGAACCGACGCCAGTAACTTAAAGTCGATGCTGGATGGACTGCTCAAGACCGTAATTGCTCCCAGCAATACAGCAAAATCCCTTGACTGTATGTGGTTGGTCCAATCTTCTTCCGTTTCCCACTCACCGATGAGTACTGCTGAGTTCTCGTCGAGAGCGTCAACATAGAAGCGATAAGCCATGCAGCCCTTTTCACTACGTATGGGATCGAGTAGCGGCCAGATGGTTTGAAAGAACTCTTTCCGTGTCTCTGACCGCACAGTGATCCTAGTTGTGTTGACAATCACTCTTGCCTCTCAATAGCTCCAACCTGGAGATTCGGAGGTTGTAATAGGAGCAGTCGAACTTTCGTGTTACGCCATCTTAGAGTGGCAACTTCCGTGCACCAGCGTCTGCCGGAACACACATGACCTGCTAAACTAATGCTGCTTAAGGACTTAATGGGAAACCGCGGATTTAGAGATGACTGATTTGAACCCCGAAAAAACCGTGGTATTCCGTGGTTCTGTGAAATGCAACAGAGTGAGACCACGTTTTTCTCGTAGTTAAACGAGTTTAGCTCGATCAATCGTCTGATTCGGACATCTTGCGACCTGAAACTGAAATGAACGTCTGCGCCCGTCTCTAGTCACTGACTCAACCGCGTTGCGGTTAACTACTTTCCGTCAGTTCCGAGGGTTGCCGAGGGTGCAACCCTGGGCTTTGAGTCATTGCCCCTTTGGGGCAAAGCAAGCTATGAGTCAATTATGTGATTGCCGGTGAAATGGTTCTTTGCGCTCAGCCGCAGTAAACCCGAACCTAAGGTTAGGGAGAATGAGAGGATCTGAACGAACCAATGGCAGAGGACGGTGTTTCTAACTTACTCAGTTCGGAGTGGGATTCTGGGCATATGTTCGAAGACTTTTCTGAATACCAAGCTTATTCATTCGTGTCCGCAACGTACTGGGATTGAGGCCAAGTACCCGAGCTGCTCCAGCCGTTCCTTCGATTCTCCAACCCGTATGGTCAAGCACCCGGAGAATATATTCTCGTTCGGTTTCTTGGAGCGTCTTGATATCGTCTAATTCTTTATCTGCTTTCGGCTGCTCGAATTGCTCAGAGATCTGGAAGACGGGCCCCTTTGAATTGATTACCGCACGTTCAATGATATTCGACAACTCACGTATGTTCCCCGGCCACGCATAGTCCTGGAGTTTCTTCAGGCTGGTCGGATGAACACTCGTAAAAATCTTTCCGACCTTGCGAGAAAATCCACGAACAAAATGTTCAACGAGTTGCGGAATGTCTTCTTTGCGCTGACGCAGAGGTGGTACTGTAATTGGAAACACATTAAGTCGGTACCAGAGATCTTCCCGGAAGGTTCCCTTTTCAACTTCCTCCTTCAGGTTACGATTACTGGCAGCGATCAGTCGAACGTCAACCTTGATTGTCTTCGAACTTCCAAGTCGTTCGAATTCTCCCTCCTGTATGACACGTAATAGCTTGGGTTGCAATTCAAGAGGTAGCTCACCGATTTCATCGAGAAAAATCGTAGCTCCGTTTGCTAACTCAAATCGGCCGATCTTGCGGCCCGCAGCGCCAGTAAAAGCACCCTTTTCATGACCAAACAACTCGCTCTCGATCAAACTGGCTGACAGGGCTGCACAATTGACCTTTACCAGCGGTCTCTCGCTCCGTGTACTGCGGTTGTGGATGGCCCGCGCAACAAGTTCTTTTCCCGTCCCAGTTTCACCGAGAATTACTACGGTCGTATCTGTTTTTCCAACCTGGTCTATCTTAAAGAGGACATACTTAATTGCATTACTATCGCCGACGATCTCATCACTATGAATTAACTTGATCTCTTCCTGAAGGTACACGTTTTCAGCCTCAAGTTGATTCTTTAGCTGGCTTACCTCCGCGTGAGCAGCACGTAACGATTCTTCGGCCTTTTTGCGATCGGTAATATCCATCGTGACGCCGCGTATACCCACTGCCTTACCAGCCTCATCTCGGATAACTGCTAGTTGGGCCTCGACCCACAATGGCTGACCTCGCCTCGTCAACCAACGAAACTCTATGTTACCAGTAGTACCACCTGCAAAAATCTCGGCGGTTTCCCGTTCGACTCGTTCACGATCACCCGGTGGAATCAGAGAGTATCCAAAGCCTCTGGTACTCAGGAATTCTTCTTCGCTGTAGCCTAACAACTGTTCAATATACCGGCTCACAAACTGAGTTCTTTGCTCGCCCGACACCGGATCGATGCGAGCTTCCCACACGACGCCTGGAACGTTGGAAACAACTTCATCAAGCCGGCGGTGTTGTGCTTCCACCAGTTCTGCGAATCGCTGTGCTTCAAGTTGCGCTTGTTTTCGACGCCTTCTATTGAGTAATAGCAAAACGATTAGTATCGCCTCGATCAGACACAACGAAGACACGCCGACGACTCTCCATTTGTATTGTTCCCAAAACGTCTGTTGTCTGAAGCGAACCACACTACCTGCTGGGACTTGTTTTTCTGGTATGCCCCAGCGGCGAAGTTCTCGCCAATCGACCATGGTCGTGTTTTGAACAACTTGCGGCGGAATATTTGCGGGACTCTCTCCCGAAAGAATGCGCAATCCAACCAGAGCTGCAGCAGTTCCAATGGCTTCGAAGTCAATCAACCTTCCGCCAACTATTCCCATGCCGATGAAGGCCTGCGAGTTGCCGTAAATCGGAGCGTTCGACGTTGGCGACAGCAAGGCTATGATTTCCGGGTTGTCCAAGCCCTTGGAAGCGCCTTCAGAATTGTACGAGAAGAAAAAGATAATGCTTTTCGGTGGCAGTTGTGCGAGCTTGCTTCTCAGTTCTTCCATTGGAAGACCAATAAGATAGATAAACTCCAGCTTGCCTTCATAAGGTTTGAACTCCTGGCGCGACTGCTCTACGAGGGCAGTATCGAAAGAAGCCTTACCCGCAACGACCACGACTCTTTGCGTTGAGGGCTGAAGTGCAAGAGCAACATCGAGTGTTGGGCTCAACTCTACTTTGCCGCTTACCGCGGTGATGTTTGCTCCGTGAGTATCGTCCGTCAATCGTCTTTGATCTGTAAGGATGGCAACCATGGGAGTGTCGGGAAACACTTCGTTGTGATGCTTGAGCAAAAATCTTAGTGCGGGCGGACCGAGCACATAAACCAGATCAATGTTTTCGCCTTCATACTTTTTTCGCAGCAAAGCTACCAATTCTGCTTCATACTTTTCGCTCGCAATTCTGAAACTATCTTGCGATTCATAAAAGAACTGGAGCCGAACAGGTGAGCCTTTCCTCATCGTTGAGCGGAGACCCTGATTTATCAGTGTTATTGCCGGGACATACAGGTCCTCTGAAGAAAAAATAAGAATTTTTTTTGGTCCATCGTCAGCGGTGGCTGATGGTATTAACAGCGGCGAAGGAGCCAAGAGTAAAAGCAAAAGGAACGCGAAGCGAATTAGTGATCGCTTTCTGAAATTCTGTTTCGGAGGGATGCGCATCGAATCTTGCTTAATAGATAAGTTTTAGAGCGAATTGAAGTTGGCGAGAAGAACCGGAATCGCCCGTCGGGAAACGCGTGTTAGTGATTCTCGCAAACGTCGCGCTGCCGACTACTCTTCCTGGTTGTCCAAAGCTCGCATGGTTGAAAACATCAAATACTTCCGTCCGAAACTGCAGGTTGACAGTCTCACTGAGTTTCGTGTTCTTAATTATAGAAAAGTCAACATTGCTAAAGCCCGGACCAATTACTACGTTGCGGCCCAAGCTTCCGAATCGCGCTACCGGCGTGAAAACGGTAGTGTTAAACCATTGTTCCACGGTGCCAATCGTACCTATTGGACCAATGACATCGGGACGCAACGTGTTCGCCACTCCCGTAAGAGTATTGTTGGTCGTAACCAAATTCAACGGGTTACCAGTCTGCGATTGTACGATCGTCGCCAGCTGCCATCCCGACTTCAGCTGGTTACCTTGTAAAGGCAATTGGTAAATCGCGCTTAACACCACGCGATGTCGCGCGTCGAAGTCGGATAACCCACGGTCGTTCCGCAAGTCGTAACTGTCCTGCACCGTGACGATCGTAGGCGGCGCACTCAGCGAGTTATAGTCGATCGATTTGGACCAGGTATAACTGCCATTGAATTGCAGCCCACCCGAAAAGCGCTTTGTGACCGTTAACCAAAGTGCGTTGTAACTCGAGTTACCGGTACTCTCAATTTGCGTAATGTTCCCAATGGCGGCACCGGGAAGCTCCGGACTTGAATTGGAAAGAGTTGGAAATGGACGCACGCCGTTTACGAACTGATTGATGTTGCGCGAAATACGCAAGTGCGTACCTTTCGAGCCGAAATACCCGATCATTAGCGCTATGTTCGGTAGGAGCTCTCTTTGCACATTCAAGTTCCACGATTGAACGTATGAGTTAGAGTAATCATGGTCCACTGTTATCAAGGCATTGCCGGCAGGGCGCGCCAGGTTAATGGCGTTGTCGAGACGAACCGAACCGGTGAAAGCAAACGGTGTTGCTAAGGGCGGGTTACTCGACGTCTGCGCTGCAATATTTGTTGTTGGCTGTTCTGTCAGAATCGCGTAGGCGGCTCGCACAGAAGTCTTACCATCTCGAAAAGGATCCCATGCAAGACCTACACGCGGCTGAAAATTCCCAGCATTTGTTTTGTAAACCTGATCGATGTCGCTTCCAACTCGCAGCAGAGAAACTGTGGTTGGATCAAAAACAACGAAGCGATCGTAACGCTCAGTAGGAGTCAGGTTCGCATCATAGCGAAGGCCAAGCTCAAAAGTCAGATTGGGCCGCCATCTGAAACTGTCCTGAACGAACAATCCAATCGCTTTTTGCGTGACACTGGGAGTACGGCCGTCCAGCGTCACCGAAAAAGAGTTCGCATTATTTGCGAGGAAGGCTGCAACCGAGGCGAAATTGAACAGGCCTGTATCGAACGTGAAATTGTTGTTGTAGAAAGGCCGGTACTCTCCACCAAACTTTAGCGAGTGACTGCCACGTAAATAATTTACGGTGTCAGACAAGACGATTGTCGTATCGCCGCGGCCCTGCGGCAGTTGGGTCGGTCCTCCAAAATTCAATCCGCCCGCAATATTTATTTGCGGCAACCCAAAGTTTTGATTTATTCCGTTGCTGATTCCAAAGGTTGTTGGATTGAGTTCGGCTTTCGCCTTTGCAGTGAAATAGATCCTATTGAAGCCAAGGCGTAGTTCGTTCACTAGCGAAGGCGAAAACACGTGCGTCTCGCTTAAAGTTAGAATCTGCCGGAGACCATCTCGAACATCACCAAATCCAGGGATGGTGTTCCCTTGCAGATTTGGCTCTGTACGAAGTGCTTTTTGTAATACGTAATAGCCGTGAACTCGATCCCCAGATCGAATCTCGTAGCTAACGTCAATCGTCCCTTGATTCACATCGGCGGTAGCAGGAGCTGAGCCGACAAAACGCGGTGTCCCACCCGAGTCGATGAAATTTGCACGCGGGATGAGTTCAATAAGGTTTCTGATAACTGGAATAGTTACAGATAAACGTTGCGCGTCACTTAAGGCCAAACTGTTCAAGTCAACGCCCTGACGCTGCTTCAGAACTTCATAGGTGAAGAAGAAAAATGCCCGCGGCTTTCCCCCGTAAAAGACTGGACCACCTTCTCCGAAGCGCGGGAGTTTTATTGGACCACCTATTGCCCCGCCAAACTGGTTACGTTTGAAAGGCGGAGGTTCAGTTGAAACAAAATTGAAGAAGTTACGAGCGTCAAGGGCGTTATTACGAAAGAACTCATAGAGCTCGCCATGAAAGTCTTGCGTACCTGAACGCGTGGCCACGTTAACAATCGCGCCACTGTTTCGTCCGTACTCCGCACTAAAAGTCGAATTGTCGATCTTAAATTCCTGAATGCTGGTAAGCGGAGGATTAAAATTAAGGATGTTGTTGACCTGGTCAACTAGAGTTATTCCATTAATCTGAAAATTGACGGTATCTTCGCGATTCCCCGCAGTATTTAACGCCAATGATCCGCCTCCGCGAGTAGGTGGTGACAAGTTTCCATTCTGTGGTGGCGTCACCGATCCGGGTATCAACAATCCAAGGTCAATGAAGTAACGACCGTTTAGCGGTACCTCTTGCACGGTTCGTTCGTTGATAACCTGCCCTACGGATGTGGTGGTGAGTTCTACTAGCGCAGTGTCGGCATGCACCTTTACTTCCTGCGAGATATCACCAACCTCGAGTACAAAGTCCTGCACAACAACGCTACTCACCTCTACCGTCAAACGATCGACAATTTTTGAGCGAAATCCTTTTGCATTGATTTCGAGCCGGTAATTCCCAACCGGCAGTGCAGCAAGTTGATAGATTCCGCGATCGTCGGTAGTGGTGACGCGAATCAGACTGGTCAAGGTATTCGTCGCCGTGACCTTGGCTCCGCTTACAACTGATTGGTTCTGATCTAATACTCGACCGGCGAGAGTTGAGTTGGACTGAACGTAAGGTGAAGAGCTGGAGGAAACTGCAAAAACACAATTAAGCCGTGGTGCCAAAAACAGCACCAATAGCAAAATACACCCGAGGGCTCGAAGGGGAACTGGTCTCCGACTCATGCGTTACCGCAACCGACATTGCCACAGGTACTGGTCCAAGACGATGACTAGGGGCATCTCGAGTCAGTACTTTTACGTATTCGACGGCCTTTGCGATTGAGACGTGATGGAACATTACCATATGACACCCGACTTTTGATACAGGATTTGATTTGCGAGAGTGTGAGTCAATCAACTTCTCATTCTCGCGATGTGAGATCGAAAACCCCACAACGGCAGAGACTGTCTCACTCGCGGGGTCACCCCAGCAGTGTGGGGATAGTTCAGATCCTTTCTACCAGGAGCAACTGTCACACTACCAAGCGCGCAGCGCGGGTCGACGACCAATACCAAAGAAATCGTAGTTGAGTCGACCTTTCGCTATAGCAAATGTCGTTTGATATTTATTCTCACTAAAATACAAACGTCCTCCGATTCCACCACCACGGCTTGCCGTTATTGGTGGCGGCGCCTACTGCGCCAAGCACGGATGGAGGAGAAAGCTTGTCGTCTTCTTTGAATTTGAACACATAGCCTGCAACCAGGATCAACCCAGTACCCACTGCGGGACTTGTTGCGGGGATTGGTGCGATAACCAACTCGCCTCGTTTGGGCTTCTTAGGTTTCTTTGGGTCTTTGTCCTTATCCGGGGTTACTGGCTTTGAAGAATCACTTTGGATCGAAGGCGAAGGTGAGGCTTGAGGTAAAGCTGATTTTGCGAGGGCGCAGATTCCGATTGCTGACCGAACGTTTCTGCGCCCATCGCGCACGCGCCCATTATGAAAATAACGAGCGCAAGTTGAACCCCCTGTTGAACCACCCCAGTGAACGTTAATGCCATAACCAAGGGAACTATCGGCTGAATTGATGGACCTCACCTCATCGTCTGCCACCGAAGCGTCCACCACCACCACCGCCGAAGCGTCCACCACCAAAGCCGCCTCCTCCACCACCAAAACGACCTCCGAAACCGCCGCCCCCACCAAAGGCGTCACCAGATCGTTGAAAATTCTGAAAACTCTGACTTTGCGCTGCGCCTCTTTGCCTGTTTTGGAACTCCTGGTTCATACCCTGAAAGTCACTACTAGACATCTGCGGCCGTGCCGCAGTACTCGTTCGATTGAAGCTTGAATCGCCGGATGGTTTAGTTACGGAATTCCAACTGCCGTTGTCATACTTCTGCCAACTTCCACCAGTGTTCTTGTAGACGTTGCCGTTTGCGCCAGCGTACATGTCGCCGCCTGCCGTTTTGACAGCGCCAGCACTTCCGTAAGCTCCACTACCACCAATTGCTTTAGCACCCGAAGTTGACCGCGCACCCGCAACAGTTCCCTGTGAAGTAGTGACATGTCCTGTTTGAACTGCTTGATTGCCACGCGAAACAACCGAGCTCCCCCACTGACCGTAGGCACTCGATCCTTGCCTGGTAGCCGCGCCTGTGCCGGTGTAAGGATTATAGGCTTGGGCTGCACTTCTCGTTCCGTATGGAGTCGACACGCTCGCACCACGTGCGTACGTACCCGTATAGGGGTTGTAAGCTCGACCAGCACTCGCGCTTCCATATGGACCATACGCGGTAGCTCCCCGCGCGTATGTACCTGTGTAAGGGTTATAAGAAGCGTACCCTGCCGCGCCACCATATGGACCATAAACTCCGCGTGCCACTCCATATGCTCCGGTGTAAGAGTTGTAGTATGAGCCATAGCCGTAAGTTGCTGCGTACGGGTGATAGATTGGGTAGCCAAAAGCTGGATAGTAAAAATAAGGTGGGTAGTAATAGCCTGTTCCTCCGGCAATTATTGCTCCCACAGCTGCGCCGACAATAAAGCTGCCGACGTAGCCTGCGGTGTAGCTAGCTTGCACATTGCCGTCGGAAGTCGTGCTCTGAGTTACATACGTCACGTTGTAGACGGGCGAACTTGGAGGAATTGTGTAAATTGCGCTCGGCACCGAGGTGGCTGTGGTCCATGGACCTTGCGCATTAGCCGAATTGAACCAAATTCCCTGCAGACAAAGATAGTAAACGTCTCCGACTTTGATCACCTTGTCGCTGGTGTTTGTTGCGTACGACATTGAGGTGCCTTCGATCGGTTTGAATTCCGGCGCACCGTAATAACTCACCTGGGCTTGAGCTGCTGCGGTGGCAGGATTAACTACAACGGTGGTTGGAATCTGCGCTAACAACACCGCATCTTTAGCCTGTTCAGTTCCTGGTACGGATACCAAGACTCTTCCTGCCGGACTCGCCGGAGGAATGTTTGCGAAGTCTGCCGGTAATTTCGCAGTTGCGTATACCCATGGCCCCTGCAAACTGCTTGAACTGAACCAACGACCTGCGGCTAGATAGAAATACTGATTCGTTGGTCCATAGACAAACAAATCAGCATCGGTATTTGAAGCGTAGACCAGTTGGGTTCCAGGTATCCGCGCGTAAACAGGCTGCCCCTGAAAGAGAAGTACTTCTGCCGGACTGGTTGAATACAGGACCGAAGGAATAGGCGAACCGCCAACGGGTGGGGCTGGAATCGTCTTTTTGAGTTGGGCCCATTTACTATCCTGAGGAAGTTTCGTGATTTCCTTGGGAAGGTTGGCCGTGGCTGTCCATGGACCCTGCAGATCCGTTCCAACCATCCATTGTGATCCATTGAACAGGTAATAATTGGACTTGGAGGTGTCCAGAAACAAAGGCCAATTGGTGTTTACAACGAATTTGAGTTTCGTCTTTGGAATCTCTGCCAACACTGGCTGACCATCAACTTGTAACAAGATTGCAGGCCGATAGCTGACAAATATCGCTGGCGGATCGTTGCGCACCTCAACCGTGGCCGGTGCTAACTTTGATTTATCAACACTCGCCACCAGACGATCAAGCGAGATTATGGTTGACAGGCTTGGTGGCACGAATGATCTGACTAACTGGTCCATCTGACTCGCGGTAGCCGAATCAAGCGATGGAAAGTGCGTATCAGTAATGATGGGGTTGGTTAATACAACCGTATGATCATCCACGCTTACGTCAGTCGTAGCCTGAACATTCATGACTCCGACTACTGCTTTGCCACCGGTGGGTGTGAGCGAAAACGCCATCCGGAACTGCAAGTCTCGATGATCGTTCCAACTATCCACTTGCGGCTGGTAGTAAACTAAACGGCCGCCGGCGTTAGATTTCTGACGAGGCCAACCTGGATCCTGGCCCATGCTGATGCTGATACTGCCGAGAATCAGAATGACACTTGATAGAACTAATTTCTTCATGCCGTCCCTTCCCTTCCCTCACCTTGTTCGCGTCGTCATGAGTTCAATGTCATCCTCCGCACCACGACTGAACGAATCGAATCGCTCAGTCGTATCTATCACGTTGTTGTTGTTCTGCCCTTAAGTTTTAGAGAGGTTTTCCTTCGCGCTGTTTGATGTTCACGAGCTTCCACTCATTCTGCAGCAGTTCAAGTTGGAGTTGCTTCTCTTTATCAATCTTGAACTGGCAAGCGGGAGCCAGGGTACCCGTAGTCTTTTTCTTGTCTGGGCTAATGACTATCTCCACAGCGGAAAGGTTGTAGTCCATCGAACGACTGTCAGACCAAGCTTCGCCGAAGGTGATTGGACGATCCGTCACCAAGCGAATCTTGACACTGCCATCTGGCTGGGGGAATTGCCTCACATAATTCACGTCATACCCAAGCGTACCCGTAATTGACATACGTCCCTTGGAGTGCATTTTGGAAACAGCGTTCACCAAACCCTCATTTTGTTTGGCATTGAACGCCTCGATCAGGGCTTTTTGATCATCCGCAGTGGAAAACTCCTCTATGATCAGATTCATGCTGAACATCTGGCCCAGTTGTGTAGACTGGCCCATCGCTTCCGCTTGAATCATGATCTGCTTGGCTAGCTTTGTCCCGTCCTGTGCTGAAGTTTGCCGACTCGGCGCCAAACAGAAAATCATCAGAGCCATGCAGGCGGTAAGTAGCGTTGCCTTTTTTGCTGTTCGCATTTGTATTACTCCTCCTATTATTTGCGGCTATTGAACAACCATTAAGCCGGCGGGAATTTTTGGAACATCTTGGTTAACGCCTTGTCGATTTTCTTGTTGTTCTTTTGTGGATCGTTGCTGAGCGTATCTGTTGCGGTCCCGCGCCAGAGAAACTGTTTTGCCTTGTAGTCGGCGATGTCGACTTTTAGCTGTCCGTTCACAACCGTATCGACCTGGGCCGAGCCCATTCCTCCGAAGCGACCCCATCCGCCCATGCTGCTCCAGTTCAGCGATTTCTGTTTGTCTGTTGCTGCGTGGTAAATAACAATGAGATCAGGATCGGCATCCACTTTCTTCAACCCCTTCGCGGAAAGTTGGGCATCAATGCCAGAAACAATTCGCTGCGCGAGGATTGGATCCTCTGCGGGTGTACCTTCTCCCCAGGAATAAGTGTGATAATTGGACCAGTTAGTGTTGGGAACCGAGTCGGTCGTCACCTTTTGCCCAAACGCATTTGTGGCCACCAGCAAGAGGGTTAACCCAAAAACGAGTCGCGATATCTTCATGGTTCTTCTCCTTAGAAACTTTGTAACCTCACGCTTGCGCGTCATAGCGTTTGTCTGTGCGCATAACCGAGCGTAAGAACAAACGAGTTCTGGCGTTTTACGTTTTATGGATTCTAAGTAGTTGTAAGGCGGGACGTAACTGTCAGTTTTGACAGCTTTCGGTGTATTTCTGCAGGGCGTGCCATAACCGCTGCTCTGAAATATCGACTGCGTTAATCGCGAAATCGCTTCTAGCCTTCGGAGCAGCTTTGCACAAAGAGTTTCAAATCCCACCACTTACGTTGTGCGGAGTGTCAACCTGAGGCGTCACGAACCAATGAAAACGGCGAAAAATTGAAAGCCCTATTTTGATGGTTTCCTGCGGCCTGCATCACGCTGAGAACTCTCGAAAACCATTGAAATGGTTAACCCATATCCAATCCGACGTTAACCCCAACCTAAATGTTGGTGAGCATGAGAGGTTGCTTCAACAGAGAACCCGATTCAAAACGTTTTTAAACCCAAAGCTAAGGCGATGCCTGAATCAGCCTTTCGAGGATAATTCGGTAAGGCTCGGGAGATATACTGTCGGAACCAAAGAATGGCTTATCGTTGATAACAATCATGAAGAGGACAATTCCGAGAAAGCCAGCCATAAGAAACACAAGGATGCCGTGGATTTTGGGATCTTCAATACGGTACAGATATGCGACGCCAATGCTGATTGCCGCGCCCACCCAGATCACTGCCCACATAACAGAAGATAACCCACTTTCTACCGCATCGATTCGCAGTCTTCGATACTCAATCAATTTGTTAAAGGCGGAGAGTGTTTCACCATGCAACGATGTTTGACCAGGAGTTTTGGGCTCAAACGTATGGAGCGTCTGCTGAAACTCGTCGAGTATCTTCGTACCGCCATTTGCCACTCGACCTTGTTGTTGCGCCGGCCAACTCTGATCGATGACAAACACCGTGTAGTCACGAAGCTGCCCCCTCAGTTCGTCACGCACGGGCATCGGGTAACCGCTCACATCTCGATAAAGCGACCCGATCTCCGCCGCTTCTCTTGAAACTAGATCTGCGGCGTTGGAGTTGGTGTTCCAAACGCCAACTGCTATCAGACCGACAGTGATGCCATAGAAAACTCCGATTGCCTGCACAGTACCACTGATCGCGTCGTTCACACCGTCGTGAAACCTTAGGTGAGGCAGTACAAAGCGTCTGGTAAAAAAGAGACCCAACAGCGACACGACCTCAATCACGGTCACCATCAAAAGTGCCAGGGTCAGAGTCGACATCTGGTAAGCCCAGAGAGGCATATCGGGTTCCCTCGCGCTACTTTCTCCTGAAATAGATGTTGAGTGTGACGCCAAAGACGCTGACTGGATTCTGACTGCAAGTTGTACAGTTCTGTCGCAAGTAATAAGTGTCCAACATCAACAGTTTCTTATATGGAATTTGCACGCCAAAGGCATATTGATTTTCATTCCATTCATGGTGGTTGCGATCCCAGAAAAGTTCACCTGAAGCGTAAGGCGTAAGTCGGAGCTTGTCTATCTTGAACTTTCTACTCACGGTCAGCTTGTTACGATACCTGTAATCGTACGTCCCACCCGTCCAACGAAATTCGTTTCGATTCCGATCCTGCACCAAAATACCCGCAGGCAAGATGTACCTGGGTGTCCCTTGCACGATTACGCGGTGCTCACGCTTGTTACCCGTGGTTTGTTCAGTGTTAATGAATTCATAACCACCTGCAAGGGCAAGGTTGTAGTCATTCTCACGGTCGACATCATCTAAAAAGGGGCTCAGCATACGACGCACGCGGTAACTAACCATCGCTCCAATCTTCCACTGGTTGAGTGAAAAGTCTTCGCCATTGTGTTTTTCGGTATATACCTGAACTCCTACTCTGGGAGCGAGATCAATGTTCGCTTGGAATTTAGGCCAAAATTCTTTCGTACTCCCGGAGTCCTGACCACATACGCTGATACTGACAACCATCAGCAAACCGGCAGCAAGAATCAAAGCCGTGCGGTATCGTCGCATCGCCATTTTTATCTACTCAGGGCCGTAATTTTAGTTCTAACGATTAGGTTCCCACTCACACCTGCGGGCAACCCCTGTCCTGTTGGAGTGTATTGTCTGAGAAGACAGGGCAAAACTGTCAGTATTGACAGGACAAGATGTCGGGGTGGCCCTCCGGGACCACACGCACTCGTTTATTAAGACTTCGCAAGTGAAACACAGAGCTCGCCCTGACTAGCAGTGTCCCTCACCAAAGTACAAGACAATAGAACCAACGTACAATTTTCAACTGAACAAGATCCGAGTATGCTTTTGTCCAGTTGATTTTGACTAATAGATAAAATCAACTCTTAAGAGCGGCAATTGACAGGGAGCTGGCGCGGCAACACAAAGGCAGCATTCGGAAATTTAGAATGCTGCCTTTAGTTTTTGACTACATGATCACTCGGCGCTAAAACCACGGTGGAGGAGAACGTAAGTCAACTACTGACTGCGCTGATAATTAGAGTTGTCTATTTCCACCACGACTTCTTTCTTCGGGTAAGTCAGAATTGCCTGAGCCATGTAGACCTGGCCGCTCGGTAACATAGCGTAGTTGGCAGTAGTGGTCACCGGATTTCCTTCGTAAGTCGTCGCAATCACGGCTCGGCGAAAAAGCATCGCCTGGCGATCGATCCAGATCGTCATTGAGTCGCCGTTCTGATTAACGTTGCGCATCACTATCTGAATTGCCCCGGACATGTCCCCCTCGCCCTGCGAAAAAGTTGCTTGCTTGAGAGATGCTTGCATCTGCTGAGGCGGGAGCTCGGTGTACGATTTTACGAGAGCAGCGATGTTTTGCATCATCTCCTTGAACTCGCCGGTTTTCTTCTCAACCACTTTCTCTTTGAGGCGACCTCGCCTTCCACCTGAGGACTGCTGCTGAGAGTCATCCGGTGATGGCTGCTCGCTCAGTAGAGTCTTTTGCTCGTTCCCATTCATGTCATGGGATATTTGATTGAGCGTTACCTTCTTCGTCTCGCCCTTCAATTGGAGCTGCGTGCGCTGCTGGTAGCTAAAGGCCTTCAACGCCTGAGCGTTTGCTTTTATTGTCGCCGCCACTTGCTCGGGATTGACGCCCTGCGGAGAAGCGGGCTCAAGGCCTGCACTAACCCGCTGGCTCTTAGCTCCCAGCAGCAAGATCGCCAGCAGCAGAGCAACGAACCCGCGTGACAGCAGCGCCACGACAGCAGTTGTATCTGTGTACCAGAGTTTACGATTGACTTTGAATTTAGAGTTCATTGCTTTGCTCCTTCTTCTTTTCCTTTAAAGCGATTGTTAGCGTCGCCGACCGCCACCACCGCCGCCGCCGAACCGACCTCCTCCTCCGCCGAACCCACCACCGCCCCCGCCGAACCGACCACCACCGCCTCCTCCTTCACCACCGGAGCGTTGGAAGTTTTGAAATTGCTGACTTTGGGCCTCGCCCCGCTGCCTGTTCTGAAACTCCTGATTCATCTCTTGAGTTGGAGCTCTTTGCTGAGCGCTGGCTCCTGAAGTCCGCGCTTGTTGCGCCTGCGTATTAGCAGAGCTGCGTGCCTGTTGAGCTTGGGCATTTGCGGAATTCCAGCTTCCATTGTTGTAACTTTGCCAACCGCTACCGGTGTTTTTGTAAACATTCCCATCCTTGGCCGCATACATGTCACCGCTCGACGTCTTCACTGCTCCGCCGCTGTTATATTCGCCGCTATAGCCAACCGCCTTGGCGCCGGTGGTAGAGCGCGCCGCTGCGGCCGTGCCTTGTGAAGTCGTGACGTGGCCTGCCTGTGCCGCTTGATTTCCATTACTTACTACGGAAGAACCCCATTGACCGTACGCGCTCGATCCTTGTCTCGTGGCGGCACCTGCTCCGGTGTAGGGATTGTATGCTCCCGCAGCGGTCCTCGTGCCATAAGCGGTCGAGGCGGTTGCACCACGCGCATACGTTCCAGTGTAAGGATTGTAAGCCTTAGCAACGCTGGCACTGCCGTATGGTCCATAGGCCGTGGCTCCTCGAGCGTATGTTCCTGTGTATGGGTTGTATGCCGCTCCAGCTGCCGCGCCGCCGTATGGTCCATAGACGCCCCTCGCTGCACCATAAGCGCCGGTGTATGAGTTGTAGTACGAGCCGTAACCGTATGTAGTGGCGTAGGGGTGATAGATCGGATAACCAACAGCTGGATAGTAGAGATATGGTGGATAGTAATAACCAGTGCCGCCCGCAATGATTGCGCCCACTGCTGCTCCCACGATGAAAGATCCCATATAACCGGCGGTGTAGCTCGCTTCCACATTCCCATCAGAAGTAGTTGTCTGCGTAACGTAGGTGACGTTGTAGACCGGGGAGCTTGGTGGAATGGTGTAGATCTGTTGAGGTACGGAAGTCGCTGTTTGCCATGGGCCTTGAGGCGTGGTCGACATGAACCATACGCCCTGGAGGCACAGGTAATAAACGTCGCCAACTCTGATCACCTTATCGGCTGTGTTGGTCGCATAGGAAAGCGATGTTCCTTCGATTGGTTTAAATTCAGGTGAACCGCTGTAAGTAACATTCACCTGGGCCGCTGCAGTCGCGGGGTTAATCGTTACCGTGGTTGGTATCTGAGCCATCAATACTGCATCCTTCGCCTGCTCGGTTCCCGGAACTGAAACAAGCACTCGCGCGGCAGGACTACTCACAGGAATTTGCGCGAAATCGATGGGTAGACTTGCCGTTGCGTATGTCCATGGTCCCTGCAAACTGTTGCTACTAAACCATCGCCCGGCGGCTAGATAAAAGTACTGTTGCGTTGGTCCATAGACGAACACGTCGGCGTCGGTATTGCTGGCGTAAACGAGCTGAGTTCCCGGCACCTGTGAGTACACTGGTTGTCCCTGGAAAAGGATGATCTCAGCCGGGCCGGTGCTATAGAAAACTGTTGGCGCAAAGCCACTGGCAGTTGCCACTGGCGTAATCGCTTTCGCCAGACCGGACCACTGTGGATCCTTGGCCACCTTGGACATATCTTTTGGCAGGGTTGTAGTGCTGAGCCAGGGCGCTGCCAGACTGTTAGTAGTCAGCCACTGTTTGCCGGTGAACAGGTAATAACTAGAAAGGGATTTGTCGAAGAAGAGCGGCCAATTTGTGTTGACTACAAACTGCAAAGTCGTGTTCTGAATTTGACCAAGGACTGGCTGACCATCTACCTGCACCAGGAGCGCCGGTCTGTTACTGACAAAGATCTGCGGCGGATCGTTACGTACCGGCACACTGGGAGCCTCCTTGCTCTTGTCAACGCTTGCAACGAGCCGGTCCAGCGAGATTGAAACGGAATTTCCCGGTGGTAAGAAGGTCCTCACCAGTTGGTCCATTTGAGCGGCTGTACCCGCGTCAAGTGACGGGAAGTGAGTGCCGGTGATTGTCAGGTTGTTAAGCACCACTGTGCGGTTGTCGACGCTGACATCTGTTTGCGCATTAACGTTCAGAACGCCGACAACCTGCTTACCGCCAGTCGGTGTAAGGGTAAAGGCTGTGCGAAACCCAAGGTCTTTGTAGTTTGTCCAATGATCGACCTGTGGCTGGTAGTAAACGAGTGTACCGGCAGGATTTGATTTTTGACGGGGCCAACCTGGGTCCTGAGCGAGACAAAAGTTTGTGAATGTCAAAACTAGCATTGAAATTAGAAGAATCTTTTTCATGTTGTTCTCCGGCCAGTGTCACTTGAGGCTGATTGCTCTGCAAAATAACTTTACGTGCGAATTCGCGATCGCTTAGTACTTCAAGTCCGCCCAGCTTGAGGAGATAACGTAGGCGAGGCTTGGTGGCGATAAGCCAAGCAAACTATATGTGGCATTGTCGTGACGATATAACTGTCATTGTTGACAGTATTCGATAGGAACGGCAAATCGCTTTTTGCCCATCTAATACGCATCTCCGAAATGGACCCGACATTCCAAATTAAGACGTTAAGTTTCTAAATTTGAATTTCCGATCTGCCCTTCACTTCTTCGGAAAGAGTGCTGTTACGACTATGCGAAGTCCACATCCTTCTGGCCCACCGCTCGGGGTTGTCGCCCAACAGCGTATCGCTCCGCCGAAACTCACCGGCTGACGTCCGAATCGCACTATCTTCGACACCTGACCATGGATCGGAACCGACCAGTGGTTACCCGTCCAGTCGTAAGTCGATTCAGTATTTAAGGCGTAACTCCAACCATCCTTGGTTGAATAATTCAGGAAAGGTTGAAAAAAATCTGCGTTCACATTTGGGCGACCGCTGCCGCCGGCAACTCTCCAAATGTGGTTCCACAACATTCCTATCGTCCACGGTCCTTGCTGTTTCAACACAACCACGGTCGGACCCAGGCCAAGCTGTTTCGAGCCTAGAAAACCATTGGTAGCAGTAGGTACAAGGACGACTGGACCAATTCCCCAGATGAATGGTTCGGTCTTGTTTGGCGAGATGAAGATGCTTTGCACAATATCACCCAGGCCTGACTGGCTCGTACCCTGGGCCACCACATTCCCTTGATGGATGATCGGAAGAATCGTGCGCGAGATCAGGTTCCACTCTTTGTTGAGCGCTACTGGAATGACAGGTTGAACGTTAGTCGTCATACGCCAGCCACTACCCGAACCCATGCCAAAATCAAAATTCATCTGAATAGGAAAACTGATCAGCGACGCCACCGGATTAGCAAGTTTCTTTGATAGTTCAGCGGCGTCATCCGCTGCGGGGGCAGCTGCCTGTTGAGCAGCTTCGGTGTCGTTGTTCGAAGATCGTTTTGCCACCGGCTTGGACGGGAACAGATTGATTGAAGCAGCCGCTCTGTTGCGGGCGACAAGTTGGGTCGGGAACTCAAAGTGAGCTCGCCCTGCTGGCGTTGTCACAACCTGATTTGTGTTCGAGTCGTCGTTTGTGTTTTTTGTTTTGCTCGACGAATCAGAAGCAGCTTTTTGCTTCCGCGACTTTGTAGTCTTTCTTTCACTCTGCTTCGGATTCTCGGTTTGAGGTGGAAAATTCTGCGCTGGACCAGATTGGCCCAAAACTAAAAGAGCAAGAACTGTAGCGACAACCATTGAACACTTCCTTTCCGCTTCCGACGCCCTGAGCGCGACATTTCGAACTTGACGGAAAAAGTAGCAAGGTGTGAGCAGTGCTCGTAACTGTTAGATTTGACAGTTTTGCTGGAAAGATTTTGAGGAAACTGAAGGTGGAACCAGGGCTAATTAACCAACTCCACCATCCTGGATGACAGTAGCGGACTAAGGCGCAACCGAATCACGATCTCATTCTGAAGTCTGAATCGTGATCCGTATCGCATCGAGTCCGCGCACCGATACCCAAATCAGCTTGCTGCCACGATGGGCGGCGGCTGCCACGCTCCAGTACCGGGAGGCAAAATGGAAGGTGGCTCCGGCTTCGGCCAGTACAGACGCATCACAAGGTATATCGTGTCGTTGGGAGCAGGTCGCTCGGCGTTAGAGATGGCGTCGTTTTTCGCGCAGCCAACAAGCGTGGTTGCGATGACGGCCAGTAGAACGATACGGAATGTAGTTTTGGTTCTTTTTATAGTCGCCTTTTCAGGTTTCTGGTGCCAAGTCCAAGGAACATCACTTCGCAACTACGATCGCCGGGGGCTGCCACGTGCCGCTACCGGGTGGCAGAATGGATGGCGGCTCTGGCTTGGGCGAATAAAGACGCATCACCAAGTAGATCGGCCCATTGGGCGCAGGCAGCCAGTTGGATTCCTTATCCTTACCCGGTGAGTCCTTCTGAATGTAAAAGGTGAGCGAGCCGTCGGGGTTCTTTTTTAGATTCGGCAGCATTGGCGAGTTGATCAGATACCGATTGAGCGGATTGTCGACCAGCAGTTGCGTCTTGCCGTCGTACATCGTGACTGACCAGAAAGCGTTTACTGGTGGGTACTGACCGGCGGCAAAGGTAAGGGTGTAGTCATGCTTGCTGCCGTCGAGTTCCTCGCCAGTGGGCAGAGTCTTGGTTAGCGGATAAGTCGCCTCCGCGGAGTCGTTCCCATAGATACCTCCTTTAGCACCTGCCGCGCGCAGTAGCCAGTTACCGTTAAAGAAAGAGCGGTCACCGAACCACGATCCAATCTTCCAGCCATTGATGTTCTTGGCTCCAGAAGCGAGATACTGTTCGACCTTTGACTCGCCTTCCTTCATACCAACGAGTACTTCAGCTTTGTGCTCGGCAGAAAGATCTTTGAAGTCGAAAGTCTTGCCTGGTCCAATGCCGATCCGAGCCAGCTTCGCGCGAATCTCCTTTTCCTCTGGTCCAGGCGGTGCGAATTGCAACAGGAAGTCGAGATAGTCGAAGAAGTTTGTCTTCACCATCTCTTTGTCGATCTTCGGAAAATTAATTGCTGGAGCTGCTGGCGGTGGCGGTTGCTTCAGATACGCAGAAAGCGGCTGAGCTTTGTAGCCTGATTGAACTTTAACCACGTTCGGCATGTCAGCTGGATTGAAGAGTTGGGTACGATAGCCCGCTACTGAGAACTGCGTAGTGGATTGAAAAACCTTCTTGATGCCCGGTGGCGTCGTACCTGTCCAACCTGGTCCAACCACCATGTAGTCTCCTGCTTCACTACCCGTGGCGCGGCTGCCGATATATCCGTAGTTAAAGGTGTTTCCGTCTTCGAGCTGCACCGCGTAGTAACGAGCTTTGTCTACGGCCGGGACAGAGAGCACCAACGGTTCGGCGCGCAGGTCCATCCAAAGGAACGAATAGGGAGTGTCACTGTTCGGGGTGACGATCGCCGTGTCTTTAGGCGTGAAGACTCGGGCTTCGTTTTTGATCTGATTGAACGGCGCCTTGAACTCGGGAGAACTCTTATCAACGGAGTATTCGTACATGACCGCGTAGTTCATTACGATCGGCAGGCCGTAGATATATGCATCTTCAGCGATGGACTTCGTTTCGGCGATTCCAGGTCGACTCGCATCAGTCTTCTCGGCTTGCGATATAGTGTCGTTCTTGGCACAGCCGGCGAAGATTCCGGCGACGACAACTGCAAATAAGCCGCCTATACAAAGTGCTAATTTTGATCTAGTCATCTTTTGTTCTCCCTAGCGTTGTCTCAAATATCTCTTCATGTCTCATCACCGCTTTAGAGACCGTGTGAAAACAGGATCGCAGTGGTAAGAGGTCAGTACCGTCATGCGGTAGCGTCGGGTCATTTTGCGTTTCACGGGCCAAGATATGAACCACGGACCCGACGCTACTGCGTAACGGTACTGACCTCTTGCCACTGCTGTTCGAGTTTCACACGGTCTCTGAAGCCCGGGTGTGAATGAGAAGTAGCGCGATTCAGCGCTTGTAAACTTCACAACTTCAATGGGACCGCATGGCCCATCCCAACATCAGTAAGCCACTGGCGGCGATCCAACTTCCGGCGACACGCACGGCTATACGAGTCCAGGGACGTTGCAAGCGCACGACAAAAGCAGTTGCGAGCGCGACCAAGGCAAAGACTGCTGAAACAAGACCGAGAAGAGCTATAGAACCCACTACAGGCTGGCCCATCGCGGCGCCGTTAAGATATCCGTGAACGAAACCCAACAGCACCGCAAGACCGGTAGTTACTTGTAACGAGAGCTTTACATCGGCGGCCACCAACCCACCAAGCAACAGGAACGAGAGTGCGGTAATTAATGTCCCTCGATTACTTGTGAGCGCCAGTCCGATGAGACCACCAGCCAACCATGCAGCAGGTAGCATGAACAATGTTCGACGACTGTAAGAAACACCACGCAAGCCAGCGAAGAGCGCTAGTGCCAGAACAGGAATGAAGTCTTCTGGACTGATCAGGAAGTGCACCAGACCATCGTAGACTGGTCCTAGTCCGGTGGTGTTGAGATGCGCTTCAGTACGCAGCGGGCAAATGATCAATACGACCAACGCCGGAAACAACAACCTCAATCGTCTTATGTCTCTTCTCGTGCTCTTCATCACTAAAGCTTTCTCTCCTATCGCAACAAAGGCAACGCTCAGTGTTGCGCGTTAATGCTTATGTTCCTTTTTGCTATCCAGGACCAGCATGTCGTCGCAGTCATGGACACGCTTCTCGAGGTCAGCCAGCAATCCCTCATCCGTAAGATCAAGCGGGTGCGAATTCTTCCAGTCGTGGTGGGCCATCTTTTGCAGCCGCTCGACAATGTGGTCGTCGTGGATCTCGATCGCCAACTCGCGGCGATCGTCGAAACTGCCAGGAGCAAGATTGATCGAGCCCAAGATGGCCCTTTTTCCATCGGCAAGCAGCATCTTCCCGTGAAGCTTCAGGTGCTTGAGCTTGTGAATGTCGATCTTCACGTCGTTCATAATCCGTAGACCACCTACGCCCTCGATCAACTTATCTTTCTTCAGCGAATGTGGAGCTGGAGCCATGACTTGGATTTTGACGCCACGCACACGCGCCCGTACCAGGCGCTCGATGATCACGGCGTCCTGATAACGCTCGTTCTGGACAAAGAGATTATGTTTCGCCTCATCGATAAAGTGGGCGATCCGCTCGCGTCCATCATTCGGACACCAAATCAATCGGGCGTCCTCAGCGGGCTTGAACTCTTGACGGTGCCAATCGGCCTCGAAGCCTGCGACAACCGCTTCCACTTCTTTTGCATGCGACGTTGCAATAGCGTAATCCCGCGTCTCAGTGAAGTTCTTCGTTTCCCAATTGAGTGACTTCACAAACGCAGTGGTGTCGTCCACGATCATTGATTTCTCGTGAGTGACACCGAATTCAGGATTGCTGTCCTTCACCTCAATCCCTTCCCGGATCAACGCCTGACGACTTTCCTTGTTATCGTCCTCCCCACTGCGTCGAGCAGCATTTAACATTACCTGCACTCTTATTCCGCGCCGGTGAGCATCGATAACTGCTCCCATCAGACTCGGATCAGAGAAGACAAACATCTTGACGCGTAGCAACTGCTTTGCCGCCGCAATCGCGTCGGTAATGGGCTTTGCCGATTCGTCGGGTAGAATGATCAATGTGCGCGACATGGTTATTGTTTACTTGCCCTTCCGGCTCTAAACCGTCTTTTGCTTGACTGCCGGCAGAGCGACCCGCGGAGCCGAAACGTCGACGAGCTTCGCCGGCTCGGTCTGAATTCGATATAGGTCTGCGTACACTCCCTGGAGCGCCAACAACTCGTCGTGGGTGCCCTGTTCCTCCACAACACCGCCTTTGAGCACGACAATTTTATCGGCATCGCGAATTGTGCTTAGCCGATGCGCAATCGTGATGACGGTCCGACCCTTCATCAGTCGTTCCAAGGCTTCCATAACTAACTTTTCGGATTCGGTATCGAGAGCAGCCGTGGGCTCGTCGAGGATAAGGACAGGTGAGTCGCGAATAACTGCGCGGGCTATACCAATTCGCTGTCGCTGGCCTCCCGAAAGAGTGAGCCCGCGCTCGCCAACCATCGTGTCGTAACCGTGCGACATCTTCGAGATAAACTCGTCGGCATTAGCGAGCTTGGCGGCTTCTATGATCTGCTCGTTGCTGGCATCAGCGCGCCCGTATGCGATGTTGTCACGCACCGTTCCTCGAAATAGAACGGTGTCCTGCAGCACGTAACCAATCCGACTCCGCAAGCCTGTCAACTTGAAGTCACGCAGGTCCACACCGTCGAGTAATACTCGTCCCGCCGTAGGATCGTAAAACCGCGGAATCAGACTTACAGCTGTCGACTTTCCCTCTCCAGTTGGACCAACGATTCCGACTGTCTCGCCCGCGGCTATTTTGAAGTCGACATCCTTCAGAACGGGAGAGTCGGGATCGTAGCTGAAAGCCACATGATCAAAGACGATCTCACCTTTTACGCTGCCCGTATCGCGAGCTTCAGGACTCTCGGGGATTATCTGATCCGCGTCCAGAATTGCGCGGATGCGCTCCATCGAAACTGCTGCCTGGGCGATGGTGTTGGTCATCTTTGCGAGATCCTGCACTGGCTTAAAGAACTTGCTGAGATACGCAAGAAACACGGTCAACCCGCCGAGCGTCATTACCCCGGCCAGAACCAGCGATGTTCCTCGCCAAAGCACGAAGGCCGTACAGACTGAAACCGTAACAGCAACAATCGGAGAAAGGAGCGACTTTACGGCACGGGCTTTTAACGCGGCAGTCACCGTAGCCTGACTGACCTCACCAAGACGTTCCTCTTGGAGGTCCTGCCTCCCGAACGCTTTGGTAACCCGCATCGATTCCAGTCCTTGCTGAACTACCGCGACCATACCGCTCTGCTGGCGTCGCACCTCATGGGTCGCTTTCTTCACTGCCCTCTTAAAGCGTGCGACAAAGAAAAGGAGACATGGAGTTACGCCGACCGCAATCAAAGCAAAATCCCAATTCAGCCAGAGCATAAGAGCAAGCATCCCGACAATTGTCAGCGCATCCACGAAGATGCTCAGCAAAGCCGAGGAAGCAAAATCCTGAATGGTACTTACATCGTCAGTAATCGTGCTCAACAAGGTGCCAGTCTGTTTTGTGTCGTAGTAGCTGAGGGAGAGGCGATCGAGATGGTGATAGACGCGTACTCGCAGATCGTTCGCCACCCATTGACCAATGCTTTCCGTGTAATAGTTGTCAACGTAACTGGCGATAGATCCAACCACTGCTATTAAGATGACTCCGAGGGCAGCCAGCACAGCCAGCCCCATCCGGGTTTGGGCCAAGCTGGAATCGCGGAGCCAAGACAACCACTCCGGTAGTTTGTGGGAACCGACAGCACTATCGATGATGATTTTCAGAGGCCAAGGGGCTGCCAGGCTCATCGCCGTTTCCACCAGCATCGCGATGAAAACAATCAACAACCACTTGCGATAAGGTCGAATCAGCTCGAGTACCAGGCGCGTCATTTCATCTCACTTCGCTTACCGATAAATCGTTCACAGAGAGCTCCGATAGAACTGACTTGTCCAAATTCCCTCTTAAGCGAAAACCCGCCACATGAAAAACACCCCGGCCAGGGCTACTCCGCCACCAGCCACACGCAATAGCTTCTGCCCCCAGGGCCAACGATGGACCAAACCTAGAGTGATACCTACGGCATGTAAGCAACCGGTGGCGATTACAAAACCAAAACTGTAAAGCAAACCGCTTTCACCCGGAGGCAACTCGGTCCCATGAGCGTGGCCGTGGAAGATTGCGAAAAAACCAATTAGCACCGCTGCGATTGCGAGGCGGGGCTTCAGTTCCCACATCACCGCAATACCCAACATGATCGCAGAGGCGGCAATGCCGATTTCGATTCCTGGCAACGGCACGCCCATAAGGCCCAGCATGCCGCCGAACGCCATTACCATTGGAAAAGTGATCGGAAGGATCCATACCGCTGGGGCGCGGAGTTGTGCTCCCCACAGTCCCACAGCAATCATCGCGAGTACATGATCCGGACCTGAGATCGGATGACGAAGACCAGTCAAGAAACCGATGGCCTGACTCTTATCGACGTGGGCCTCCGCAGTCTGTACGAACGCCAGGAAAGTGAGTACCAGACCAATGCAGCGCAGGAAGATCTGTTGTTGCTTTTTCATCGGTGCCAGCCCTAGCATGCAGGTAGTCCCATTTCTCGTTAAGCTCCCAGCAACAAAATCCCCACCCGTTGAAACGTCCAGAAGGCACCGAGCACACCCACTGAATAACCGGGCAACGCCGCCACCCAACGCGGCCAACGTACTTCAAGTATGCGAAAAGACCGTTCGAGCAAAAGGACCAACGTAACGAATGCAACCTGGCCAATTTCGACACCTATGTTGAAACCCAATAGCGCGAGTGGTAGTTCATTGCGCGGCAAGCCAGCACCCGAAAGAGCGCCCGCAAAACCAAACCCGTGTAGCAGTCCAAAGGCGAAAGCCACCACCCATGGATGTCGGATCGTGAAACTACTCTCGCCCTTCCATGAGCGAACAATCTCGGGACCGAGAAACAAAATACTGAGCGCGATCGCTGCATTGAGAGGTATCACCGGAGCATTCGCATAGCCGAGAGTTGCAATCGCCAGAGTGATACTGTGGGCCAATGTGAAAGCAGTGATTGTCTTAAACAGCATCCCGGGCTTTTTGACGATCAGTAACAACCCAAGGACAAACAGCAAGTGATCTGCGCCAAGTGAAATGTGACGAATACCCTGGACGACAAAAGTTGCCGCGACTGCCAGTCTTCCACGTGGCGCCGTAATTTCGAACCAGGGCTGAGACGGGTGAATCAAACTGGTCCAATGAGTGCCATCGCTATTCTGCACTCGTACGAGGACGTCGGTGATCGTGGCTTGAAGACCAATAAAATCGATCCGCTTCCCAACGAGCCCGCCATTCACCTCGACCACGCGACGTTCAATCAAGGAGTCCGGCAGCTCCTGAACCTTGGGTGGAGTTACGATAATGAACTCGCTCGGAAAACTGAGTGCAACTTGCAAAGGCATACCGGCATTCAAAGGTGTACGCCAGAGAACGTCGTAACGATTAGGACCGGTTTGATTAATCTCAAGATAGGCTGGCCGCGACTCGTGCGCCTGCACCGGAATAACTGACAGAAACACAAGAAGGATGAAAGCGACACGAAAGACAAATGCGACTGAACAGAGCGGAGTCCGATTGGTCGAGATATTGCCTCTCTGTTGCCTGTCAAATCCATGAATCGCGTCGCTCTTAATCACCCGCTCAACCCCCACTTCATCGCCTACCGTGTACATTTCAGACCGCCGCAGAGTTTGCTAACAAACCTGCAGTTGGAGCTTCGTTCTGCTCGAAAAAAAGTCTGTTTAGTCCGGTTTCTTGGTTGTTGTTGCGCCACCTGTCGCTTCGACGGCGTGCTTCGTCGGTGTGGTCCCGGATTTTGCAGCCCGTTTGTCGTGGACGGACGGAACGATCTCATATCCCAGCTTTTGATCCTGAACAATGATCTGGTAGAGAATCTCCTTGTCATCGTACTTCTTGAACAGCACCTGGGTTTTGTTAGGCATAGAATCGGCTTGGAAATCTTGTGCTTCAAGGAACACAGATATCTTGTTATCCGTACCATGGAGTTCCAGCAATCGTTCGTCCGCTTCTCCCACCTCTCTAATCATGTAATGACCCGCTGGCAGCTTTGTGTTGCCAGCATAAAATGTGAAAGGAGCATTCAACGTGACTTGAACGAGGTTCTGGGCCGAGGCTCGCTGCGTTCCGGTTAGGACTACGAGGCTCAACGTTGCTATCACAACCAATAGATGTTTTTTCATGACTGATCTCCTTTAGGATGTTTCCAAGCGATAGGATACGGAAAGACTCCTGCGCCGGAGTGGTGGAGGGCCGTCATTGAAGCTAATGGCGGCTACTCGGGAAGGGTCAAAGCGCTGACAAGTCAGCGCATTTCGCAGAGGGCTGTTATCTGGGTAGCACAATTTCATACCTTTGCTTGATCGCGTCAAAAGTTTTGCGCTTTGTCTCTTCGCGCCTTTCAGTGGTCCATTCAGACTTCACCTGTTCCGGATCAACCTCTTCAAATGCAGGTACTCGGCCCGGAGTAATTGATTCAACCCAAACCAGGTGCCAACCTAATCCTGATTCCACCGGTCCCTGCCAACTTCCAGGCGTAAGTGTGAATAGCTTTTCAGAAAACTTAATACCGAAAACTTTTGCGACCTGCTCGGGAGAACATTCAGCGAAGTAGTTTTGATCCATGAATCTGTCGCCAATTTCAGATTCGTTTGTTTGCGCAACTGTTTTGCCAGAAAGACTCTGAAGAGCCTGCGTTGCATCGTGTTGAGTTTGTGGACCACGCTTGTCGGGTGAAAAGTAAAGGTGCCTGAAAGTTATGTTTCCGGGCAGAGCGAAGCGCGCCGAATTTTTCAGAAACCATGACTTGAGTTCTTCTGATTCGGGCTCGCGAATCTTTGATACGTCCTCGGCAAGGAATTCCATCTTTTGGGCCAACCGGCGTTTGATGATCTCATCGTTCTGATCGAGTCCCTGAGATAAGGCTTCGCGATAAAGGATCTCCTGTTGCACCTTTGCATCGATCAAGCCCCGCAACTCTTCAGGTGTGGGGAGGCGTTTCCACTGGGTCATCCAGGTCATTTGCAGTTGCTGCAGGTCCTGCTCGGTCAACACAATTCGCGAAGAACCCGTTTGGCTCGCTGCTGGAGACAACAGACCATAGACGACGAAGATGGCAAAGCCAATCAAGAGGAAATGGACCAGGGGCTCTCTCAAAAGGCGTCGCAGTTTCGCAGCAAAACGTTTGCTTCGTAGCTTCGTTTCAGATCCGTCGACGGCTGGTGCTGGCAAGTTTTCTTCCAGCGTTGAGACCGAAGAGCTCATGTTTTGCGCTCCAGGATAGGTTCGAGTTTTTCGTGATTAGTCTAGTGACGACGCACGTTAAACGTAACTGTCACTTCTAACAGGCGAGACACAAATCTTGGTCCGGGGAAGTGTCGAAAAGCGGTGACAAGCACTTTTGTGGGCAGCGAGGGGCGGGTCGAATTTAGGAAACTGTTTCAACGGCAATCACATACTTGACTCATTGTTGTGTCCCGAAGGGGCAAAAAGTAATTTGTTGTTCATTCATAGCGTAGAAAACACGAGGCAGCCGCTGAATCTCACGACTGCCTCCTGCCTTTCCTCCGCAAATTGTCTAAACCTGTTTGAACTCTATCGCCTAGCCACCGTTTGCGGGCTCGCTGCGACAACTTCGTAATTCGCATAGCCAAACTCTGTTGATCGCGCCGCGACGTACTTCCTGCCAGATTTGTAGATCGTCAGATCAAAAGGCGTCTGGCCTATCGTCGTGGAGACCTGGCCTCTGTTGATTGCGTACTCCGCCGGCTTTTGTCCGTCGGGAGCCAACAACAACTCACCAATTTGATCCGGGTCACGTCGGGGCCCATTGAGATTCGTGATTACGCGATTTCCATCGTTGCCATAAACTACTTCGAATCGTTGACCAGTTACCGTATTTCGAACTGTGATTGTATTGCCGACTACCAGGTCCTTTAGTTGCTGATCGTCGAGGGCAACAGCTCCCTTCTCTTTGAGTTTGGCAACCGTCGTTCCATCTCTGACATCGTTCCGTCCACCCTGGATTGGTGGTGCATACCAGATCGGCGTGGTCCATGCTCGTTCCTGAACGGTTGCGGCAACGCCTTTTGGCAGTGGCGCGTTTTCCTTCACCGCGTCGTAAGTGCTCCAACGTGGAGTTGGAATTTGCAGTACACGGACGTAATAGAAAGCATTGAGGTTTGGATCAAACTCTGGATCCTTCCAGACCTGCTTTAATTCAACCGAACCTATGGTGTTTGTGTAAGTAGCGGTTTTCAGATCTACGGTGGTACCAACAGCCGGGACCTTGCCAGTTGTTGGGTCCGGTTTACGATCGCCTGACCAGGCAACGTCATAGACCTTTTCAAAGATCTGTCCATCCTTGGCCCAGCCTTTTACGATCTGAATCCGATCAAGATTCCCATCTTCGGGGTCCTTTGTGGCCCATACGATAAAGGTTGGTGATGCGCCTTCCTTTCTCCTCGGTAAGTCACCGCCCATCGGCACGCCATCTTTGTAACCCTTCTTTACCCAATCTTTGTCGTCGAAGATCTTTTCTTTGTAATCCCAACCGCCGAACAAACGCACCTTGATGCGTACACCACTGGTTCCAAACACTTCCTTACGCGCCATCGCATCAAAGATCGATTCGCGTGTATTCGACTCCGCCCAAACTCCACCGAGACCTGACACGCTTGTCTGGATGACCGACATTCCCGATTCGACTTTTTCCTCGAGACGTATTTTCGCTGACATATCTGTCATACCGTGAGAACCAAAGTTGTTCGATTGCGAATACGGGACAGCTGTATTGTGTGAATCGCTGGCTCCGACAACTCCCATCTTGTACGGGTTGTAACCACGCTTCGCCAGCATTGCGAGGCCATTCTGGTAGGCTTCCCGGATGTAACTGCCGTTAAGCTTCGACGTGCTGTTGGGAACTCCTATCAGGAAATTCATGATCTCGTAATTGGCGAATTCGTCGTTGGGTGAGAGTCCAGGGTTCGTTTCGGATGTGCCTTTCACCTGATGGATCTCCGTCAGTAGTTCGTTGTTAAGCCGCTCCTGGGCCCACGCTGCATCAATCGGTCTACCCTTACTGTCCACGTCAAGCGGAAACATTATGCCGTCGCTCAGATTCGCATTGTGCGAAATCGCAAACAGTGTCATGCCAGCCTTGCGTTGCGTATCCATCCAGGCCCAGAGATCTTCCGGGTGAAGTGAGTCAACAGCGCTAAAAGGTAAAGTCGGAACGTTTTTCGAGTCTCGAAAGAATATGTTGCGATGCATGTTTCGGAATTGCGGAGCCGAGGTCCATTCATAGGACACGAAGGTTGTGAACTTACCGGGCTGGTAATACTTGTCGGCAATTTCAATATTCTTCTTCCAGACGGTACCCGCAACTTCCGGGCTCAAAAGCTCCTTGATCGGTTCCTGCTTCGCAAGGCTTCCGGCAATCCATTGAAACACTGCGTTAAACTCAGCCGGTGTATTGGCTTGAAGTCTCTTGCCGACCGCAGTTTTGCTGAGCGGGTTGTTGGGGTCATTGGCCATCGAAATCACACCTGCGTACTCCGAGTGATCGGTCACGCCATGAAAATCGAGTGGCCGGCCTTTGATCTGCACTTCGAACCCGGCTGGATGCTTGATTGGTTGGCCCATTGAATACTTGTAGGCATCTTCGGGTGTCGTGATGTGGTTGCCGATAAGATAGGCATCAACCGACCAACTCGTGTGTGAGTGAGTCTGGCCGAAGAAGCAATCGCGATCGGGATTGCTCGGTACTGTCTGTGGAAGCTTCGTCACTTTTACACTTGTCGGAGGAGTTACAACCGTAACGGCGTCCCCACGGTCTCGTTCTGCTCTACTCAAGACACCACCTAGCGCCACGGCAGAGATGGCCGCCACCATCACAGTCATTAATTGTCTCTTTTTCATTAACAAGCTCCGTTTCTTCGAGTCGCGTGCCGCGCATAGAAATAGCGACAACTCAGTTGATGGGGCCGATTGGGAGTTTACGCGAGGGTATGTCCGAGAATAACTGTTAGTTTTTACAGTTATCGCGTGTTGCTAATGAGAATGTGGACCTCAAACCTTGCTAGATGAATCTAAAACGAATGACGGCCTAGCCCAAGAGTCGAACCGTGAAAACTCAACCTCTCATTCTCCCCAACCTTTAGGTTGGGGCTAGATGGTCCCGTCACACGAAGGAACCGTTTTAACGGTTTATGGTGTGTGGTCGGGTAAACCGTTGAAACGGTTCCTAATCAGGGCCACGCTTCTCCCCAACCTAGAGGTTGGGGAGAATGAGAGGAACACCTGTAGCTTTTGCCAGTAGTTACAAATAAGGATAACTATTAACGTGTACCTGGTGCTCTCCGGGTTTTTAAACAACTAATTTTCTCGAATTGTCTATACCGGAACATGACAGGTTAGGGCGTTTTGAAATTCGCTCTCGACTCGGCTCGGGCGGAATGGGTGATGTATACCTCGCAGACGACCCCACCTTGCACAGAGCGGTCGCCATCAAGGTCTTGCGTGCTGACCTCATCTCAAATAACGATCGTTTACTGCGTTTTGAGCGAGAGGCGTACACTGCCTCAAGTCTTAATCACCCAAACATCCTGACCATTTATGAGTTCGGCCACGAATCAGATTACCACTTCATTGTTACTGAAGTAGTGGAAGGCGAATCACTCGGTCAACGTCTGCGCCGCGAGGCTGTAAGTCTCTTCGAGGTTCTCGAAATCGGAATACAGATCGCTTCTGCCCTCTCTGCTGCGCATGCGAGAGGGATTGTGCATCGAGATATAAAGCCCGACAACATCATGATCCGAAGCGACCACCTGGTTAAGGTTCTCGATTTTGGCCTGGCAAAGCTCAGCGAGGAAGCGAGAGCCACTGTAGACACGGTAGTACTGTCCGAGAGCGTAACAACACCCGGCATCGTGATGGGCACGGCGCGCTACATGTCACCCGAACAGGCTCGAGGTTTACCGGTTGATACGCGTACCGACATATGGAGTTTGGGTGTCGTGCTTTACCAAATGACTGCGGGCCACCCGCCGTTTGTCGGTAAGACAATGAGCGATGTAATCGCTGCAGTTTTGAAAACCGAACCACCCCTCATCACTCAGTCTTCGCCCGATGTGCCAGAAGAACTTGAGCGTATTGTAAGGAAGGCGCTGCGCAAAGAGAGGGATGAGCGCTATCAACTCGTCAATGATCTGGAGCTGGATCTTCGAACCCTAAAGCGTCGCATAGAGTTCGAGGCCGACCTTGCGCAACACGGAGAAGCGTCTAGTGAAGCTGTCACGAAACCCCTGGCCAGAGCAGTTAGGACCAAGGCAGAATTACGATCAGCCCATAACACTGACGAACTGACACAAGTGCATTCAACCTCAAGCGCCGAATACCTCGTCGGCGAACTCAAGCGTCACAAACGCGGTGCACTTTTGGTGCTCACGGCTATTATCGCTTTCATAATTGCTGGTTCCTACTTCACTCTTACACGCTATCTTCGCAGAACAGGTGAGGTAGGCATTACATCGCTCGCAGTTTTGCCCTTTGCAAATACAAGCAACGATCCCGAGAAGGAATATTTGTCGGACGGTATCAGCGAAAGCCTCGTAAACCGACTCTCACAATTGCCCGGCGTAAAGGTCATCTCAAATACGTCATCATCCAGATATAAAGGCGACATTGATCCACTGGAAGTGGCGCGAGCGCTCAACGTCTCTGTTCTCCTCACTGGGAAAATCTTACAGCGCGGCGACAATCTTTCAATAAGCGCTGAATTGATAAATGCGACTGACCGGACACAGTTGTGGGGCCGGCAGTATACGCGCAAGTCCTCCGACCTTCTTTCAGTACAGGCAGAGATTTCAAAGGAGATCGCTGAGAATCTACGGGTGCGTCTGACAGCGAACCAACAGAAACTACTTGTCAGGCCCGACCCGATAAATCCCGAAGCCTACGAACTCCTTCTCAAAGGACGTTTCTTTCGTTCACGAGGAAAAACAGACGACCGCAAGAAAGCCGGCGAGTTTTTCAATCAAGCAATCGCCGTCGACCCAAACTATGCGCCAGCTTATGCAGATCTCTCTGATATTTACCGGAGTCTAATCACTAGTAGCGTTCTTGATTCTGAGGACTATCTCGCAAAAGCGAAAGCCGCGTCACAAAAGGCGCTGGAGCTTGATCCGAATCTTGCGGAAGCGCAGTACGCCCAAGCAAACCTCAAAACGTACGATTGGGAATGGGATGACGCTGAGCGAGCCTATAAGCGAGCCGTCGAGCTCGACCCGAACCTCGCCCTGGCGCACAGGTGGTTCGCTTCATACCTCAGACTCCGAGGTCGGCACGACGAGGCTATAACGGAAATCAACCGCGCTCGAGAACTCGATCCCCTCTCTCCGGGAGTCAACGCCACGGTCGGATATCTTCTGCTGAACGCTCGTCAATACGATCGGGCAATTGAATCACTAAAGAAAACACTAGAGCTAGACCAACAATATCCATACGCGCACCTTTTCTTAGGTTTTACATATGGAGCGAAGGAGATGTATCCGGAAGCAGTAGCCGCTTACAACGAGGCTATTAAGCTGGGGCTCGATACACCTACAACAAAAATCTACCTGGCAGCCACGTACGCTCGAGCCGGCAATCGTCACCAGGCTCAGAAAATCCTTGAAGATTTGCAGCGGACTAAGGATGCGGTCTCACCCGGCGAGCTCGCGATTTTCTACACTGCCATGGGCGACCATGAGCAAGCATTTGCCTCGCTGGAGAAAGCGTTTAAGTCGCACGACCCCCAGCTACAGTATCTGGGAGTTAGCTATTGGTTTGATCCGCTACGGTCTGACCCGCGTTTTCAGGATCTCATACGAAGAATTGGTTTGGCACAATGAGTGAAATCCATCCAGAGAAGGCTGGGGTTCTCACTTACTTGGGCCATAAATGAAATGTAAGACCAGCAGTGAAGCCAATCGAGAAGCCAGGGGTCCCGTGAATGCGCGCGATGATTGGCGCTGTCGGACTAACGCGTGACTCAAAGTAATTTTGCGTTTCGTAGTAATCCTTGTTCGTTAGATTGTCGATTGAGAAGTTGAAATCAACCCAACGTCGTATGCGCTGTCGCATACTGAAGTCGATAACATCCAATCCGGAAGCACGAACATTGGGATTTTCGCCATCAAGACGATAGTTACTTGTGTGTCGGAAGCCAATGAATGCGTACAGACCTCGGTAACCAGAGACAGTTAGTCCTGCGTTAGCAACAAGGTGTGGGGAACTATCCACGTATGAACGAGGCTCTGTACCTCGGAAAAATGCATTGGTTACTTGAGTGAGACCACCGTTAATACTCAAATGATCATTTAGTTGTGCAGACGCTTTCACTTCATAGCCGGTCACTCGACTTGGACCTTTGAACTCAAAAGTGCCATCGTCGGGAATGTAGACCTGTTCATTAGAGTGATCGATCAGAAAGTAATCTGTTGTTATGGAGAATCGCCGATTGTTGTAGGCCACGCTTGCCTGATAAAAATCGGTGGTAGCGACTGCTGGATTGTCTGGCTGTTGGATGACACCACGCGCGTCCTGACTATTAATCCCCCGTCCATAGTTTGCGTAGAACGTTAGAGGTATTCGATCTGAAACTGTATACGCGGCGGAAACTTTAGGCTGGAACTGAGCTGAACTCTGTACTCCGGAGAATGGGGTCACAGTGGTAGGTGTTTCATTGATACCATCACGAATCTTGAAGCGGAAAAAATCGTAGCGTAGACCACCCTCGAGATGAAGTCTGCCGTTCATCAAATCTAGGCCTTGCTGAACATAGCCGGCAAAGTTGTTCACATTTGCGTGAGAGTTAGTCAGTAGGACGTTCGGGTTGTCGATTCCTAAATTCCGATTCAGTTCAAGTCGATTTGGATTGCGCTGCAATGAGGGAAACAGACCGATATTGATCTGAGCCGCAAGCATATTACTCCCGGCGGTGAATAGAGCCTGCTGCCCAAAGAGCCTGTACGGACGCAAGTATTGAAGGTTAACGCCTTCCTGTAAACGTGAATCGTGTTGCTGGATCTCATCCCCGAAGATTGGATCATTGAGATAGAAAGTGAAGTTAGAAAACAGATCGAAAAGAGTGCGGCCGACAAATCCATCGACCTTCAACATGGCTCCCGATTCCAGTTCTTTCTTGTAATAAGAGCTGACTATTCCAGTCCGCACTCGCCCACCGTTAAAAGGGTCAATGAAACCAAAGCGATCAAGCTCACCATCAGCGACCAGGTCGAGTGGGATCTGTCCCGAAGAGAAAAAGTCGTTACGACCGAGATTCAGCTTGAAGCCAATTGACTGGTGCTCATCGATGTGACGTGTGTAGTTTCCAGTTACGTTATCGCGGCGGTAGCGACCCGGATTAATGAATGGACCATCCGTATATCCACCCTCGTACGCGATGAAAGCGTCGGCATTCTCCAGTTGAGGGCTGTAGGCGAAAAACCCGCGTCTTGAGTTGAAGCTACCGCCTTGCAGGCGCACGGTTAGTTGTTCAGGCAACGACTCTTTCAGTCGGATCTGCACAACGCCTAACCCTGAAAAATCGCCGTACTGCGCGCTGAACGGGCCGTTCAATATTTCCACGTCATCAATCAATTCAGGCGTCAGACTTTTCAGCTGGCCCAGATAACCCTGCCCGTGTCCCTGCGTTCCGAGATTCTGCTGCACGTCGTTAACTAACACCTTCAGACCACCGTTGACGCCACCATGATCGAGGTTATAACCAAAGCGACGGATTTCCAGGGACTTGCCACCGCCTTCATGTTGACCTGCATTGATTCCGGCGTTGAGCGTTTCGACCAACTGGTCGTCCCGTTCAAAAAGCGTGTTCTTATAAACAGCATCGTTGCGCTGATCAATGGTTGGATTCAGTGCCGTGTCCTGAATCACCACACTTGTTTGAATGGCGGCGATAAGTACCGCAAGTCTGATTTGAAGATTCTCAGCGTTTTCATTCGAGCCAAGATTCTTTTCAAGCGGAGTAACGTTCTGCCCTTCAAATTTGATTCTAATTGGCCCAGCGGGAACGACTAGATGAAACTCTCCTCGAGCATCACTCTTCGTCGAGCGCTCCTCGCCTGTGTTTGACGTAACCAGCACGGTAACGTCAGGCAACAGCTCGCTCTGTTGCGTCAGAATGTATCCCGACAACATGCGTTCCCGAACTGTTTTTTGCGACTGATTGGTTACTTGAAATGAAATATGAAGCAGACGAGTTTCGGTCAGCGCACTAGACGGGGAATCCAGGCTCGCCAGCAGTAAGAGAGTAAAAATGATTCGACACGGCCTCTTTCTTCTGGCCATGATTCCTCGCAAATACGTTGTAGACGTGGGTAAAAAATAGCTTTCCTAAATTCTCTGTATATACGCAATTCGTCGCAGCATTGGATTGCGATGTTCGTACAGGAGTTTTTTTTTCGATTTTGATTAGCCCTTTACTTTCTCCCGATAACTTACCTCCATAGAGACAAGCCGGGCCAAAAGGATCGCTGGGAAAAGCTGACCAATCAGCGCTTCCATCATAACCATGGACACCGACACCGGATGTGTAGCGATGAGACCCGTGTATCCCACAGTGGTCAGAGAGCCAAAGCTGAAGAACACGTATTCGCGAGTTAGAGTGCTGGACGCAGGACCCAAAATCACGCCTGGACCGCGTGTAAATGCGTTCGGTCTCACCAAATCTAATACCCGGTAGAACATGGCCCAAACAACTCCAATAAGCAGGTAAGCAGCAATCGCTCCCTGTATACGATTAAAAGTGATTTCACCATCTCGAAAAACTTCAATGAGGACGATGATAATGAGAGCGCTGAGAAAAAGGATGGTGAGGGATGATTTCGCAACGAACACAGCTGTGCTCGGATAGAGTAATCCGAACCACCCGCTAAACATTGCGGCAAACGCTATGGCAACCATCAGGAAGGGTGCGGATTTCCTGGAGCTGACGGACATTACCCCGGAAATGAGCATTATCGAAAACAATACTTCTAAAACCGCGCCCCTCACGAAATTAATTTCGCCCAGGGGATAGAACACGAAGATGAGCAACAGTAGGGCGACTAGTAAAGCGGATAGACTCGTGTCCATAGACAAGAATCTCTTCCTCTTAAGTTTCGCCTTGACCATAGGACCGCAGTCGAACTTTATTTGGTGCTTTAAGGCCACTGGCTTCTCGAGTGGTTGTTACGCTCGTTGCTACCAAACTTTCCTTTTCTTTCCGGCACTTGTGCGCGCAGGAGTGAAGTCATCAGCAGGTGTTTAGCAACAAGCGTTATGAACCATCCTGTAAGCCAGTGGCCACAAAATCGGTCGGGAGTAATTGATGATGTGCTGTACGCGATCGCCCGTCGCGTATCTTTGATTCTGGTTCTTGTGCGCGGCTACTCGTCGTTGATCACTCTGTCCTGCCAGAATCGTCAACCAGGGCCGCAAGCATTAGGACAACAGGTTCACTCTGCCGGTCAAGAGATCCCATTCCAGTAACTTCCTATTAGTTACCGGCGATGCCCTTATTCTGAAGTATTCTCACCACAACTCGACGATCCTCAGCCTGTCCTTCTGACGTGTTTTCAGGAGATAATTCCCTACTGGTTCCCATTGCGCCAGGCGACAAAATGTTTGTCAGTGGAACGTTGGCTTGCTGAATCATGAAGTCTGTGACGTTTCTCGCCCGCTCCAAACTAAGTCTCTGGTTGAGGGCCCGACTGCCAACCTTCGATGCATACCCCTTGACTTGGATCATGTAGCCTTTGATGCCCATGGCCTGCTGGGCCAAATTCAAAAGTTGTGGTTTGTATTCCGGCGTCACCTCGACCCGATCGTTTCCGAACAGGACTGTCACTTCACCCAGGATGTTGTATTCATCAAGTTCGCCGAAGCGTTTATTCGCCTCTGCAATAGCTTCCTTATTGGCTGCGATTTCCGCTGCATGCTCGGCGGAAACCTGCTTCTGCGCCGCTATCTCAGCGGCTTGTGCCTGAATCACTTGTTGTTGGGCAGCAATTTGTGCTTGGCTCTGCTGGATTTGCTGTTGATTGGCCTGAACTTTTTGTTGAGTCGGTTGCAGCCCAGCTTGCGAATCCATCGCAGCCTTAAGGTCATTGCCATTGAACTTGACAGTATCAGCAACTAGTTGATTCTGATCGTTAGTGGAACCCTTTACTTGAACAAAGAGTCCTGGAACAAGTGCAGACATGTTCATGGATTCATGGCGAAAAAGCCCCTCAGATTCCTGTACTTGCGTATTCCCAGTGAGGAGCACAGTAACGGTTCCCGAATCTTTTGACTTGACCGTCATGGTGGCACCGCTGCGACCACTAATTGCACCCTTGATCTGAGTTTGAGCGGAGGCGACGCCGCAAACCAATAGAAGAGCTGCCAGGGCAGGCATAACACCGACGGCGGTTCTTATTGCGCATTTCATTTTTCTAAGTCCTTTCAAAATTTTAGGGTCTGGTTCTCCGCCACCAGCCTATTTCCAGACAAGTGAACAAACAACTGTCAAAACTATCAGTTCGTCAGGAGACAGAGGTCAGTGTCGAACGTTTTGATCTTTGGATTCTTTGGTTGTCCGCAAAATTAACGCGGAGCAAAATTTAAGCATTGGAGAAATGAGGTACATCGAACCGCAAGAAGTGACGAGGATGTCCGCGCTCCCAGGAAGTTGATCCAGGTGGTGACAGCGTAGCCGCCGGATGTGAGGCGGCGGCGAAGCCCGGCCGTTAAGTCTATTAATCTTTTAGGGGCGAAGCCCTTGGTATCAGTGTGAAGACCCTGAGATCAAGCTCGGGGCGGAGTAGGTGCCTGCCCCTATTGACGCACCTAACCCACCCCGATCTCGCTTCGACACGACTCGAGCCCACCAAATCAGTCGAAGACGAACTAACGAATCGATCTCAAAGTCACAGACGTAACTAGCGTTATGTCGCCTGACTTCTTCTTACGCTCATTAATCCAACCCAAAATCGTACCAGCCATTTCCCGTCTTGCTTGGGCCGGCGTGCGAGAAATTCCAAGCTTTTGTTCAGCCTCGCTTAAGCATGTCTCGCTGTGACATCGCTTGATGAGTTTGATTCGTTTTTCTATTACTACTGACATGCGAAGCACGTTCTATCTCGCTTTCAAAAAAATAGCTGTTAGGACTGACTGCGACTCGGCTAATCCGTGCGCATGGTAATCAGAAATTATCGTTATTAATACTGTCAGTATTTACAGCTCTACATGAAATCGTTGATTCGGATGCTGTCATTTTTGACAGTATTAGGACCATACTTCGGTCGGTATCCTGCTGAGGATCGTGTGAGAGCTGCGATGGGTGGCAAATGTCTGGCGAATTCCTGTACCGCGTAAACGAAATCACGGTTGCGATAACGATGTTTGTTTTGCTCGTTTAGTCGACCGAGGTTGGCTATCGGTTTGGCACCAGAAAAGTGTTGAGTTTCAATTACATCGCAAAATCACAACTGTCATCGATCACGAGTGCCACACTTGGGTTGCTCGCTCTCTTGTTGGGTTTCACGTTTTCCATGTCGCTCTCGCTTGACCAACGAAGGACTCTCGTAATGCGGAAAGCGCTGGTAGTTGGATATGGATGCGGGCTCGGCAAGTGCCGTCATTTGTTTTCGACAACCATAATTGCGGCTCTGCTAGCCATGGTTATCTCAATGATCATTGATATCGATCGACCGCGTCGTGGTCTGATCCAGGTGAACCAATCAAGCATGATCCGTTTGCAAACAAGTCTTAAATACCCGGTGTCCCTAGCAAATCTCTGCGTCTCTGCGTTGTGATGTGACCCATGAACAGGTTCAACGCGAAGACGCTGAGAACGCAGAGACGCAGAGAAGAATTCGCAGCTCGGCTATCGTCGTCGTAAAAGAAAGAACAGAACCAGAACAATTAGAATACCCACGATACTACCTGGCCATATGAACCAGCCGCGGCCGCTGCTATAACCTCCCGCAACCACACAACCCGACGAGAAAAATAACAGCAAGCTGATGACGCCAATTTGTTTCATTTGAGACCTCCGCACGATTATTTCTCTTCGCGTTCTTCAATTTGTTCAACTAGTTTCTCCGGAGCCGTTTCCTCACTCAATGCTTCCGTAAGAGGGTCGGTACTCAACTCGGCACCAACCTTTGCTGCGATAGCCTGCAGAATTGAAATCATCCTGGTGTTTTCTTGTTCGCTGAGCATGTTTAGTTGTAAGTCCAGGTGACTGCGACGTTCACTAATACGAGTCTCATAGTTCTGACTGATCAGAATGAAAGTCGAGAGAAAAATTGCTTCAAGAGAAACGACGAGAGTCAGGAATGTAAACGGAAATGGATCGATGTGCGGGATACCGGGAATCAAATTGAAAAGTATCCAACCACCAAACCAAATTACGTGCACCCAAACAAATGTCATGCTGCCGCAGAAATTCGCAATTGCTTCTGCCACTCGATCAGTAGCGGTACGCTGATTTCTCGCCGACTCCTCGAGTCGGGAAATAGTTTCGACGTTCTGCTTTGTTAGCTCGTCGACTGATCCGCCATTTCGTCGATCAGTTATAGGCGCGTTGGCACCACGCGGTGCAGACTTTCTTTTACTCATGCGGTAGATTCACGCTCCCAATGACGGTGTTTCGCAATAGCCTTCACAAACTGCGGTCCCAACTTTTGCACCTCAGCATCACGACTAGCAATTACTCCCGGGCGAGCTTCGAAATTGGTTCCCGTAGACTCATCCTGAGGTGTCAGTACGCCGGCAATTGCCAGGAAACCGACTCCGGCTCCACTCGCTCCGATCGTCTTACAGTGTTTGTAGGCTTCGTTCAAAAAGTTGATGGACTCAGGTTCCGCCTTAAGCGACTTCACACTCTCTTCTCCACCCGGAACGTAAACGGCGTCGAATAAGACGGACGAGCCAGTCAGAAAACTAAGATCCGCCTTCGCCTCGGCGCCGTTTTTTCCGATCAGCACACCAAGCCTTGGCGCAACGGTCATTACGGCTGCTCCAGCAGTCATCAACAGCTGTTTCATGTCTAAGACATCAGCATCCTCAAATCCATCGGCGACAAGAAAAGCGACCTTGCGTGTCTTGATTGAGTCGGCAGGAAAGTTCGGGTTGTTGAGCATGCTCAGCGTTGGTGACACTTCATTCTCCTGAGTCACACGCTTAGGCTGCACCTTTTTCGGATCGACGTCGCCGGGCACGCTCATGTTGATCGGTTTGTCGAGCTTATTCGGCACAGAAGCACCGAGGCCTTGAGCTACTTTGTTAGCTAGGTTCTTATCCACCTGTGCCAATAAGAACAACATCCGTTCGCGAATCGCCGCGGTTTCGACTTTTCCTAGTTCAAAACGCAAGGCGTTGATGATGTGGTTTTGTTCCGTCTCGGATTGGCTATTAAAGAAAAGGGTCGCCTGGCTAAAGTGATCATGGAAACTAGGACTACGCTCGCGGATTTTCCGCGCGTCGATCCGCTCTGCATAACTCGCGAACCCACTCATATCTTGTCCCGCTTGAAACGGACATCCACCTCTCAAACTATTTGGCTCATAACTTGTCTGACCTCGATTGACAGTCTGCCGCATGTGACCGTCACGCTGATTGTTATGGACGGGAACAACTGGCCGATTGATCGGTATCTCATTAAAGTTTGGTCCACCCAAACGGATCAGCTGTGTGTCGAGGTATGAGAACAAACGACCCTGCAAGAGCGGATCATTAGTGAAGTCGATTCCTGGAACAATGTTGCCGATTTGAAAAGCGACCTGTTCCGTTTCTGCGAAGAAGTTGTCGGGATTGCGGTTGAGAGTCATATTGCCGATACGACGCACCGGAACGATCTCTTCAGGAATCAATTTCGTCGGGTCCAGCAGATCAAAATCAAAACTATGCTCGTCTTTCTCCTCGACGATCTGAACTCCAAGTTCCCACTCGGGATAATCGCCATTCTCAATGGCTTCCCACAGATCTCGACGGTGGAAGTCGGGATCTTTGCCAGAAATCTTTTGTGCTTCGTCCCAAAGGACTGAGTGCAAACCGAGCAGTGGCTTCCAATGAAATTTGACGAACCGTGCCTTGCCCTTGTCATTAATAAAACGAAAGGTATGAACGCCAAACCCTTCCATCATTCGAAAACTCCTGGGTATCGCCCTGTCCGACATCACCCACATAATCATGTGCATCGATTCCGGCATGAGCGAAATAAAATCCCAGAACGTGTCATGCGCTGAGGCTGCCTGAGGTATTTCATTGTGCGGTTCCGGCTTTACTGCATGGACCAAGTCGGGAAATTTGATCGCATCCTGAATAAAGAAAACCGGAATGTTGTTGCCCACTAAATCGTAGTTACCTTCATTGGTATAGAACTTAACTGCGAAGCCACGTACGTCGCGAGCTAGGTCCGATGACCCGCGCGAGCCTGCGACAGTTGAGAACCGTACAAAAACAGGCGTTCGAGCTGACGGATCCTGAAGAAAACCAGCTCTAGTGTACTGGGCCATCGACTCATAGACCTGAAAGTACCCATGTGCCGCGCTACCTCGCGCATGGACCACGCGTTCTGGAATTCGTTCGTGATCGAAGTGGGTGATCTTTTCTCGAAGAATGAAATCCTCCAGGAGAGTCGGACCACGATCGCCAGCTTTGAGCGAGTTCTGGTTATCATTAATGCGCACACCTTGGTTGGTCGTTAGAAACTCGCCGCCAGCGTCTTCGCTGTGCCTGGCCAGATCATCGATCTTGCTATCGACGTCTCCATACCCGCCATTTGTAGGGTGATTCGAGTCTTTTCCGTTGTTCTTTCCCTTGATCATTTCGTTCCTTCCGTCTTGCTACACACTTATCTACTCTGGGAATAAAAGCCGCTTTCAGACATACGATGCGAGCCAGAATCTCTCCCGCTATTTCGCGCCCACCTTCTTAGCTTTTAGACTCGAAGCTCTGGACTTCTTGGCCTGGGCTGCTTCAATTGCGGTCTCTACCTTTTTCACTTCCTCTGGTGGAGGCAGAACCGCGGGCATGCCAAGAGCCTGGATCCAGAGTTCGCGTGTCCAACCAGTAGTGTGATAAAGATGCTCATCTTCTTCATCTTCGATTTGTTCATACGCTGGTTTCAGCAGCGCCGCATCTCCATTCTGTTTTACCAATTCGCCGATTAGCTCCCAGTTCAAATGGTCCTTTGTCTCTGCCAGTGTCACGCACTCCGCTGCAACAACCTGGGTCGCATTCGGATCCGCACACCTCAAAGCCAGCTCCATCGTCTTGACGAGAGAAGTCCCGAGATAACGAACCACTTTGCGACCGGGAGTCTCAGCGTCGGGATCAACGCCCAGTACCTTCAAAATTTCTGTTAGCACCTGCACATGATTCTTGGTCTGGTCGAGGTACTTGTTCCATTCTTCTTTGAGATCCTTATTGAGAGCGCATCGCAATGCGGTCGAGTAGATTTGCACTCCGCCTTTTTCAGTCTCGAGCGCCTGATACAACAGGTCGAGCGGCACGTTTCCGAGTAAAGTATTGTTCGTCATTTTTTCCTCTTCTTTTATTGCAGGTTGGGTGAGAACGCGACACAACGCGACTCACTTCAGCCCGGCTTCGAAACAATCATCAATGCTTTTCGTTTCTACGGTCTCAAAACGAGTCAAGAGCAGAATGAATATCGATGACTGGTAACTAAGCAATTCCAGTGCCCCGCAGTTTGGGCTGAGACCTTGATGAAAGGTGATCGTTTGAGTCAAGTTCGTGATCGATTTTCTGTTCGTGATTACGTCTACAATGGTTGTGGCTTGGGTGGTGGCACCGAGGTTGCCAACTGGTTCGACAGGTATCGAACAGCCTGCGACGAGTGTCTCAAATTAGGCAATAATAATTTTTGACGTACCGCAGTCGTACAATTCTGTTGTTGTGAAACATTCGCTGAACACAGGCACTAGATCAATGGCTAAACGGAGAACACGATGGATAAACAGACGAACATTATTAAAGGGACAGCCGCAGGGTTTTTGGGGGGCTTGGTCGCTTCATGGGTAATGAACCAGTTTCAAGCTGGATTGAGTGAGTTAATGGAAGGAAAAGAAAAGTCTCACGGCGCTCAGTCGCAACAAAGTGGTTCGCCTGATCACGGAGCAGGAGCCTATCTTGAAGCACGAGGTGCGGACGAACCTGATGACAATGCTGCCGAAAGGACGGCGAATGTAGCATCCGTAGCGCTTCTCCATCACCCACTAACTAAGCGTGAGAAGCAGATTGGTGGAACGCTGTTTCATTATGCCTTCGGTGCCGCGTCTGGAGCATTCTATGGAGCTACGTCTGAACTGGTTCCGCAACTCAGAACGGGGTGGGGATTACCATTCGGTTTTGCGGTCTGGTTGATTGCTGATGAAGGTGTCGTGCCGGCCCTCGGTCTCTCTAAGTCATCATCAGAGTATCCGCCGTCCACACATGCGTATGCGCTTGCTTCGCACTTAGTGTATGGACTATCCACCGAACTTGCTCAGAGAATCATACGCCCGCGGTTATAAAGGAATCAGCGTGTGGTAAGTCAAGACTCAGGTTCTTCAAGCCGCCCCCGCTCCACTTTATTCCCTTCGACCTAAGAGTAGTCGAACTGTAGGCCACTGGCTTGTCCAGTGGTCTGTGATGCTCGTTGCTAATAACGAGGGGCTGTTTCAGTTTCAGCGCTCGCAAGCGCGCCGGAAGGACAAATCAGATCCCTTGTAGCAACGAGCGTAAACAACCACGGTGCAAGCCCGTGGCTTTTGACCGCGCGACGAACCTTTATTGCTCGCTCAACCGGGGATTGAAACGCCGGGCTAAATTTATCCACCGCCAGGAGTGAAGATTGAAGGAAAAGGGCGAAGACTAAAGTCTTCGCCCTTCTTTACCAAGAATACGCGATTAGCTATTTGTTCGCGTTGCCGTTGGCGTTCTTACTCTGATTGCTATTAGCATTCGAGTTAATAGGACGAACACCTGAAGTGTTCTCATTCCCATTGTTGTTTGTTACCACGCCGACATTTGCCGGCACACTGTTAGCATTCGAGTTGTGATTTACATTTGCATTAGTCTGCACCGGTGCACTTGCGTGATTACACGCACCTGCGAAACTGACTACCGCCAGCAAACTTAGAATTCCTATCGTTCGATTCATTCTGTACCCTCTCCCGAAGTGACTAGCGGTAAACTTGTTCACCACGATTGTTCTTCCAATCATCCTCGAAGTAGGCGGCGTCTTCAGCATTACGTGGTGTTACACCCATCATAATGCCACCGTTCTTGATCCCTTCCTCGTACTCTTTGACTCGTTCTTCGGGAATTCCCGCCCCAATTAGAGCTCCTATCAATCCTCCGGTGGCTCCGCCTGCGCCAGCTCCTGCCAGGGCAGCCGCAATTGGACCAGCGACTAAGATACCGAGTCCTGGTAGTGCTAACGTGGTTCCGATAGCTGCGATTGCTGCCAATGTGGCACCGACCGCGCCGCCAACTGCCGCACCGGTTCCAGCGCCCTTAAGAGCTTTGTTGCCTAGCTCAGTCTCACGATCGTCGACTTCAAAATGCTTCTTTCTGGTTTCATCTGACATCACCAGATTAACGTCGTCTTGGCCATAACCTCGCTCAGTGAGCGATCCATATGCACGCTCTGCACTATCTCTGTCCCGGAACAGTCCAGTGACCATTCCTGAGTGTGCTGTTCTTGATCCTGTTGTTTCTACCATTTTGCTCCTTGCTTACCTTGATTGCAGTTAAATGAGTGGGTCCTAGCGACCTCAGCTTTACGATTAAATTGTTCGTGCTCCGGACTGAGCAACTTTGAAGCCTAACGTTAACTAGGAGAGATTCGCGAGAATCCCACCAACGGCAGTTGGCGGATGGTTCAGATCCTTTCTACTAAGAAGCACGCCACCGCGTTTGCGAGAATCCCACCAACGGCAGTTGGTGGATGGTTCAGATCCTTTCTATTGAGACCATGTTCGCTCGAAAGCTGCGCGCGCAGCGCGCCAGTAGGACAGGGGAGGACAGCTAAGCTGTTCCGTCTTGGTTAGCCAAACACAATACTGACTAACGAAGCTCTTTGTTGCACATTAGAAAGGATCTGAACGATCCACCAACTGCCGTTGGTGGGATTTTTGCTTGTGCAAGCCTGCAGTGTTGCGATGAAACGTTAAGGTGTTACGAAGGTAGCGCGCAAAACAAAGCGACGCGGAGAGTCCTGGTGGTCTCCGCGCCGATTACGATGCAGTCGTACAACTTTAGCTCCATTCCGAACGACTACAGCGCTATATCATTTCGAACGCTTTTTCGATTGAGATTTAGTGCTCGCGGGTTGATCGACACCGGTGGATTCGGTCGCGCCTTCAACCGCACCTTTAGCGGCTCCAGTTGCCGCACCTACCAGGACTCTTCCGACCGCGCTTCCAACTCTAGTGATAATTCCGGGTGCCGATTTGGTTTTCGACTTCTTAGCCGAGACTCTTGCGCTTTTCGAGCCGGCTGTTTTCTTAGAGCTCACTTTTTTTGAGCTGACCTTTTTTGCAGCCGTGCTCGATGACTTTTTTTTCGTACTTTTCTTAGTTGCCATTTGTGCCTTGATTAACGTCAGTTTACGTTGATGCGTTCCATGTCAAGAGAACGCTTAGTAACGATTAGACTGCCCTACGACCTGTCACCAGGTTGATCACCAGTACTACAACAGCAACCACCAGCAACAGATGAATCAATCCACCACCCACATGAGTCAGAAACCCAAGTAACCACAGAACTAACAAGATAACCATTATGGTCCACAACATTTTTCGATCTCCTCTTCTAACTATCAATTAGCCAATCGCGACGCCCTATTGAGTTTCTAAGAGGATTCTCCCCTTATTGCACCGCATCTTCACGTGTGCATGATTTCCACTCATATAGAAGCCTTCAATCTCTACTAGCGCAAAGATCGTGCCTCAAGTTAGAAGATCGACACCACGCCTATTGTCCAGGCAGCTTCTTGCGAGGAAGTTTTTCGTCACGCATCGCAGTGTTGTAAAGGAACGCGGCCATAATCGTTGCAGCCTGTTTCAGATCATCACCCTGGATGCGATCGAACACATCCGAATTTGAGTGATGTGTGCGCGTGTCATACTCGATTTCATCCTGAATAAATTGGAAGCCAGGCAAACCAATCGCATCAAAGGCCACGTGATCCGTACCTCCAGTGTTTGAAGCTGTTAGAGTCGATGCTCCTAAGTCGCTAAACGGCTGGAGCCATTGGCGGAAGATTGGACGCACAGCTTCATTACCTTGCAGGTAAACTCCTCGAATTTTTCCGGTGCCGTTATCAAGGTTGTAATAAGCCGATAGCCTATCGTATTCAGGACCACGAGTTACCTTCTTCACAGTACCACCTTGGATCAGGCGCATGAAACTCGCGTCCTTTGAGTCGTCTGTAGGTTGGCCAAAATGTTTTGCAACATAGGCCACCGAGCCGAAAAGCCCTTGCTCCTCACCACTCCACAAACCGATCCTTATAGTACGGCGCGGCTTTAATCCGAGAGCCTGAATGATCCGTACCGCTTCCATGGCAGCTGCGACACCGGCACCGTTATCAGTAGCACCGGTACCCGAGTGCCACGAATCCATATGTGCCCCAACCATCACTATTTCGGCTGCTTTATCAGAGCCTGGAATTTCAGCGATCGTGTTGTAGGCCATCAAATCGGCATTTGAGAATTGAGTTTCGCTGGCCACCTTCATCTGCAACTTCTCACCGGCCTGAATCATTCGCGCTATACGATTGTATTGCTCGACCGAAAGAACTACCTGCGGAATGATCTTAGGGACCTTCTCGTCGTAGGGTTGCCGGTCAGGAAGGAAAAGACTCCGGATGGCCGAAAGCGGCGACGACGTATCTAACTCTTGAGGCACATCAGCGCCGTCGACAAAGATTGTGCCGCCATCGCCGGAACTCGGAAAGATTACCAATGCTGCTCCTTCGGCAGTGATGAACTTGAGTAGCATGACCGCAAACATTTGGTTCTTGATAAGTTCCTGAATGGCAGGATTGCCAGCTGCAGACGGAGCACCAGGCATATCCGGGTCACCGGCATCAGCGAGTGAAAGCAACTGTTTCTCAGTAAGACGAGTACCTTGAGGGTCGAAGTGGGCCTTGACCTCACGCATTGGTCCCGCCAGAACTATCTTCCCTTTCAAATTCCCTTTGAAACGATTTAGATCAGTTTCATTCTTGGCATCGATATAGACAACGTCTCCATTCGGAATGTTGGCGTCTGGTGACCATGCCTTCGGATAGGCGATTAGAGGTATGGTTTGGGGTTCGATCACCTGAGCTGAAAAACTCTTCAAGACCCAACCGCGGCCAAAAGGTCCCCACGACTCAAGATGCGCGTTCTGAAGCCCCCATTTTGTTAGTTGATCTTTCGTCCACTCATTGGCCCGTTTCATGTTGGGAGAGCCCGTTAACCTTGGTCCAATCACATCGGATAGATAACTCAGCGTTTGCATAACCTGGGATCGTTGCAACCCTTCTTCTCTAATTCGAGCCATCGGAGAGTTAGGATCGAGCGCAGGTCCCTGCGACGTCTGTGCGGAACTTTGATTCGGCGTCGGCGTGGCAGCGGGTTGTTGCGCAAGCGTCGCAACAGCGAGTGAAACAGTGATCAATAAAATGAGCGCGTATTTACGGTTCATAGCACTTCCTCTTCTTTATGAGAGCCTCCTCGGTTTAGAGAAACTTTATCCGTTTTGTCGATAACAAGAATGAACTTCTTATTCTCCTCAACCTTTAGAGGCTGAGTGAAAACATCGATCGCAGTGGGATGAGGTCAGTACCGTCACGCGGTAGCGTCGGGTCCCTGATCCATATCTTGGCCCATGAAACGCAAATTGACCCGACGCTACCGCGTGACGGTACTGACCTCTTACCATTGACGTTCGAGTTTTCACTCAGCCTCTTTAAGTTGAGTCACGGCCGCCAACAAGAAAATAACCGTTGAAACGGTTCCTCGGCTCAAGCACCACTGAACCCCAATCTGAAGGTTGGGGAGAATGAGAAGTTGAATCGGTAACAAAACCGGATAAAGTCGTGGTTCGATGACCTAACCTGGTCTAACTAACAACACTGCTTCGCCGCCGCTGAATATGCCCGCCACACATCCAGTCATCAAAGTCGCCAAGGTCGCTGCGAGCAATGCTCGCAACCCAAGACTCGCGAGATCGTCGCGACGCGATGGGGCAAGTGCTGCAGTGCCTCCGACAAAAATCGCCATCGCAGCCACGTGTGCAAATCCGCATAGTGCGTAACTCAGGATCACCACAGTCCGTGGGTCCGTTATCTGTCCGCTTGAGATAGATTGTGCCAAATGGTTGTAAGAGAAGACCTCCGTCAGTATTACTCGTTCGCCCAACAATCTCGCAGCTATCGGGACATCACTCGATTGCAGCCCAAGCAGAAAGGCGAAGGGATAGAAACACCAGCTCAGGATTCTCACAAAAGAAAGCGGTTCGCTCATTCCCAACCACGAACTACCGGCCCCAAGTATTTTGTCGATCAAGGCTACGATTCCCAGAATTGCTATGAGTAGGGCTGAGACGCCTGCTGCCAGCTTCAGTCCTTCCATAGCTCCTTCGATAATTGCGCTTATGAGATTCTTTGACCGCGTCGACGCATCTTCGTGTGGAACCGCTGCCAGTGTCTCCGGAGTTTCAGTCTCAGGAATTAGTAACTTGGATACAACCACGCAAGCAGGGATCGCAAGCACCGAAGCGGAGATCAGGTGTCCAGCAATTTGAGGAAACACTCCCGTTAGAAAAGCGACGTAAACTCCGAGCGTACTTGATGCGACCGTCGCGAGGCCTGTGGTCAGTATCAGCAATAACTCCGAGCGCGTCATTTTCGCTAGATACGGTCTCACCACGAGTGCCGATTCAATTCCAACAAAGATATTTGCCGCACTGGAGAGAGATTCCGCGCCACTAATTTTCATCGTTCGGTGGAAGAGTCGGGCGAAGAGTCGGACAAACACCTGCAGCACACGCAAGTGATATAGCATAGACGTGAACGCGGCGAAGAAAATTACTACCGGAAGAACTTGAAAGACGAGAATGAAGCCTATAGAGCCTGATTCGCCGGGACTCGCCGCAAGTGGTCCAAATAGGAATACCGAACCGCTTTTTGACGCATTGAGTAGGACCAGTACCGCATCGTTTACCCAGAGTAGGATTCGGTGCGAAACGGGTAGACGAAAAATAATCAGCCCAATCAGAAGTTGTAGTGCGACAGCCCAGGCGATCGTTTTCCAGGCAATCATTCGTCGATTGCTGGAAAGCGACCAGGCGATTCCAGCGAAGACTATAAAGCCTACGAGCGACACCGCGTGATGAATCATCTGGGGGCCATCCTCTTTGCTAATTTGTATTGCAGGGGCCGTAAGATACGAGATGAATGAAGCTCGACGCAAATTTGTGATTGCTTTTGCCCCAAAGGGGCAAAGCAAGTTATGAGTCAGGCTATTGTCGCCATGGAAACGGTCTCTTGAATCAAGTTGCCACTTGATCACTAGGCTGAAGTCCAGTGTGAAATGAAATAGAGGCTCCAAAGTGTTGAGGTAAAACTTATCCCTCTTCATTAATAATGACTAAGGACCTATTACATTTTTGTCTGTTGCGCCGATGCAGCTACAAAAACGTAGGACTGTGACAAATCGCATCCCTGCAAAGGCTAAGTTCATTTAACCCGCTAACCTTTGAGGATCTTCAAATCATCTGACCTGCGATGCCTGAATCCTTCAGTCCGGGCCAGTTTTTCACAATTGATAGGACGGAGCGCCGCGACCACACCGCCGTCGTTAAGTGAATTACCCAGCAAAATCTGTTCAAAGCTCCCATTGGTTCCTTTATTGATGCTAATTATTCTGCTCGCGCTACAAAAAGTCCTACAAAAATGTTGGAAGGCTACGGGAAAATTACATTTCCGTTGCCTCTTTGCTTAGTCGCCTCACCTGATATTTCTAAGGAAAACCGCTGTTTTGCTCGCAATCTTCATAGATCCGTCTGCGGCACCATCCTTGCTCTGACCACTTATCCGAATTGTTCTGTCAGGTACAGGCGAGAGTAGGCCCCACTCGATTAACTTCGCCGGAGTTGCCTGAGGCAATACGAACTATTCACCGGCTGGGCCGACCAATTTTGAACAAGTTTTCCTTAAAACTAGAAGGAGAGACTTAAGGAATGAAACCTCTACAAAAGAAGCTAGTCATGTTTTGCGTGCCAGTGTGCAGTGCAATGCTCGGCATTAGCGCCTTTGCTCAGACGACTGCCTCGGTGGCAGCTGCAGATGACCGAGTCGCTAAGCTGGAGGCAGCCTTAACCAATGCACAAATGGCTGGCGATAACGCCTGGATGCTGACCTGCGCAGCGCTCGTATTAATGATGACCGGTCCAGGTCTCGCGCTTTTCTATGGTGGACTAGTGCGAAAAAAGAATGTGCTAGCCACGATGATGCAGAGTTTCATACTTATAGCGGTAGTGACTGTGCTGTGGGCCATCTATGGTTACAGCCTGGCGTTTTCGCAAGGTAATGCGTTCTTTGGCGGTCTTAATTATTTATTCTTAAGAGGTGTGGGAGCCGCACCTAACGCCGATTACGCCGCAACCATTCCGCAGCAAACATTCATGGTCTACCAATTGATGTTCGCTATCATAACCCCCGCTCTAATCAGCGGTGCATTTGCCGAGCGCATTAAATTTAGCGCCATGCTCCTCTTCACAATATTGTGGGCGACGATCATCTACTTTCCACTCGCGCACATGGTCTGGGGTAAAGGCGGATTACTCAACGCGGTCCTGGGCGGCAGTATTCCGGCACTCGATTTTGCGGGCGGCACAGTGGTCCACATCTCTTCCGGTTTTTCAGCGTTGGTCTGTGCATTATATCTGGGTAAACGAGTGGGATTCGATAAGGATGGAATTGCGCCGCCACACAATCTCGTACTCAGTGTCATCGGTGCATGCATGCTTTGGGTTGGTTGGTTTGGTTTCAACGCTGGCAGCGCTCTCCAAGCCAGTTCGCTCGCGACCTCGGCATTTGTTGCAACACACTTCGCGGCAGCCGCCGCTACGCTTGCCTGGATGTTGGGCGAGTGGTGGCGACAAGGCAAGCCCACAGTTCTCGGCGCCATTTCCGGAGCCGTGGCAGGCTTAGTCGGCATTACTCCTGCGGCAGGATTCGTCACTCCAATGTCAGCACTCGTCATCGGATTTATTGCTGGTCTGGCGTGCTTCATTATGGTGACTGAAGTGAAGAAGCGGGTGGGCTACGACGATTCATTGGATGCGTTCGGAGTGCACGGGGCGGGAGGAACGGTTGGTGCGATCTTGACTGGAGTTTTTGCTACGAGTGCTGTCAATGCGATCTTTAAAGACGGCGCCGGCAACCCGCTTCCAGTGGGACTGATTGATGGCAATGGCAGCCAAATCGTCAATCAACTGATCGCGATCGGGATCACTGTTTCACTTTCAGTAGTCGCGACTTTCGCTATCCTCAAATTTGTCGACCTGGTAGTCGGCGTGCGGGTGAGTGGCGAAGATGAGTTGCGTGGGCTCGATCTTAGTCAACATAGTGAAGAGGCGTACTGCATGGAAATTGATCTCCACCCGATTGTTCATCCAGCTCACGAGCCAGCGCATGTTCATCAGGTCCATGAGGTACCCCACGCAGCAATCGCCACTGCTGTAGGTTTCGCAGCAAAGTAAAAGCTCCGTTACTTTGGAATGAAGGCGATCATGGTGTCGATGCCGGTTGTTGGCTTAACTCGCTGATCTCACCTTCGCCGACTGGTTCCGCGCTTGTCCTGATGCTGGCAATATTTCCTGGACGCACTTCGAACTCCACGAAGACGGGCTTTTCATTTCTAAGGACGTCAAGTACGTGTGGATAGTCCTCTGCAAGGTAATGACAGGAGATGTAACCGGTACCTTTCATGGTATCGGCAACAGGCATCGTAGAGACGTTGTGATGAAAGTACGCCGCACCAATTAGAGCATCGTTGTCATTTCTCAGACCTATTATGGCGCGGTAAGGATATTGGGCGACATTCCTTCCGCCCGCATAATAAGCAACGTCGTACTTCTTGATCTCTATGACCGCCATGATTCGGGACTCTCCTTTGAACTGTAGTTGTGGACTATCTCTCTCTCGCGATCAATCCTACCTAGGCGAGCGATCGCCCGGCTAAGATAGCATTCACCTGTAAAAAATGTTCAAGACCCCTGAGTGTCCGATCAACTCAGGTTCCGAAAAATGGAAATTCTTTTGGGAACTAGCTGGGCTTAGAGTTACTGTATATTTCGCACTTTCAGTGCTGGCTGAATTGATGGACCTGTCCAAGGGCGACTCCCGATGAATCGGGATTGCCCTGGCTCTCAATATTCAGCGCCTTTGGCGCTCATCGTCTCGCTAATCAGACTTTTGAAGAAAATCCGTCCCAATGCGCAACTGCTGAGCGTGCAGTTGCGCACTGGTTTTCACACACAGCAATTTAACTGTCCTGAGCGACTGTGCACTCGGAACAGATAACTGCTGTTAGTCACCCACCGAAGCTGTCGCTCCCGTGCCGATACCATCCTCAATCACGACTGCTTGAAGTTTTGGCATTCCGTTGTTACGTCCCGCTACTACGATGGTGTAGAGCTTTCCTTTGTCGAATTTTGCATTTGGCAATGACACGAGGGCGTTGTCTTTGCCCTCAGGACGAATCTCAAGGGCACTCGTCATAGGTTCCACTTCGGTATACTTAGTGTCACTTCCAGTGTCAACACCAGAGAAGAGTTTCTTATTCCCTTGTTTCGCAACGACGTCAACTTCGCCTGCATCCGGTGAAGCATGAATAACGCGCACCTCTGCCTTGTCGGTGGCTGGAGGCACAAGATTATCTTTCACGACTTGCAGCTTGAGCTTATCGTTGGTGTCAGGCATGACTACGATGGTGTAATGTTCGCCGGGCATTAAAGTCTCACCTGTTTCAACTGCCAGTGGAGCCTTGTCCTGACCGGTTGGCAGCAAACGAAATGAATGACGTTTATCGGAGAGCTCCTGATACGGAGTCACTGTCTTGAATGCGATAGAGTCAAAAACCTTCTGGTCCTCCGTATAGACATCGAAAGCTTGATTACCAGGTACTGCGTTCACGACGCGAACCAAAGCTTGATCGCGTTGCTTGGCGTCCTTTGCCGCCGCCGCTGTTGATGTTCCACTATCTGTCTTGGTTGTAACTGGCTGAGTTTGGTTAGCCTCCTTGGCACAGCCCATCGCCAACACCAGAAACACTAACGGCAGTGCAAATTTCCCTGCTCGAATTACGTTCATGTTTTAACCCCCTTCAACTCCTAATTGGCTGTTGGTCGGGACAACACAATATTTTCCCAAGGATTTAATTAGACCTTGACGCAATGAGAATGCCGAGAGCACCCCGGACCTAAACCATTGCAAGATTTGGGTCTTTGTAATTCGCCAGCGCCGAAATAGAAAGGGCATGCCGAGGATGATGGAGAAGCGTACCCAGTTCAGACAGTGAAGTGTACGAAAAGACTGCCTTGTTGATTCTTTTAGCTTTGCACAAAAGTTCAAAATCCCACCAACGGTAGTTGGTGGATGGTTCAGATCCTTTCTACACAGAAGCTCGAGACGTATTGTGTGCAAATCCCACCAGCGGCAGTTGGTGGATAGTTTCAGATCCTCTCTACAAACAAACCTTCTCTTTCCTCCGGCGCGCTGCGCGCGCAGCGTTGAGTGGGCAACTCTTCTGTAGATAGGATCTGAACCATCCACCAACTGCCGTTGGTGGGATTTCAGCGTGACGACTATGAAAGGCGTTTCGTAGGAAGGATCTGCACGTATCCCCTTGTTGAGTTAAACAAGAGCAGATAAGTGGATTCCGTAAAGTTATTGGTTGATATGTGAGTAAGCGTAACGAAGCGCTTCCGGTGACACCTTGATTGTACCTTCAAAGGGCGCATCCATTTCGACAATCAAGAAGATGGCGCCACCTACTGACAATGCACAAACCAAAAGGACCGCGATAACTGTGCTGTTACGCGGCGCGAACAACCCCCAACTGAGAAACGTCACACTGAGCCAGAAAGTCAGGATGGCGAGGAATGGCGCCGGCACTGCCGTGTTTGCGCTACTGAGGACAAGCCAGCGTTCACTCAACAGATGTTCAGCCTGATCTTCGGCGCGAGACTTAAACCAACGCTGGTCGTCATTCTGAGGCGACAAATTGCGAATGTGATCAGCGAGCGCTTCGGTAACTTGAGTTGCATTAACCGTGTCGAGTAGCTGAGTGTTAGCGGAGTCCTCAGGCCAGGTCAGAGCCAACCGTTTCCCAACCAAACGCTGCAAATCCTCCCGGACCTCTTTTGTCTCGGGTCCGTATCGGGCGAGGGTACGATCAAGTATGAGAATCTCAGCCGAAGTCTGTCCGAGATCTTTAGTCAAACTATCGAACGAAGCCTTTACCGTTGCCGTTAACAAACCGAGAACTAGTGCGGTCATGGTGGCGACGATTCCGATCGCGAGCTTAATTGTGTCCTTGGAATCATTGCCGACATGATGTTGGGGAATTACGGCCTGCAGAAGCATCCCTATCACGAAACCGCCGAACGTGCATACAAAGACCAGTGAACCCATTGCAATCGCGCTCATTACACTTTCATGCTCCTCACATTGCAGCTAAGCCGAAGACTAACAACCACTTAAGGACAGTGTTTACCGAAGATCTTTTTTGCAAAGCGCCCCTCTCGATCACTTGATAGGGATTGGTTTGTGGAGAAAATGATTATAACGGTCGATTGATGGTCTTCGTAACTGATAGTTCTGACAGTGTCACGGTCTCAATACCAAACAAAAAAGTTACTGCAACTGATCCTTTGCTACCAGTGTTCACGGCAGACATTCTTGGCGGTAGGTACGTTCACTTCGGGCTGGATCTTGAACCAACTAATCTTGTTGCCGTGAGCTGTAGCCGGAATATGCTTGGGCCATTTATTGAGAATCGTTTCAAGGCAAGTCCGCACTCGGGTCTACTCTTGTCGGCAAATATACTGTCGGTGGTTCGGGCGGAGGTGGAAATTTCGCGTGGAGTGCAGATGCGGTAGCCGACTTACGCTGGAAGAAAGGTTTCTCGATGGGTGGTGGATATCGCTGGCTCGGTCTGGGGATGCGAATGACCCGATTTTGGGACCTTTGTATTGGCAATATCTTGTAAATTCTGCCAATCCTGTCGGCGATGCTTTCTAACCTTTAAGGTGGTACGGAACGCTGATTACGATTACGCGTTCCTTAAAAAGCAGCGCGCCTTTAAGCATCAGTGAACTTTGATTGTGCAGCAGATGTTGCCACCACTTAGCTGGTACAAATTCGGGTAACAGTACCGTTACGACATCGTTGTGGTTTCTTCGTTCAAGCCGAGTGATGTAACGGAGCAAAGGCTTTGTCAGCTCGCGGTAAGGCGACGGCAGTACAACTAAGTTAATTCCAGCTCCCCAGCGTTCCCACTTCTCTCTTAACTTCGCCGTAGCCTCTTCGTCGAAATCCACGTAGACAGCTTGAACGTGGCCTGGTGCAATTGACTTCGCGTATTGAAGCGCACCGATCACACCTCGGTGTATACCTGAGATTGGCACGATAACGGTGTGTCTAATTGGACGAAGTTCTCCGAGTCCTTCTGTCGAGAGTTGTTTAGCGACGCCAACATAGTGGCGATGAATTGCGCGAAACATGAATACGAGTAGCGGAACAACCACAACAACAATCCATGCGCCATGTATGAACTTCGTCGCGATAAAAACACAGAGAACGATGAAGGTCGCGATAGCACCGACGGCATTAACCAGGATCGACTTCTTCCAGTGCGATGCATCCGTAACCTCATCGGAAACAAAGGTGGATCCGCGCTCGTCAGAGGCCGACAGTTCTGCGTCAGGCAAAGGCTCGCCGTCGACTGTACTTTGTGTGTAGTGAATATCGTCTTCACGTCGTTTACGACCCTTACCATTTTTCTTCGGGGTGCGGGCTCGCACTTTTAGCCAGTGACGCACCATACCCGATTGAGAGAGTGTGAACGAGAGGAAAACGCCAACGGCATAAAGAGGAATAAGCCGGCTTGTGTCGCCGCCAAACGCGATCACAAGAATGCTCGCAAAAATTGCCAGCATCAGAATGCCGTTTGAGAAGACTAATTTGTCTCCGCGCGTCGCGAACTGGCGGGGTAAAAAACGATCGCGCGCGAGTAAACTACCCAGTCGCGGAAAATCAGCAAAAGAAGTGTTTGCAGCCAACACCAAAATCAACGCTGTCGCAATCTGCACCACGTAGTAGAACCAGGCCATTGGTCCGGTAAAAACAATTCTTGCAAATTGCGAAATGACGGTTTCGTGCTCGTGTGGATGAACTCCGTATAAGTAGGCCAGCACACTCGTGCCTAGGAACATCGTAGTCAGCAGCGCTGCCATTATCACGAGGGTTGTCGCTGCATTTTTTGCCTCGGGTTTTTTAAAGGCTGGTACTCCATTTGAAATTGCTTCAATCCCGGTGAGAGCAGCACAACCGTTTGAGAAAGCGCCGAGTATTAGAAAGAGTGTTAATGGCTGAAAGCTGTAACCCTCTGCAGTTTTGATCTCTTCTGGACCAGGAACCGGGGCCGCTCCTCCATAGGTGTAATAGCTGATCAAGCCATACCCAATCATAAACAGAAAACTGATGAGAAACGCGTAAGTGGGCGCTGCAAAGAGAGCTCCTGACTCTCGTACTCCTCGCAAATTGGCAAGCGCAATGAAGGTAATGAAAATCAGACAGAGCAGAACTTTGTGCTGGTCTAACCAGGCATATCGAGTTCCCTGGGCCATCGAAGTAAGCGCTGCAACACCGGCTGCAATCGACACCGCAACTGTGAGAACGTAATCGACTAGTAAGGAAGCTCCAGCAACCAAACCTGCATTTGTACCCAGGTTTTCTTTGGCAACAATGTAAGCGCCGCCACCTGAAGGATAAGCATGGATCGTTTGCCTGTAGCTGATGGCGACAATGACGAGGAGGACGCCAATACCGATTGAAATTGGCACGACATACTTAAAGGCACCGGCCTGTCCATACGCAGCTGCAACTGCCAACACCAGGAGTATCTCTTCGGTGGCGTAGGCTGTAGACGAAAGCGCGTCGGATGAGAAAACAGCGAGGGCCGTTTTTTTTGAGAGACGTTCATGAGCCGCCTGTTCGGTTCTAAGGGCGCGACCAATGATGAAACGTTTGAGTTCTGCTGCCACTATTTTGTTACTCCCGGCTGCTAGTTACTTTGCCAGCGTGCTGCCATAGGTAGTTCATCACGGTCCACATCTGTAATCGTGAGTTTTCTGGTGGGAGGAACTTTGCCTTCCTTCCAGAGATAGTCGCTTAAGAGTCGTTCAGCCTGCCCTGTCCAAAAAGAGTTCTCTGCGGGGAGCTTTCTCTTTGTCATACGCTCTACATATCCAACTGCTTCATCATCGATTATGACCACGACCTCATGCTCGCTTCCGCTGGGACTCTTCACTCGGAAGCGGCGCTCGTTAGGTTCATGTCTGACGTCTTCTGAATCCAGGATCGTGAACCCATTCATTGTGATGATTTGAATGAGCGGCCCTGCTGAATCTTCTTCTGTTGACGAGACACTATCCTGCTCGTGCGGTTGAGAGGGTTTAGAAAGCGCTGCCGCCACAGCATTGCGCAGAATCTCAGGTGTCATTGGCTTCCGCACGAAGTCTGTCGCACCGAGTTTCATCGCATCGACCGCAAGTTCAATTGAAGCGTATGCAGTGGCCATGATGACGCGCGCATTTGAGTCTCGTTGATTGATCTGACGAAGCGTTTCGAGACCGTCCATGCCTGGCATTCTCTGGTCCAGCAACACAGCATCCCAGTTTGAACCGTTACCGAAGACTTCCAGACCACTGTAACCATCGCCCGCCTCACCAACCTCGTATCCCGCCGCCTGAAGTGTTAGCCGAGTTACCCGCCGAATATTCTCCTCGTCGTCAATAATCAAAATTCGCTTGCTCATCTACTAGTTTTCCTTTCGCACGGCTTCCTCGAGGGCCTCACGCTCGACTCCTTTGAGCTTTAATCTGCCAGTTGCGGGCACGCTTCCTTCATTCCACAAAAAGTCACTCAAGAACTGTTCGGCTTGTTCAGTCCAGAAGCTCTTTGCAATAGGTAACCGGTTAGTAATCTTCTCGACCGAGGAGATCGCTTCGGGAGCAATTTCGACCACAACTTGCTGCTCGCGACCGTCAGGCTTTCTCACAATAAAGGCACGTTCGTTCCGACCAGCTGGCACTACACCGCGGATGTCTGTGGCTCTGAGGATGGTGAAGCCATTAAGAGTTACCTGAGGTGATTGTTCCTTAACGGGAGCCTCCGCATCACGCGGATGATCGTCCGATACTTCGGCCAGGGCGGCAGCTACTGCGTTGCGCAGAACTTCGGGCGTCATCGGTTTGCGCACGAAGTCCGACGCTCCCAATTTCATCGCCTCTACTGCGAGGTCGATTGAAGCGTACGCTGTCATCATGATCACGCGTGCTGCCGGCAACATCACTCTGATCCGACGAAGGACTTCGGTGCCGACCATTCCTGGCATTTTCTGATCAAGAAGAACTGCATCCCAGGGTTCATCGGTACCGATGATCGCAAACGCTTCTAATCCACTCGCCGCTTCTCCCACCACATAGCCAGAAGTCTCTAGCGCCAGCCGCGTCATCTCACGAATGTTCTCTTCATCATCGACAATCAGCACTTTCTTAGACATGACGTACCCCCTTTTTGTTCGCTAGTGGTAACGTGAAGGTGAAGGTTGTGCCCACTCCAAGCTTTGATTGCACGCTGATCTGTCCACCATGCGCTTCTACAATGGACTTGGAGATCGCGAGTCCCAAACCAGCTCCACCAGTAGGAGCATCGGGAACCTGGACAAACTTATCGAAGATGTGAGGCAGGTATTCACTCGGTATTCCACTTCCAGTATCCTGAACTGAAATTGCAAGATGATTGTCTCGCTGTTCTGCGCTGATCTTTATTTCGCCTTCTTTGGTGTGCCTGAGGGCATTGATCACGAGGTTGCTGAGGACCCGTTCAATTTGCAATCGGTCAACTGAGACCCAGGGAAGTTCTGGAGGTGCCTCGACAGTCAGCTTTAGACCATTCGCTTCTACCTGCGGACGCAGTTCTGTAGTGGCGGTTGCGAGTAAATCTCTCGCACTGACGTCAGCGAGTTGTGGCTGACTCTCGCCCGCTTCGATTTTCGAAAGATCAAGCAGATCCCGCATCAGCTTATCGAGCCGTTCACAATCCTGGCGGCATGCTTGCAGCACCTCGTTTTGAGACTCTGTTAACTCGCCGAGCGCGCCTTCCAGCAACAAATGAACGCCCATCTGCACACTTGTCAGCGGTGTGCGAAGTTCATGTGACGCGGTGGCGATAAATTCTGACTTGAGTCGATCAATCTCGCGCAGGTGCGTGATGTCTTCGAGAATGGTGACTGCGCCAAGCAGAAGATGACCACCGTCTCGCATGGGTGTAGTGCGCAGGCGGAAGGCTCTTTCGGAACCGTCCACGGCAAGCGGCAAGACCGACGCCATTCCTTCGCCAGCCACCGGACGCTGCGATTCAAGAGCTTCGGCAACTGCTACCGCAATGCGTTCATCGCGTGCGATTTCGCCAACGTGCTTTCCACTGTTCTCTTTTTCAGAACCGAAAATCTCTTCTGCCGCAGGGTTCAGCTTTGTTACGCGGCCTTCACCGTCTGTCACGATCACCGGGTCGTACAAAGAGTCAATGGCCGCTTCAGTAGTTTGTTGGGCGACCAGAAGTTTCCCGAGATCCGAGCGACGTAATTGCCGGATTCGTTCCGCCATTCGGTTGTATTCAACCGCAAGTACCCCGACTTCATCACGCGAGTCAACGGTTACTTTCGCATTCAGATCACCACCGGCAATTCTTGCGGTCGTTAGGGTAAGTTGTCGTAGTGGCTCAACAATTCGATTTGCAAGAAAGAATGCCAGCCAGATCCCTGCCGCCACTAAAACGCCGGCAACTAGAAGTGTGCGATAAAACCACAGTTGGGCCACGCCAGCTGCTGCCTCTGACTTTCCCAACATTGCTCGCTGGTTGAGTTGCAATAGGTGGTCACATTCAGCGCGCAACTTGTTGAACTGCGGTTCGAGAATGGTGAAGTACTCATTACGTTCCGACTGCTCCTCAACGTCTGGTCCGGATTGGGCGTTTGGCCTCGCGCTTGAACCAACTCGGGCCATGAAGGTGTCAAACACTCGATAATAGGCGTCGCGATCGCGGCGGATAGAGTCGATCGCTTCGGGTTCGCCAAGCTCTGTAATATTATTTGCTGCCTTCTGAAAGTTTGCATCAAATCGTTCGCGATGCTCGCGTAGTTGCACGGTGGCTTTATCGCGTGCGCCCAAGAGTGCAAACAGTGCGGCCGAATCCTGACGTTCCAGACTCTCCTTCATCTCCTGGGCAGCCACAACCGAGTCGTAGTTATTTGCGAGGATTCGTCGGGATACGTTACCCATCTCGCGTAGACGCAGAGCGCTCCAACCACCAAGAACTACAAGAGCTGCTATGAAGATCAGGTAACTAAATAAGAGTTTGGTCCTTAAGCTCATTCGTCTTTGACAGACTACAGGTCATTTCCGCCGACCTGCTCTTTGTTTTCCAACGGCACCACCTGAACAGTTGCGTCGCGCACTTCGCGTAGAAAGCGGTTGATGATTGAGCCGTGCAGCAGAATGTCCCAACGGGAACGTGATGTTTGCCCAAACACCACATGCGTGATTCCTTCATTTCTGGCGAAATCAATCAATGCATCTGCAACCCGTCTAGATTTCAACTTGACCACTTTTGCGCCGAGCTCCTCGGCAAATCGAATATTCTCCTGAAGCGCAACGTAATCATCCGGCTTGATTCTTCCCATCTCTTCGTTGGGCGTCTCGACGTAAACCGCATACCAATCGCTTGCCAGTCGGCCCGCGATTCGGGATCCAACTCGGAGCAATTTCTTCGCGCTGCCTCGTGAAGCCATTGCGACCATAACCTTCTCGGGAATTACTGCCTGGTCCAATCCTTCGCGTTCGCGGTAGTCATGCGACTTGGTAGCCTGATCGGTAGCGACTTGCCTTAAGGCAAGTTCTCTTAAAGTCGAGAGATTTCCCTTGCGAAAAAAGTTATTGAGTGCCTGCTCTATTTTCACGACATCGTAAATCTTTCCCTGGCGCAATCGAGTCCGCAGGGTGTCAACAGAGACATCAACGTTAACGACTTCATCTGCCCTGCGAAGAAAGTGATCAGGCACAGTTTCTCGCACACGGACACCAGTAGTTCGCGTCACAATATCGTTGAGGGACTCAAGATGCTGAATATTTACTGCCGTGATTACCGAAATTCCCGCGGCCAGCAGGTCCAACACATCGTGATAGCGCTTCGAGTTTTTTGAGCCGGGAACATTCGTGTGGGCAAGTTCGTCCACAATTGCAATTGCCGGGTGTCGAGCGATAACTGCGTCGACGTCCATTTCCTTTAACGTCACACCGTGATACTCAATGTGACGCAGCGGCACGCATTCCAGATCACCGATCATTGCCTGCGTGTCTTCGCGGCCATGGGTGTCGACCACTGCTACAACGATGTCTACTCCCTGTTTCTTCAGCAGATGCGCGTCTGCGAGCATTTGATAGGTTTTGCCGACACCAGGAGCCGCGCCAATGTAGACGCGCAGCTTCGCCTGCTCGCCCTGGTCCAACCTGGCGAGTACAGATTCTGGCGATCGGCGGTTACCGTTTTCGTTCATAATTGCCGTACTTGAGTACGGACCTTTTGTCTCCTAAGGACTGAGTTTCCGCAGGGCGTTGGTTCGGTCCAAATCGAGATTGAGTTCCAACACGTTCACGGTTGGTTCGCCCAGGACGCCGAACTGTCTGCCCTCAGTGTGGGCCTTGATGAGACTGCGTAAAGCGTCCGCACTCATACCGCGCTCACGTGCCACCCGCGGTACTTGAAATTCAGCAGCAGCTGGAGAGATGTGTGGATCGAGTCCAGAGGCAGATGTCGTAACAAGATCGATAGGCACTTTCTCGCCGGGATTTTCAGCTTTAAGCTTCTCAACATCAGTCTTAACTCGATCAATCAGTTTCTGATTAGTTGGTCCAAGGTTGGAGCCCGATGAAGCACCAGCGTCATACCCGACTGCACCAGCCGCCGAGGGACGGGAATGAAAATAGCCCGCTGCGGTAAATGGCTGGCCAATTAGTCGCGAGCCCAGCAATCTGCCGTCAGCACTCTTGATTAGTGATCCATTTGCCTGCTCGGGAAAAATAACCTGGGCCAATCCGGTCACAACGAGTGGATAGATAAGTCCCAGTAGAATCGTGGTAACCAAAGTCATCAATATCGCTGTCAATAAGTTTTTCATTGTCCACACCCTGTCGGAGCACGACCTCCGTGCGCCCCCTACAGCTAGGCCAGACCGATCGCGTGAATGAACACATCGATAAGCTTGATGCCTATGAACGGCACGATGATTCCTCCTAATCCGTAAATCAGAAGATTGCGGCGCAGCAGCGAAGCTGCACTCATCGGGCGATATTTGACTCCTCGTAATGCAAGAGGAATAAGAGTGATGATGATCAACGCATTGAAGATCACCGCCGATAGAATGGCCGACTGCGGCGTTCGCAGACCCATGATGTTCAGCGTGTTCAGCACGGGGAATGCAACCGCAAACATTGCCGGAATAATGGCAAAGTATTTCGCAACGTCATTTGCGATTGAGAAAGTTGTCAAAGCTCCGCGCGTCATCAATAGCTGCTTCCCGATCTCCACTATCTCGATCAGCTTTGTTGGGTTGGAATCGAGATCGACCATGTTTCCTGCCTCTTTGGCGGCTTGAGTGCCCGTGTTCATCGCCACACCAACGTCTGCCTGGGCCAGCGCCGGCGCATCATTGGTTCCATCACCAGTCATGGCCACAAGTTTGCCCCCCGCCTGCTCTTTCTTGATTAGTGCCATCTTGTCTTCTGGTGTGGCTTCAGCGAGGAAGTCGTCGACACCAGCTTCGCGAGCGATGGTTGCAGCGGTCAGAGGATTGTCGCCGGTGATCATTACGGTACGGATTCCCATCTGACGCATCTGATTGAACCGCTCGATCATTCCGCCCTTGATGATGTCCTTGAGTTGAATGACACCAAGCGGTAGTCGATCTTCTGCAACCACAAGAGGCGTGCCTCCCTCGCGTGAGATTCGTTCAACGATCTTGTTTAGGTCGGCCGTATGGTGATTTGACGATGGGCCAAGATATTTCAGAATGGCGTCAGCGGCGCCCTTGCGCACTTCCCGGCCATCAAAATCCACACCAGACATTCGGGTTTGTGCGGTGAAAGGAACAAATCGCGCTTCGTGCGGCGCGATCTCACGTCCTCGCAATCCATATTTTTCTTTGGCGAGCACAACGATTGAACGTCCTTCGGGTGTTTCGTCCGCGAGTGACGATAATTGAGCGGCTTCCGCCAACTCTGTTTCGTCAACTCCCGGAAGGGGAATGAACGCGGTCGCCTGGCGATTACCAAGCGTGATTGTTCCTGTCTTATCCAACAACAACGTATTCACGTCACCAGCCGCTTCTACAGCGCGACCTGACATAGCCAGTACGTTGTGCTGAATCAAACGGTCCATCCCCGCGATACCTATCGCCGAAAGGAGTCCACCAATAGTCGTGGGAATCAAACACACCAGCAGCGAGACGAGCACAAAGATTGTCTGCGGCGCATTGGAGTAGATCGCGAAAGGCTGCAACGTGACGACAGCCAGCAGAAAGATGATTGTGAGTCCGGCAAGCAGGATGTTGAGCGCGATTTCGTTTGGTGTTTTTTGACGCTCCGCTCCTTCGACCAGCGCGATCATGCGATCGATAAACGTCTCACCGGGATTGGAAGTGATTCTGATTTTGATCTGATCTGAAAGAACTCGAGTACCGCCTGTCACTGCGGAGCGGTCGCCACCTGCCTCTCGAATAACTGGCGCGCTTTCGCCGGTGATAGCGGATTCATCTACTGATGCCACACCTTCAACAATCTCACCATCGCCGGGTATGAACTCGCCTGCCGACACGATCACCAGATCGCCTTTGCGTAATTGTGGTGCTGGTACGTCTTCAGTATTGGATCCGGAAACCACTCGATGAGCGACGGTTTCGGTCTTTGCTTTTCGGAGGTTGTCAGCCTGCGCTTTTCCTCGGCCTTCAGCCATCGCTTCAGCGAAGTTGGCGAAGAGTACGGTGAACCAGAGCCAGAGAGTGATTTGAAGTTCGAACGCTGTGTTCGTGACACCAGGAATCGGCGCAACGATGCCGCGAATCAGTTCCAGGGTTGTCAGAACGCTGCCGACTTCGACAACGAACATGACTGGATTCCCCATCATCTTCTTCGGGCTGAGCTTGATAAACGAATCAATGATCGCTCGCTTAACGATCTCAACATTCCAAATGGCTTTCTTATTCATACTAGTCCACTAATCCACCTGTAGGGGCGGCACTCCGTGGCCGCCCCTCGTGCCGCGATACACACCCGTAAAAACCACCATTCCATTGCATTACCATCGTTCAAAAATCAACTCTGTTTCCGTCTTGACGAGGCGTGGGCACGGAGTGCCACCCCTTCAACTAAAATGTTTGTCCCGCTCCCATCAATAAATGCTCGACGATTGGGCCAAGACTCAACGCCGGAAAAAATGTTAAGGCTCCCACAATTATGATCACGCTCACCAAAAGCACTGTGAACAGCGGCGTCGTGACCGGAAACGTGCCCAACGATGGCGGCACCAACTTCTTACTCGCCAAGTTTCCTGCTACAGCGAGCATCGGCACGATCATTAGAAAACGGCCGGCCAGCATCGCAATACCAATGGTCGTGTTGTACCAATATGTATTCGCGGAGATCCCTGCGAACGCCGAACCATTGTTGCCCGTTCCGGACGTAAATGCGTACAGGATTTCCGATAGACCATGTGGGCCAGCATTGTTTAATTGCGATGTACCGAAACTCGGAGCCAATACGGAGATACCGGCAAAAACGAGAATTATGAGCGGGAAGATCAACACGTACAGCATCGCCATCTTCACGTCGTAAGACTCAATCTTCTTCCCGAGATACTCGGGTGTGCGTCCAACCATTAGACCGGCAATGAAAACCGAAAGGACCACAAAGATTAGGATTCCGTAGAGCCCGCTGCCGACGCCGCCGAAAATGACTTCACCCAGCATGATGTTTACGAGTGGAACCAATCCTCCGAGCGGCGTAAAGCTGTCGTGCATTGCGTTGACTGCACCGCAACTAGCATCAGTAGTAACCGTCGCAAACAACGCGCTATTCGCAATGCCAAAACGGACTTCTTTCCCTTCCATGTTGCCGCCGGGCTGCTGCGCGCTGACCCGTTGATCCGCACCAACTCCAGTTAGAATCGGATTACCGCGAGATTCAGCCCAGTAAGACGTCAAGATACCGGCGAGACAAAGAACCACCATCGCAGCGAGTACAGCCCAGCCATGCTTTTGTGATCCGGTCATTCGTCCGAGCGTGTAGGTGAGGCCGCCGCCAATAGCGAAGATCGCCAAGAGCTGAATGAAATTGGTAAACGGAGTGGGATTTTCGAATGGATGTGCGGAGTTAACGTTAAAGAAGCCGCCACCGTTCGTTCCTAGTTCCTTGATAAATTCTTGCGACGCAACCGGCCCCTGTGCAATGGTCTGTTCGGTAATTACTTTGTTCTCTTTCACAGTGCTGCCATCGGGGTTTTTGAGAACGTTACCCTCACCGTCTTTCTTCTCAACCTCAATTGTCTGTGCGTCGAGCAACTTTGCCGTATCGTAAGGACGAAAATTTTGCACAACTCCCTGGGAAACAAGGAGCAATGCACCGAGGATACAAACGGGTAGCAACACATAGAGATTGCAACGCACAAAGTCGACCCAGAAATTCCCGATAGTTTGCGCCTCCCGCCGCGCAACACCTCGAATCAAAGCAATTGCCAACACAATTCCGGTCGCGGCAGAAGTAAAGTTGTGGTATGCAAGCCCGACCATTTGGGTGAAGTAACTCATGGTCACTTCAGGCACATAACTCTGCCAGTTTGTATTGCTGGTGAAGGAGGCAGCGGTATTGAAAGCCGACGCCACAAAACCGCCCGTCGCACTGGACGAAGAATCTACCCCGGGTAGTTTCTGAGGATTGAAAGGTAGATAACCCTGCAAGCGTTGAATGAGATAAAGCAGTAACAAAGAGACCACACTAAATAGCAACATCGACGCGGCATACTCGGTCCAACGCATCTCCCTTTTGTCGTCTACCCCGGTAAGGCGATAAATAGCCCGTTCAATGGGACCTAAGACGGGATGCAAGATCGTGCGTTCACCGTTGAAGACACGGGTCATGAAAACGCCCAGAGGTTTGGCAATCGCGATAATGATCGCCAAGAAGAGCAGGATCTGAAACCACCCATTAAACGTCATCAGAACTTCTCCGGTCGCAAAAGCGCGTAAGTCAGGTAAATCAGCAAGAGTACGAAAACTGCCAAGCTCGCTAGAGTTTCAAGACTCATCAGATGTCTCCTATCGCAACCTTTCGCACGCACGCACATACGCGAGCGCCACGAGAAAAAAGGCGATTGTCAAAGCGATAAAGATCAAATCCAACATCTATAGTCTCCTTTCGCACTCCGGCTTCGGACTGCTCTCACTACCAAATGCCTTCCTTGCGACCAAACCACCAGACGAGGCCAAGGGTTGCTGTATTTTGTTCCTTCTTAAGAATCCCCGGCTGCTCAGTTAGGAAAAATGGTTGATTCGAAAAGTCACGTCTATATTCCGCCCTTACCAGAAATCCGTCTGCAAACTTGTACTCCGTGGTCAACGTAAATTCCTTCAGAGCTTGTGGCACCCCGCCAAACAGACTGCCTGCCGAAGACACCTTTTCCGACAGATATTCGAACCGCCCGGCGAGGGCAACCTTCGGGGTCCATTGATAGCGTGCGTATCCAACACCGCCCCATATAATCGACGGTGGACTGTCCCGGAATACGCGGCCGACGATGTAGTCTCCCTCAGCGGCCAGAATTAACTTATCGGTGACACTGAACGTGTGATAGGTGTCGAATATGTGAAGTCTCCCTGAAGGCACTGGACGAATCACATCGATTGAGAGCCCCGGTTGCGAGGCAACTGGCGCGAAAGTTGGATTCAAATCCGGATTGCGATCGCGCTGCTCCTGACCGTTGTAGTAATTGAATTGTGATGTGATACGGGGAGTAGGTTTCCAGGTCAGAAGCAGGGCCTGTGACTTGAAGCCATTAAAATCCTCCGCCTGCTGGACCCCGTTGACGAGCCAGTGTGTCAGGGTAACTTTGTCGTTGAAGGCATAGGTAGAGCGAAACCCTACGTGGTAAAAGGGCAAAAAGTTGTAGTAATAGGAGCGCGAATAGTTGAAGTTGTCTTTCGTGTAATTGGTCTCATATCCAAGCGCGCCGGCGAATTTTCCGAAGTCTACGGTCAGCCCCTTTCCGACATCAGCAACATAAGTTCCATACGCCTGCCAAAGAGGGCGATAAACCTGTGGACGCGGTTCGTTGGCTGCGTTCCCCTGCACGGTTTCCGTAGCCTGGCCGTACTGTAGATCCACTCGGAGACCATATCGTTTCCCCTTCTCGAGATTTGGTGCGTTCTCGATGATCAGCGCCGCTTGATTGAGGCTGAAGCTGTTGCTCGTGACATCATAGGCTCGCAGCAAGTTGATGCCACCGACAGGTCGATTGAAGTTGTAACCATAATAGCCATCCAGCGTGACGTTGAAGGTCGTGTCACGAACGAAATCGAGCGAGTCGCGATCAGTCGATTCCGTCTGAGTCACAACTGCCGCCCCATTAGATGTGAACGGAGCGGATTTACTCGCGGTGTCCGACGCGCTTGAACCGACAGTGCCGGTTTCGGCCCTACTCGCTAACCTCGATTCAACTTCTGCGAGTCTTCTTTCCAACTGGTCCACACGTTCGAGCAACAATCGCTCTCGTTCGGTCACGTCTTTAGTGTCGGTTCGTGGTTCCACACCTAATGACAAGGTGGTTGCCTTCTCTTCCACCCTCCGTTTACTGGAAGCTGGTTGTTGCGCCTGAGTCGTGGGTGACATCACGCCTGGTAGCGTCATGAGGATCGTGATGATTGAGCCTTTGAGGACGTTCCGCTTTTGAGATTTCAAATGCTGGTCTCCTTGTGACCCGGACGGCCGCGTGATGGAGCGTTCCTCGATCTGGTCCATCAGATCGAGACAGTGAGCACTGAAAACGAGAAAGGGAATGCTAGAAAAAGCAATACGGTACCGTCTCGCTACCGCGAGCTTGGATGCCAATGGGTACCCGTAATCCAGGCGATTGGGGTAAGAACCGATCCTACGAGTCGCGAAATGTTTCCAAGACGTAGACCGAAGAGTGCGCCTCCTGTGTTCCACATCCAACCGCCAACCCGCGTCTCCTTTGCGCTCGAATTTATTCACATTAGAGAACAAAAACTCATGAGCGAATGAAACTGTCGCTTCCAATTCGCCTTGAATGCTACGGGGTTGCGCATAAAGACGGTGTAAAGAGTTCATAAAGAATTCGTAAAGACAGCTACCTCAGAACCGGAAGATCGCATCCATGGCAAACACGGTCTGGGTTTTACGGGTGCCGTTGTCATACGGAGTTACACCTTTTGCGAACGATCGCTCATGTCTAAATTCAGGGCGAATGGAAATCAGGTCAGAAAACCTATGTGTCCAGCCAATGGTCCAACTCCCTAGCGTGGTGTCAAAGCCTGAGCGCTGGCCTCTTCCATCGAAGATAAAATCCAGAGGGCGGATGGTTAGGAAATCCTTATTCGACAGCTTGAATGCGGTGTAGTTGACGATTCCACCTGTATGGGACAGTCCCGGCAGAAAAGCTCCGGCTCCTACGTTCGTGAAGAAGGGATGCGGAGGACCTGAAATGACCGACCCGCCTACCAGTGCATCACGCTGATAAAGATAATAGGCCTCAGTCATCGTCAAGATCGTCCCCTTCTTATTAAACCGATGGCTCCACGTCACGTTGAACTGTTGGGAGTTGTCAAAGTTTCCCTTGAACTTGCCGTTGTTGATGTTCGCTACGCCACCGTAGATGGAATCGTTATTGCTCTCTGAGACCCAGCGGACCATAGCCTGCGCTGAGGGATGCGCACCCTTGGCCCAGGGTGCGGCGTCTTTGCCCGCGTGGAAACCAAGTTGAATCGTCCAGTGTTTATCGAGCATGATGCTCGCTTGAATGCCTGTGTTGGTATATGCGTCGTAGTCGAACATCAGTGAGTGTGTGTACAGGTAGTTGTCCGGCGCCAACTGCGCTTCTATGTCGGGCGGCGAGATGTAGCGTCCGAATTTCAGGACCATGCCCTTCGCCACTTTCGGAAAGTAGACCAGCCCGTAGAGTTCAACGGGATCGGCCCCATACAGACTATTGCGACCGAGCAGTTGATCGCTAAACCAGCCCTGAGCGGTGGTCCAACGATAGTCAATGCCGTAGAAAGTTGTGAAACGAAAGCCCCAGTCCACATGGTCTGTCTGAGCGGTGTCCGGCACGCGCTCGAAGCGAAGTACTGCCTGGTCCATCTCAAGCTTGTTCGGAACAATTGCATAGGACAAAGGCTGATTCGAATTGTTTGACGTGCTGGCGGTAAAGCCAGGGTTGAACCATCCGTACGCTTTGATCTTCGCTTTCTTGAGGCCGGGAGACGCGTCCCAAAGAGCCTTCGTCAATGGCCACACGGGATCAGTGTCAGTGACGCCGATTAATGGCCCAAGATATTCAGTGCCCGGAAATATGCCGTCAAACGGCGAAGGCTGTGCACGGCGTGGCGGTTCGCTTTCAGTGGTCTCAGGAGTTGCAGAAGGAGAAGGACTAGGGTTGGGCCTGATATCAGAGTCGGCAGTCCTGTCCGCGATATCTGACTCGACGGAGCCTTTGCCCGAAGGTTTTACCTCGGTCGTGCTTGGCACTGTCTGCTGTGCGCGAGCCGTGGAAAATACAATGCCTAGGACCATACAAGTCGCTAAGAAGCTCGCACGCTTATCAAAACCCATTTGACGAAATACCATCTCTGAAACTCCTCCTACCTTGTCGAACATGCATTTGCTCTTCTACTCATCCGGCCATTCTCAAGCTTCGCTGATCCTGAATGGCCAGTTACTCATTAGAGCTTAGATAGGAGCCAGACTTCTTTCTATTTCTTGTCCGCTTTATCAGTTCCTTGCCATCACTTAAACCGCACAACCATTAGCTTCCTCGCGTGCCTTCTGTGCCGACACGTTTTCCGAAAGCTTCAATGCTTTTCCAAGTCTGGTTTTTTCGAACGTGTGATCACCTTCTCCGTTTTCGCACTGAATAAGAATGATTTCTTCGTCCTCACTAACGCCTGCCTCTGACACAGCCCTTTTGATTTCTCTCCAAGTCATCGCTTCCCTCCTCATTTCGAAGTCTATTTGGTTACTAATTGACATTGGGACGCCGGCTCTTTGCGCCCGCGTCTTTCTTGTCCATCAGGTCTAGACAATGTGCGCCGAAAATGAGAAGTGGGATGGTCAGAACAAACAGCACGGTGCCATAGCGATGAATGAAGTATCCATGCCAACTCGGACCCGTGAACCAGGCAATTGCTGTCAAGATCGAACCTGCGAATCCCGAGAAAATGCCAACGCAAAACCCGAAGACCGCACCAGCACTCCGCCAGCTCCAACCATGAACACTTATTTGTTCCATGACGAGATGCGGAGTTAATTTCATCGTTACCAATGAAGATTCAGTTGTCATATCCCCTGCCTACAGACGCCCAAAGAAGAAATGGCGCTCCGCTCCATTCTTCAAAGGCGTTTATCCCTGCCCTTCTCTTAGCCTACGAGGTTAGCTGACGGGCTTGGACCAAGAAGTGTCCTACGTGATGCTCACGATTCGCCCCGTGTCTCGCACTGGCGAGACCATGGTTCCCCCGCGCTACCCCTCAGTCATTAACTTCAAACCGTGAGTAGCTTCAGCGACAAATTGTCAACAAAAGAAGATTACGAGTTTGCTAATAAAGGTGGTGTAAAGAGTTCATAAAAAGTTTATAAAGATGCCTGAGGGTCCTTCGGTAGCGCCAAAACTGATCACTTACTCATTTCAGTGGAATTCCTCAGCATGTCCAGCGGCAGGTACGCCAGTGGATTTACGGGCTGTTGGCCAACTCGGATCTCATAGTGCAAATGACAACCAGTCGCGCGTCCCGTCGCACCAACCAGCCCGATCTGTTCTCCGCGTCTGATCGAGGTACCTACAGTGGTTTCAACCATCGAGAGGTGGCCATATAACGAGCTGATGTTATTACCGTGGTCCACAATCACAACCCGACCGTAGCCGTTCTTAGAACCCGCGAAAATAACGGTCCCGTCGGCTGTCACGCTAACGGGGGTTCCCTTGGGAGCAGCGATGTCTTGTCCGGAATGGAATTCTAATAACCGACGACGAAATGGATTGCGGCGATTACCAAAGCTGTCAGTCAACCTGCCTTGAAGCGGCCAAAGTGAAGGCACTGTTGTAGATGCGGGGCCCACGGTTTCGCCGTCGATTTTTTCTATTTTTGATTGACCGTCCGCTCTTCCGATTGCAGACCCGGACTCCGGCTTCAGAACGTCGGGTTGCTGCGCTGAGGCCGGCACTGACCGCACGATTGCCAGCCCGAAAAGAAGAAGTCCAATCACTATGAACAAGAACAACACAACGATCTGACCGATTGCAGACCAAATTGCGTGTTGCTTATGGAAATAAACTGAGCCATCAGATCTATAACTCAGGGGGAACGAAGTCTTTGTTCTCACACTCTTGATCCTTTTGCGCACCGCAACGTCGAGTAGAAGCGCGCACGTTGGTCCAAAAAAGAAAAGGCCGCGGACAGGTCCAGTCCACGGCTCTCTCCAATCATGGATGCTTGCCCTTCTCACATGCCTACGAGGTTAGCTGACGGGCTTGGACAAAGAAGTGTCCTACGTGATGCTCACGATTCGCCCCGTGTCTCGCACTGGCGAGACGATGGTTCCCCCGCGCTACTCCTCAGTCATTAACTGCACCGTGAGTAGCTTCAGCAGACAAATTGTCAACAAAGGAAGATTACGTTTTTGCCAATAAAGGTGGTGTAAAGAGTTCATAAAAAGTTTGTAAAGATGGGGGCGTTAGGAAGCGCGGATAGCCGCAAGCTCATAGACTTTCAACGCGGCCCAGCTCAAGTTTCATTCCAACCCAACTGGGATAAATTAGCCCTTACCAAGGCCACTGGCTTGTCCAGTGGTTGTTACGACTGTTGCTACAAGAACCCGCCAATACACTCCAGCGCGCCTTGCGCGCAGGGGTGAAATTAGGAACGCTGATTAGCAACAAGCGTTAAAGACCATTGGACAAGCCAATGGCCTAAAAACCGCTGGGTAGCATTCAGGGTTGAAGGGAAGTGAATCTCGACTCAGGCAACTACCCGAGCTTGCTAGCGTCAATCCGCCGAACTGTCTCCCGACACTCTAGCGTCGAGAGCAGGTTTGGATGTTTAATACTGTGTAAAAGCAAGAATATGAGCTACGGGCAAGTCATGGTTGTCAGATAAAACCAAGCTGCAACGGCTTTCCCAGATGACGAAGGTTAAGCGTATTCAAACACAACTTGCCGGTTATCAGGGAATGTGGGAAGACCCGGTAGCAAGTATCTCTTTTGAGCATAGTCCCGGGCCATATCCTTTCATGCTCGAGTAGCTCAATACGAGTTTCAGTCGTTAGAGGCTCTTAAGGAAAAGCTAGCTCAATTTCCTGCGGGGACAAAGTTCTTTATCTCGAGACCACCGGGCGATTCGCGGTCCAACGATCAAACCAATGCCGAACTCCGTACGTTTCTCGGCAGTCACGGAATGTCCGTGGTAGAAGAAAGCGCACCTATGAACCTGGACCAGCGCCAATGAATTAAGAACATGAAACTGGCAATCTTTGATGTTGACGGTACGCTGACAAACACAAATGGCGTTGATGATGAATGCTTCGTTAAGGCTCTGGCAAAAGCGCATGCCATTACCGAAATAAGCACGGATTGGGCTACATACCGTCACACTACGGATTCTGGAATCACCTTACAGATCTTTCAGGAGAAATTTGGTCGTGATCCTGATATTCTGGAGTTAGACAAACTAAAATACTGTTTTGTAAATCTGCTGGGCCAGGAGCTTGACTCAAACTCATCCAGCTTTCGTGCAATTCCAGGTGCTTCTGCTGCGCTGGAGTTCTTGAGGCAAGAGTCTGATTGGGGTGTCGCTATTGCGACAGGCGCTTGGCGTGAATCTGCTTTGCTGAAACTGAGAGCGGCAAAGATCGATATTGAGGGGATCCCGGCTGCTTTTGCTGAAGATGGTTTATCGCGAGAGGAAATCCTGCTATCGGCGGTAGCGCAAGCTTTGCAGCATTATCGGCTGAACAGTTTTGCCAGGACCGTTAGCATCGGTGATGGTCTTTGGGATATCCGTACCGCTCGCAGTCTCCGTTTTTCCTTTGTCGGTGTTGGTGGCGGAGAAGCTGCAGCGTACCTGAATCGATCCGGAGCACAACATGTAATTGAGGATTTCTCTGATTACGCTCGATTCGCCAACTTTCTGAATGAAGCAGAGATTCCCAGCGTGGAACGTCTTGAACAAGAATCGGACCGATAAGCGGTAGGAAGAAGTTTTGCCTCAAAAGTCTGATTAGCGAGACGAGACGCTACAAGGGTGAACCACTCGGTCCGTCTGGGTAGCCCACGATAAACACTGTTGAGTTTCCATTCTCGAGTCGTTGTGGGGAAGGCCTGAGCTTCAGAGCCGTTCTGCGCTTAGGCATTGAAGGCAAAGTCTCCGGCTTTTTCAACGACCTCTAAGATCAACCCATCGTCCTTTGAAATGTTTTTGCAGCTAGTTACAGGTTAAGTGAGTTTAGAAGATTTCAGACATTCTTTAAGGACTTTCAGATAGCGACGAGTCAAAAATGCTGCTAGCTAGCAACTTAAGAAGAGTGGCTTACATTGCTCTCGTGAGCATCCTTGTAGTTGCTCCGACAGTCTGGGTCTTTCGTGTCGTGTCTGCCGCAAGTCGCACCTGGACCGGAGCCAGCATTACAAGCCCGGTACCCGCGCTCCGAAATAACCTCTGGACCAACCAACTGAATTGGTCCACGAATGTCGCACCCGTTGCTGGCGATGATTTGACCTTTGGCAGTTCGCAGCAGCAGACAAGCCTAAACAATTTTCCGAATGGAACTAGCTTCAACTCTCTCGCAATCAGCGGCGGTCACACAATTCAAGGAGCCGGGATTAGTCTGAATTCCGGCATCTCGGCTACCAACTGCAATATCTTACTTGCCTCGATCAAGCTCAATAGTGCGCAGTCATTTGACGCGCCGGTTGCGAGCGTTGGTGCAACCATCACTAGTACTATCGACAATAACGACAAAACTCTTCAACTCTCTGGCCCCGGAAATCTCACACTCACTGGCATAATCAGCGGCGCCGGCGGATTGACTAAGGTAGATATCGGCACCTCATTGCTCGCTGGCAACAACACTTACACCGGAAACACATCAGTAACTGGCGGTCACTTGTTAGTTTTTGGAAATCAACCTGGCAGCGCTGTGAGTGTCGCGAATGGAGCAACGCTTGGCGGTTCCGGAACCGTTGGCGCTGTGACTTTGCAAGGAATGGTTCCAGCTCCCAATTTGCAACCCAATGGCATAACGATCATTGGCGGTCGACTTAGTCCGGGTAATGTCAATCATGCATCAGGCGTTTTGAATGTAAACGGCAGCGTTACGTTCTCTTCTCTGCCCAGTGGCCTCGAAAGCTTCGACGTTGATCTAGGCGGAACCACACTCGGCACAGGCTACGATCAACTCAACGTCACAGGTTCTGTCAACCTCGGCACAAGTACAAATCTTGAGCTGGTGCCGAGCTTTGTTCCATCTGCCGGTTCAACCTTCATTATCATCAATAACGATGGTACTGATCCTGTGGTTGGAGCATTTCTCAATCACCCTGAGGCTTCAGTATTTGGCGTTAATGGCGGAACGTTTTTCATCACTTATAAGGGCGGAGATGGAAACGACGTAGTGGTCCATGTGCCGCAAACAAAAGAGTGGACCGGCGGAGGACCAGACAATCTCTGGACTACAGGGGCAAACTGGCTTGGGGGATCGGTACCCGTTGCGGGGGATCAACTGCTTTTCCCCAATGGTGCTTTACGCATGACAAACGCGAACGATTTTCCGGTAGGCACAACCTTTCAGTCCATCACATTTTCAGGTGCTCCCTACACTCTCGCAGGCAATTCCATAGCTTTGAATAATGGAATCGTCGATTCCGTCCTTGGAAGCACTTTCCAATTTAGCAATACTATTCAGCTAACCTCGATCAAGCTCAACGGGGACCAAACTTTTAGTAAAGCCGGCGCAGCCAATTTGCGAATCACGAGTGCGCTTGATAACGACGGACATCTTCTAACGCTCTCTGGATCAGGCTCGAAGTCTCTTGCTGGCGTCATTTCCGGAACGGGAGGGCTAACTCTCAATGCGGGGATCGCTGCGACTCTTGGGAACATAAATCCCAACACCTTTAGCGGAACCACCACATTGAATGCCGGAGCTTTTATCAATAATTCTTTTCAACCGAACAGCCCACTAGTGATAAACGGCGGGGATTATTTTCCGCGAGCTGGTGTTAAATCTATTCAGGGAGTAGGCGGTGCTATACACGCACAAACGGGCACTACTCCCTCTTCAGGTGATGTGACGTTAAGTGCAAATGCCACATTCGACATTGGAATTAGCCGCGATGCCACCACTGCGTCGGCGGGAACTCTTTTTGCCAACGGAGTTGTGAACCTCGCAAATGCCAATCTCGTCGTAACCGCATCTTTTCTCGTTACCCCAAGTCCAGGAGACATCTTTCAGATCATAAGAAAAACCAGCGCAGGAGCCGTCCAGGGAACATTCAACAGTCTGCCGGAAGGCGCTGTAGTGGTCGTTAACGGAATTCCGCTGATAATCAGCTATGTTGGCGGTGATGGTAATGATGTAGTGCTCCGGACAAACACGAGTCGCACGTGGGATGGCGGTGGCACTACCAATAATTGGACGGAGGGTGCAAACTGGAGCGGTGATGTCGCTCCTGGACCAGGCGACGCCCTGGTGTTTCCCGCTGGTGCGGCGCGCTTAAATAATAACAATGACTTCCCGGCAGGAACGACTTTCAACTCGATCGCATTTTCGGGAGCATCCTATACGCTTACTGGAAATGCCATCAGCCTAATAGCCGGTATCAGCGACTCCGTGGCTAGTCCCGCCAACTCTATTCAGTTTGGATCTATCAAACTGCTCGATAACCAGACTTTCACAAAAGTTGGACCAGCTGCTCTGGCGTTCACTTCTCCCATTGATACTAATGGAAAGACACTAACAGTGGATGGTGGCGCACAAAAGTCTCTGCGCGGAAATATCACCGGCACGGGAGGACTGATAATCAATGGCACCGGACTGGTAGATACTGCCCTTTCAGGCACAAACTCTTTCAGTGGTCCAACGGTTATCAATTCAGGCAGCTTCTTCCTCGCCTGCGATCAACCCAATAGTGACGTTCAGCTCACTGGCGGTGAGATAGATGGAGCGAATTTGACCGGTAGTATCAAGTCGCTAGTGGCAACAGGAGGAGTGATTCAAATATTCGATATTGGACATTTAACGGTTAATGGCAATACGACGTTGAATTCAAGTGTGACATTCAAACCCCGGATGATTGTAAGCATCGGCAAACTCAACATCGGTGGATCAATTAACCTTGGGAATAGTACGTTGACTATTCAGTTTCAAGGTGTCGCTCCCCCTGCACCCGGACAAGCATTCACGATTATCAACAAGACAAGTGCTGGTGCGATTCAGGGAACATTCAATAACCTTCCCGAAGGATCGCTGGTCACTGCTGGGAGTGCAAAATTCACGATCAGTTACTTAGGTGGCGACGGTAACGATGTAGTGTTAAGGGTTCCTGTGGCTCGTCGTTGGGATGGTGGGAGTGCGGTCGACGGCAACTGGACCACAAAAGAAAACTGGCAAGGTGATGTTGCGCCACTGCCTGGCGATGACCTTGAGTTTCCAGCCGGAGCAACGCGCCTAGCTGGTGCTCAGGACTTTCCCAATGGCACCCTCTTCAATTCAATCACAATTTCAGGACCTGGCTACGATCTCTTTGGCAATGGTCTAACTATCAACGCCGGGTTGACTGACGTGACTGCTTCGGGCGCGGGAGCTCTAATTGGTTTTCCGCTGAAGCTAAACGCGAATCAAACCTTTGCAGCCTCAAACGCTCTCACGATTTACAGAGGCATAGACACAAACGCCAAGACTCTTACGTTTGAAGGAGCCGGTGTAATTAATTTTGCGGGTACTTTCGTTGGTGGCGTCCAGCCGATTACTGGTGCTGGAGGTATCACGAGGGCAGGATCGGGCGCGACTAACTTCACGCAGAACAATACTTACACTGGCGCAACCACAATCTTGTCCGGCACTGTCGACATTAATGGCAATCAATCAGGTAGTCCAATCTTTATCAGCGGCGGAGTACTCACTGCCGGCGGCACAACCGGACCAATCACTGCGACCGGCGGGAAAGTACACATCGGGTCCACTCTAAATAGCGTTCAGACTCTGAACACGACTGGTGGAGTCTCATTCAACAACTCAATACTTGAGACAGCTGTCGTCGGCCCTTCGAATGACAAAAAGTTCACTCAACTCAATGTGACGGGCGCAGTCAATCTGAGCGGAAGCACGTTAAGTGTGGCAGCGCCATTCGCACCAAATGGAACCACATCCACAATTATTAGTAATGACGCATCGGATCCGGTAAACGGCACTTTCTCGGGATTGCCTGAAGGTTCAATAGTTACAGCGAACAATAGCCAGTTCCGCATCAGCTACATCGGTGGCGATGGCAATGACGTAGTTCTGACTTTAGTAGTACTGCCGAGCGTCCAATTCACCTCTTCGACAATTTCAGTAGGTGAAGGAGCAAAAAACGTCAACGCGATCATTACACGAACGGGTGACACATCTGGAACAAGCGTAGTTAGCCTCGCCACAAACGATGCAGCGGCCTCTCAGCTGTGTACCGTGGTAAACGGTGCTGCATCCTCTCGATGTGATTACGAGAGTACATTCAGCACGATCCGATTTTCAGCAGGTGAAGTTTCCAAGTCAGTCAAACTTTTGCTCGTCGATGATGCGTATCTCGAAGGCCCGGAAACATTCACACTGAATCTGACAAATCCAACAGGCGCAGTACTGGGTGCCAACGCAATCACTACCATCTCAATAACCGACAACGAGCTGGCCAATGGTGTAAACCCGATTGATAATGCCGACTTCTTTGTCCGGCAGCACTATCTAGATTTCTTTACGCGGGAACCAGACGTGGATGGTCTTGCGTTTTGGATCAACGAGATAGCTTCGTGTGGTGCCAATCAACAATGCATTGAGATCAAGCGCATCAATGTTTCCGCTGCTTTCTATCTCTCGATAGAGTTTCAACAAACAGGATATCTGGTGGAACGTCTGTACAAGACTGCTTACGGAGACACGTCAGGTAGTTCGACCTTTGGCGGCGCTCATCAGTTAGCGGTTCCGATCGTAAGACTGAACGAGTTCTTGTCAGACACGCAGCAGATCGGCTTTGGAGTGGTGGTTGGTCAGACAGGTTGGGAACAAGTGCTGGAGAACAACAAGGTTGCGTTCACGAATGAATTTGTTCAGCGTTCGAGATTTACTTCAGCCTTTGCGAGTTCCTTAACTTCAGCACAATTTGTAGATCAACTCAATCTAAACGCCGGTAACCCTTTGTCACAGTCGGAGCGTGACCAGTTAGTAAATGAACTAACTCTAGGCTCAAAGACACGAGCTCAAGTACTTCGCGCGATCGCTGAAGATAGCGACCTGGCGAGTGCGGAGTTTAATCGCGCATTTGTCCTGATGCAATACTTTGGTTACCTCCGGCGCAATCCTAATGATGCTCCGGATTCCGACTACACCGGCTATGACTTCTGGCTGATCAAGCTAAATCAATTCGGTGGAAACTTTGTCAACGCTGAAATGGTAAAGGCCTTCATCACTTCAGGCGAATACCGCGCCCGCTTCGGGCCGTAATATTTAGGGCAATAGTCACGAAAAAGGCGGAATCAGCTTCAAACAGACTGGTGCCGGCACATCAATACTGTGGCCGGTGGGTTTGAGTTGACCGCTTGTATCATCGATCTTAAATGTGACGATGTTGTCTGACTTCTGATTTGCCGCAAGCAACAGCTTCCCACTCGGATCGATCGCAAAGTTTCGTGGAGTCATTCCTTGAGTTGATTCATGTCCAACCGTGATCAGGCTGCCGTTGTTTGAGTCAACTTTGAATACCGCGATACTGTCATGACCTCTGTTAGAGGAATAAAGGAATCGGCCATTTGGAGAAACGTGAATATCTGCGCCTGAATTCGATCCCTTGAAATCCACCGGTAACGTAGAAGTAGTTTGCAGCTCTTTTAGACTTCCCTTCTGTGGATCTCTGCCGAACACTGTGATCGTCGAGTTCATTTCGTTCAGCACAAAGATGTAACGTCCGTTCGGATGGAAAGCTAAATGGCGTGGTCCTGCTCCCGAACTGACACTGGCCCATGGCTGATCGTTTGGAACAAGCTTTCCATGAGCCGAGTCGAATCGATAGATCATGACTTTATCGGTCCCAAGGTCGCATGAGTATGCAAACTTGTTTGCCTGATCCAACATGACACAATGCGCATGTGGTCCTTCCTGGCGCTCTTTGTTTACACCAGAGCCTTGATGCTGCTTCATATCCGAAGGAGATTCCAGACTTCCATCACGCTTAACCGGAAGCACGGTAAGGTTACCTCCTCCGTAATTGGCAACGAGTAAGAACTTCCCCTTCGAATCCAACTCGACATAACACGGTGATCCACCTAATGATGGTTGCTGATTTAGTAACCTCAAACTACCATTGTGTTGGTCGACTTCAAAGGCGCTCACCGCACCGCTCTTCTTTCCCTCAAACTCCTCCAATTCGTTAACCGCATAAAGAAAACGGCGATTTGAAGAGACTGTAAGAAATGAGGGATCAGCTACTCCGCTCGTTGTCGCAACATGCGTTAACTCTCCGGAAACTACATCCAGTCGACAAAGGTAGATTCCCTGACTTTTGGTCCCGGTGGTGTACGTGCCGACATAAACAAGCAAGTTGCTGGATTTTGCGTTGAGTAGCGGATGCGTAAGCACTGTCTGAGACACTGAGAGTCCAAAAGCGCTAAGTCCAGCAAATTTCAAGAATTCACGGCGTCTAGTAACTTTGGTCAATTTTTGTTCTCCTCGGCGAATGTCCGACATGCTTTAGCTTTTCGTCTTCTTTAGCCTGCCGATTCCTCCAGCGAATCAAAACGACAGCATAAGCTTCTTAGTTATATGGCTTTAACTCCCTGAGCTCGTCTTTTCAAAATATTCGTTAACTCATGGCCCTTTTTTCGTTCGTGCTGCGCGTTATAGAAGTGGACGGCAATTGAGCTGTCGCATAACTTGGAAGAAGGAAAGTGACGAAAATGAAAAAGCTTTTTGGAATTTCCACAGTATTTAGTTTGTTGGTACTGCTGACAGCGGCGACATCAGTTTTCGCGCAGTCGCAACGCGCCAGAATCAACATCCCCTTCAGCTTCGTTGTTGGTCAAAAGAGTTTTCCGGCTGGTGAATACACGGTTGAGCCAAACAGTAAGGATACGTTGACTGTTTGGTCGCTTAAAGGTGAAAACACCAAGGATGCCATAGTTTTTACGACTAACTCCGTGCGCGCCAACCGAAACAGCGAGGAGACCAAACTAATCTTCTCGAAGTATGCGGACCAGTATTTTCTGGCACAGGTATGGATGGTAGGTGACCAGAATGGACGCGAGCTGAATGTAACATCATCGGAAAAGTATCTGGTGAAAAACGGTGTTCGACGTGAAAGTGTTGTCCTTGTGAGCGGAAACTAATCGCGACACGCTTCATAATAGTGGGGGCCGTTGAGAGCAATCTCAACGGCCTTCATTCGTTTGACTACTCATTTCAAGCATCTATACATTTCCTCACTTGTTGATACACACCTTCGACAATCCCTCGAGCCTCATCATCATTCGCAGCTTCTGCAGTTATTCGAATGATGGGTTCTGTATTTGATCCTCTAACCAACAACCAGCCGTTTGGTAGGGTGACCTTAACGCCATCGCGCAAATCGATTGGATGTTCCGCAAACGATTGACGAACGAGTTTAAGGACAGCAGGAATCTTGTCTGAAGGACACACTAGCTTCTCCTTAATCATGCTGAATCGCGGTAGTGTGTCGAGCAACTCGCTTATTGTCTGTCCACTTTTTGCCAAGAGATGTAATACGAGGGCCATTCCAACCAAACTATCCCGCGCAAAATTGATGCGTGGATAAATAACTCCTCCATTGCCCTCACCCCCAATGACGGCGTTTTGCTTCTGCATCTCTTCAGTTACATTCACCTCGCCAATCTTGGATGTATAGAGTTGGCAGCCAAAGGTATTAGCAACTTGCCCTAAGGCTGCCGTCGTCGAGAGATTTGCCACAACTGGCCCAGGACTATGACCAAGCACGTATCTGGTAGCGAGAACGAGTGTGTACTCTTCGCCAATCGGAACTCCTTGCTCAGAAACTACCGCAAGTCGATCCGCATCCATGTCTTGTGCAAATCCGACGTCGGCCCTGTGTTCAATGACAGCCTTCCGAAGATCAGTCAAATTTTCAGCCAATGGTTCGGCGGGACGCGGAAACAAACCGTTCGGATTCGAGTTAATAGAAAAGACCTCAGCACCCAGGGCTTCGAGGAGTTTAGGACCTATCAACGAACCGGCTCCGTTGCAAGCATCGAGCACGACGCGCAGCTTTCTATCTCTAAGTGGGAGTGGCCCAAGTATCTCTATGATCGCTTTAATGTGAAGATCTATAGCGCCCGGTAATTCCAGGACTTCCCTCATCTCAGAGCCTGCGACCTTTGTGTATTCGCCTTGATGATAGATATCAAGAAGTTCGCGCGCCTGGCCGGCGTTCAGGAAAAAGCCGCTCCGGCCAATAAACTTCAACGCATTCCACTCGGCAGGGTTGTGACTGGCGGTAATTGCAATTCCACCATGCGCACGTTGGTGGCGCACAAGTAGTTGAATCGTCGGCACAGGACACATTCCAACGTCGAGTATGCGACACCCGCTCGAAAGCAGACCGGCGACAACTGCCTGTTTCACCATTTCACCGGACGTACGAGGATCACGCCCGATCACGATGGTGCGTGCTCCGAGGTAAGTACCAAAAGCCTGGGCGAAGCGGGTGAGTAAGGTTGGCGTCAGCGATTCACCGATCACTCCGCGCACTCCGGAAATACTGATCTTTAAAGTTGGTATGGCCCGCATAACTGCCTTCTCTACTGGGTTACTTACTTAGCCTGTCGCGCGCCCACTCTAGTAGATTGTGGGCCTTACTCTCTTCGTTAGCTTCGACAATAATGCGAATCATGGATTCCGTGTTGGAAGCACGTACGTGTATCCATCCGTCGGGCAAATTTACTCGAATACCGTCAGTCAAATCGCAAGTCAGATGCTCACGCTCAATGTCGACTCGGAAGTTTTGCAATATGGAGTATAGAAGATTGGGTTCTACCGCGATGTTCCTTTTCAACATCACCAGGTGGGGAAGTTCCTGGACCAGTGCGGAAATCGACTTGCCTGATCTCGCCAGCCCTTCAAGTATCAGGCCAATCGCGGCAGCACTATCATGACTAAACTGTACCTGAGGAACCATGATGCCACCACTACCCTCACCTCCCAGCACAGCATCGTGTTCAAGCATTGCCTCGGAGATATACGTCTGACCAACGGGAGTGCGAATCACCTTTGATCCATAACGTTCGGCGACTTGATCCAGCGCACTTGTAGTCGAAATGTTCGTAACAACGGTGCCAGGATTGCGTTCAAGACAAATACTAGCCGCCAGGACGAGCGTCAACTCCTCAGAAAGAGGCTGACCAACTTCAGTAACAATCCCCAGTCTTTCTCCATCGGCGTCATGAGCAAACCCAATATCAGCGTGGCCCGCCTTAACAAGAGCACTCAGTTGATCCATCGTAGCTACACCAGGCTCCGGCCTGTGTGGAAAAATACCGCGCGGATCATTATTTATTGCCAGTACTTCGCACCCCAGTTGTTCGAGCCACCGAGGGATTAAGGTTGAACACGCACCATTGCAACAGTCAACCGCAACTTTAAATCTGCGCGACTTTATTGCGGCCACATCAAACGTTCGCATTAACAACTCTACATGGTGATCAATCGAATTGTGTCGCTGCACACTTGTGTGAATCTGATCCCACTTGGCTTTAGCAAATTCCCCTTGATGATATATGTCGAGCAGCTCTTCAGCCTGAATTGGACTGAGATAGAGACCATCGTCGCGCACGAACTTTAGTGCATTCCATTGAGACGGATTGTGTCCCGCCGTGACGGCGATACCGCCATCAGCCTTGAGCCAGGTAACTGCCAACTGAAGACTCGGGGTTGGACATACGCCAAGGTCAATCACTTCCGAACCAGCTGCCAGCAATCCCGATACTACCGCTGCATGGACCATGGGGCCCGACGGGCGAGTGTCACTACACACCAATACTCGGCCTCCGTCGAGGTAAGTACTAAATGCCTGGGAGAATCCAACTGCGACTTCTGGAGTAAAAGTCTCACCAACAATCCCGCGGACGCCGGTGATGCCGATTTTGAGTGGTTTCATGATAGAGAACTAATTAAGCGCTTACTTTGACATGCTGATGAAAGAACATTGACCCACAACAAAATGGAATCATACAATTCCCTTACCCACAGCTGAAGTACAGTGGTCACTCGATCACTTTCAAGGTCAAGTCAAAAAATCAGTTAGGAGTCCTTCTGCACTATGAAAACTTGTTGTGCGGTGATAGTGGTTCTATCACTTCTTAGCCTCAATGTCATTGCAGGGGTCAAGCCTTTGTCTACCCCCGAAAGTTTTCAATCATCATCTGCAATTGAACCTCGCGTCGAAACTCTTCTGGGCCAGATGACGCTCGAAGAGAAGATCGACATGCTTGGTGGTGTAAACGACTTCTTTATTCGCGGCATTCCGAGACTTGGTATCCCTCCGTTGAAAATGGCTGATGGACCACTTGGGGTCCGTAACTTTGGTCCTGCAACTGCAATGGCCGGAGGTATCGCGCTGGCCGCCACCTGGAATCCGTCTCTCGCTGAACGCGTCGGAGTTGAATTGGGCCGCGACGCGAGAGCAAAAGGTGTCCATTTTCTACTTGGACCCGGTGTCAATATTTACAGGTCGCCCATGAATGGTCGCAACTTTGAATACTTTGGTGAAGACCCCTATCTCGCGTCTCGCATGGCAGTGCAATACATCAAAGGAGTTCAGAGCCAGCGAGTATGCGCCACAGTTAAGCATTTCATGGGGAACAATTCAGAGTTTGATCGTCACAACTCTGACTCGATTATTGATGAGCGGACCATGCGCGAGATTTACCTTCCCGTATTCGAAGCCGCGGTGAAGGAGGCAAAAGTCGGAGCGATCATGACTTCCTACAATCTCACCAACGGGCTGCATCTAACGCAGAGTCCTCACCTAAATCTGGATATCGCGAAAAACGAGTGGGGCTTCGGAGGCATCATGATGTCTGATTGGACCTCCACGTACGACGGCGTGGCCGCAGCCAACAGCGGACTCGATCTGGAAATGCCGTCTGCGTTGTTCATGAACCGACAAACACTGCTTCCTGCTATTAAGGAAGGTAAAGTAACGGAAGCGACTATTAATGAAAAGGTTCGACGAATCCTTCGAACTGCGATTCAGTTTGGCTGGCTCGACAGTGAGCAGACCGATTTGTCGATATCACGCTATAACTTGGAAGGTCGCAAAGTCGCTCTTCAGGCCGCTCGTGAGAGTCAAGTTCTACTCAAGAACGACAACGGCATTCTTCCGCTTAATAAAGGAAGCATCAAATCAATCGCCGTCATTGGACCAGATGCGCATCCCGCAGTTCCTGTCGGTGGCGGTAGTGCGAGAGTTGAACCTTACGGTGCGGTGAGTTTCCTTCAGGGTCTGAGCACCTATCTGGATTCATCGGCACAAGTGTATTACTCACGAGGAGTACCGACATATAGAGAAATGGCCGAGGCGACAGACTTCTCGACCGCAGCTAGCAACGGAAAGCCTGGTCTGAACGCTGAATATTTCAGTAATAACAATTTGGAAGGACCACCAATCGTCACGCGTATTGAACCGCGACTAAGTTTCCGACCGGGTTCGCGTTACGACTTTCCATCCCAAACCCTTTCAGGTCGATTAACTGGCTATTACTTACCTGAACAAGCCGGACCATATGAACTGTTTGTTTCATCAACCGGTGAAGACGGTGGCTTCTACCGCCTGTACGTTGACGACAAGCTTCTATTAGATCACTGGAATACAGCACCTGCGCTGGTTGGCCAACTGACACTTTCACTCGATCAGTCTCCACACAAGATAGTTCTTGAACAACACGGACGCTCGCGTTGGTCATCAAGTACGCGTTTCCACGTGGGTATTGTTCGTCAGGGTACTTTTGTGAGTGCTGAAGCCAAAAAGTTGGCAGCGACAGTTGATGCTGTCGTTTTAGCCGTCGGCTTCGACCCAGAGTCTGAAGCGGAGGGCTCCGACCGAACTTTCCGCCTGCCCCCAGGTCAGGATGAGTTGATTCGCACAATCGCTGCGGCAAACAAGAAGACAATCGTTGTGATGACCTCCGGCGGTAGTGTCGATATGAAAAGTTGGTTAAGTCAGGTTCCAGCTCTAATTCAAGCCTGGTATCCGGGACAGGAAGGTGGCACTGCCGTAGCCGAAGTTCTGTTTGGTGAAGTAAATCCCTCGGGGCGTCTGCCAGTGACGTTCGAAGGACAGTGGGCCGATAATCCGGTTCACGACAGCTATTATCCAGGTGAAGGATCGAAACGAGTGGACTACAAGGAAGGTATTTTCGTTGGCTATCGAGGCTATGAGAAAAGCGGAATCAAACCCCTCTTTCCGTTTGGTTTTGGTCTCTCCTACACGACATTCAGATACAGCAATCTGTCAGTCCTAACCGGGATAACAAAAGGTGGTAGTCCAGCATTCTGGTGGACCGAGGTATCGTTTGATGTCACCAACACCGGAAACAGAGCTGGATCCGAGGTTGCTCAAGTTTATGTGAATGACCCGCACTCAAAAGTGCCACGCCCAGCAAAAGAATTGCGAGGCTTCGCAAAGGTTGAGCTGAAGCAGGGCGAGACTAAGCGCGTAACCGTGATGCTTAATCAACGGGCCCTTTCTTATTACGACGTCAACTCAAAACAATGGCAGGCCAATCCTGGAGACTTTAATGTCCTGGTAGGAAGTTCATCTGCTCAAATTGAACTGCGAGGTAAGCTCACTTTCACCGGAGTTTCACAATCACCAACAGGAAATGATTAGGGGCCTTACTTTGTAAAAGAGTCAATCTCTCATTCTCTCCAACCTTTAGGTTGGGGAGAAGCGGCAAATGTAGAACTGCCACCGTTTTTGACTCACGGCACAGTGGACACCTGCCCCCCCAAAACCGTTGAAACGGTTCTTCGCTTCGATGTCCCTTAACCCCAACCTAAAGGTTGGGGAGAATGAGAGGTTGTGTTCTTACGGATTCCAGTAAGGCACTCAAAACAAGAATTCTAACGCTTTGTGCCTGGTCCAATGGGAACCTTTATCGTCGGGCTATTCCAACTATCCACGAGCAGGTAATCAGTTTCGCTGGTTCGAGTAAGGGACTTATAAGTCGCAGTAACTTCTTTCACCTCACCCGGCAACAAAGAAAAGTAATTATCTTGCCAGACTATCGGGAGCACCTCGCGATCGTCTGATTTTTTGACCTGCAGATGAATGAAAAACGCCAGAGTGTTACCTGTATTAGAAACTGTCACATGAGTGACATCATCATTAGCTTGACGCGTCGTCCGGGTGCCTACTTTCAATGTGGCCGGTTGAAGCGACGATAACTTCGTCATATCAGCAACTGAGGTCGTCGGTGTGTAATACCAGGTCGATTTTTGCCAATCAAGCACATCGTCCTTTGTTGATAGCCAATAAAAGTTTGAGCTGATCGTTACACCTTTCTGATCTTCAAGTGTGAGCTTCAGGAAATACGTCGAAGAAATACCTTCGACCGGTGGGATTACAAACGCTTTTACGGTGCTGTCTTCAGGAAGATTAAGACTCGAGACCTTTGAAAATCTCTCTTTCAAGTCCAAATCATACACACGCGCCGTTACTTTTAGGTTTCTTAATGGTCCAGCCGTCGTGTTAACAGCCACTATAGATTTGTCGTCATAGGAGTATTGAACGTGAACTGGTTCGCAGGCTTTCTTTGTTCCAAAGTAACCACCACCCGGCATTAAGTAATAGTCGTATAGATGCCATATCATTGATGGCCAGGCGTTGTTAAGCATCCACTGGATCACTCCTGTAGATGCGTACCTACTTCCGCCATAAGCCTCAAACATTGCACGTTGTCCTTCATAAGCCATCAACTGAGACTTCAGTGCGTAATCAGCTATACCAGTCGCTGGTCCGTAACGAGCAGTTAGCGCGTCAGAAAACACCTCCAGATTCTTAAACTGACCGCCGCCAGCGTGATAATTCCAGTAATCGTCAATTGGCCACAAGTGATCTGCAGGCAACATCTTCCGCAAACTCTCAACGGGAGGAACAGCCGGTCCCGGACTTATCTCAGTTGCAAAGCCATGCGCACCACCAAACTTTTTATCGAGTAACCAGTACGACGCTGGGACCCATTCGTAGGGGCCTTCCATCTTTACTCCAGTTACGCCTGTCAAAGCCGATCGTTTCGCAGTCGCTGAGGAGAGATACGGATTCGGCCAGTAGTACTTTTTCAGAATGTCGACATACATTTGCTCGACATTAGCAGGCGGCGGGTTGTCGCTACCGTTCAGCCATACAAGCAGACTTGGATGACTGCGTAGACGCTTTATTTGATCCGTAAGAGATCTTGCCGCAATGTCAAAGTCTTCCTTGTCCCATGTTGGTCCATCCGTGTAGTCGGCTCCGTGCTCCCAATGCTCCCAGTGCGAACAGCAGCACCAGCCAGCCATAATTAAGATTCCTTCTTCATCAGCCAGATCAAAAAAATAATCCGACTGAAGTTGACCTTCCAATCGAATCGTATTCAAGTTCATGTCTTTGACGTATCGGAACTCGGACTTCAACCGGTCAGTTGACGAACGCAGAAAGATATCTGAACTCCAGCCACCACCTCGAATGAGAACGTTCCGGCCATTTACTTTGAACAGCCGGTGATTTTCACTATCAAGTTCGGAGCTTATCTCACGAATTCCGAAGCGAGTGTTCTTATGGTCAGACAACTTGCCAGCAATCAAAAACTCAACATTCAACGAATACAATTCCGGGGAACCAAGATTGAGGGGCCACCAGACACGGGGCTTTGAAATATTGAGTTGACGAAACTTATCCGGGGTAAACGTCACAGATCTGTCTTCGTGTGGCTCCAGCTTTACAGGCTGAGAAACTACGACGCCGTCGATGTGAGCTTTGAGTATTCCCTCAACTGCGACATCGGTCGAGTTCTCTACTTCGGCGTTTATTGTTAAGTGAGCTAACTCCAGTGATGGCAGATCGAACCTCGTCATAACCTGAGGGTATCTCACCGTGACTGGACCACTGCTGTTTATATAAACATCTCTGAAAATTCCAAGGTTCTTGTCCGGAGGAGAGGGATTCCAGTCGACCCAGGTCCATGCGAGGTCATCAGGTTGGGAGGGAAACACTTCCACCGCAAGGGTGTTCGTACTTCCGGGTCGGGCCAACCCTTTGATATTGAGCTCATGAATTCGGAAAGTGCCGGCAATCTGGTCGGATGTGGCAACCCTTTTTCCATTGAGCCAGATGTTTGCTCTGAAGTTAATGCCATCAAAGTGCAACCAAACTTCCTTTTCCCGGTAACTCAGCGGAAGTTGAAACTGCGTTCGATACCACCATGACACGCGAAAGGGACTATCGTCGGGCATCGGAATATTTGAAAAGTTTGCGCCGATTGGATAGCGACAGCCAGGTATCAGTCTTAGGTTTTTTCCGACCAGTGGATCTGCGTAGACCTTGTTTTCGACAAGTGCACCCACGACAGTGGAAGGAACCGAGGTCGGATACCAGTTCCTAACATTAAATCGAGTGGTGGAGATAAGATCACCCGAATCCTTCACCTGCTCGGAGGATTGAATAGACCAGCCTTCGCGCAGCAATAACTTCGACTCAATCTTTGCCGCGGACTGCGCGAGCACGCTAACACTGAAAAAGAGGATGACGAAGCTCGAAGCGAAAAGTCTGTTCATCTCTAAATCTCGACGTTATTAGGGTTAAACGGCCAACGCTGGGTATACCAGGACCAAACGAGGAAAAATGTCGCACCCAGGGCAAGACTCCCCAGGCCAAGCGCGATTACTGACACTGGCGTCGTAGCAAAAATGAATATCCAACCAACGAGCGCAATCAAACTCGGGAGTGGATACAACCACATTCGATAAGGACGGGTCATGTTTGGCTCCCGTTTCCTAAGCAGCATCAACCCCAGAATCTGTCCTACAAATTGAACCAGGATTCTTGTTGAAATGAGAGCATCGATTACTGCATCAAGCGAGAAAAAGCTACAGACAATCGCAATGCCGCCGAGCACGATCAATGCTACATACGGAAATCTTTTGGTTGGGTGTAGCCTTCCGAAGATCTTGAAGAAATAGCCATCCACTGCGGCCGCGTAAGGAATCCTCGAGTAACCAAGTAGCAGGGCGAACACTGAACCAAATGCGGTCCAAAGTACCATCGCTGTAAACACAGTTGCGACCTTTGAGCCATAGATCTTTTCCATCATGAGCGAGACTACAAAGCCCGATTCAGGATGGGCGTCATAAGGCACAAACTCTCGCCATGGCACTACGCCAATAACCGATAAATTGATCGCGACATAAATTACAGCTACCGCAACTACGCTCGTAATGATCGATCTTGGAATCGTGCGTCCCGGATCCTTCACTTCGTCGCCGATATAGCAAACGTCGTAATAACCCAAATAGTCGTAGACACCAATGCGGGAAGCGGCGCCAAGTCCAAACAAAAAGCCGAGTGAGAAGTTGAACGCACCTGGAGGAAAGTCGAATGCTCTTGAAGCTTTAAAGTTCATTGCGCCAGTGATGACGACCGCAAGCGTGGTCAGTAACGTACCAATCCAAAGACTTACGGTGATCTTGCCAATCGACGTAATCCGCCTGTAAAGCAAGAATATGTTTACGAGTCCGACCGCTGCCGCGACAAGTAACGTCCCGCTCGGCGTAATCTCGCGCCAGATGTATCCAGTGTATCGGGCAAAGCCAATGTAGCCGGACGCTATTTCCAACGGCCCACTCAGAATGAACTGCCAGATAAAAAGAAAAGCCATAAGACGACCAAAGGTTTCACGCCCATAAGCTTCTCTGAGATAAACGTAGGTTCCCCCTGAGCCCGGCATCGAAGCGCCAAGCTCGCTCCAAACCATGCCGTCAGGAATGGCAATCAATACTGCTACGATCCATCCCAACATCGATTGTGGGCCGCCCAGACTCGACATCAGCAATGGAATCGTAATGAAAGGACCAACGCCGATCATGTTTGACATATTCAGCGCGGTTGCCTGGAGTAGGCCGAAGCGGCGGAGCAGAGTTGGTTTTTGTTCGCTGTCGGAGTTGGCAGTCATCTGATTAGGTGCGCATCATAACTGAATCTTTGTTTGGGATAGTAGGAATTCCGTTACAATAAGTTTGACATTCTAGCAATCGGAAAGTACTTTGCGCTCACGTACAGTCCCACCATTTCGGTTTTTATGGATGAGAACAACAAATGAAATCAGCCAGACTTATCAGCATTACAATTCTGCTCATCGCTGCAACAGTTGCCATGGGCCAGACAACAGAATCGCGCCAGCAGTCGGCCACTAAGTCTCTAGCAGAGCGGCTGGGTTATCCAGCTGATGCAAAACTGCTCATTGTACATGGCGACGATTTGGGAATGGCCCATTCAATCAACACTGCGTCGCTTAAGGCGCTAGACTCGGGATTAGTAAGCTCGGCAAGTATCATGATTCCCTGCCCCTGGCTGCTCGAGATCGCTGCCTATGCTCGTGAACATCCGACCGCGGATCTGGGTTTGCATTTGACACTAACCAGCGAGTGGAAACTTTATCGTTGGGGTCCATTACTCTCAAAAGAGCGCGTGCCCTCCTTGATAGACGCGAGCGGCTATCTTTACCCAACTGAATCAGAAGCAGCCGCCCGGATCGATTCCAAAGAAGCTGAAGCGGAAGTTCGTGCGCAAATTGCTCGAGCCAGAGCGGTGGGAATTCAGCCCACGCATCTTGATTCTCACATGGGTACTCTCTATCAAAGCGAGGCCTTGTTTGGAGTGTTGCTTAAAGTCGCACGAGAGAATCGTCTCCCAATCCGGGTTTCAAGAGAAATGGTTTCCTCGAGTGCCTTCGTATCATCACTCATCACTCCGGAAGACGTGGTGATCGATCACATCATAACTATCGGACCAGACGTTTCTGCTGAAGGTTGGTCTCAGTACTATACGGACGCGATCAAAAAGCTTTCGCCCGGCGTAACCGAGTTCGTGATTCACCTCGCGTTTGACGATCAAGAGATGCAAGGCATCGCGTTCGAGCACCCGAATTGGGGTGCCGAATGGCGTGGGCGCGACTTTCAGTTCTTCACCAGCGACGCATTTCGCAAGCTCCTCGAAGCCAACAATGTCAAGTTAATCACATGGCGTGAAGTTGGAAAGTTATTGAGAAAGAACTGAGCCGAAAGTTTTCGCTTCTAACGTTAATAAGTCTTGAATATGACCTCCTAATCACGGAGAATAGGCTTGCTCCGTCGATCAACTCCCTAAGGACAACAAAGACAATGAAAAGAGCTGCTTTTGCTTTGGCGGCAGTTGCGCTTTCCACTTGTTTTGTTCTGCCTCTTCAACTGGCAGGCACAGCAAGCTATCCATCCAGCGGTCAAAACGCACTTAACACCGCCCGGGGTCCGCGTGGTCTGGGCGTTCAATCAGCCACGTCGAGTCAGGCAAGAGCAATAGATTCACATTACATGAAGACCAACAACTTAACTTCGACCAACCCGCAATCAACTGACGGACGCGGACCAGTTAGCACCGAGGTCAAGGATAGTGACGCGTTCTTTCAGGAAACGGTTCGCTCGGGAGGCCAGTCGCCAGATTACACAGCCAAGATTGAAGAGCTCCTCAAGCAAATGACTCTTGAGGAGAAGGTTGGCCAGATGACGCAACTACAAATTGGCATGGTCTCTGCCGGATCCAATCAAACCATTCAGATCGATCCTGCCAAATTGGAAAAGGCTTTGGTGCGTTATGGCGTCGGATCGATTCTGAACGTGTCAGATCAAGCACTGACGATCGACCGTTGGCAGGACATTATCGGTAAGATTCAAGAAGTCGCCACTAAAAAAACGCGTCTCCGCATTCCGGTGATCTACGGTATCGACTCGATTCATGGTGCAAATTACATACAGGGCGCAACACTGTTTCCCCAGGAAATTGGAATGGCTGCCACATGGAATCCTGAGTTAATGAAGCGAGCAGCTGAGATTACAGCAGCTGAAACGCGAGCAGCGGCAATTCCCTGGAGCTTCTCACCTGTTCTGGATATTGGTCGACTTCCAACATGGCCAAGGTTCTACGAAACATTTGGAGAGGATCCATATCTCGCAAAAGTAATGGGTGTGGCTTTCGTACGTGGTTTGGAAGGTTCAGACGTCTCGTCAGACGACAGGGTCGCGTCCAGTCTGAAACATTACATGGGCTATAGCTTACCGCTTAACGGAAGAGATCGCACTCCTGCATGGATTCCTGAAAACTATTTACGCGAATACTTTCTTCCAACCTTTGCCGCAGCTGTGAAAGCTGGTGCAAAGACGGTGATGGTAAATTCCGCTGATATAAACGGTGTCCCGGGTCACGTCAACCGTCACATACTGACAGAAATTCTGCGCGACGAATTAGGATTCAAAGGCTTCGTAGTCTCGGACTGGGAAGATATCAAGAAGCTTGTAACTAACTGGCGGGTTGCAGCAAATGAGAAAGAAGCAACCAGGCTGGCTGTAATGGCTGGCATTGATATGAGTATGGTCCCAAGTGATTACAGTTTCAGTGATAATTTGATTGCGTTGGTCAAGGAGAACGCAGTACCTCAATCACGAATAGACGAAGCCGTCCGTCGAATCTTAAGAGTAAAGTTTGAGCTTGGTCTCTTTGATAAACCAATGCCGAATCCCGCACTCAAGTCAAAGTTGGGTCTCCCACAATCGCAACAGGTGAGTCTACAGGCAGCGCGTGAGTCAATGACCTTACTGAAGAACACAAATAATCTGTTACCTCTTACAAAAGATCGAAAGATACTGGTGACTGGTCCAACTGCCGACTCAATGATCTCGCTGAACAACGGCTGGAGCTATGTGTGGCAAGGCTCCGAAGAGTCTTTTTATCCGAAGGATCGACCAACAATCCGAAAGGCGATCGAGGCAAAAGCTGGTGCAGCCAACGTAACCTACGTACCTGGCACAAAGATCGTACGACAGCCAGGCACCCAATCGAACAATACTCCCACCAATATTGATCAGGAGGTTGATATTGCGGCAGCTGTTAGTGCGGCGAAAGCATCTGATGTAGTGGTTCTTTGTCTCGGCGAAGGATCGTACACAGAAACACCAGGCAACATCACAGATTTGAACCTGGGTGAGCCACAACGAAAACTCGCTGAAGCTCTTCAGGCCACCGGAAAGCCGATCGTGTTAGTACTCGTAGAGGGTCGACCGAGAATTGTACACGGTATCGCAGATTCAGCCGCCGCGGTTTTGATGGCATACAACCCGGGAAATGAAGGCGGACAAGCCATCGCAGACGTTCTTTTTGGTGACTTCAATCCTTGTGGCAAGCTACCATTTACTTATCCCCGATACCAAAATGCCTTCCTGACTTATGATCGCAAGGCTTTTGAGAATGAATCGTTTGACAACGCAGGCTTCAGAACGCAGTTTGACTTCGGTCAGGGTCTCAGCTACACCACATTTACTTACAGCGACCTTCGGCTAAGTCAAAAGTCAATAACTGGAAGCGACGGTCTTTCGGTAACTGTGACTGTAACAAATAGCGGTAAACGTGCCGGAAAGGAAATAGTCCAACTTTACCTGAGTGATCTCGTTGCCTCTTTATCTCCTTCAGGCATCCGATTGAAACGCTTCGCAAAGATCTCTCTGGAGCCAGGGCAAAATCAGACATTGACATTTAATCTACGCCAGGAAGATCTTGGGTTCATAGGGCTCGACAACAAAGCTGTTGTTGAACCAGGGGATTTTGAAGTTAGTATCGCTAACTTGAAAGACAAGTTCACACTAAAATAGTTTTGCTGACCTCGAGGTATCGAATGTCTCTTGCTTTTCGCACAATTACAAAGCGTTTCCTGGGCAAGTTCTTGTGTTTACTTGTCAGCGGTTCAATGTGTTTGACCCTGGTAGTGACTGCTCAACAACAAGAGAAGCAACAAACTAAAAAACCTGGCGATGAAGACGACATCATCAAGGTCAACGCCAACCTTGTTAACCTTGATGTGACTGTCAAAGACAAGAAAGGAAAGGCAGTCACTGATCTCAAAGCGGAAGACTTCACTATCTCCGAAAATGGGGCGCGTCAAACAATCGAATTCTTTGACTCTACGCTCTCCGCAAAAAACTCCGATGCTCAGCCAGCTTCTGCAGACTCTGCCGCTTCGGGTAGTGGAGTGGTAACAACAACATCCCGCTCTGGGATCCCAAGGAACATTGTTTCACTTGTACTTGATGGCCAAAGTACAGAATCCACTAATCTAAAACCTGTCCGCGACGGCATCGTCAAATACATCCGAGAGCGGATCACAAGCAGCGATTCAGTAGCACTCTTCGCAATAGCTGGCGGGCTTCAATTATTACAACCATTCACACAAGATAAAGAGCGACTCATCTCAGCAGTTGAACAAGCAGCCAACATCTCCACTGGAGCAAAGACTTCTGAACAGCGCGATCTCAACGCGAGCATCGCAGCACTTCGGGACCAGTTAGCCAGTGCACCGACTGCTGCAGTCGATACGGCAGCCGGTGGTTCTTCCGCAGCTCAAACCATGATGACGACTCGTGTGCTTGAACAGTATGTCCAACTGAGATCTGCGCTGAGCGTGCAACAATCACGGCCGATCCTTGCTTCACTGGCTGCTATTTGCGAAGGCCTCAGGCCCATTCCAGGAAAGAAGACGTTGGTGATGTTTTCACAGGGTTTTGTTGCACCTCAGGTACTTGATTGGCAGGTACAGAGCACGATTGATATTGCAAATCGCTCCAACGTCTCCATCTATATTATCGACTCGACCGGCTTGAAAGGTGGCACGCCCCAGTCGGGAGCTCTCGTACCTACCGGGGCACTTTCTTCGATCTCAGCAGCAACCAGTCAGGAGAGTAGAATCAGGGCCGGAGCAGGAGAAAGTGTATTCGATATCTCACGTCAGGAAGGCTTGGACCGACAGCAAGATCTGCTTTACCGCATCTCAGGAGATACAGGCGGAAAGTTCATCAAGAACACAAACGACATTTCATCTGGACTAGACCGGATCGATGACGAGATCCGGTCGCGCTACACACTTTCATATCGCAGCACCGATTCTAATTTTGACGGAAGCTTTCGTAAGGTAAAGATTGAAGTGCGTAGGCCAGGCGTTACTTTAATCACGCGACCTGGATACTATGCGATTCCTCCAAGTCAGGTTGTTCCTCTCTCACCAGAGGACAAGAAAATGATTGCAAATTTCTCCTCGTTGGAATCGCGCTCGACACTTCCCCTTTCACTTGAGTTGAATCCTTTCAGGTCACATCAAGGACTCTACACTGTGCCGCTTTCGTTCGAGATAGCTCCTGGCTCCGTAACGTTTGACCACAAGGACGGTAAACAGAGGCTGGCGCTCGAAGTTTTAGGATTGGTGCGTCGTGAAAACGAAGAGCAGGTTCTTTCTCGTCTGGGTGGAAACTTTGACGTCGCCTTATCACCGAAGGAATACGAGTCCATTCTGAACAACAACATTTTCTATCGGCAGGACATGGAGCTGGGCAGTGGATCTTACACCATCGACCTTATGGTAAAGGATCGAATATCCGGAAAATTCGCGGCGCGGAGAGAAAAACTTGTCTTACCTGAAGTTCCGGATGATTCCGAATTGGCGGTTACAGACGCAATCTTAAGTCGATTTGCTGAGGTGTCGATCCCCTCACTCAAAGGGCCTTCAGATGTTTTAAGCACAGGCGGCGTCAAGATCAGACCTTCACCAAGCCGTCAATTTCGCGCCGTTGATAATTTGATCGTCTTCTTTCAACTATATGGGGCCGCGACAGCTCGAGATACCGGCAAGGCAGCTGTGAAAGTCACTATTTCGTTGATGAAAGACGGTAAGCTTGTCGTGAAGCCTCTGGAGTATGAACTCGTTGAAGTGAGTAACGAGCCGGTCCCTCACCTGACTTTTGCAAAGTACATCAAACTTACCGGTCTAGCTCCCGGCAAATATATCGCCGTCATCGAATCGAGCGACACGATCCGTCATAAGCAAGTCAAACGAGAAGCCTCTTTCTCGATCATTCCGTAACACAAGGATGCGCGGAATTAATTAGCTGCGTATGGGTTATCAGCTTGCTTGTGCAGGATCCCGCTCAGCTTGATTATTTCCAGCAGATCCTTGTCTGCCTTCGCCTTATCTTCCTTAGTCTTGTCGAGATGCTTCACGTCGACCGTCGCTACATTTTTTAGAGCCGGGTTCTCCGTAAAACTATCGATAAGTTTGCACAGCTTAACCAGGGAACTGACCATTTGTTCAATCGTAGGATCTTTTGCGGATTCGTCTTTTACCTCAGGTGGATGCGCCAAGATGTAGATATTTAACCGAGATGCGCATTTGTGAATTTCTGAGGTTTGATCGGAGATGAGCTTGTAGTCGAGTGGCTTCTTTGCTAACAAGTTCCGAGCTATGTCATTGCGCAGCACTTGAATCCGCGTGAAGTCCTCTTTCATGTGAACGATAGCAGCCCTGATGTACTTTTCCTTCTCGCTCTCTGAAGCTGCATCCATTTCTGCACTACGCAACCTACCCTCGGCTAGCTGTCGCGAACGATCTTCGGCTCTCGGATTGATATTCGGTGGCGGTCCAGCACCAGGAGGTGCCTGTCCCTGGCCAACGGCCAGACTACAAGCGCTCAACGCAAGGATTACCGTACTCAGCCAACGTCCGTAGTTTTTGGGCGAATGTATGTGAGCTCTCATTGCAAACTCCTTCATTCCTCACCAGGAAAAGAAACTTTACTAATGTTGCGAGTGAGACGAGCTGTCGACTTGTTATTGGCAACCCGCTCATAGACCCGAACGTAGTCTACCCGCATAAGTTGAGGGAATGCTGTTGTCGCGTCCGGATTCCCAGGAAAATCGCCACCGACCGCAACGTTGATAATAATAAAGAATGGACGGTCAAACACCCAAGCGAAACCAGTCGGAAGGTCGGTTGGGGTCCGAGTTTTGTAGTTTACCCCGTCGACATAGAAACTAATCTTATGAGGTTCCCACTCAACGGCAAACGTATGGAAGGAATCGTAAAACCTTTGGTTCCCGGCAAGCCGATAGCTTGAAGTTATTCCCTTCGCGCCGGAATAGCCTGGCCCATGTAGAGTTCCATGAACGACTGACGGTTCTCGTCCGACGTTCTCCATGATGTCGATTTCGCCACACCTGGGCCAACCATCGTTTTCAATATTCGCTCCGAGAAGCCAGAAGGCAGGCCAAATTCCCTGCCCCCGCGGAATCTTGATGCTCGCCTCAAAACGACCGTACGCCTGGGAAAACTTTTTCCTGGTGAGCAGTCGCGCTGAGGTGAAATCGCGCGTGACCTTATCTGGACCCGCGAACGATTCTTTCAGTACTCTGATTACTAACGATCCATCTGCGATGTACGCATTAGTTTTACGACTCGTGTAAGTCTGTAGTTCTCGATTGCCCCAACCATTGCCGCCGAGATCAAACGACCATTTGCGCTCATCGATCTCCCTGCCATCGAACTCGTCCGCCCAACTCAGCCTCCATCCGTCGGTCCCATCGGCATAAGCGACTGGGCAAGTTTTTGAACAAGATAGTGCGAGGAGTAAGACGGACAGGCGCAACATAACACTCCATCTGAGTCGAGGGGATGGACGGAGTGAATGGAGATCAAGACTGCTTTGTTTCTGGCTCGAAGATTTAGTCACTTAGTTGTTTTAGAGGAGACAGTCTACAGCTCAACCTCTCATTCTCACCAACCTTTAGACCGTGGGTTCAGCGCGGCCCTTGATCTAGAAAACCGACCTATATTCGCTGGTTTTTAATAGAGCAAAAACACGACGAAATCAGTTACAATACGGACCCAGTTCTTAAGTCAATTATGTCATGAATCCGGCCGCGAAAGAACCACCCGGAACCACGAGAAAACTGCGCCGAAAAAAAACTAAATGATGGTTTCACACATTACGACTACTCTGCTGCTAATCTGTTTGCTAACCAACGTCGCGTCACTACGAGCTCAAACAACTCCGAGTGGGGTAGCGACTGAAAAACTCAACCTGATGCCGATTCCGTCGTCGGTGCAGGTACGTGCTGGTCGTCTCACCGTCGATGGAAATTTCAAAGTTGCGACGAAGGACTTTGCCGATGAGCGCTTGAGAGCCGGCATAGATCGAATGCTGACTCGCTTGAAGGGTCGGACCGTTCTCAGTTTGTCGTCAGAACTTGGAACGGATGAAGCAATGGCGACTTTAGTTATTCAATGTAAGGCCGCCGGCAGTGCTGTTCCTTCCGTGTCCGAAGTCGAGAGTTACCGGTTAGAGATCACTGACAAGCAAGCTCGTCTCGTCGCGCCAACCGTAGTAGGTGCGTTACGCGGAATGGAAACCTTTCTGCAACTACTCAACGGCGATCGAAATGGATTCTTTCTTCCGTCCGTCGTCATTGATGACCAGCCTCGTTTCCCATGGCGCGGACTGCTGATCGACGTAGGTCGACACTATGAACCAGTAGAAGTCCTAAAGCGGAACCTGGACGCAATGGCCGCGGTCAAACTCAATGTATTGCACTGGCACCTTACTGAGGATCAGGGCTTTCGTGTCGAAAGCAAAAAGTTTCCCAAGCTGCATACGATGGGTTCTGACGGTTTGTATTACACGCAGTCGCAAGTACGCGAGATCATCGATTACGCTGCGCAACGCGGAATTCGAGTAATGCCAGAGTTTGATATTCCAGGTCATGCGACCAGCTGGCTGGTAGGACATCCCGAGCTGGGTAGCGCTCCTGGTCCATACAAGATTGAACGAGGTGCGGGAATCTTTGAACCGGCTCTCGATCCAACACGCGAGGATACTTACAAGCTGCTCGACGGATTTCTAGGCGAAATGGCCGCACTGTTTCCCGACGCTTACATTCATATTGGCGGTGACGAAAACGAAGGCAAACAATGGGACCGTAACCCGCAGATTCAAGCCTTCATGAAAGAAAAGTCAATAAAAGACAATCATGCGTTGCAAGCTTACTTTAACCAACGCGTTTTGAAGATCGTCCAAAAACACGGCAAGAAGATGATTGGCTGGGATGAAATCCTTCACGACGACCTGCCTCGTGATGCGATGATCCAGTCATGGCGTGGACCAAAATCTCTCGCAGATGCTGCGAAAAAAGGTTACAACGGGATTCTCTCTGCTGGTTATTACATTGATCTTATTTTTCCGGCATCGCAGCACTACGTTGTCGATCCGCTTCCCGAATCCGCAGCTTTATCTGCCGAAGAAACAAAACATGTGCTCGGCGGCGAAGCAACCATGTGGGCCGAATGGGTAAGTCCGGAAACGATCGATTCACGGATCTGGCCGCGTACAGCAGCGATCGCCGAACGGCTTTGGTCACCTCGAACTGTGACAGACGTGAACGACATGTACCGCCGCCTGGAAATAGTCAGCCGGCAACTGGAAGAATTGGGACTTGCTCACAAGAAAAACTCTGGGATGTTGCTACGACGACTGGCAGGCAGCGACCAAATCGCTCCGCTTCACACCCTGGTTTCTACGGTAGAACCAGTCAAGGAGTATCGACGGAACCAAATGCGACCGCAAACTATGCTCAGTCCGTTGACTGGTTTGATCGATGCGACTCCGCCAGATAGTGAAGCTGCTCGTAGATTCACAACCTTAGTAGACTCCTTTCTTTCGGATGCGCCACGCTTTGATCTTTATCGATCTGATATCTCGCGCACGTTTGGCGAATGGCGGGCAGCAAGCGTTGCACTCGCTCCAATGATCGATCGATCACCAGCACTTCAGGAGGCCAGACCACTTGCAACTGATTTGGGAGTGATCGCCACGGCGGGACTTGAAGCGATGTCCTATCTATCGCTCGGCACTCCTGCCTCAACTGAATGGCGAGACGCTCAGTTAGCGAAAATTGACGAAGCAACAAAACCAAAAGCTGGTCTAGAATTCGTCGTTACCGCGAGCGTGCGCAAACTGATTGTGGCTGCGGTTGAATTGCCATCACTTGAATCTTCAACTGCTATCGAATGGAACAAGCGAATCGCAACTCTGGCAGTCCCCGTAAAGAAGTAAGCGTCGACCGCTTGAAGTGATATGCCTCATCACTTCAATAACGGAATATCTTTCCGAATGAGAACTTGCCTCTTACCCTGCGTTTCAGTATTGCTTTTCTGGAACTTTCTCACCGTGTCCGTGCCGGCAATAACACTGCACAAGCCCGGGGCCCAAATCCAATTCGTCGATATAACATCTGCGGCCGGGATTCATTGGAACCTCAAGACTATAGTGCCTGGCGCACCTTACTTGATCGAGACCATGGGAGGTGGTGGCGGATTTATTGATTACAACAATGATGGGCGGCTGGACATCTACCTCGTCTGCTACTCCCAGGCTACGCAGCCAGCGGGTGCGTCCCGGCTAAGGGATGCGCTTTACCGGAATAACGGTGACGGCTCCTTTACGGACGTCACGGAGCTAGCCGGTATTTCGAATAGCATGAGAGGCATGGGATTGGCTATAGGAGACTATGACAATAATGGCTGGCCGGATATCTATGTCACCGGATATGGAGCCAGCAAATTGTACCGGAACAATGGCAACGGAACTTTCACCGATGTAACCGAACGAGCCGGAGTCAATAACAAGCTGTGGGGATCTAGCGCCGCCTACTTTGATTATGACAATGACGGTTACCTGGATTTATTTGTTTGTAACTATCTTAGCTATGATGAAGCCAACCTTCCTTGCACTTTCTACGGCGACAAGCCCTATTGCTCAATCCAAAAATTCAAAGGTTCGCCGAGCAAGCTCTTCCATAACAATCGTGACGGGACCTTTACCGACGTAAGCGAAAAAGCCGGGGTCGCCAATCCCAACGGAAAAGGGCTTGGCGTCGTAACCCTGGATTACGATAACGACGGACGCGTGGATCTCTTCCAGGCCAACGATGCAGCCGCGAACTTTCTCTACCACAACAATGGAAACGGAACATTCTCCGAAGTAGCGCTCGAGGCAGGTGTGGCCTTTGATCCTAACGGCAACGCCCGTGGAGGTATGGGCGTCGATGCTGCGGACATAGACGGTGATGGATATCTGGAGCTCTTTGTTGCTAATTTCTCCGGCGAAACCAATGCGTTATTTCACAACGAACGGAATGGTCTATTCACTGAAACAACCAACAAACTTGGCCTGGGTACAGTCAGCATTCCAATGAGTGGATTTGGCGCGAACTTCTTTGATTACAACAATGACGGCCTGGTAGATATTTTCGTTCTTAATGGACACCCTTTTGAGCCTATCAACAAGATCGTTCCCGAAACCACCTACGCAGAACCTCCTTTTCTGTTTGAGCAGACCACTACAGGCTTTCGAGATGTTGCAGCCGAACACGGAACTGCGCTAAAGAAATTCTATTCCGGGCGCGGTTCTGCAGTTGGCGACTTTGATAATGATGGAGATTCAGATCTGTTACTAACTAACGTCGGCGAACCGCCCGTCTTACTCCGAAACGACGGAGGCAATCAGAATCACTGGTTGGGTATTCGATTAATTGGTACAAAGAGCAATCGTGACTCGATTGGGGCAAAAGTAGTCATAACTGCAGGTGGTAAGCGTTGGACTAAACAGCTCCTTGGCGGCCGAAGTTATTGCTCCGCCTCCGACACGCGATTACTCTTCGGACTGGGAGAGACAACCTCACTACAGACTGTAAAAGTGTGGTGGCCCAGCGGTGAGAGAAGTAGTTTGAAAGATGTTCGTCTCAATCAATACCTTACGATTAAAGAAGGCGGAACAAAATAGCTACCAGCCGGAAAATAAACTAGTGATCTTTGCTCGTTGGCCCGGCCGTATTCACCTGCCCCTCTCCCTCAACAACTCTTACATATCGGTTGATTGGCAGTTTTGTAAGCTTGTCTATTTTCCCGCTTGGCCACCGAATATCTACCGAGTCGATCTTGGCCACCGAACCGATACCCAGAATTTCGCGCGGATCGTGTGACGATAAATAGCTGCCACCAGAAGTCTTCAACCGGCTGCGAGTGACGCCTCCTGCAGACCAGGTAATGTTGACTCCCACTGCGGCAGGATTACTCTTAGTCGCGACCAATTGAAGACCCAACCAGTTCTTCCGGTTGCCCCCATCGTTGCGAAGGAGTACTGGAGCTTCTCCATTGTTCGAGATAAGTACGTCGAGGTCACCATCGTTATCAAAGTCACCGGTTGCCATTCCTCGCCCAGAAAAGTATTTCGTAAAAACTGAACCTGACCGGGCGCTCACGTTTTCAAATCCCTTGCCGGTATTGTGAAATAACAACAACTGTTCGCGGTACTTAACGTGCTGGTTACGCATCTCAATAAAATCGTCGGGATGGCCGTTTACCAAAAACAAGTCAGGTCGGCCATCATTATCATAATCAAAGAATCGCAACCCCCACCCGCTGAGAAACTGTGTTGCTGGTCCAATCTCGCCAGGCTCATCAGTGAAACTCAAATCTTTCTGGTTGTGATAAAGGCTAAAGAACTCCTGATCGATGTTGGCAACAAACAAATCTTGCCAGCCGTCACCATCGAAGTCTGAAGCGTCAACACCCATCCCGGAACGAGCCTTTCCCGAGACACTGAAAGCTACGCCTGCAGCGAGGCCGGTTTCTTCAAATGTTCCGTTGCCGCCATTGATAAAGAGAAAATTGGGAATTGTATCGTTGGCGACAAACAGATCCATGCGCCCATCGTTGTTAACATCAGTAGCCACTGCTCCAAATGACTTACCGGGCGACTTTGCGATGCCTGAGGTTTTACTCACGTCAATAAAAGTTCCATCACCTTTGTTTCTAAACAAATAACTCGGCATGGGTTTGTAATGAGTAGGAATGCAGTAGTAACTCTTTTTGACATCGTCAGTGCATAAGATGTTCAGAGTTCTATCGTAATAGGCAAAGCTAGAGACAAAGAGATCCAGCTTGCCGTCGTTGTCATAGTCGAACCATACTGCGCTAGTAGACCAACCAGAAGCAACCACTCCAGCCTTCTCGGCAAGGTCGGTAAAAGTGCCATTTCCATTGTTGTGATACAGGAAGTTCCGGCCGTAACTGGTCACATACAGATCAATCCACCCGTCACCATCGTAATCGGCCGCGGCCACGCCCATCCCGAAACCGCCTGACGCTACGCCCGACTTCTCGGTAACATCACTGAAAGTGCCATTGCGATTGTTATGGAACAGCGCATTCTTGAGCGGAGTTGAAGGGGTAAAAAAATCCGATGGCCCGCTGTTGACGAGAAAAATATCCATCCACCCGTCGTTGTCATAATCGAAGAAGGCACAGCCGCTCCCGACGGTCTCTGGCAAGTGTCGATCAGCAGAATGGCCGTTGTTGTGAACCCAGTTGATTCCGCTCTTGAGAGTCACTTCTTCAAACACAACAGGCGAAGAAGTGATCACCTGGGCACAAATATGTAGTGGTGAGGCAATAAAGAAGCAGCATGCCATCACAAACTCGATAGTCGATGGCCGTACAATTTGTTGAAACCGTTTCAGTGTGGACATTCTGACAGGACCAATCGTGGAGGTCTTTAGGCCTATTTACAGACCGCTTCCCTTACGAACATTGCGTTGTGTGCTTTTATCACGGATTGCGTATGGCGGGCGTAGTTGCTCCTTCTCTTCCTGTCTTGCCTTCACTCTTGAGCTTTTCAACAATTCGCATCTCTTCCTGGGCTCGCTGTTGGTTCTTGAGACGCGCAAACAGAACTGCTAGATCGTAATGCGCCTTGGGATCGTTCGGATTGAGTTTAATACTTAGCTCGAGCTCCTGCTGGGCCAACGGGTAATTCTTTAACCTCAGATAACTAGCGCCTAGACCAGCATGAGCAAATGAGTAAGAGGGCACTAGATCAATCGCCTTCTTGAACAACACGATAGCCTGTTCATCCTCGTTCAATTGTTGAGCGATCTGTCCGAGGTAAAAAAACGTTTCGGGCACACTCTGGTCACGCTTGAGGCTCTTCTCCAGCCACTCTTGCGCTTCGGAATACTTTTTTTGTTCCAACAAGGTATAGCCAAGATACATTTGTGCCCTGGGATTCTCGGGCTCCAGTTTGACTGCCTGGCGAAAAGCTCGCTCAGCCTCTACCAGGTCAGGTTTCTTTATCCAGGTCGTGCCTAACGCAAGGAAATAGGACGCGTCATCTGACTTGAGCTTTATAGCCGCCAACAAAGTTCCGTTGGCCTCTTCATAAAGGCCGGCTCTCATTGCGATCATGGCAAATCGATAAAGCGTATAAGGCGAGTTGGCCTGCATCTTTCTGGCACGCTCCATGTAACCAGACGCACTGTTTGCATCCCCGCGCAGCTGAGCGACCTGAGCCAGGCCAAGAACAGCATCGGTACTATCATCCTTCTGTGCGAGCGCCAACTCGTAACTCTCTGCGGCACGGGTGCCGTCACCCTGTTTCAGATATGCGTCCCCGAGAAGAATTAGTAAGTCCACAGAAATTTGTTGGGCTTGTTTTGCCTTTTCAAGGAGTGTTACCCCTTCAGTCAAATGGTCGTGTGCCAGGAGCAACCTTGCCAGACGATCAACTGCTTCCGAATTGGCCGGCTCCAACGCTAACACTTGTCGGAGCTCTGCGATTCCCTTCTCAGGTTGGCCCATCAAGGTGTAGAGGTAGGCCAAATTCATGTGAGCACCTACGTATGACTTGTTGGCTCGGATCGATTTGAGGAAGAGCGCTTCAGCCTCAGGTAGTCTTCCCTGTTTGGCTCTTACAGTGCCCAGTAGGTTTAGCGCCACAGATTCATCTGGAGCTATCTTCAGAATTCCATTTAGCTCCTGCTCGGCAGGTGCCAGTTGGTTTTCGCCAATAAACGCTGCGGCACGTTCCAATCTCTTTACCAAATCGTCAGTTTGAGCCGAGATGTGTGGAACACAGAAGAACACGAGAAACAGGAACGCTGCTCCTCGACGCTCGAGGGCTAAAAAGCGAAATGTAAGGAAGCTATTGTTTGACATCACGACTTCCCTGCTCCAACTCTCAACTCCTTCTGCTCAATCACTCCTTTGCCTTCTGTGATGGTGATAATTTTATTAGCACCCAGGTCTTTCACGCGATCGATTTCTCCGCTCGGCCAACGCACTTCTATCAAGTCGATCTTAGTCTGCTTTTCTAAGCCAAAATGCAATCGCAGATCGTTTTGCGATATGTAGCTGGTTCCACTCCTTACCTCATCGATCTGAGTCAAGGCGCCGGACACAACCTTGACCCGAGCTCCTATGCCGTCACGATTGCTTTTGACTCCAACCGTTTTGATCAAAACCGAATTGTTCGCATTGCCACCATCATTTCGCAAGAGCTGTGGCGCGCCGTCTAGATCATTAACCACGATGTCAATATCGCCATCATTATCAATGTCACCAAACGCAACGCCGCGGCCAACGCGTTGTTCAAGGAACGGAGCGCCGGCCTGTTTTCCGACTTCTGTAAAGGTTCCATCGCGATTGTTGTGGTGCAACAATTCGCGCTGGCGATAATGATCTCTTTGGGGGTAAGCGTGACCATTGGCTACAAAAAGGTCAACCCACCCGTCATTGTCATAATCGAAAAACTTTGTCCCCCACCCAACATAGGGAAGACTCACCTCAGCTACATTCGCTTTGTAGGAGATATCACTAAAAGAATTGCGACTATCGTTGTGATACAGAACATTGTATTCGTCGTCAAAGTTCGTTATGAAGAGATCGAGCTTTAGGTCATGGTCAAAATCGCCTAACGTTACCCCCATACAACCCTGCTCTCTGCCACTCTCGTTCACTGCGGTTCCTGAAAGAAAGGCAATCTCCTTAAATGTACCGTCACCATTGTTGTGATAGAGAAAGTTTGGAGTCGAATCGTTTGCCACAAAGATATCGACAAATCCATCTTCGTCGAAATCACTGCAAATTACTCCAAGGCCATAGTAACCATTTGGATCTGCAACTCCCGCTTTCTTAGAAACATCGGTGAAAGTACCATCGCCGTTATTGTGATAAAGAGAATCGCCGGCACCAGGCAAACCACGTGGTCCACACTGTACGGGCACCCCTTTGAATTGACAGGTAACACCAGAGCCGAATTCGGGCAGCTTATTAAGATCAAAATCTACGTAGTTCGCGACAAACAGATCCAGTTTGCCGTCATTGTCATAGTCCACAAAGGCGGCGCCTGTTGACCAACGCGGATCGCTCACGCCTGCCTTTGTCGTTACATCCGTAAACGTTCCATTACCATTGTTCTTAAAAAGGTGATCGGGACCAAGACACGTGATGTAAAGATCATCGAATCCGTCATTGTTGAAGTCTCCTGCCGCAACACCCATTCCGAATCCTATGTCTGCCAGTCCTGACTTATCTGTAACGTCAGTAAATGTGCCATCACCTTTATTTCGATATAAGGCGCTCCGGGTTTTCTTACCTGCTTTTGCCAGCTCAACTGTTAGTGAATTTACAAAGTAAATGTCCTGAAGACCGTCGTTGTCGTAGTCAAACAACGCGACTCCTCCGCTCATCGATTCAACGATGTACTTCTTTTCAGGTGAGAAGACATGTTTAAAGGTAATGCCGGCCTTATCAGTGATATCAGTAAATTGCACATCAGGTGCCGCAAACACACGCGGGCTTAGTAGACCAAACAACAACATAATTACTAATGACGAAAGTAGTGACATCCTGGTAATGCTAATCGTTGCTACGTCTCGTGCGCAGTTGCTTTGATAGATCTATTTGATTCTTTCCGTCCGCTTTACGACCGGCTGCAATATAGGCTTGACCCAGATCAAAATGTACGTCGGGTTGTTCGGGCTGCAGCTTCGCAGCACTCTCCAAATTCACTATCGCACCAGCAAAGTCGCCTTTCTGCAGTAGTGCCTGGCCCAACTTATGATGCATTTCAGCATCCTCAGGCCGCAGCTGTACTAGTTCCTGGAACAACTTTACAGCTCGATCGGTCTGCTTATTCGCCAGCTGGATTTCCCCAAGTCGTCGCTTCGTCTGAAGGTCCGACGGGTTGAGCACAAGCTCAGCCTCAAACTCACGCATGGCATCGACGGGTCGACCCAACTTAAGGAATAGAAAACCAGCAAAGTAATGCAGTCCTACAACTTTGGTCGCACCCGTCGAGGTTTCTTTTAGCTCGGCTTCTAACTTGATCCGATCTCCTGTGATGGAAGACTGTTCAGCAACGAGAAGATGCAAGTGCGGTGTGTCTCCAGTCACCCTCTTCATCTGATCAATGATTTCCTGCGCCCGGTCCAACTTATTTTGTCTCAGCAACGAGCAGGCCAGCGCGTAATACGTGTTGACTTCGCCACTGCTGGAATCAACTCCTGCAGTCAAAGACTCAGCCGCTTCAACATAGTTCTCTGTCATGAAGCTACTCATACCAAGCAGCACACGCGCCTGAACATTTTCAGGATGAGCCTTCAACTCATTCTTCAATGGATTTATCGCCTGACTAAACAAGCCAGATTTGTAATATGCTAGGGCAAGGTTGTAGTCGAGGCCTTCCTGTGCTGGATTCCATTTCACCGCCAGCGCGAACTGATCAGCGGCGCCAACGTAATCACGCCTCTCTGCGCGCAACAGACCCACGTTGTTATGAGCCGTGGCCACAACTTTTTCAAAGTACGACGCACCGTTCTTTAGTTCCTGCAAAGTCTTCTGATCGCGAACGGCAATTTCTTTTGTCCCTTGTTGGCCCAGGCCCAGATCCGACGCTTTATTGGCTTGAGCTGGTGACGATTGAGTTTGCTGCTCGAGTTTGAATGCTTCCGCCTTTAGGTCTGACGCGATTTGCAATTCCTTTTGGCCAGCCTCGGTTTGCCCAAGTTTTAATAGTGAAGTCGCCAGGCGATGGTGCGCGGTGGTTACTTGATTCTTGTTATGACCAAGGTCCGGATTGAAGGCGATTGACTTCCTGAGAGCCTCCACGGCTTTTTCGTGTCGATTCAACTCCTGATAAGCCTGGCCCAATTGGAAGTAAGGATCAGGATTACGTGGTTCTATCGTTACGGCTTTCTCCAATGCCGTTATCGCAAGCTCCCATTTACGTTGATAGACATAGACAACGCCCAGGTAGTAATTCGCAAAAAACTCGTCAGGATTGGCTTCAAGTTCTATCCGAAACTCCTGCAGCGCTTCTTCGAGCTTGCTTTGCCCCTCATCAAGCAGATAGGTAATTCCAAGATAATAATGAGCCCGCGGAAAGTGAGAGTCGAGTGCAATCGCTTTTTTGAACTCGTTGGCGGCTTCAGCTAGCAGCCCGGATTGTCGATAAGCCCGGCCAATTACAATGTGAAGCTGCGGCAGATCGCCAAACTGTTTGAGCATCGATTCGTAAAGTTGCTTTGCAGCATCCGTTTGGCGATTCCTGAGATAAGCGATCCCCAAGGTGTACATTACTTCAACGTCTCCGGGCGCTAACTTCGTCGCAGTTTCAAGTTCAACGATAGCCTTATTCAAATCACCGAGCATGAAATATGTCTTGCCCAGCATCTGGTGAGCGCCCGCATTTTGAGGATCAATTGATTGAGCTTTACTCGCCGCAACCAACGCAGCGTCGTATTTGCCGCCGCCGAACCGCGCAATTGAAAGTGCGATTTGAACAGAGAGAGTATTTGGGCGGTAACTGGCGGCCGTTTCCAGGACCTGAATGGCTCGTGAGTAATCTTCCTCTGCGGTGTAGACCTCGCCGAGTTTTTCATAGGCCTCGGCGATTATCGCCGTGTACTCGAGCTCCGCACCCACCAGATTTCCGGCACGTCTCTGGGCTTCAGCCGCCTCATAGTGCTTGCGGATGGTTTCCTGTGGTGTTTGAAAGTTGAGAACAAACACCAAACAGAGAATTGCGTTGAAACTTAAGTGCCTCACCTGATTCTTATCGGCGACGACAAATGATAATTGAGGTTTATTTTCGCGCCGGATTGTTGAAGTCTTTTTGGCCGATCAAACCCTGACCTTCTTTAATAGTCAGAATTTTGTTTGCATTCACACCTGTTACTTTGTCCACGGCGCCACTGGGCCAGCGAACCTCGATCAGATCAACCTTGGTCCGGTTTTCCAGTCCGAAGTGGATGCGCAGATCATTTTGCGAAATATAGCTTCCTCCGCTGTGGACATCCTCCACCTGTTTGAGATCACCGGCTACCATGCTAACGCGTGCCCCGATTCCATCGCGGTTACTCTTAGTCCCTACGGTCTTGATCACAATCGACTTGTTTGTATTGCCACCATCGTTGCGCAACAATTGACATGCTCCGTCAAGGTTATTGATGACTACGTCGACGTCACCGTCATTGTCGATATCACCAAATGCAGCTCCTCGACCACTTTGCTTTTCATTAAACGGTGGTCCAAGCTGAGCACCTACTTCAGTGAAAGTACCGTCGCGATTGTTATGGTGGACGAGATTGCGCTGTTTGTATGTAGGAAGCTGTGGATATACGTGACCATTTACGACTAAGAGGTCTACCCAACCATCATTGTCGTAATCGAAGAATTTCGTCCCCCATCCAACATACGGCAAGCTAACGGCAGCTACTTTCGCTGGATAGGACACATCAGTAAACGATCCGCGTCCGTTATTGTGATAGAGAACGTTGTAGTCGTCATCAAAGTTGGTGATAAACAGATCCAATTTCCCATCATGATCATAGTCACCAAGCGTAACGCCCATACTTCCCTGTTCGCTTCCATTCTCGTTTACAGCAGTTCCCGAGGGAAATCCCACATCCTTAAAAGTGCCGTCGCCATTGTTGTGATAGAGAAAGTTTGGCACTGAGTCGTTAGCTACAAAAATATCCACCAACCCATCATCGTCAAGATCGCTGCAAATGACTCCAAGACCGTAGTAACCATCCGGATCCGTAACTCCGGCTTTTTTCGTAACATCAGTAAACGTGCCATCGCCGTTATTGTGGTAAAGCGAATCGCCAGCCCCGGCCAGTCCCCTCGGTCCACACTGCACTGGAATACCTTTAAACTGACAGCTACGACCCTTGCCAAATTCTGGGAGGTTGTTTATGTCAAAATCGACGTAGTTCGAAACGAACAGGTCGAGTTTGCCGTCGTTGTCGTAATCGACGAACGAAGCTCCAGTGGACCAACGGGGATCATTAACACCAGCTTTTTGAGTTACGTTAGTGAAAGTACCGTTACCATTATTTTTGAAAAGGTAATTTGGTCCAAGACATGTGACATAGATATCTTCAAAGCCGTCGTTGTCGTAATCACCAGTTGCTACGCCCATCCCCCAACCGATGTCTCCAATTCCGGCCTTATCAGTTACGTCACTAAACGTTCCATCTCCATTATTGTGATATAGGAGACTCTTGGTCTTTTGATTGGTCTTGACCATGTCGGCGGTCAATGAATTGACTAGATAAATATCAAGGTAACCGTCATTGTCATAATCCAGGAGCGCAACTCCTCCACTCATCGATTCGACGATGTACTTCTTTTCCGGCGATGAGATATGTTTGAAGTTGATGCCCGCTTTTTCAGTAATATCCGCGAACTGTACCTTGATCTGTTGGCTGTTTACGCTGGGTAATGGGGAGATAAATATTAGAGTTCCTAAAAGGACGACGAACCACGCTGTTCGATTGGACAAATGCATACCCCTTACTTAAGGATTTGATTGAGTTCGCTCTTTCTCTTTGAGCTGTTTTGAAATCTCAAGCTGTTGTTCTCCGTCGGTTTTGCGACCGGCAGCCAGATATGCCCGGCCCAGCTGGTAGTGTATGTGGGCCTTATTTGGATCTAGCTTCGCCGCTAATTGGAGACTTTGTATTGCGGCGTCAACCTCGCCTTTTTGTAATAAGGCTTTTCCTAATTCATAGTGAGCATCAGCAAAGTCAGGTTTTGCCTGACACACTTCTCGCATCAACTTTATTCCACGCTCAGTTTCCTGACCGGCCAGCAGAACGTACGCAAGATCATATTTCGCTTGCATGTCGCCTGGGTTCAATGCGAGCTCAGCCTCAAATTCTTTCTGAGCTTCACTGAATTTGCCAAGTTTTAGATAGACAACGCCAGCATAAAAATGTGCGAGTAGCATCTTGGTGTCGAGCTTAATCGCTGTTTGCAATTCTTCGAGAGCCTTTTCAGAATCGCCTTGATCATATGCTGCCCGGCCGAGCAAGATGTGAACCTGTGGGCTATTGGTACCAACCGCCACCATCTGTTCGATAAAGCGGTTCGCCTCTTCAGTCTTTCTCTCATTCAGCAGCGACAGGGCAAGCGGATAATAAAGTGCTGCTTCATTTGCTTTAACTGCTACAACTTCAGTCAGCAACGCTGAGGCCTTGGGGTAGTCGCTGGTCATGAAATAGCTCAAGCCTAACAACTGCTTGGCCGCGATATTCTCCGGATGTGCCTTCAATTCGTTCTCGAGCGGAATAAGCGCGTCTTTATACATCTCTGCTTTATAACTGGCTAATCCAAGGTTGAAGTCGATTCCTGCCAATTGTGGATCCCACTCACTGGCCAGGCGAAACTGCTCAGCCGCGCCCCGGAAATCCAGCCGGTCCGCCCTGAGCGATCCGATATTATTGTGGGCGCCGGCAATAACCTTTTCGTAACGTGACGCATCCTTCTGCAAAGACGCTTGCGTGCTCGCATCTCTCACAGCAACATCCGCGAGTACGCCTTCCGGAGCAACCAATTCAGAGAGTTTGTTCTCCTGGTTTGTAAAAGCTTTAATCTTAGCTTCGTCTCGTTTGAAAGCGGCGGCCTTTAAGTCGGCCGCGATCTTTAGTTCTTTCTCGCCTTCCTGCGTTTGACCTACTTTCATCAACGACTGGCCCAATCGATAGTGTGCATTGGTCACTTGATAGTCGTTGTGTTTCAAATCTGGATTCAAAGCGATCGATTTTTTTAGGACCTGGATTGCGAGCTCATGTTTTTCGAGGCCGCCATAAGCCTGACCGAGGAAGAAGTAAGGGTCGGGATTATCCGGCTGGATTGACGCAGCTTTCTGCAAATACGGAATTGCAACGTCCCAGTTGCGCTGAACAGTAGAAGCTATGCCTAAATAATAGTTGGCAAAAAACTCGTTGGGATGTTCAGCCAACTCAATCTTGAATTCCTTTTCAGCGTCTCCGAGTTTATCAGCGCCATCGCGTAGCAAATAAGTAAGACCTAAATAGAAGTGCACACGCGGAAACGCAGGGTCGAGCGCTATTGCTTTTTTAAACTCTTCGATTCCTTCAGACAAAAAGCCGGTCTCGCGATACGCCCGACCAAGGAGCACACGCAACTGAGGCTTGTCGCCCAGTTCTCGCACCATGCGTTCGTAGATCTCTTTCGCGGCGTCGAGATTACGTTTTTTCAGGTAAGCCAGTCCGAGGGTGTAGGCAATATCGTAATCGTTCGGAGTTGTTTTTAGAGCGGTCTGAAGTTCGGTGATTGACTCATCAAAATTGCCCACCATGAAATAACTCTTGCCGAGCATATGATGCGCGGCTGGTTTGCCGGGCTGAATAGCAACTGCCCGTCGCAAGGGATCTACTGCCTTCTCGTATTCCTGAACATGAAAGTAGGCAATGGCAAGTTCGATGAGCCCTTCATAAGAAGTCGGTTGATAAGTTGCTGCTGCGGCAAGAGCACGAACTGACTCCGGATAGTTTCCTTGTGCTGCCGATATTCGACCAAGCTTGAAATAAGCCTCTCCCAGAATAGTCTTGTATTCCTCCTCAGCAGCGGCAAGGTTTCCGCTTCGCCGAAGTGCTTCAGCTTTCTCATAGTGAATCTGGAATGAATCGCGTTGAGACTGAAGAGGCGTTAGTAGTAATAGGACAAAAAGAAAAGCGGAGCCGGAATGCATTTACAGGCTTTTGGTAGCGAGCTGATTTCGTAAAGGTAAAACGGAGGGCTGAATAAAACATTCAGCCCTCCGTGATGGTTTCGGCCGATGCCGAAGTATATCAGAAGCTAAACTTGAAGCCGAACTGGATCTCCCGATGGCTTGCAGTGTGGTCATTGAAACCAAAGCTTCCATTGGTTGACTGGCCAAAGGTGGCCGTGTGAGTAATGTTTCCATCGAACTGTAGATTATTGTTTGCAAACCCATTGAAGTTCGTATGGTTGAATGCATTAAACATCTCAGCTCGGAATTGGATGTTATATCTCTCACCCACTTTCCAGTTCTTGTTTACCGAGAAGTCAAGGTTATTAATCGGCTTACCGCGAATCGCTCCTTTACCCAGACTTCCGAGTTGCCCGACACCAGGTAATGCGAAGGCTGCAGGATTGAGCCACTGCGAGCTGTCATTCGGATTGTTTGCATAGATTGGAACACCCGCCACCAAGTTCGGACGAGGATTCACATTACCTGCAGTCCCGTAAGTATTGTAGCCAGAGAGAACATCAACCGGCGTGGAACCGAAGAATGAGTAAATTCCATTGAGTTGCCAATTACCGAGAAGGAAATTCCCTACCGGTCCCCACTTTGTGAAAGCGGGCAATACGTATACAGCATTGCCGACGAAACTGTGCCTTCGATCAAGGTCAGAATCACCCTTATCAAGTGCATAGTTGAACGGATCAGTAGTTGAATTTGTGAACGCGGTGAGCGGAACATCCGAAATCGCGTGAGACCACGTATAGGCAGCCTGGAAAGCCAAGCTGTTAGAAAAGCGCCGATTCAACCAGAGCTGCATTCCATGATAGGAGGAGTTTCCAGTTGACTGCGCCATTGTAATTGGACCTAAGGTGTTAATTCTCCGATTTGCGGCGACCATGGCGTCAGTGTTAACACCGAGTCGTTGGTTGAATGCAATCTGGTATCTCGCGTCATTTGGCAACAGAGCGCTGCAACCCGCTGCGGTTCCACCGCGGCAAGGTTGATTCGCTGGAATATCGTTCCAGTTCACGTTACGCCGCCATATGTGCAAGCCATGGTTGCCGATATAAGAAGCTTCCAAAACAGTGTTCTTCATGACTTCTCGCGAAATCGTCAAGTTCCACTGGTAGCTCTCAGGTGGACGGAAGTCAATATCCACGGCGGCGAACCCACCGGTCTGACTGACGCCTACAACCTGATTCTTAAGATTAGGACCAATTGCGTCCATGGAGCGACAAGTTGGGCAAGTTGCGAGTGTATCCCTCGCGCCTGACCATCCTGAATCGACTGATTTTGTCCATGGTGGGTTGCCGACCATACGATTGACATCTTCGATGACATTCGTACGACTCATGTAGCGTCCAAAACCCATTCTGAGTGCTGTCTTGCCGTCACCAAAAACGTCCCAGGCAAGACCGACGCGCGGTTGCCATCCAGCGTTATACGGTTTAACGAGCGAGTCGGGCAGCCCATGCGCTCCTGCCGTTGCTGGCGTAATCAAGGCACTGGTAAAACTAACCCCATCGTAGAACTGAGGAATAAAGTTCGACATCTGGCCGTCCTCAACGTGAGCTGAGGGGAATTGGGAGTATCGCAGACCTAATGTAATCGTTACGCCCTTGCTAATTTTCCAGGTGTCGTTTCCATAGAATTCTGTGTCGCGCCAACGACCGAGGGCAATCGCTGTATGGTCAACCTCCGAATAGTTAGTCAGCGTCAAGGTGCGATCCAACAAGTCGGCGGCGCAGTTTCCAGTCTTCGAGTTGCAACCCGTGATGAATGCTGGAGTGTTACCACCCGCCGCACCACCGGCCTGCTCATTCTTAATATTGTGACTATACAGTGCGCCGAACTTTAATTCGTGAGATCCGATGACCTTGGAAAAATCATCTTTCCAACTAAAGAGATCTTCGTGATTCGCCCATGGTGCCTGGTGCCAGATATTGTCGTAACCACCTGGTCCCCACATGACCGCTGGCACATTGGCAGCGTGCGGAAACACAGTCGGGAACTTAGAAGCAATATCGTTCACCAGTGCCGTCGAGGAGGAAGCTGTATCTATAAAGATGTCATTACCAGATCGCGAGAATTGAAAGTCGTTTACAGCAGTTGCGCCAATAGTATTGGTTAGCTTGATCGCCAAACTGTTGCTCGGTTGCTTCCAATCGTCCTGCAGTGTCGGAAACGGAACATCACCCCAGTTAGTTGTGTTGTTGCCGTGAGTCCATTTCTCATTAATATAGCGAACCATCAAACTCATCTTACTCGTGAGATTGGCGTCGCCGCGGATCGAATCCTGTCGGGTTCTAATGGGTTGCAATGGAGCATCAACCCAAAGATGTCCTCCGGCATTAGGACTGGGATAGATCGACAACAGGGCAAGACCTGCCGGGCTAAGTCGATTCTGTGGAATCTTATTGCCGGGGTATCCCTGGCAAGTACCTGCGATTACGTTCCCGCCAGCATCTAACTGACATGTAAATGGATCGATCGGTACCGGGGCTCCAGCCAGGTTACCGCTGAAATCTCCGACCCTCTCTCCCGCAGTGGGCACATTTCCCGTCAGGGCTATGCCACGATCTTCGTAGCGCCACTCTTCAGACCAAAGGAAGAAAATCTTATTCTTCCAGATTGGACCACCGATGTTGCCCCCGAAATTGTTGTACTTCAACTCTCCCTTGGGCTTTCCTGCTTTATTGAGAAAGAAATCGTTTGAATTCAGTTTATCGTTGCGAAGGAATTCGAAGGCAGTGCCGTGGAATTGATTTGAACCGCCCTTTGTAATCAGATTGATAACCGCGCCCTGTGCTTGTCCGTATTCAGCACTGAAGCTGTTTCGCACAACGCGAAATTCCTGGATCGTGTCGATCGACGGAAACACAAGCAACGTACGGTTAGAACCGACGTCCATATTGTTCACGCCATCAACTGTCCAAAGATTCTGATTAGAACCGTTTCCGTTGACAGACATATCAACGCCGCCATCGAGCCCTGTGCCCCGAGCAGCAAACGCACCGCCGGCACCGTTCTGCGTCACAGGTGAGACACCTGGGACCATCAACGCCAACTGCGAATAGTTGCGACCATTAAGTGGCAACTCGGTGATTTGCTTTTCAGAAATAAGACTGCTGACGTCGCCGCTGCGAGTCTCAACCGGAGCAAGGTCGCTCGACACCGTGACAGTTTCACTGAGTTGGCCCACCTGAACGTCAAGGTTAACAACTCTATTCTCAGATACGCTGAGAGTGACTCCCGTCACGATTGTTTTCTTGAAACCCTGAGGAGACGTGCTTAACGAATACTCACCAGGCGGTAAGCTGTTAGCTATGTAAGAACCGTTCTCATCAGCAGTCACCGTTCGTTGAAAGCCAGTGCCCTGCTGTTGAATCAGCACTTCGGCTTTGGGAACAGCTGCACCAGAGGAATCCCGAACCGTGCCGCTCAGCGTACCGTTTGTGGTCGTCTGTGCTTGTGCGACGAGGATGCCGGCGCTCAATAAGAAGATGACCGCTCTAAATCCAAACGTCTTAAACAACATTACCAACCTCCTGAGGTTTTATGGTCGACTGACAACTGAGAAGGAAGAATCCCTGTTTCATCAGCGACATTCAGATCTTGGTAGAACCGAAAAACTTTAAGTTAAGGCAGAGCTGCGAAAATACCCTTCTGAGCTTCGAACTGACTGAACAGCCAGCTTGTTTGGAGAACCACCATCGCTTTCGGATAGAGGTCAATCTTTCCTAAAGCAACATTTGTTCCCTAGAGCTCGTTAGGCTGAGGCATTCAATATTTAGAAACCAATTCAATATTTCTGCGGGTTGTTCCTCTTACCGGGCTAAGTTTTAATCCAAGGTTTCATGAATTTATCCGAAAGCTTGGACTTGCAACTTTGTGGTTTAGGAACTTTGTTGCACGATCAGACAAAAGCATTTACTCCTAACCAAACAGCTTGTCAAGAACTTTTTTGGCTCGGCCTTTTATTCAGCTCTTTCGCGGGAATTCAACCAACGTTCATTCAGTGAGACTTCGCATTCAACCTAAGACTGAACTCCAAAGTTCCGACGCTGGTGTTAGGCAATTGTTGTCGAAGCGAACTTACTAGCCAAAACTAGACTGAGTGCTCCCATTAGGGTGGGCTGCGATCCAAGAGTAGATCCCATGATGCGAGTTGAAGGGAAACCACGACATACGCTGGTGTCAACAGACGAATTGAGGTCTTCAGAAATCACTGGCCAGGCCTTAGCGATTGGGCCAGCTACGATTAGAACTTGAGGTGCCAGGCCTTGAATCAAGTTTGCAATGCCGATCCCGAGATAGCGAGCTGTTTCTTTTAGTGCACTGCGCGCAGCTCTCTCGCCCTTTAGCGCTAGATCAACAACCTTCGCAAAGTTTACGTCGTTGTTTCCGTTAGAACGCGACAGCTTATGGTAGCGAGCCAAGGCAGCTCGTTGCGAAGCGAAGGCTTCCCAACATTCCGTATTCCCGACTGCACATGCTACAGGAGCACCGGAGCCAATCGTCATATGACCAAACTCTCCAGCTGTCCCTCCCTCACCCCGATAAACTTGTCCATCAAAAACTATCCCGGTACCAAGGCCATCTTCCACAAGTACAAGAATAAAGTCTCGAATCTCGCGAATCTCTGGGCGCCCAAACCAAAGTTCAGCTAAAGCGGCAGCGTTTGCATCATTATCGATACTTATTGGTAGTGCAGTTGCTTTGGTCAGACTCTCGGCCAGTGGTTGATTGCGCCAACCAAAATGAGGTACAAAAGTGTTTCCAGTCTCGGTATCAACGATGCCAGGTACGCTTATTCCGATTCCCTCGATAGTTCCCTGGTTCTCGGCAATTAGTGCGCAGCAGTTCTCAATAATTCCTTGAAGCGTTTCATTGAAATCAGAACTCGTAGGAAACTCTCTTTGCTGAAGAACTCTTCCGGCAAGATCACTGGCAGCTATCGTGGTTCTAATCGTACCGAGGTCAACACCAATTGCAACCGCATCGCCCGTTCGTAACGATAGTAAACTCGGCGGTCGACCTCCGGTCGATTCGCCACTAACTTCCTCTATCAAGCCTCCGACTCTAAGTTCATCGACAATAAGTGATACGGTGGATCTTTGAAGTGCGGTTTCCCGGGCTATCGCAGCTCGTGAAATTGGCCCCAGCTCACGAACGTAATTGAGAATTATTTGGCGGTTGATATCTCGAATAGTATTCGAGCGTGCCACATTGACTTTTTTGAGGTCGATACGCCGCATTGGGCTCAAACTGAGGGGCTTCTCCTGATTCTGCCACTAACGACAAAATTGACTTTTGCCTGCAAGTGCTATTAAGTCTCATAATCCGTACGCAGTCAACCGTGCAAACGACCGTTAGTGCCAAATTGTTCAAGTATTTAAATATGTCTCTGAGTGAGACTTTTGGGAACAAATACGTTGTACGGTGGCTGTTGTGACGCCAAACCAGGCGCGTTAGCTGAAGAATTCAACATGTAATGATCACATGTCTCATTCATTTATGCGTCTTACAGTCAGTCCGATTTGATCCAAAACTGCGGAATTGAAACTCCAACACTGATTCTAAAGTGACTCGGCTCGTAATCTATATTCTTCTCGTACTGCTTTTCTCGAGCGCGGAAATTCGCGCTCTGGATCCGGGTCGAGAGTTGTCTCAGTTAAAGCATGAGATTTGGTTAACTGAAAACGGTTTGCCTCAAAACACAGTTCATGCAATCACTCAAACAAGAAATGGTTACGTGTGGTTCGCAACTGAGGGTGGACTAGCACGCTACGACGGAATTCGATTTGAGGTTTTCGACAAACAGAACACGCCTCAGTTCAAAAGCAATTACATTCGCGCGCTGCTGGAAGATCGTCAAGGCTCACTGTGGATTGGTACTGCTGAAGGATTGATCCGAATGCAGGGATCACAGTTCACCGCATTCAGTACGAGTGATGGTCTACCGAGCGACAGCATTCAATCAATCTATGAAGATCGCCAGGGAAATCTTTGGGTCGCGACTGCTTCGGGTTTGTGTCTTCGCAAGGGTGAGGCTCTAACAACCTTTACTGCGCGCGATCGATTAATCAGTGGCAGCATTCAAACTTTATTCGAGGACACAAGCGGAGCACTCTGGATTGGCACGCCTTATGGTGTAAGTCGTTTCAAGGATGGGAAGTTTGTGAACTTCACGACTCAGGAAGGACTGGGAAGTAACAGCGTACGCGCGATCCAGGAAGGAACAGATGGACGACTCTGGTTTGCAACGCTTTCAGGTCTTAGCGTTTTTGACGGGACCAGCTTTACGACTTATAGGATTCGTGATGGCCTGCCTAGTGATCGGATCTTGTCGCTCTACATTGGTCAGTCTGGTTCTCTATTGATCGGAACAGCAAGTGGTCTAAGCAGCTTCAAAGAAAACCGTTTTACAAACTTCAGTTCAGTAGACGGATTGTCCTCAAGCACTATCCTGTCAATGGTCCAGGATATTGAAGGCAACTTGTGGGTCGGTACTGAATCAGGAGGAATTCACTTACTCAAGGATACAAAGTTCACCACCTATTCCATGAGAGATGGGCTTTCAAGTGATCTGGTGAAGTCGATCTATGGGAGTCCTAACGGCGATATCTGGGTCGGGACTGATGGCGGAGGTTTGAATCTTCTTCGCGACGGTAGATTCACCCGTTATTCAACCACCAACGGCTTGTCCAGTAACGTGGTCCTTGCACTGTTCGGTGACTCGAGTGGAAATCTCTGGGCCGGAACACCAAACGGATTAGATCGATTCACTGACGGCAAGTTTTCCCCTCACACTACACCGGGGCTGTCTGACAATTACATCAAAGCAATCTATCAGGATCGCTATGGGAGCGTTTGGGTTGGTACGCGAGGAGGCCTGACTCGTCTCAAAGACAAAGTGCTCAAGACCTACACGGAAGCCGATGGACTACCAAACGATTTGATTAGCGTATTGTATGAAGATCCTGAAGGAGGTCTTTGGATCGGATCACTTGGAGGTCTTACTAAATTCAAGAACGAGGAGTTCGCGACTTTTACAACCGCCGACGGACTCTCCAGTGATCTCATAACTTCCCTTTACGAAGATTCAGACCGAACGCTCTGGATAGGAACAAACGGAGGTGGTCTGAATCGCCTTAAGAACGGAAAATTCAACGCGTACACGACCCGCGAAGGTCTCATCGACGACGTCATTTACAGTGTTGTTGAAGACAATCGAAACAACTTGTGGATGAGTTGTAGCAAGGGTGTCTTTCATATCAGGAAGAGTGATCTTGATGATGTGGCAAAGGGAAATATTGCGACACTCTCTCCGGTCTCTTACGGAACAGCCGACGGCATGCTGACCCGAGAGTGCAGTGGAGGAGGAACACCAGCCGCGTGGAAAGATGCTAAAGGTAGACTGTGGTTTACAACGATCAAAGGCGTCGCGATGATCGATCCGGAGAAGATTAGTATTAACAATCAGCCACCACCGGTAGTGATCGAGCAACTGCGAATCGATTATCAATCGATCGATCCGATCGAGAAAACGGAGATCCCGCCGGGCAAGAGTCGATTCGATTTCTACTACACTGCCCCGAGCTTTGTTGCCCCGGAAAAGGTTCGGTTCAAATATAAGCTTGAAGGTTTTGATCCAGATTGGATTGATAGCGGCACTCGCAGGATTGCCTATTACACAAATCTCAAACCAGGTCAGTATCGCTTTCGAGTGATAGCGAGCAACAACGACGGAGTTTGGAATGAAACAGGCGCGACGTTTGGATTTTATTTGAAGCCTTACTTCTATCAGACTTATTGGTTTTACGCGCTTGTGATCCTGGCCTTACTGCTCCTTGCCTGGCAGCTCTATCGTTTTCGTGTGAACCAGATTCAGAAACAGTTCGGAGCGGTTCTGGCCGAGCGTGCGCGCATCGCACGTGAGATTCATGACAATCTCGCGCAGGAGATGCTTGGCATTTCAGTTCAATTGGAAGTGGTTGCGCGGACCTTACCGCCGTCGGCCGAGTTGGCAAAGAGTCATCTCGATCGCGTCAGGCTTCTGGTTCGACACGGCATTGCTGAGGCGCGCCGGTATGTTTGGGACTTACGTTCTCAAGCACTTGAACAAAACGATCTGCCTACGGCATTAGCGGAGACGGCTCGCCGCTTGACGAAAGAGACCCCGGTTCAAGCGACGGTCGAAGTAAGTGGAACCTTTCGTCCTCTTTCGCGACTCGTAGAGGACAACCTGCTGCGGATGGGCCAGGAAGCAATCAACAATGCTGTTAAGCACGCAGAGGCACAACGAATTTCGGTAAATCTCGTTTTCGAAGCCCGTCGTCTCCAACTCTCGATACGAGACGATGGCCGTGGTTTTGATTATTCAAATGGGAACTCGTCTTCGGATCATTTTGGATTGGTCGGAATGCGCGAGCGTGCGGAACAGATTGGTGGTACCTTGTCGATTCATACTGGTACCGGAACTGGAACTGAAGTTGTTGTCGATGTCCCAATAAATTAATTTAGCGCGCCTAACGTGAGCAACAATAAGATCAGCATAATGGTGGTTGACGATCAGGCCGTGGTGCGACAGGGATTCGTCGCGTTGATAAACACTGTCGCTGACATGGAAGTAGTAGCGGAAGGAATCAACGGCAAAGAAGCGGTCGAACTCTATCGTCAACACAAACCTGATGTCACTCTTATCGACTTACGAATGCCCATCATGGGCGGCGTAGAGGCTATTACTACCATTCGGCGCGAGTCTCCCGATGCCCGTCTGATCGTTCTCACCACTTTCGATGGCGATGAAGATATTTATCGATCTCTGCAAGCGGGCGCGAAAGGTTATCTTCTCAAGGACATGTTCTTCGAAGAGCTTGAGACTGCGATCAGAGCAGTACACGCTGGATCCAGACGGATACCTGCCGCCATAGCGGAACGGCTTGCCGAGAGAATGGCTGGATCCGATTTGACAGCTCGCGAGTTGGAAGTTCTTGAATTGATAGTGAGAGGACAAAGTAATAAAGAGATTGGGGCCACTCTCAAGATCAGCGAGGCTACGGTCAAGAGTCACATCAACAGCGTACTCAGCAAACTCGGCGTCACGGACCGCACTCAGGCCGCAACTACAGCACTACAGCGCGGGCTGGTCCACCTCAGATAACCCCACCCGGCAAAATCGGTTCTCCAACTAAAGTCTGATATCGACGCCCACCATCCGGGTCATGACATAGCCCTCAAGGCCTGTTAGTCTGCGCCACGTCATTCGTCAATTCCTGGTCCCGGGCTCTTTGAATCGAAGATCATGTAGTTCCTTCCTGACCGTTGCACGTCATTTAGAAGATCTTTGATTCAATGTTTTGAGTCCGGGCCAGGCTCACCAATTCAACACAAAACCACGGTTTTCACGGGCCAAGTCTCTTTTCGAGCCCGAGTATTTGGATATGCAACAAAACTCACAGCTCGAGTTAGTCAACACTAATCACTCGCGAGGAGCTGAAGATGAAGAGGTTTGACTTCCACACAGTGAAAATCCAGAAAACGTTATTGACTGCTCTCACCATCATCATCCTATCGGTCTTTTTTCCGATTGACGCACAGGAAGCCGCCACTGGTACTTTGCGCGGCGCCGTCGTCGATCAAAACGGTGCGCTTATTTCTGGTGCCCAGGTTACAGCTACTCAAAAAGAGACTGGAGTCAATCGGCACACCACCAGCAACACAGAGGGACAGTACGTCTTCTCTAACTTGCCGCCGGGTTCTTACCAGATCCGAGTCGAAGCAGCTGGATTCAGGACGAGGGTTTCTGCCGCACCGATTGTCTTAAAGGTCGGTCAGAGTGTGACGCTGGATGCAAATCTTGAATTGGGCTCGATCGGCGAGACTGTAGACCTGGTAGGCGAGATGCCTTTAGTAGATATCAGCAGTTCCAAGGTTGAAGGAGTAATCGATCAGCGTGAGATCGGTGGACTACCTTTGAATGGACGCAATTTCCTGGAGCTCGCGCTTCTGATACCCGGCAATTCACCCGCGCCAAACTTCGACCCGACAAAAGCTAATACAGTTCTGATTTCTTCCGCTGGGCAACTAGGTCGCGGTGGCAATGTTACTGTCGATGGTGCTGACAATAATGACGATGTCGTAGGCGGTCCCGTACAAAACATCTCACAGGAAGCGGTTCAAGAGTTTCAAATTGCTACCAACCGATTCTCGGCCGAACTCGGACGCTCTGGTTCATCCGTTATTAACGTAGTCACGAAGAGCGGTACAAATGAATACCATGGTTCCGGCTCCATCTTCTTTCGCGATAACGCACTCCAGGGTTTGCCTGCGACTTTCGACCGATCACTTAATCAAGACGCGCCGTTCGACCGCGAACAATACGCTTTCGCCATTGGTGGTCCAATCAAGAAAGACTATGCCTGGTTCTTTGGTTCCTTTGAGTATAGGAACCAGGATGGTGCAGTACTGGTTGGTGCTCGTGACCTCGCTACTCGGTCAATTAAGAGAGGCTTCGCGGCGTCACCACTTAACGATCTACTCAGCACGGAACGCATCGACTGGCAACCAAACTCTGCAGATCGTTTTACTTTTCGTTACTCACTCCAACGCGAGAACGACACTTCCGCCAGCTCTCTTATTCGTCCAATAGGTTCAGCTTCGGAACGCCAGTCAAGTGTCAACAATACTCAATCTTTCTTTGCTAACTACACACGGATTATCAGCTCAACCACAGTCAACAGCTTCAGTTTTAGCTATAGTCATTTCTTCAACAATATTGACCCGGTCACCATTGGGCCACAACTTACGTTTCCCAGTATTCAAGACGGTGCATCGTTTCGTGTTCCCCAGGGAACGAAACAACGACGCTTTCAATTCAACGACACATTAACTCTGGTCCATGGTAATCACGCTTTGAAGTTTGGAGGCGAGATTCAGTTTGTCAGAGGCGACTTTGATCTGCGTGTGTTTCAGCAAGGGCGAATCGAAATGATCGAAGACTTTCCAGACTTCGATCGAAACGGAGACGGCAAAGTAGATGACAACGATTTGGTTTTCGCCGTCACACTCCGGAGCGCGAATCCGACCCAACCATTACTCATTCCCGATGCCAGCAACATATACGCTGCGGGCTTTGTGCAGGACGACTGGCGGCTTCGACCACAACTTACTTTGAACTTGGGCTTGCGATACGAGATTGATACAGACGTCAAAAACATAAGCCGCGTAGACGAACTCAATCCGTTGATCCTGCCGTTCCTGCATGGCACTCGTCGCAAGGACAAGAATAACTTTGCGCCCCGAGTCGGCTTCAACTACTCGACCAGAGATGGTAAGACGAGTTTTCACGCAGGCTATGGAATCTATTACGACCGGATCACGCTTGAAATTCAATCGCTCGAACGTGGGCTTGACGGAAGAGCGTTACCAATAGACGTACGAGCCGGTAATCTATTCTTTCTTGATCCGCAGTTTCTTTTTGATCCTGTCAAAGGTCAATTTCCGCCTGGAGCGCCAACGCTCGCGAATCCTTTTACCGGGTTCATTCTCCCGGGAGCGGGAGCCGGCGGAATAAACATCATCGACAACGGTATGCAGAACCCCATGGTCCAACAGACTAATATCGGGGTACAGACGGAATTAGGTAGAGACGTGGTGGTGCGTGCCGACTATTTACACAACTTCGGCACCCATTTCATTATTGGAAGAGCGATCGGTCAGGTTTTCAACCCGGTTGTCGGTGGCCCTGATGTGGTCAAGAATCTTGAATCAAGTGTTAAGACAAAGTTTGACGGTCTCTTGTTAAGCGTTGAGAAACGATTCTCGCATCACATGCAGTTTCGCGCCGGTTATACCCTGTCGAAGACGTTTAACTACGCTAACGACGACCAGATCCCATTCTCGAATGGTCCAGTCAATCCAACTAATCTACAACTAGAATACGGACCAACGCCGAATGATCAGCGACATCGTTTTACCTTCGCCGGACTGTTTGCGCTTCCCTATTCTATTCAACTCTCCCCGATTTTTACGCTTGCTTCGGGTGTCCCGATGGACATCCTGGTGCCGGATGGGAGTCAGCGTATTCCGCAGTTGCAACGAAATGCGGGCGGACGCATTTTCAAGTCTGCGAGCCAACTCAACGCATTCATCACACAGGTAAATGCTGCGGGAGGTTTTGCCGGACAGCCACTACCTTTGGCCACAGACGGTGCGCGTTTCAACGATACCTTTAACTCCTTCGATCTGAGGATTTCCAGACCGATTAAGATCGGTGAACGAATTGTGATTCAACCGATCGCTGAGATCTTCAATCTCTTTAACATTACTAATTTCCTCGGCATCTCAAACGCAAACTACTCAGGATTCAATAACGCATTGGTACGCGACAGTAACGATCCGAGTAGCGCTGGCTTCCTTCGCTCCTCAAGTTTTGGCAGCCCGGTTACTACTGCTGGTGGTGTGTTCGGCTCCGGTGGCCCCCGAGCGTTTCAATTCGCTCTGAGAGTGAGCTTTTAGGGTACGCACTCAAAAGAACCTACACTTCAGGGTCTATGGCTCGCCTCAAATTAGATGGAGTCGCAACAGAATCTAAAACGTCAGATAGGCTTAAGAACAGCGATAGCACTGATCGTTGGTGAAGTAATCGCTATAGGTATCTTTCTAACGCCTGCGGGTATGGCGAAGTCGTTGGGCTCGCCAACCTGGCTGTTAGTCGTGTGGCTCGTCATGGCTGGAATGGCTTTGTGCGGCGCACTCTGTTACGGCGAATTGGCAGCGAGATTTCCCGAAGCAGGTGGAGGCTATGTCTACCTGCGCGAAGCTTATGGACGACCGATCGCGTTCCTCTACGGGTGGATGGCCTTACTCGTGATGGATCCGGGGCTGACCGCCGCTCTTGCGGTCGGGCTCGCAAACTATGTTGGTTATATGTTTGCGCTATCTGCGGTAGGTTTGAAGATAATTGCCATCGGAACAATTCTCGCTGTCGCACTGGTTAATATTAGAGGAGTGAAGTTTGGCAGCTCGCTTGTCCGCTGGTTAACAATTCTGAAACTCGGGTTGTTGGGTCTGGTGATCGTTGTGGGATTTGGACGGCAATCCGGACAATGGTCCAACTTCGTGCCACTCGTTACCCAACGTCCAGGATCGGATCCTTTGCTCCCAGCTTTGGCCGGCGGCTTTGTTGGTGCGTTTTTCTCCTTTGGCGGTTGGTGGGATCTGAATAAGGTGGCCGGAGAAGTTCGCGATCCAGAACGAACTATGCCGAAGGCTCTGCTTTGCGGTGTCTCCATACTTGCTGCCGTCTATATTTTGACGAGCGCTGTGTTTATGTACATCGTACCGATCGAACGTGTTACCAATGGCGAGACTTTTGCCGCGCAAGCAGGTGAAGCGTTATTTGGTCGGGTTGGAGGACAAGTGCTCTCGGGGATTGTGGTCGTGGCAGTGCTTGGGAGTCTTGCTGCGCTCGTGATGTCAGCACCAAGAGTTTATTTCGCGATGGCACGTGATAGGCTGTTTGTCCCTGCTGCAGCCGTGCTACACCCTAAATTTGAAACACCTGCCCGCGCAATTCTCATTCAAGCAGTCCTCGCGTCGCTACTTGTCCTGATAGGGACATTCAACACAATCATTTCTTATTTCGTTTTTGTAGTAATTATCTTCCTGGGCCTCACAGTTGCAGCTCTTTTCGTTCTCCGACGGCGCTCTCCTGACACAGTCCTATATAGGACGCCTGGGTATCCTTTTACTCCGATAATTTTTCTGTTCTTCATTGCTCTGTTACTTTTTCTGATTGCTGGCAACAATCCGCGGGAAGCCTTTCTTGGCGTAGCAGTAGTCGCTCTTGGCTTACCCGTGTACTATTTGCTGCTTCCGCGTTCGAGCTGATGATTAATGCGGCTGGAGGATCAATTTCTGTATGACTTGGATTAAGACAGTACCGGGCTCAGAGGATGAGAGGGTACGAAAAGCAGCTGAAGCCCAAAGGAGCCTCTACCCAATTGAGTATGCGACTCCAGTTCATCCAACACCGGATGGAGAGTCCGCTGGGATCGTCGACTCTCATAGCCTGATTCCTGACGCACTTTTTCATGCGTTTGCCACGTATGGTTCCTTAATGTCACCTGACCTGCCATTGCAACGACATCAACACGAGATGATCGCAACGATGGTATCGGTTACTAACCGGTGTCATTATTGAATCGAATCTCACGCAGAGTTTCTGCGTCGGGTAACGTTAGACAGCGACATGGTCCGCGCGTTGGAAGAAGACTACCGAACTGCGCCCATCAGCGAGCAGGATCGAGTAATGCTCGACTACGTTGTACAGGTGACTAAGGATGCGACGCGAATTTCACCTGCTGATCACGAACGGTTGCGGGCGGTTGGTTTTGACGACAAAGGCATACTACAGATCACTTTGATTGCATCGTGGTTTAATTACATAAACCGAGTCGCGGATGCATTGGGCGTTGGGAGAGATTAAGCGAACTCTGCGCGTCCTCTGCGTTCTCGGCGTCTCTGCGGTAAATTTTGCGCGCAAGAGTGAACTCACCACAGAGACGCTGAGAACGCAGAGGACGCGCAGAGAGTTGAATCTAAGGGTTCATGGAGGACTGAATGGGTAGTTTGCAAGTGAGCGAGTCTCGCACGAAAACTTTACGTAGAGCGGCTTGGGCCGGTTTGCTAATCCTAGCGGCTGCGGCATTCGCCATAGTTGCGATCCCGGTTAAGCTCATCATGCCGTTCAGCGCGCAAACTCAAAGAGGTCTTGCGCTTTCTTATACGTTGCGTCACTGGTCACCATCCTTCACTTTGATCGCATCAGTCGTCGCAATTGCCTTGATGCTATGGCTCTGGCGTGGCTCGCGCTGGTGGCGACGAATACTCTCAGTCCTCGTCCTTATCCCGATCTTTGCAGTAACGTGGTTCGCCCGGCAAAATCACTTCGAATGGATGTTTAATCCGCTCGCAAATCCAGCTTATGCAAACGCTGCGGAAGTTGGATTTGTAGAAAGCTCCGACATGGTGATGGCGGTGGAAAATCACGGAGAAGCGGTTGCCTATCCAATTCGCCTCATGGCCTATCATCATCTAGTTCAGGACACGGTCGGTGGTACACCCATCGTGGCTACTTATTGAACGCTCTGTCACACCGGTCTGGTGTGGGAAACAACAGTTGATGGACGAGTCCTGCATTTCCACCTTGCAGGCATAAACAATCAGAACTTCATCATGCGTGATGAAGAGACTGGTTCGTGGTGGCAACAAGTTACTGGGAAGGCGATCCTTGGTCCATTAAAAGGCCACCAACTCAAAAGCGTTTTCCATGATGAGATCTCATTCGAGTTGTGGAAGAAGGAGCAACCTCAAGGACGAGTTTTGAAGCCGGACGACGGGGTCTTAGCAGCTCAACGATACGAACCTGCTGACTGGGAGCAAAAGATGGCCCGGATGCGTATCGTCGCAGAGACTGATAAAGATCGACGACTACCTCCTCGAACTCTGATTATCGGTATTAGCCTCGCAGGAAAATCAATCGCCTACCCCTTGGCGGCACTGCAAAAGCAGAGTCCGATCATGGATACAATTGGCGGCATCCCAGTTTTGCTCGTCCTTGGCGAGGACCATCGATCGGTACGTGCCTTTGAAAGAACAATTGCCGGACGCACCCTGGAATTCTTTCAAAAAGTTGAGGGTGATCGCTGGCAGCTGGTTGACGCTGAAACTGGAAGTACGTGGGACTTCAATGGAAAATCTAGTTCCGGCGAGTTTGTTGGCAAGCAACTAAAGAAAGTTTCATTACTCGAAGACTACTGGTTCGATTGGTATATCTACCATCCCGACACAGCTGTCTATCAAATTGGTCCACAGTAGTGTCCAACCCTTGCACGCTTTGCATCAGTAACTAATCGAGAGTCTTTCTCTGCACGTCCTCTTCGTACCAAATTCTTAAGATCTTGTTTTTCTGAGAAGGTTTTTGGACCAGTGGAAATGTATCACTATCATAGCTGCTACCGAGGCCGTGTGAAAACTCAACCTCCCATTCTCCCCAACCTTTAGGTTGGGGTTCAAGGGCACCAAGTGATGAGGTAACCATTTTAATGGTTTCCCTCCGAGCACCACCAAGTAGGGTTGAGTCTTGAAAACCATTGAAATGGTTTCCACGATCATCGACCTACAGCCCAACCCCAACCTAAAGGTTGGGGAGAATGAGAGGTTGAGTCTTTACACCGTCTCTACCGCACTGTGGTACTGAACATATTGCCATCACGATCGCCATGTCGATCGTGAATTGGTTGCGGCTATGCTGTGCGCAGAGAGTGGAGAGAATAATCCCTACTGGCTTGTGGCCGCGGGTGATGATGTTGGACTCGGTGAAGGACTCGGCGCCGGTTTTGCGAAAACAATTGGAGCAGAGGTTACTACTCCCTTTCCTTCCTGCACCGTAATCGATTGGTTTGGCTTAACGTCGGTAATTGTATCGACTTGACCGCTGGGCCAGGCGATCTCCAACGATAAAGTCCGCCCTTCTTCAGGTTGACCCAGTCCGAAAGTGAGTGGTAACTCGCTCTGAGAACAGTAGCTTGATCCGGTCTTTACCATGCTTAAGAGTTTTCCACCTTTTGCCTGCTTCAAAGTCACTTTCGCCCCGATACCGTCACGATTTGATCTCAAACCAGCAGTCCTTATTCTTAAGAGATCATTCTGATTTCCATTATCGTTTCTAAGCAACCGGGCCGGACCATTGTTGGAGGTAATCAATAAGTCGAGATCACCATCATTATCAAAATCTCCGTAGGCAGCACCGCGTCCAACAATCGGTTTCTGCAGCGCGCGACCAAGCTTGCCAGTCATCTCTTCAAATTTCTTTTTACCCTTGTTGTGAAACAGATGTGGCGCCTGTGCATACTTCACGTTCGGTTGTACGACACTGATGTCATCTGATACGTGACCATTAGCAGCGAAGACGTCAAGCAATCCATCGAGATCATAGTCAAAGAAAAAGACCGCGAACGTTAGCGATTGCGCTGACACTTTTCCGATTCCGGAATTAGGAGCTTCATCGGTGAAGAGTCCAGTACCATCGTTGCGATAGAGAGCCATGCTCTCGTTCGTAAAATTCCCGACCACGATTCCCTGTCGACCTGATCCATCAAAGTCACCAGCGTCAACACCCATTCCAGCGCGAGCTGTACCCGCATCGCTAAACGCTACGCCGGCCGTTACCGCCTCATCAGTAAACGTTCCGTTCCCGTTGTTCTTGTACAGCTTGTTTGGTTCGGTGTCGTTGGCCACGAAGAGATCCATGCGTCCATCACCGTTGTAATCGAGCAAGGCCACGCCGAGAGACTTGCTGGTTGGATCGTTCAAGCCAGCAGCCTGCGTGACGTTATCAAAAGTACCATTACCCTTGTTGTGGTACAGCGTCGAACTCTGACCTTTGTAGGATTGAGGTGTGCAATAAGATTTGTTCTTTCCATCGAGCGAACACAACTGGTCTTTTTCTATAGACCAATCAACGTAATTTGCAACAAACAGATCGAGTCTGCCATCGTTGTCATAGTCGAACCAGACAGCGCTCGTAGAAAATCCGGGATCGCCTACGCCGGCCCTCGCCGTTACATCAGCAAACTTTCCGCCTCCAAGATTACGAAAGAGGTGATTCGGTCCGACGCAGGTGATATACACGTCATCGTTTCCATCATTGTCGTAGTCACCCACAGTGACGCCAATCCCATACATCTCGACGGCCAGGCCTGACGGTCTGGTCACATCTGTGAAGGTGCCGTCTTGATTGTTGTGATATAGAGCTAGAAATGACTTTCCACTCTTATGTTCCGGCCAGTCCGATGAGTTCACGAGCAGAATGTCCTGCCATCCGTCGTTGTCGTAATCGAGGAAAGCGCAACCGGTACCCAATGTCTCAGGCAAGTACTTTTTCCCAAAAGCGCCGCTGTTGTGTTTGAAGTGTATGCCAGCTTGTGCGGTTACGTCGGTGTATTCGATTGGACCAGACGGTCGTGGTGGCGTTGGACTAGCTGAAGCGACTGGACTCGGGCTCGCAGTTTCCGCAGGACCAGCAACTGTGGGGGTATCCGTCTTCTTGCAAGCAGACGAGATTACTAAAACAGCTAGAAGACAGAATATTAATAAGATGGGTCGCATGAGATCAAACTTACTCCGCTAATTTGTGGGGTGGCCCTCCGTGGGTCACCCCTCGTCATAAAGAATCAAGAATTCATTTGTTGGTAGATAGGACGCCGCACACTGGGTGGCCTCGAAGAGCCACGCTACGATGTTTGTCGCGACACTTTTCGCGAATCCAACCAGATTTCAATCAGGTTTGCTACCGGTCCAACAATGAAGAGCGCATAAATCGCCGCATAAACAACCTGGTTGAGTCTCAGTAGAAACTCAACAAAGGCGACGAAAAACACCACAATCATCTGCCATTTGCGCGGTCGCACTGTTGTCTTCGGATCGGTAACCATGAAGAAGACAAATAGTTGGTACATTGGTCCCGTGATCGGTGCAACTTCGGATGCCAGTGGATCTCCGGTAATCCAACTGCGAATGACAGCGAATACGAGAAATGAAACAACGTAGGTGGCGCTGATGTGAAACCTTCGAGCGCGCCAAATGATGATCGATCCCAGGATCCAGATCACGGCAATCGGCAGGAGATTGTTGCCCCATTGAATGCTGAGAACCGACATTATTTCCGGGGAAAGAAATAATAATAATCCGATGCCGAAGTTTGACGGGTTCCAAATGTGCCGTCCCTTCACACGCAACACGTACTTCGACATGATTGAAATCACGCTGCACAGCGCGAACGGCCAGTAAGCCGGAGATCTAACAAGGATTCCGACACTTATTCCAGTGATGTAGGCACTCGCAAGATTCAACCATTTGCCGAAGATGATCCGTCCCAAAATGAGTTCAGTAACGAGACCCGCAACGATAGCTAAGACAGTTTTTTTATAACCTTCGAGTATCCCGTAAGACAGATGGCCCACAAGCAGGATGAAGGTAATAAACAAAGGAGCGATGTAACGGTTGTCAAAACGGAATCGCTTTCTCCCTCCGGTCGAAAGCGCAGCGTCTTGAGTTACGATTGCATCACCAGCAGTCTGGCTCATGCGGGCTCCTTGATTTTGTTAACCTGACCGACTACGGGTTGCTCGATTGTCTGAACCTTTCCAGAAGGCCAGCGAATAATTGCTTTTTCAATCTGACTGTTCTTGCCCAGACCAAAATGCAGACGACGTTGGTTTTCGGCACAGAAGCCACTGCCACCCGACACAGTCTGAACTTGTTGTCGACCATTCCAGAATAGTTTTACTTCCGCTCCAATCGCACTTCGGTTACTGGCTGTCCCTTCCAGCTCAAAGTCAATCCACTTATTATCAGGAGTGACAACGTTCTTATAAATGAGCAAAGGGCCTCGCTGGTTCGTGACGACCACATCCAGTACTCCACGATTCCAGAGATCCGCGAGTACGACTGAGCGCCCATCGTACACGTCGGTGGCTCCAACTGCCTGGGCAACATCAACAAACTTGCCGGCTCCGTCGTTTAGCCAGGCGCGCTTCTGTTGATAACCCGACAGGCTACGTCCTTCCATCGCGGGCCAGTTGGCCGCGTCTCCAATTATTGTGCTGTTGCCCCCGGCGATTTTTGAAAAGTCGTACCAATAACTCTTCGTTCGATCTGCCGACACATATCCGTTGGTCAAATAGATGTCCAGTGTTCCATCGTTATTGAGATCACCAAACTGCATGCCCCAACTCCAGCCGCCAAGTTCGACGCCTAACTCACGTGCTAAATTCTCATACTGCAAAGAGTCGCCTGACGTGCCGTCTTTCGGAACCCACAGATTGTTTCCTTGAATGAGAATACCGTCCTCTGAGATGTTGGAAACGTAAACGGCATACTTACCCTGATTGAGAACGTCGCCAAAGGCCGCAGTCATTCCACTCTTGGGAGCAAAACCGACGCCCGTCTGTTCTCCAACCTCTCGGAACTGATGACCTGTATTGAAGTACAGTTCTGAAACACCATAGTCGTTAGCAATGAAAAGATCCTGATGGCCCGAACCTCTCAGATCGGCCGCCGCTGCCGCCAAAGCCCAGCGTCGACTATTGATACCGACCTTCTCAGACACTTCTTCAAACTTTCCACCACCCAGGTTGCGGTACAAATATTTACGGCCGCCATTCTTTGCGTACTCAAAACTCTCGGGCATTATTCGAGTAGTCTTTAAATGCCATAGGTCGACGTCCTCAGAGTAGTAACCGCCGATAAAGAGATCGAGCAATCCATTTCCGTCGTAGTCAAACCACAGAGCAGTATTCGCATTCAACCATGACGGCAGACTCACTTGTTCTGTGACACGGGTGAAATGCTTTCCTTGATCGTTATGGAAAAGGTCCGGACGTCCCCACTTATAGATGAAAAGATCTTCGTATCCGTCGTTATCGTAATCACCCCAAACTGCACCCATCGACACGCCAGTACCAGGTTGATTGACGTCTGCTATTCCTAACTCTCCCGCAACGTCCTTGAATGTGCCATCGCCCATGTTGCGGTACAAGCAGTTCTTACTTCCTTCCCCGCTGTTGGTCAGATAGAGGTCTTGCCACCCATCTCGGTCGAAATCTACAACGGAAGCACCAGCACCCATGGAAGCAACCTGGGGCATGATGTGGTCCAACTTATGGTCCAGCGTTGGCGCTTGATGGACAAACTCTATTCCCGTCGTTTTCGCAACTTCCTGCAGATAAAAACCGTAGCGCGATAATGCAAGAGTGCTATCGAGTTTAGCTTTTCCAACTTCACGTCTGGCTTCGAGCCGCTTTATCACAAGTGGAGTAGCGATTAGCGCCAGAAAGATGATGAGTAGAACGATTTTTGTTGGCCGGCCCGGTGTCATCTATATCTGTTTGACCTCAACACATTTTGGAACACTTCCGGTGTGACATAACGCGTGTGATACTTTTGCCAGTCTTCGGGATGTTGACGGTAAATCCATTCGTCTTCAAGACGGCCTGGCGTCTCGACGTACTCCTGCTTAGCGTGATACGGCAACGGCAAAACTGTTTTGGAGAAGGTTGAGTTGTAGTCACCATCTTTGATCCACCCATCTCCCATGAATACAAAATCTCTGATCCATCCCGCGGGTGGTGGTGGTTGTTCTGGAAAGCGCAATGACATCTCATCGCCTGAAGCTACGATCACATATCGATCGTCAATATCGCGCAAGAGTTCATTGACGTCACCATAGCGTGTGTAATATCCGATTAGATCGCGCCAGCTCTGTTTGGTTGAAGACAGTTGCTGGTATTCCGGAACTTCAGGTGCAGGAGCTCCAGCGTCCGGCCTGTTGATGACCGAGTAACCGCGGTAATGCAGGTCTGTCTCTCTTGGGCTAAGCCGTGTCTCCTTCACTGTTGCGGAGGGAAGCCCTCGAGCCCATAGCATCTGGTCCCAGTAAATTTCCAAACTTGTTCGAATCCTCACGCGCCGCGGAGTTCCTGGCTTGAATATGTCTGTGAGATTGAAGAGAACTGTTTTCTTTCGTCCCGCAGGAAAGCCAAGGTTTGGTTGCGCAACTGTCCATCCGCCACGTCCATCCGGCACTTCCAGACTCATAGGATGAGCCTGCCACCGAGTACCTTGCGTAATCGCAACGTTAAGGGACGATTCCGTGTCGTGTATTGAACCATGCGCGATTAAATATAGTGGACCATCTTTCGGGGCTTCGTTACCCAGATCTACCTCAACGTAATGATCGCGTGTCAAACCCTGATATTGACCTCGACCGAAACTGGCCAGGGCTCTATTGTCGAGCGAAGAAACAATTTCTGTAACGTCCTGACCGGTGTCGTCAATCGCTTGCGCTATTTTTTGCGGCGTACTGACTACCGTGAAACCAAGTTTGGCGGGCGGAATAACAAATCGTTCATCTACAAAAATTTCTGTCCCTTCAGGATGGTCCACTGCCATCAAGCCAACATAATCGTAGTAGTAAACTTCCCACAACTCCGCAGTGATTCGAATATCGTAGTAACCATCGTGTGGTACGAGTTGTTCACGACCAATCTTGTACCACTCACCAGTAGCTGCGATTTTTGCCGAGCCCAGCGTGTTTATGCGTAAACCAATAGCGGATCCCCACGGTGCAGCGTCTTTTAGAAACTCCATCCGCTTCCCGTTGTACGCAAAGAGGAAGGGACAAGACGCCTTGAGACGTTGTTCGGTTACTACTTCCTGATCTCCCTTGACCTCGAACTCCGCTCGCACTGTGCCATTGGGCCATACAACTCTTACCACGTCGGCGCTGGTTTGTTCACCAAGTCCAAAATGAAGTAATGGCCCAGTTATAGGTTGCTTTTGCAACATCAAACCAGCACGTACTTCCATCTCGCCACCAACTCCAAACGGATTGATACGCTGATCCCCGCTTGCCTGACTAGCATGTGGACGAACTACCTGCCAATGGTAATTCTTTGTTCCTCGATTGATCCCCACGATCGGTTGACCCGCCGGAAGCGGTTGGTCAGGAATCTCGAACCTGCCGGTGGGAACCCCCAGAAAATCGAGCCTGCCATCACCGTTCAGGTCGGCAACATCTGTGATGCGGCTTGGGTCAATACGGCCAGTAAATAGCACTAGACGATTGTGCTCGTCGCTCAGCCAGATAGCGGCATTGCTCAAATGATTCGCGGCATTGTTGAACTCTACGATATCTCCTCGTTTCGACGTAGTAACCGTAAGAATCAAATCGTTCCCGCCGTTGTTATCCACATCGGCTGCGACTAAACGACAATCGGCACTGGCGCGATCGGCAAGAGGGCTTCCAAAATTCGCGATTTCAGCAGTTTCCCAGGCTTGTCCTTCATCCTTGTCGGAAATACGAAAAATGGCTCCGTTTCCGGAGGCCGCCAGCAAATCCAAAATACCGTCGCTGTTAATGTCAGCAACAGTTATTGCGCGAACGTCTACCGGAATATTAGAGAGTGAGCGCTCGCGGAATTGACCTTGTCGCTCGTTGCTAAAGACACGCAGTTTCCCCGTGTCATCAATGAGCGCAGCATCTGGATCGCCATCAGCATCGAGATCGGCCCAGGCAAAATCGAGTGGACCAGAGACTCCATTGAACGGATGAATGTCCAGGAAGCTACCATCACCGTTGTTTCGAAGAACCGTCGGCGCACTCTTTTGTGAACCCAGGACAACATCCAGATCCCCATCGGCTTCGATATCGACCGCCCATGCGCCAATGTAACTCGCGTTGACGACCGATGCGGGAAGTTTTGTTTGCGTCGTTACATCGGTAAAGGCCTTCCCGTCATCCTGTCGCATGAGACGAACACCACCTGTACCGGCGAGGACAAGATCGGTTTTGAAATCGTAACTAAAATCGATCGACAAGATGTTGTTAGGACCTGGCGGCTTATCATCGTTTCCACCGGGAAAGGTAAAAGCGGTGCCACCGCCAACTCGCACCTGATGGTTGTTCGCCACAACTACAGTTGGGCCACCTGTGCTACCCAAAGAGACTGACCAAGCCCAATCCCAACCACCATCCTTCACGTCGCTCACTTGTTCCGACGGAAACGCGAGCCCCAGATCAGCAACCGCAGGTGCAAACGTCGGAGACTCGAGACGCAAAAAATGTGTGAAAGGAATCGCCTCATCGCCCGGCGGCGGTTTAATCGCACTCAGGTCTCGACGATATTGCGGTACTCGCACCAAAACATTGCGCAAAAAAGTCATTCGAGTTGCCGCGTCCTGAGTATCTGAACCAGATGCTGCCGTTTGAACCGCCCTAACTTGTTGTTGCACTTCGTCAGGCCAACCCTTTGACTCTTCTGCAATCTTAGCGACCACTCTATGCAGGGTGTCGACATCTCCCCGCTTTGCGGCAATGCGTCCTAGTTCTACCAGGATCGCTGAATTGTTCGGTTGGACATCCAGCATCTTTTGAATCAGTTGCTGGTATTCCAATTGACTGTTCTCACCACCTTGACGTTCTATTTCGTCGGCGAGTTTATAGGTCGCTATCAGATTTTTCGGGTTGATTTCGACGGCTTTTCGTAAAGCTGTTACTGCCTCCGCCGAACGTCCACGACTGCTCTCAAGAAGGCCAATCAAGTAATAGATTTGATCGTTATCAGGTGCGAGCGAACGGGCGCGCTCAAGTCGCTCAGCAGCGGTGTCAAAATTTCTTTGGCGTAATGAGAGCAAACCCCAGTTGGCCCAACCTGCAGGCTCAGGTGGGACTAACTGTGTGACCTGTGAGAGTTTGGCTTCAGCTCGTACGTCATCGCCAACCTGTAAGGCAGCCAATCCCACATAGAAGGCACTAACTACTTCGTCATACTCCCTGGATCCTTTGCTCGGCAGTGTGCTGGTTGGTCTGCAAGAGGTACAAGCCAGGAGAATGAACACCGCAAAGTAAACCGTAGCGGTTGTCAGACAGTGGGGTAGGTTGAATCTCATCTAAAACTTGACGCACACTTTCGGAAGGGCACTCGACAGGTCAGAAGATTGTTTGCGCGCACAAAATAACACATCGAGTTGGCTGCGACTCTACACCCTATGAACGATTCCTATCTCAAACTAAAGTTTGAGATCACAGGTTTCGGTGATGAAAAGCAGTAAGTAAGGTGAATTACTTATGATCCGAGGGACGACGGTGGCTATAATAAGCCGCTCGAACAAAATCTAACTTCGCCGATGAGAGGACATTTCTATGTCGACAGATGAGATATTGGCCAACCAAAAGATCATTATTGCGAATCAACAACGAATTGAAGCGAACCAAAAGAAGCTGGACGAAGCTCTAAAAAACCAGGAAGCCATCATGTCGAATCAGCAAGCAATCCTCTCTAACCAAAAGAAACTCGACACTGTGATTGCCAACCAGGAACGAATACTAACTAATCAAGACCAAATATTGGCACGCGCAGCAAAATGAGGGAGAGTTCAACAGTTGAAATTGCTTCAACCTCGTCCGTGTGCCATGTCTATATTGACGGTAATGTCCTGCGACACCTCACTCCGTCAGGAGTGCGATGTTTATAGATCACGAAAGAGCAAGGGCTAGGCACTCCGTCAGGAGTGCGAGGTTTATAGTTCACGAAAGAGCAAAGCTAGGCACTCCGTCAGGAGTGCGATGTTTATAGTTCTCGAAAGAACAAGGGCTAGGCACTCCGTCAGGAGTGCGATGTTTATAGTTCTCGAAGGAACAAGGGCTAGGCACTCCGTCAGGAGTGCGATGTTTGGCCGCAGCCTAACCTCTCGCTCTCATGATTTATAGACATCGCACTCCTAACGGAGTGCGGGAAACTTTATACGTCGGCGAGGCTATAACATTTGCCCTCCTGACGGAGTGCCGGAGCCTATCGCAACGAGATTTGCATGACTGAGAAACCACTGCCCTTTGCTGCCCGACTACTTCCTATCCTGGTTCTTTTGGTCGGCCTACTAATCTGGTTTCTACTAGCGTCGTTGAATGTTTTTCCTCAGTCAGTTTTCCCGTCTCCCGTGTCAGTAGCGAAAGGTTTGGCGGAGGAGTTTCGTACCGGTCGCCTGTTAGACGATTTGGTTGCTTCGCTATTTCGTGTGACCGCGGGTTTTTCTTTAGCCGTTCTTTTGGGAATACCAATCGGACTCTGGTTGGGCAATCATGGCCGCTCTCGCTTTGCGTTTTTGCCAGCCATAAACTTTTTTCGCAACTTGTCGCCGCTCGCGTGGATTCCCTTTGCCATACTCTGGTTCGGGATCGGAGATCGACCCGCGATTTTTCTGATCTTCATGGCGTGCTTCTTTCCCATTGTGATCGCCACCGTGGCTGCGGTGGCAAACATTCCATCGATCTATTTTCGAGTTGCTCACGACTATGGTTTTCGTGGCGTTGAACTATTAACAAAAGTGACCTTGCCCGCAATCGCGCCCCAGGTGATAACAACGCTCCGTGTCACTGCCGGGCTTGCCTGGTTAGTTGTTGTAGCGGCTGAAATGATTGCGGGACGGGATGGGCTGGGGTTCGCAATCTGGGACGCGCGCAATGGATTGCGAATGGATCTGTTGGTCGCCGGCATGATTGTGATTGGGATAATTGGTGTTGTGATTGATCGAGTGTTGACACGTCTTACTAAGATTCGCAGTGTTAGATGGGGATATGAAAGATAACGCACTGCGCATTGATCAGGCTTTCGTCAACTTCGATGCAGTAGAAGTCTTTCGCGATCTATCGATTGAAATCAAGCGTGGGGAATTTGTCGCACTTGTAGGACCTTCAGGTTGTGGCAAGACAACCTTGCTGAACCTACTCTCGGGATTTCTGAAACCGACATCAGGCCGTGTATTGTGCCAAGGAAGCGTGAGAATGGTTCATCAGCACGATAGCCTTTTTCCCTGGCAAACTGTTGCACAAAACATTGCGTTAGGTTTGCGCGAACTGCGAAGCGAAACTGAACGCGTCTCACAACTCAACAAGATGTTGCGGCTGATCAATCTCGACGACTTTGCTCAACACTATCCTCATCAACTATCAGGAGGAATGCGGCAACGTGTTGAACTGGCGCGCGCGTTGGCCGGAGACACAGACATCCTCCTGCTCGACGAGCCATTCTCATCGCTCGACTATTTGACCCGATTACGGATGCGGCGAGAATTGGCACGCATGCTTGAGGAACTTCCGCGCACTGTTGTGCTGGTGACGCACGATATTGAAGAGGCAGCTCAATTGGCGGACCGCATCTTAGTACTGTCCGAACGGCCAGCTCGAGTTTGTCGCGAGCTGAATGTGACTCTTCGCCGTCCTCGTGAGCTAACTCATCCCGAAGTGGTTGAAACCATGCACTATGTTCTAACAGCGCTTGGTCTGGAAAAAGATAACGATAAACTGTTTGTCTCAACTCAAGTTTCATGAGGGAGAATTAAATGTTTCGCTCACCTGTAGCTCGATGGATCATCGGAGTTCTAGCTTTTGTCGCCGTACTTGGTGTGTTGCGATTTAAACCGTGGCGGCAGAACTCAGCGAATGAAGCGTTGAGTAAATCAGGTGGAGCAAGACAGGAACTAAAGGTTGGATTTCTGCCAGTGACGTGTCATCTAACTTGTCCTGTTACTGACTTCGCCACCAGAACCAGCACTACGAACCACTTTGAGTCTCAACGCTTCACTGATTTCCCCACGGTAGTTGAATCCGTTAAAGGCGGACGCCTGGAAGCGACTTTCATGATTGCTCCGCTCGCCATGAAGTTACGGGAGCAAGGTGTACCTGTGAAGATTGTGTACCTGGGACATCGTGATGGTTCTACGGTGATGGTACGCAAAGATCTTCCAGCTCAAAGCCTGCGCGATCTGCGCGGTAAGACTTTTGCGATACCTAGCAAGTACAGCAATCAGTATCTGGTTATCCGCAAACTCATGGAGGACCAGGGTGTCGGTCCGGATGAAATTCGTTTCATCGAACTGCCACCGCCGGACATGCCGGGCGCACTCGCAGCGCACGCTATCGATGCGTATTTCGTCGGGGAACCACATGCTGCGAAGGCGGAGTTAGACGGAAGCGGTCGAGTGCTCTATCACGCAAAAGATATCTGGCCACACTTCATCTCGTGTGTCCTGGTTGTAACTGAAAAACTAATTCATGATCGTCCAGAGGTAGTTCGAGATCTTGTAAGAGGAATAGCAGAAAGCGGAGAGTGGGCAGATGGACACCGGCTCGAAGCGGCGAAAGTGGTATCTCCATACTTTCGCCAGGACGAAAAGCTCGTTCGTTACGTGTTGACCCAGCCACCCGATCGCGTAAGCTATCGCATGCTGACTCCCACAGATGAAGACCTGCAAAAAATTAATGATATGGCGGTGAAGATCGGGATTCTCGAGAGACCAATAGCCATGAGTGATTTGATCGATCGACAATTTATTCCGGCGGATATCAGGCCCCTGAATCTCGACCCGGGGAAGTAAGCGGCTTGGCCGCTGACCTTGCGGAATGCCTTTGGCTTTCCGTCAGAAGCTTTTGTTCTGCAAGGCTTCGCTTCGGCGGCAGAGCCGCCAAGTTGGTACTGAGCTGATCGGAAAGGCAGAGCCTTTCCGCAAGGAAGGCGGCGAAGCCGCGGTTCGAAACTGTTCGAGAAGAAAAAAGATTTAGAACATGCTAAACAAACATCACTGAGCCTGCCCAGAACTTAAATGTCATAGGCTCAGCTAGCCAACCCCTGGATTCATTCGTTCCAATGCACAACACCAAAGCCATCCTTGTCTCGCTCATTGTCCTGGCTATCGCGTTTTTCTGCTGGGCGTCTGACAGAACTTCCCTCGCTGAACTGCAAACCCAGTCAACCACGACCACACGCGAAGACGCTTACCGAGTCAACAATATCGGCGTCGCACTCCTGGAACAGTTTAAATACAAAGAGGCAGCCGATTCGTTCAAGCGTGCGCTGCAGATCGATCCCAAGCTTAACGTCGCACATACCAATCTAAGTATTGCGCTCTTCAATCTGCCTGACTTGGCAGGCTCAGCCCTTGAAGCTCAAAAGGCATCCACTCTTACGCCTGATGCTCCGCAGCCCTTTTACATCATTGGTCTGATTGCAAAAGCACAAAGTCGTTCCGACGATGCGATAACAGCATTTCAGCGAGTGCTAAAGATCGATCCCAACGACGTCGGCACAAACATCAATCTGGGCCAGATCTACTCGCAACAACGCAAGTACCCGGAAGCAATAGCTGCGTTTCGAATTGCACTCGCGGCCGAGCCCTACAATGCGACAGCGCTGTATAACCTGGGCCAGGCCCTTATGCGCTCGGGCCAACGCGAAGAAGGTCAAGCCGCGACGGCGCGTTTTCAAGACCTGCGTCAACGTGGTAGCGCCACAACTATCGGTCAAAATTATCTCGAACAAGGACGGTATGCTGAGGCCATCGCATCCACGGGCGCGGAGGCTGACCTGGTTGACACTGCAATTCCAGCGGTCACCTTCACTGATGCGAGTTCATCATTGCCCGCCGCTACAAGCACTTCGGCTGCAGTCTCGCCTGCACTTGGTAGACGTTTCAGCACCGAGATCAATGATGAAGCGCGACGCGAGATCGCGGGCGGATTAGTCAACGCCGCAACCCTTTTCGATTATGACAATGACGGCGATCTAGACCTGCTTCGAGTTAACTCAGAAGGACTCCGACTGTTACGTAACGATGCCGGGACCTTCACCGATGTAACAGATCAGGCTGGAGCCTTAAGTGCTCGATCGCCTGGTCCACCCGTTGGTGCGGTCGCAGGTGATTTCGACAACGATGGGAAGTCTGACCTTTTTGTCATTCGCTACGGCGCACTCACGCTTTATCACAACGACGGCGGTGGTAAGTTTTCCGACGTAACCAGCAGCAACGGTATTCCCGCCTATGCTTATTTACCTTCGTCAGCGGCCTTTGTGGATCTCGATCACGATGGCGACCTTGATCTATTCATCACCGGATTAGCCGATCTTTCCAAAGCAAAAACAGGCGGAGTGTTCCCTACAGATTTTCCCGCCGCGGCGAATCTTTTGCTCCGTAATGATGGGAATGGCAAGTTTACCGACATCACGGGTACCGCCAAGTTAAATACTTCCGGACACGCAATAGCGGTGGTCCCAACAGACTTCAACAATCGTCGCGACATGGATCTGCTAATCGTTAACTATGATCGTAGTCCGGAACTCTTTAGCAACCAGCGTGACGGAACGTTCCGCAATGTAACTAAGGACGTGGGGCTTGAGGTCGAAGGACACTACACTTGCGTCACAGCCGGTGACATCAATAAGGATGGATATGTCGACTTCTTTCTGGGCCGCGTTGATGCCCCTGGGCTTTTCGCGCTGAGCGACGGCAAAGAAAAATTCAAAACCACACCAGCTCCCGCAGGTACCGAAAACGCACGGTCGGCACAAATCTTCGACTATGACAACGATGGTCTGCTTGATTGCGTTATTGTCACTGACAAGGGTGTTCGCGTATTGCGCAATATAGGAAACGGCTGGACCGACACTAGCGAAAAAGCCGTCGCCAAAGAATTCTCTTCGGCAAGATCTCTGACCGTGGGCGATATCGACAATGACGGGGATATGGACCTGGTTTCGCTTTCATCCGCTGGGAGTCTGAGCCTTGGACGCAATGAAGGTGGAAACAGAAATCACTCATTGCGAGTCGATCTCATCGCAAAGGTCAGCAATCGAAGTAGTCTCGGTTCGAAGGTCGAACTTCGAGCTGGCAGCCTGGTGCAAAAACTCGAGACATCGTCAGCAACTCCAGCGGTTGCACCTGCCAACATTCTTTTTGGTTTAGGAAAAAGAAACACCGCTGATGCAGTTCGGATCATTTGGCCCGCAGGCATCGTACAAGCTGAAACAGAGTTCCCAAAAGCCTCGGCCGATTCAAAGAAGACGTTTATCACTCTGGTGGTAACTGAACTTGATCGCAAACCCTCATCATGTCCATATCTTTATTCATGGAACGGCGAGCGCTTTGAGTTCATCACCGACTTTATGGGCGGCGGGGAAATGGGCTACCTCGAAGAACCCGGCCGACACAACAAACCCGATCCAACGGAGTACGTGCGTATCAGGTCAGATCAACTTAAAGAACGAAACGGGCGCTTCGAGCTACGCGTTACAAACGAGTTGGAAGAAGCACTCTTCGCCGACCAGTTTCAACTAATTGCTGTGGACCACCCTGAAGGCGCTGAGGTCTATCCGAATGAAGGTATGACTGATCCACCACGTCCATTCAAAATCTTTGAGACACGTGGGGCTCGCCCGCCGCTGTCTGCAATCGATAATCACGGTAATGATGTACTCTTGCGCATTACAAAAATGGACCGACAATACCCGGACGATTTCCGTCGGGATCGAATTCGAGGTTACGCCGAAGAACATTCCCTCACCATGAAACTCGCTCCCGATAGTACTGCGTCAAGAGAACAAATGCTGTTGCTGCTGACGGGTTGGACCGACTATGCGTGGTCAAGTGATAACGTCGCGGCGTCGCAGGCAGGTAAGAATATGATGCTGCCCGCGCTACAAGTGAAGGATAAAAATGGAAAATGGCGCACCGTGATCGAGGACATTGGAATTCCCGTTGGCCGCCCGCAAACAGTTACAGTTGATCTCACGGGTAAGTTCCTCAGCGTGAGTCGAGAAGTTAGAATCGTCACCAACATGCGCATCCTCTGGGACCAGATTCTGGTAGACACATCTCAAGAGCGTTCTAAACTCCGGCTAACCCGCTTGGATCCTTCCAGTGCAACTCTGCGTTGGCGAGGATTCTCCCGCGAGACCACACCCGATGGACGAGAGCCGTTTGGGTACGACTACGAGCAAGTGGGCTTTCTTTCACCGTGGAAGGTGATGCCAGGACACTACACACGCGAGGGCGATGTTCGAGAGTTGTTACTGAGCTCAGACGATATGTTCGTCGTCTCTCGACCAGGAGATGAGATTGCGCTGTCCTTTGATTCCGGCAAACTGCCACCACTAGCAACAGGCTGGACTCGAACCTATCTTCTCTACTCCGATGGTTACAGCAAAGAGATGGACATAAATTCCGCGAGCCCGGATCAAGTGTTGCCACTGCCCTTTCATGGGATGAGCAAGTATCCTTATACATTGCCGGAAGCGTATCCCATGACCGCCGCTCGCCGTGCGTACCTTGACCGTTACAACACACGAGTGGTCAGGGGTGAAATTTCGACTATCGATGCATTGCTCTTGTTGAGCAACACTGACAAGTCAACCAGTCAAACCAGGTAATAGCTAATATGGAACACCTTCGTTACTCAGTAGCGGCATGCCAGACAGACTCACCAAATCCGATAGACCGCAAGGGCATGCGCGCGAACACCGATCGCATGTTGTCGATGATTGATTCCGCTGTGGCCGGGAGCGCACCATTCGTTCCGGTTCGTCTCGTTGTGTTTCCCGAGTTTGGTCATGCGGCGCCTGTGTTTCCTACCGTTGCTGAGTTACTCGAGAAACTCGCAGTACCAATTCCCAACGAACATACTGAACGACTTGAGCAGAAGGCGCGTGAACACAATATCTACATCCAGAGCGGTTCCATGCTTGAGACTGATCCCCGCTGGAAGGGCGTTGTCTTTAACAGTACTTGTTTAATAGGACCAGAGGGAGTGCTCTACAAATACAGGAAGGTCAATACCTGGATACCATATGAAGTTAACGCGAGTCCTCATGATCTCGAAGGATATGATGAACCTTTGTTTCCTGTAGCCGACACTCCGATTGGACGTATTGGTTGCGCGATCTGCTACGACTGGATATTTCCTGAAGCAATTCGCCAGCTTGCAGCCAATGGCGCTGAAGTATTGGTCCGAATTTCAGCTTACATGGATCCATGGGGTGCGACGGAACCGATGGACTGGTGGACGGTTGTGAATCGATGTCGAGCTCTGGAGAACACTGCCTACGTTGTGGCGGCCAACCAGGGTGCTAGTTTAAAACACTATCCACCGTACTCATGGCCTGGTGGAAGTCAGATAATCGACTTCGAAGGTAGGATCCTGGCGCAAGCTAGTCCTGGACCAGGTGAGCGAATCGTGGTTGCTCCCGTTGACATCTCTGCGCTTCGACATGAACGCACGACGCGAGTGGGGCATCACACTCTCGCACACCTGCGAACGGAAGCGTATCCGGTTTACACCAGACATCGCTATCCTCCTCCCGGCGCGTCCACAGATATCTCCTACGAAAATAACAATCGTCTGATCGAAGAAGCCAAAAAGCAGATCGAGACCGAACTGAATAATAAGGATTAAGGCAACGCCCTCCTCAACGCTCCTTTGAACAAAAAAAAGCGAAATACCACCAACGGCAGTTGGTGGATAGTTCAGATCCTGTCTACTAAGGCTCGCTTTCCCTCGATGCTGCGCGCGGAGCGCGCCGGAGGTGAGTGAAAGAGCCGTTTGTAGAAAGGATCTGAAGTATCCACCAACTGCCGTTGGTGGTATTTCGCCTTCAATCATGACCGGAGTCAGAACGCGTCTGCCAGCGTGCGAACCTTAAGCTGTTCCCGAAATTCCTTCACACCAATGTTCGCGTTCGTACGAAACTCCACTTCTACTTCTCTTCCCGGAATCAGATCAAAGAAATTATCCGAAAAGAATCCCGTCACACTCTGAGTCGACAAGTAAACAGCACGCGCGAACTTTTCTGAAGACAATTTCACCTTCACACCCGATGGTATCGCGACAACGTCATATTTAACCTCAGACTGAGGAAGCGATAATGCCTTGTACGGCTGGAAGAAATGTGAATTGGTTGAGACTGTGCTGCCATCCACTATCAACTCCGCAAAAAGAAATACAGTTTTGGCGTCTCGACCAGCCAGGAGCGTATTGATAGGTAAAGTTAGATACGACTTACTCTTCGACGCCAGAACCTCAATACTTTGGTCCTTGGTCCATAGTCGGCTTCCGGCGAAGTCAAATAACGTAACCTTTAGTTGTCCCTTAGCAGGTTGAGTGCGATCGGAGACGACAAAGAATTCGATATTGTCCTTATCCTCGTGCGGACTAAGTAAAATGGGACTATAGAAACGGCGCGCATAGTACTGCAACGCTTTCCATCTCCCGGTGTAGTCAATGCTGGACCACGACGCGACAGGCCAACAATCGTCAATCTGCCAGAAGAGCGAACCCATGTTGTGGGGCATAATGCGACGTAAGTGTTCGGCGCCGATCTTTATGCCTTCAGCCTGAAGTACCTGACTAACATAAAGAAAGGACTCGAAGTCCTTTGGCTCCGGATACTCACGCAACATGTACTCACGTATTAACTGATTACCACGAGGATGACGTTGATGGGCCATCATTACCGGGGACTTTATGTCGCGGTCTGCTTCCTCTGTGTAGGTTTTAACTGTCTCGATTTGAGGAAAAGACTGAAAACCGTATTCACTCATGAAGCGCGGAAACTGCTTTTCATATTCGCTAAAGGGAGACGACGCATGCCAGACCTGCCAGTAATGAAGATCGCCCATCTTTTGCGACTCGTTGTCGTCCTCGAGATTGGAGCTTGGCGAACTGGGCCAGTAAGAACGCGAAGGATCCAGGGTGTGGCAAACCTCAGGCAGCACACCATAAAAAACTTTCTTGTAATCGTCCCAAAGTGATGGTGGGAACTTGTCTTTCCAACCCCAGTGAAACCATCCCGATTCCATTTCATTGTTGCCGACCCAGATCACTATGCTCGGATGATTGCGCAAGCGTTTTACGTTATCGATGGCTTCCTGTCTGACGTTATCGAGAAAGGCTTGGTCTCCTGGATACAAACTGCAGCCAAACATGAAATCCTGCCAGACCATAATCCCCAGTTCATCGCAAAGTTCGTAGAAATCGTTACGCTCATAAATTCCACCACCCCAGACTCGAACCATGTTCATGTTGCTGTCGCGTACTGACTCCAACAGCTGCCGGTATTTCTGCTCAGTGATGCGCGTGGGAAAACTGTCGGCGGGAATCCAGTTTCCACCTTTTGCAAAGACCGGAACACCGTTAACCACAAAGGTAAAACTCTTGCCACCTTCACTCGGCTCCTGTCTTAATTCCAGTGAACGCAATCCCGTGCGGACTGAAGCCTGGTCAGCGACTTGTCCATCGATCAGTACTCGAGCTTTGAAGGAATAGAGTGGCTGTGCTCCAAGCCCGTTGGGCCACCAAAGCGCCGGATTAGGAATTACAAAGTCGAGGGCGATCTGATTCGAGCCGGGCTTGAGGGCCACCTCGCGTTTAGCAGCAACTCCCTTCTCCGTAACGTTATCAAGGATGATGGTTGCATTCGTATTTGCGAGCGCTACAACCTCAATATTCGCCGTCACATTTGCAGCGTCGGCTGTAACCTTACGAGGAAGGATGTGTAAATCATCAACGCGCAGTTTGTCCCACGCTTCCAAATAGACAGGGCGCCAAATACCGCTGGTAACAAATCGCGGGCCCCAATCCCAACCATACTGATACGGAGCCTTACGCGTGTGCGGACTTGTCTTCTCACCCTGGTCGTTGCCAGCAGGAAGTTCGTACTTCATCTTCGCCATGATCGGTAAAACTTCATTGATAGGCGAACGAAATTTGATACGCAACGTGTTGGCGCCAGTCTTCAGGAGTTGTTTTGCGTCAACTCGCCACGTCCGAAACATGTTGTCGGTACGCAGGAGCGATGCCTCATTGAGGAAAACTTCCGCGTATGTGTCCAAGCCTTCGAAGACTAATTCGAGACGTTCGTGCCCAAACGTCTCAGGAGTGAGATTGAACGTGGTCTGATATTCCCAATCGGTTTTTCCGATCCATTGCTGCTTCTGTTCATTGTCGCGCCAGAAAGGATCATCGATCAGCTTGTTGTTAAGTAGATCGGTATGCACACAGCCGGGCACCGTCGCTGAATACCAAGTGGGTTTACCGACTTCACGAAAACGCCAATCTGATTGAAGCGGAATCTTGATCTTCAAGGCCCCCTCTTGCGGTCTGGTCTGTGATTGGATGGAATAACTCGTCAAAGCTAAGAGGGCAAGAACCAGGAGAATTTTTGTGCTCATCATGTGCTGGTCTCGAAAGAAAAAGGCTATGCACTCCGTCAGGAGTGCGATGTTTATACATCTCGAAAGAACAAGTCTAGGTACTCCGGTAGGAGTGCGATGTTTGTAGATCTCGAAAGAACAAGTCTAGGCACTCCGGTAGGAGTGCGACGTTTGGCTTAAACATAACCAGGGCTCTCGCTCTTGTAATTCATGGATTGCACTCCTGCCGGAGTGCAACCTTAAGTAGGGTTCTTCTTTAATCCCATTGAGGTTAGGTACCCTTGATTGATTCTGCAGTTCGCAAACTTTATTCCCTCAAGATATCCATCTAAAGCTTGCTTGATCTTTTCCTTTGTAGGTCGATTCTTTCTTACGTCCTCAAATGTGGTCCTCGGGTGCTCCGCAAAAGTAACAATCGCGTCCCATTGCTCCGGCCGATTCACGGACACCACACACGACGTTGCGTCCAGCTTTTTATAAGGCCAGAAACACCAACCAATGTTGTGTTGTTCGAGCAATGTCCGGAAAGAAGTGATCCACTCATCGGTGTTCTCGCCAGATTCTCCCATCCAAATTGGAACGTTATATCGAACACGAAAATCGAGGAAATCCTGCACCGCCTTTTGATTCACTTCCATCCAATACTTATGAAATGTGTATGCGAGTTTGTCGTCAAACGGAGGACCAAAGACCGCAAAATTGGTGTCCCATTGTGCGCCTCCGAGAAAGATGACGTGATTCCGATCGACTTCTCGTATCGCAGCTACGACTTTTCGGTAAAGTGGTTCGAGCTTCGGATTTAGAAATGCGGTATCAAAAAAGTGCGCGATCGGTTCGTTGAGTAAATCATAGCCAATCACTGTAGGTTCATTTGCATAACGAGCCGCGATCTTACGCCAGATGTTACTCATCAGGTTCTGACTCTCAGGACTCTCGTAGAGAAACGGATATCCAAAGCTGTCATCAATATTATCGCCAGTTTGACCGCCCGGTGCTCCATGCATATCCAGAATTACGAAGAGGCGTTCCGTCTTACACCAGCCAACTACACGATCCAGAAGTTCATAGCCTGGACCCTCCAGCTTTTCTGGCTCATTGTCGTGGACGAACAATCGATAGTTGAAAGGAACTCTAACGGAATTGAAACCGGCTCGCTTTATGAATTTGATGTCTTCAGCTGTGATGTACCTATCGAGATATGCCTTCCAGAATTTACGAGCCTCGTCTTCACCAATAAGTTGATTGATTACTGTGTGAATCAATCGCGGCGAGTTCGCAGTCTTAAACTTGAACATGTAACCTTCAGGCAGTAACCAGTTGCCCAGGTTTATACCCTTCAGGAGAAGTGGTTTGCCATCAGGTGTCACGAACTCCTTACCACGCGTGGTAACGAATTTCGATTGAGCATTGGTTGCTGTGAAAAAGTAGAGGACCAGCAGAGTAATGCTCAAAAGCTGCGTAAACTCCTTCTTGCCGCACAACATATTTGCTGGTTCTCCGTTCCGTTCAACTGAAACTATGTACCGCGACTTTGACCCACTGGCTATCGCGAGGTAGTAATGGCTTCATGACGCTGTGGATGGTGATGCGTGACGTCGATCCCGCGAGGTGGTGCTGAGATCATGACTCTGCAACCCTTTATGATCTTACTAATCGTCTCCGAGCCTAATGCGCGCGCATGGTATTCAACTTAGCCGCTTCCCAGCAAGAAATAATCTTCAGAGTCGCTGTCGGACTTCAACTCGAACACCGGGAAATAACTAAATGACCACGCTTGGCTCCGCATGTTATCCTCTCCCCACTCGCAAATGATTCGCGCGGTTTAGGTCTCATCAACCGCTTAATTTCCAGTTGGCTCTGACCTCGATTCCGGAGCGTGATCACTTATGAAATCCCTCGCTCGCCATTCCACGGTTTGGCTCTTTCTCGCTCTGGTGTCTCCTTTACAACTTCAGTCTCAAGCGCTACCCGACAACAAGCCAACATCAGGAATTGTAACGGGCAAGGTTACCGTTAAGGGCAAAGGCGTTGCTGGAATACCTGTTTTCCTCCGGAAATCCAGTAGAGGCTGGCCGCGGGCTACAAGTTATCGAGGTACGACCAATCAGGATGGTACGTATCGAATAGAGAACGTTCCTCCTGGTTCATACGAGGTTGCTCCCGATGCGCCAGCCTTTGTCACGACTTCAGAATCTCGTCTTCGCATTCTTATAGTGTCAGAAGGCGAGACAGTTGGGGACGTCGATTTTGATCTTGTTCGCGGTGCTGTAATCACTGGAAAAATAACTGACTCCGATGGTAAGCCGCTCATTGAAGAACAAGTAACTCTTTCAACTGCTGAATCAGTCAACGAGAACAGGCCCTACTCCAGAGAGTCGCGTGGAATAAACACGGACGATAGGGGGATTTATAGATTTTTTGGACTAAAGCCAGGAAGGTACAGAGTTGCTGTAGGGGTAGGAGCAGGTGATAGCAATTCGTTTATCTCCTCATCAAGAGCATCAAGATCCAAACAGACTTTCTATCCTTCTGTGACTGAACTGTCGAAGGCAACAATTCTTGAAGCATCGGAAGGTAGCGAGGCGACAAATATCGATATAGTGATCGATAGGGTTGCCGAGAGCTCAGAAAAGTTTTCTGTGAGTGGTAGCGTTGTGGAGGGAAACAACGACCGACCACTCCCGAACCTGCGTTTGGGTATTTCTCGCGGCGGCGAAGAACAAGCTCAATTCTTAAATCTTTCCATTGGGTCGGACGACAAGGGACGCTTCAAACTTAATAATCTGGCTCCAGGGAAATACTCACTGATGATTCTTCCAACACCGGATGTTGAGTTGCGCTCGAGTTTAACCACCTTTGAAATTGTCGATAAAGATGTCACTGGTGTGACGATCAAAGCGTTCCAAACTGCCACCGTAAAGGGCACCGTCGCGTTGGATAAACCCGATGCCAATGTGACTCTTGCGCAATTCGGGCAAATGGAAATCATGGTGACCGTGCGTACTGAAGACCCCGGGAGGACTGGAAGCGGTACAACGGTCAATCGGGATGGCACCTTTAACGTGAGCGGATTGCGGGCAGGCGTCGCCAGCTTTTCACTGCGATCAAGTTCGGGCCAGGCGAAAGGTGTAAGAATCACACGAATTGAGCAAAACGGAGTGGTCCAACCTAATGGGATTGAGATCAGAGACGGAGAGATCGCTACCGGAGTTCGGCTGTTCATAACCTCTACCAACGGAACCGTCAGGGGAATTGTGAGAGTGGAAAATGGTGAATTACCTCCAAACGCTAGCTTCTCTGTTTGGCTCACAAGCGAGGGAGGCGATGAGGCGTTACAGCAGTCGCCGATGATGTCGCCTTATCCACAGGTCGATTCGCGTGGTCGTTTCTTGATTGAAGGGCTGTCAGCCGGTTCTTATTTGGTAAACGTCTCAATGATTGCACCCGGTAACCAGACTAGACCACTTTTCACCAAACAACAGGTGACGGTAGCAGACGGGACCACGACTGACGTGACGGTAATCATGGATCTAAAACCCACTCCGAATCGACCGTAGCCGTGAAAGGTATTGATTGAATGATAAGACAGTTGTTTCAAGCTCCCAGTCTCGCAGTCATTGTGGTGCTGGGCCTGAGCGGTTCCGCCGTGTTAGCGCAAACAGCGCCTTCCACCCAGCAAGATGAAGTCGCCGGAGTTGCCGAAAAAAATTCCATAAGCGGCAGGGTTGTAAACGAGAAAGGTGAACCGCTTCCAGATGCCAGGGTCTTCATACGTCCGTTTGGTTCAACAATACAATTTGGTGAAACCCTCACCGATAGCGCAGGTGCCTTCAAGGTTAGCGGACTAAAATCTGCCGTATATTTTGCCACCGCATCCCTTGCCGGCTATACCGCCGCACCCCGAGATCCAGATAGCACTCAAGCTACTTCTTATCGCGTCGGAGATTCCATAACTCTAGTTCTTCTTAAGGGAGGTGTGATCACAGGCAGTGTGACGTCATCTACCGGCGAAGCCGTCGTTAACGTTTCTGTCCGGGTCCAGATGATCCGCGATGCTAATGGTCGGCCCTCCAGGTATGGTGCCGCTATGCAGGCACGAAACACCGATGATCGGGGAGTCTACAGAGTCTATGGACTCGCAACTGGCACATATCTGGTATCAGCGGGCGGTGGTGGCGGAGGTAGCGAGTCATACGAAAACGATGCGCCCACTTATTCTCCTTCCTCGGCTCGTGACACAGCTGCCGAAGTCACCGTAAGAGCTGGTGAAGAGACGTCTAACATCGACATACGATATCGAGGCGATAAGGGGCACAAGATTAGCGGAGTTGCAAGTGGCCCCCTGAGTCCTGACTCGGGTGGTTATTTTCTGATCCTCAGCTCCACCCTTGACGCCGGATCACAGTGGAACACTCAAACTTACCAGCCTACTGGAGGTGAAGGCTTCGTCTTCTACGGCGTACCTGATGGTGACTACGATGTAACTTCGCAAGCCTATTTTCCATCCGGTGAGCATGTCCTATCGGAACCAAAACGAGTAAGGGTCAGGGGTGCGGACATTTCGGGCATTGAAGTAATTACGAAACCGCTTGGATCGATAAGTGGTCAAGTCGTGCTCGAAAATTCAAACGCAATTGAATGCAAGGGTAAGCGACGGTCGCTGATGACCGAAATCCTTGTTTCGGCCTGGCACAACGAAAAGGAAGCGGCAAAAGATCAGCCGCAATTTGTTTGGTCCCTTGGTGGACCTTCATCTCCAAAAGAACAAGGTGATATATCCCTGCGCAATCTGGCCGCGGGCCAGTATCAAATAATTGCGAGACAGTTTGCTAAGTACTGGTATCTACGTGCAATCACTCTCCCGGCTGCAATCACCTCGGTCTCAAAACAATCTCGAGTGCAGGATGTCGTTTCGAATTGGACTACGGTGAAATCTGGCGACCGACTCACTGGAATGGTCATAACAGTTGCGGAAGGCGCAGGTTCTTTGCGTGGACGGGTTACGTTGAAAGATGGTGAAACACTACCAGGTAGATACTACATTTATCTTGTTCCGGTCGAGCGCGAGAAGAGCCAAGATGTCTTGCAATTCCTGGCTGCGCCGATATCTTCCGACAAAGAGATAGTAGTTAATAACATCCCGCCCGGCCGCTACTGGATCGTAACTCAACCTGCGCTGGATGGTCCTTCACCCACATTGACGAGACTTCGTTTACCTGATGAATCGGAAACGAGAAACAAGCTACGACGCATCGCAGAGGCAACCAAAACAGAAATCGAATTCAAGCCCTGCCAGAATGTAGTTGATTATCAATTGCCACTACGACTCTCCGATTCGCCAACTACAAAGAACACCACTCAGCCTTAGAGACCCTGGGTCAGTCGATTTTCACCCCAGCGGGGTGACATCTTTATAGCCACGTCGCTTCCCCCCTGGCGCCGTTCGGTGGGGCAGAATGAACTCCCGAGTCAATCACGTAGAGTCGTTCTGCCCTCCGAACGGCGCCAGATCGCTAGTGGCTAAGGGCTATAAACATGCAACTCCTACCGGAGTTAAGAACTGCAAACTTCATTGAAGGCTTGTTGCAGTGATAGCGGCTCTGCAGCGCTGCGTTTACGGTTTGATTGAGACAGCAATGCCACCCTCGAGACGCAGAGAACGCATCATCAGAGGGTGCGCAGAGAAAAACTAAATCTCTATATAAATCTCTATAATGCTTGACAGTCAGGCTACTTCACCGGATAACCTAGGGCGCTTCAAGACCAACTTAAACGTACACGTCGACCAAAACTACTATGAGGATTACTCGAAGGGTACTTGTACCTGGCTTACTAACTCTTTTCTTAGCGACCTCGCTACATAGCGCTTACGGTCAAACTAAGAAACCTGACACAACCGCAAAACCAACAATAGTAATTGTTCACGGTGCCTGGGGCGGAAGTTGGGCCTTCCGAAAAGTTGACGCCTTACTTCGGGAGAAAGGCTTTAACGTCTATCGTCCACAATTAACCGGTCTTGGCGAGCGTGTGCACCTCGCTCGGCCCGACATCGATTTGACTACCCATATCAACGATGTGGTCAACGTGATTCTCTTCGAAGATCTTCATGACATCACTCTCGTGGGCCACAGTTATGGCGGTATGGTAATCACTGGCGTCGCGGATCGCGTACCAGATCGCATCCGGCGTATGGTCTATTTGGATGCATTCGTACCAAACGATGGTGAGAGTGTGATGAGTCTTGCTGGCGGCGGTGCGACCTGGTTGAAGAGCATGATCAAGGGCGATTATATCGTTCCTCCATGGGTTAAGCCTGATCAACCGCCACCACGAGACGAACCTCAACCAGTGAAAACCTTTACTGAAGTGCTTGTTCTAAAAAGCAAAGCTGGTCTTAAACTACCGACTACTTACATTCTTACCGTAGAAGCCGGTAAGGAAGCGGACAAGGACGACTTTTGGTCGCAATCGCAGCGAGCGAAAGAGCGGGGTTGGCCCGTCGAACAGTTGACGGCGGATCACAATGCACAATGGTCTGCACCTGAGGCCTTAGTAGAAGTGCTGGTCCGCACCCTTTAGTTGCTGCATCAACTGAAAACCGCGCAAGCTCTTCTGTCGGAGCGCGTACGTCTCGTGCGCTAAGCTACGTTAGAAGAGCCAAAAGAAGTAAAAGACTATGCTCGGCACTTTTGAGACGGAGTAGTATAAGTATGAAACCACGGCAAATAACGCAACCACTGTGAGTCCCATTCCCTCGCCCCAGGACAATCAAGCAATTCAATCTCGTTTCACCGATGGCTTCGAGTTAATCTTCATCAGTCTAATAATTCTGTTTCTCGAGCTTGCCTGCATTCGCTGGTTTCCCGCTCACGTTCTCTATCTAACTTTCTTCACAAATGTAGTCCTTCTCGCCAGCTTCCTCGGAATGTCAGTAGGGTGCCTGGCCGCCAGTCGCACGCCAAATTACTTAGCCTGGACACCACTTCTGCTTGTCGTCGCTCTAACTGTCGCTCACATAATTGAGGTGAGCAGCAGTTCGTTTATGAACTTTGTAGATGTGGGTAATCAAGCCTCGCCGCAACAGGTCTACTTTGGAACGGAATATCACAGTCAGGATCTGTCGCGCTATGCGATCCCAGTCGAAGTTCTCTGCGGCTTCTTTTTTGTCATCATTGCCCTAGCCTTCGTTGGACCAGGTCAGCAATTAGGGCGAGCGCTCACTCGTTGGCCCAACCGCGTACAAGCTTACACACTCAATATCGTTGGCAGCATTGCTGGTATTGTTTTCTTTGCAGCCTGCTCGTGGCTGGAGTTGCAAGCTTTCTGGTGGTTCTTAATAGTCGCGGTAGGCTTGGGTTACTTCTATTTTGTTTCTCCACGCAGTCGTCTTCACGGGAAGACATTCGGCTGGAGTCCGGTGGTCGCTATCCTATTACTGCTCGTGGTGTTCCTTGCGGGTTTCACTCCCTCTCATTTCGTTGCGCAGAAACGAAATGAATCGCAGCAATTCTGGTCGCCTTATTACAGAATTGATTTCGAACGCTCTTCCCTTTCACTTTCGGTGAATCTGATCTACCACCAGCAAATGGTGTCCCGAGCGGCGAACTTTCCGGCCTACGCGCTGCCGCACCTATTGAATCGTGATGCGGGGAGACCTCCGTTTGAGAACGTGCTCATCATTGGTGCTGGTTCAGGTAACGACGTCAGCAGAGCGCTACAGTGGGGCGCCAAACACGTCGATGCGGTTGAGATCGATCCAGCCATTTATCGTCTTGGGCGGCAATATCATCCAGATCACCCGTACGAGGATTCCCGTGTTGAGATTCATTTGGATGATGGTCGGAATTTTCTTCGTTCAACCGAACGGAAGTACGATCTCATCATCTATGCGCTTGTAGACTCGCTCGTCTTACACAGCGGATACAGCAATATCAGACTTGAGAGTTTTCTCTTCACCAGCCAAACCTTTGCTGACGTACGACGCCATCTCAAACCTGACGGTACATTTGTTATCTACAACTATTTTCGGCAGGGCTGGCTCGCAGCGCGTCTACAAAAGACCCTTGAAGAAGTCTTTGGCGCTGGCAATCCAATAGTTGTAACGCTTCCTTATCGGAAAGTAATTGAACCCGAAAAAGCGACATTTGGAGACTTTACAATCTTTTTTGCAGGCGCAACGTCGCCCTTGAAAGCAAGTTTCGATCAGCATCCTGATTATTATCTTCGCAGCGATCAACCCCCCAGACCCGAATCCCCAAATGGATTTCTACAATCGGGCGAAGCGATCAAGACTCTCGCCTCACCGGCTTCAGAAAATGCATCAGATCCTAACTCCATATGGCAACATTTCGGATTGGCAACGATTCAACCTCCCGGTGATCCTGTCCGCACGGCAACTGACGATTGGCCGTTCCTGTATTTGCGTAAGCCGATGCTCCCAACACTAAGCTTGCGCGGAATGATAATAATGGGCGGGCTGGGTTTACTGCTCATCTACCTGTTTCTACCGCGTCGCAGAAACATTGCTTCCAATCGAGCTGGTGAAGATCGCAAGCTCAATGCTCAGCTCTTCTTTCTGGGTGCGGGCTTCATGCTCATTGAAACGAAAGCAGTCGTCACGATGGCGCTATTGTTTGGCAGCACATGGGTAGTAAACTCCGTGGTCTTCTTTGCTGTGCTGGTGATGATTTTGATCGCGAACCTCTGGGCAATAAGGTTTAGTCCCAAAAACTTATGGCCCTATTACGTCGGCCTGCTCGTTTCACTTTTACTAAACACTCTGATCCCGTTGGACTTCTTCCTGGGAATGGCGTGGAGTGTTCAAGTTGCTGGCGCCTGTCTCCTGGTTTTTACCCCGATACTTTTTGCCGCGGTTATCTTTGCTTCAGTGTTCAAGCAAACGGTGGAACCGGACCATGCGCTTGGTATTAATATCGCTGGAGCGATGGTTGGGGGATTGGCGGAGTACAGCTCGATGCTTCTGGGCTTCCAGTATCTTGTCCTCGTCGCAATCCTCTTCTATACATTATCGATCATCGGGTTGAGACACCGGAGAACTGCTTGAATCGATCAGTTTGGAGTGCAGCGGCTTGGCACGTCTTTACTTCGACAAGAGATCCAACCAAAACCAGAGCGGCGCCAAACCGCCATACGTTAAATCGTTTTTGGCTTTTCTCGTAGTCTCGATACTCAGTGGCACTGCGGTGGTAGCGCAGCCCAAGACACCAGCACCTGAGAGATTACGTGACGGAATAATTGTAAAGATTGGCGAGTCGCTGTTGAAGATCGAGATATGTAAGCCAACGATAGTCCGTGTTGCTTACGCTCCAGATAAGAACTTCTTTGTCCGCAAAAGCCTGACAGCCGCACCTAAGTCGTGCGAGGCGACTCCGTGGAACCTCACCACAAACAGGCGTGAAGCTGTTCTGTCGACCACAAAGCTCAACGTTAAGGTCGACCTCTCTACAGGCAAAGTCGGCTTCTTCGATCATAACTGGCAACGAATTGCCACGGAGAAACAGGACGGCAGAACTCTGACGAGCGCTGAAGTACAGGGAGAAAAGACTTTTCACGTACGCCAGGTATGGGAAGCAAATACCGACGAAGCACTGTATGGGTTGGGCCAGCATCAACTCGGTCTAATGAATATCAAAGGCTATGATCTTGACCTTTGGCAGCGGAACACAACTGTCGTCGTTCCCTTCCTCGTCTCCAGCCGTGGCTATGGCATTCTTTGGGACAATACTTCGTGGACGCGCTTCGGCGATCTCCGCGACTTTGAATTCATCCCTTCAGACCTGTTGTTTGACGCCAACAATAAACAAGGTGGATTAACTGGCTCCTACTACGCTGGAGCAGACTTCGATCGAAATGTGGCAACACGAGTGGATAAGCGCGTTGATATTTCCACTCCCGATCGCAAGGAACACCCGCACACGCGTATTCATCCTGACTTGCCGTCGAACGGGAATATCTCTGTTCGCTGGGAGGGTTCGATTGAGCCTCAGACTTCTGGCGACTACCTTTTTCAAACCTACTCGAATAGCGGCGTGAGACTTTGGATTGATGGGAAATTACTAATCGACCATTGGCGACAAGGGTGGTTGCAAGGAAAGGACGTCGCAAAGGTCCATCTTCAAGCTAAACGACCGTGTCGAATAAAACTTGAATGGACCAGAGATCAAGGCGAAGAGACGATACAGTTGACATGGAAGACGCCAGCTGCCAACGCAGACACTTCCCTTTGGTCAGAGGTGGGCGATGGCACTGACTACTATTTCGTATATGGACCACAAATCGACAACGTGATCGCCGGGTATCGAGCAGTTACCGGGCAAGCTCCAATGATGCCGCTGTGGGCCTACGGGTTATGGCAATGCCGCCAACGTTATGAGACTCAACAACAGAGCCTGGATGTTCTCGAAGGCTTTCGCTCAAGAAGGATTCCAATCGATAACATTGTCCAGGATTGGTTTTATTGGAAAGCAGATCAGTGGGGTTCCCACGAGTTTGATCCGCAGCGCTATCCAGATCCGGAAGGTTGGATTAGAGCTATTCACGACAAATACCATGCGAGACTAATGATTTCGGTGTGGCCCAAGTTCTATGCGAATACTGAAAACGCCAAGGCACTTCGCGACCGCGGATTTCTTTATGAGCAGAATCTGGCTGAGGGCGAGAAAGACTGGATCAACTTTGTCTTTACTTACTATGACGCTTTCAATTCCGAAGCGCGCAAGCTTTTCTGGTCTCAGATGAATCGGGAGTTGTTTAGCAAACATGTTGACGCCTGGTGGATGGATGCCACTGAGCCAGAACTCACTCATGGCCCGGAACTCGAAGGTACAAAGACTCATATGCATCCGACAGCGCTTGGATCAGGATCGCGTATGTTGAACGCCTTTCCGCTGGTTAACAGCGAGGCCGTGTATGAAGGTCAACGTTCGGTGGCACCAAATCAACGCGTTTTCATACTGACACGTTCCGGTTTCGCCGGTCAGCAACGTTACGCCTCTGCCACGTGGTCCGGCGATATATCTTCTAACTGGACGTCGATGCGCAAACAGATTTCCGCCGGTCTGAGCTTCTCAATATCAGGGATTCCGTATTGGACCATGGACAGTGGTGGCTTTTCCGTACCTGCGCGGTTCTCGCAAAAGAACCCGACACCTCAGGATGTTGACGAATGGCGTGAACTCAATACGCGTTGGTTCCAGTTTGCCACTTTCGTCCCAATCTTGCGTGTACATGGCGAGTTTCCCTATCGCGAGATGTGGTTTTTCGGAGGTGAATCTCATCCTGCCTATCAAACGATGCTCAAGTTTGATCGGCTTCGTTACCGACTCCTGCCTTATATTTACTCGACTGCTGGAGAAGTAACTCAAGCTGGTGGCAGTATCATGCGTGCCCTTGTTATGGACTTTCCCAACGACGGAAGAGCACGTGATCTTGACGATCAGTATTTGTTTGGTCGGTCGCTGTTGATAAATCCAGTTACTCAGTACAAAGCTCGAAGTCGGTCCATTTACCTTCCGAAAGCTACCGGCTGGTATGACTGGTGGACCGGAAAACTGCTTAGTGGCGGTCAACTTATCACGGCACAGGCTCCATACGATTCGATTCCGATTTTCGTCAGAGCAGGCTCGATAATTCCGCTTGGTCCAGAGCTTCAATACACTGGAGAGAAGCCGGCTGATCCGATCACCTTATATGTCTACGCCGGCGCCAATGGTTCCTTTACCTTTTATGAAGATGAAGGTCTGAATTACAACTACGAAAAGGGTAAGTTCACGCGCATACCAATTCGGTGGAACGACGCTACACGAACATTGATGATTGGTCGTCGTGAAGGTGAATTCGATGGAATGCTTCGCGAACGCACCTTTGAAATAGTTCTGGTTAGTAAGGAGAGTCCTGTAGGTTTCTCGTTTGAGGCTAGAAAGTCACTCAAGGTCCAATATCGTGGTGCAGCAATTAGAGTAACGATGTCCGATAAACTTTAGTTTGTCGTTTTCATTAGTAAGAACTTCTGACTCGACGGCTGAGTACGATCGTATAATGCAGTTTCGCAATTATCGGACAAGGGTTTTTCGGAACATTTTCTCGGCAGAGCAACGACAAGCTAAAGCTTGTCGGACAGTAGGAGGAAAAATCGATGAAGAGAATGATTTTCATACCAATTGTAATTCTCTTGTTCGCCTGGTCGGGCAATGCCCAAGACACCGTTAAGCCTGCGGACGGAGACGGATCAAAACTCCTTTACGCTGATTTCCAGAATCAGAATGGCCGGCCCTTGAGTAAACGTGGTGGTATGACGCAATTGAATAGGTACTCGGAGAATCCCGCAAATCCACCGCAATTCCGTGGCATGGAAAACACCAACCCACCGGCGCCTGCGCTCGCGCGCGTTACGGATGCCGATACAGCGGCGGCCTTTGACTACGAAATGCGTATACCGAATGAATGGGAGGGTGTAAATCTGGAGGTTTTCGGCTCACCTGCCCAAGACGGCAAACTCGTGGCTGACGATGTGAGTGGCTATAAGTACATATCGTTACGCCTGTTTGCGAAAGGTCCGACCTCGATACGACTGGAACTGATTAGTCGTGATCACGGTACTAACCTCGAATCAGGTTATCCAATGGCGAGCTTCCGAGTGTCCCCTGGGTTCAATACATATCGATTAAAGCTAGATACTTTCAACCAGCCTGAGTGGGCCACTCATTTAGATTTCAAACGGGATGTGCTCATGAAGTTAACTTCAATCACGGTTGGGGTGTTCTGTGATAAATGCTCGTTGGAAAGAGGTACGGTGGTTGTCGATAACATATCGTTTGAGAAGTAAAGCCTCCGCGTCTCTGCGTCTCTGTCTCTCTGTGTCTCTGCGTTGATCTTGATGAGTCACACAGATTTCAACACAGAGACGCAGAGAACGCAGAGACGCCGAGAGAAACCATCAACCTCGCTTGCGTCCAGCCATATCTAAACCGACAGCAATAACCAGAATGGCTCCCTTGATGATGTTCTGCATATAAGGCTCAACGTTTTTCAGAGACATTCCGTTATCGAGACTAGCCATTATCAACGCCCCCAAAATCGCACCAAACACCGTACCTCGTCCGCCCATCAAACTCGTTCCACCAATGACGCATGCGGCAATCGCATCTAGCTCGAGCAGTTGACCAGCGTCCGGCGAAGCGCTACCCACACGCGCTGTATAAATTATCGAGGCAACTCCAGTGAGAGCGCCCATGATGCAAAATACAGCCAGAAGGTGCTTGCGGATATTTATCCCGGAAAGACGTGCGGCATCGGGATTTCCGCCAATTGCATAGAGGTAACGACCGAAGGTTGTGTTCTGAGTTACAAATGCACCCGCTAATGCGATCGTAAGAAAGATGATTACCGGGATCGGAATGCCGGCGTATCGACCGGGCGCTAGTTCGTACGAGTTCATCAAATAGATAAACCCTACAACGACGACTGATGGAATTAACACTCGAGCCACTGTTGGTCCAATCCCGGGAACAGCAAGTCCAAATCGTCGTCGCGCTCGGTTTCGATTGATCGTTAGCCAGAGTATGGCGGCCACGGCGATCGCAGCGATAAGCCATCCAACTATTGGTCCAACATAGTCCTGCCCGATTGATTTGAATCCCGGCAAACGAATCGGAATCGTTTCTCCCCGACTGAGACCGAGAATTACGCCACGCCAGGCCAATAAACCTCCAAGTGTGACGATAAATGCTGGAATGTTTATGTAAGCGACCAAGGTTCCCTGCACGGCGCCTATCGCGATTCCCACTGCTATTCCTGCGGCCAACGACGGCACTAGGCCCCATCCAAACCAACCCTGCGCGATGGCAGCAACTCCTCCCGCTAACCCAACCACTGATCCGACCGAGAGATCGATCTGGCCCGTAATGATCACCATCAGCATCCCGACTGCAAGCACGCCAGTAACGGCGGTCTGTCGCATCAGGTTTGAAAAATTACGAGGCTCAAGAAAGATATGGTCAGTCGAATAGTGAAAGTAGATCCAGATGGCAATGAGCGCAAAAACCATCGTGTAGGCCCGTAGCAGATCAGAAGGAACTTTCCAACCTGCAATGGAAGTCTGCGGGGTAATTTCGGCAACAGCCACCGGCGCTAAATCTGCGTTGGCAGGCGGCCGCTCAATACCGGCGTCATCTATATTGGACATCGAAAGGTTTTCCTATCGAGTTAGGTTTGTTTGACCAGTGGCGCAAGCCATAACACTCTCAGGCGTCGCGGTCGAACGAGTAAATTCACCAGTTACTCGGCCTTCATGCAACACCATCACTCGGTCAGATAATCCGAGCACTTCGGGTAATTCCGAGGACACTAGCACAATTGCCAGACCCATCTTTGCTAGTCGGTTAATTTGCGCATAGATCTCCTGCTTCGCACCCACATCAATTCCTCTCGTTGGTTCATCGAGAAATAAGACTCGTGGATTTGTTAGCAGCCACTTCGCAAGTACAACTTTTTGCTGGTTTCCTCCGGATAGGGTACCGGCGATCGTGAAAACAGAATTTGACTTCACGCGCAGCTCTTTCATCGAGCGTTCTCCAGCTGCAGCTTCAGCGTCGACGCTGGTAATGAAGCGACCGCTGATCCTTTGCAAACCTGCGAGGGTCATATTGTTGAGAATGGTCTGATCCAGCACCAACCCAAAACGTTTGCGATCCTCCGTGACGAAGCCAATGCCGTGTCTGATTGCCTCAGCCGGACTGGCAATTCGAATGGGTTTACCTTCCATCAAGATCGATCCAGAGACTCGGCCTGCATGGGCTCCGAAGATTGCCATCAAAAGATCGCTGCGTCCAGCACCCATTAATCCGGCAATCCCTAAGACTTCACCACGCTTCACCGAAAAACTCACGTCATCGACAAGTTTCTTTGCGGGCACCAGCGGATCAAGGACAGAAATGTTTCGCACCTCAAGCACAAGGTCGCCTTGTTCATGATCCACAGTCGGAAAAATATCGCCGACTTCGCGGCCAACCATGCGTGCAATCATTTGAGACTCGGTCCAACCAGAGGTCTGGTTTGTACCTACAGTCTTGCCGTCCCTTAAAACACTAATTCGATCGCTAATGCGAAACACTTCGTCCAGCTTATGCGAGATGTAGACCATCGCAACGCCGCGGGCACGCAGTTTGTTGAGAATGCCGAAGAGTGTTTCTACTTCCGCATCCGTAAGTGCTGCGGTTGGCTCGTCAAGGACAAGGATTTGGGCTTCCTGAGAAAGTGCCTTGGCAATCTCAACTAACTGTTGTTGGCCAATGCCAAGATTTCGAATAGGAGTATGAGGATCAATTGATAGATGAAGGTCGTCCAACAAATGGCGCGCGCGACGATAGAGTTCTTCGCTGCGAATGATTCCCCAGGTGCGCGGCTCGCGACCGAGAAAAATATTCTCGCCAACACTCATCTCCTTGATGAGTGAGAGTTCCTGGTAGATAACCGCGATGCCTGCCTTTTCCGCATCGCGTACGCCGCTGAATCGCTGCACTTCCCCGCTAATCAATATCTCGCCACCATATTCTGGATGAGGGTAAACGCCGCCGAGAATTTTCATCAACGTCGATTTGCCTGCGCCGTTTTCTCCTACCAACGCATGAATTTCACCTTTGCGCAGATCGAAACTGACTCCGTCCAGGGCTCGAACGCCCGGGAAGGACTTTGTAATGTCGCGCATCTCGAGGAAAGTTGATTGGCTCATGCTCTAAAGAGTGTGCTTTGTGCTTTGTACTTTGTGCTTTGGACTTTGTACTTTGTGCTTTGTGCTTTGTACTAGATTACAACTCTCTGCGCATCCTTCTGCGTAGCAAGTTTCTTAAGATCTTGTTTTGCTGACAAACTTTTGAGCGCCCAAGTACTAGCTGAGACTCCACTCGGCCCAGGAGTGCATGGCTTATGCCCGCCGATGAATAGAGGTTCCGGCACTCCGTCAGGGGTGCAATGTTTATAGTTCGCCGACGAATAAAGGCTTCCGCACTCCGTTAGGAGTGCTATGTCCATGATCACGAGAGCGAGAGCCTTGGTTATGAGCGCCTACACATAGCACTCCTGACGGAGTGCGACGCTTTCTTCTTTTGTAGTCTATAAACATTGCACTCCTCCGGAGTGGGCCTAGACGACACCTCGCCGTCAACTAAGACATGGCACCCCTGATAAGGTGAAACCGCTTGCGCTGTTGAGCCACGTTGCAATTTATTTCGTTGCGGCTCTGCTGCGGTGCGTACTCGGCGTTTCGGCGGTGAATCTACTGGTATAAAAAAGGTTCGCCACAGAGGCGCTTAGGACGCGCAGAGATAAAGCTTCCCACTTGACGATTATTCCTTAGGACACTTCTCCGGTGGCACACCAGCGCAAATTTCCCCAAGCGTGTGATAACCGTCCTTAACCACAGTAGCAACCAAATTAGATCGATCAACCGCAACCGGCTCTAAAAGAATTGCCGGCACTTTCTTGAAACCGTTGTCGAGCATGTCCGTCGTTTCTACTTTCTCTCCACGCGCAAGTTTCACCGCCGCATCGACCGCTCCACTCGCGAGTGGTTGGATAGATTTGTAGATCGTCATCGTTTGTTTGCCTTCGACGATCAACTTGAGTGAGGCCAAGTCAGCATCTTGTCCTGACACCAGCACCTTGCCAGCCAGATTTTGTCCTTCAAGAGCTTGAACGGCTCCACGCGCTGTACCGTCGTTAGACGCAACAACAGCATCAACCTGATTGTTTGCCTGAGTGAGGGCGTTCTCCACTATGTTCAGTGCCGCGCTCGCCTGCCACTCTTTTGCATACTGGTCAGCAACAATCTTTACATCTCCACGATCCACAGCCGGTTTCAGAATGTTCATCTGGCCTTCGTGGAGTAGGAGTGCGTTGTTGTCGGTTGGGGAACCGCCAACAATTACAAAATTGGCCGGCTTCTTATTTACGTGATCGAGCAGGTACTTCGCTTGCATCTCGCCTATCTTGATCACCTGGTGTGAAATGTACAGGTCCACGTCACTGTTCTTAATTAACCGATCGTAGCTAATGACCGGGACTCCCTGGCGATGGGCGGCCTCCACGATTGAAGCTGCAATCTCAGCGTTATGTGGTGCCACGATCAAAACGTCTACACCCTGCGTTAGTAAATTCTCCGCCTGCTTCACCTGTAGATTGTCGTCACCATTCGCGACTTGAACTGACACCTGCATTCCGAGCTCTTTCGCACGCTTCTCGACCAGGTCCTTGTCTCGCTGCCAACGCTCCTCCTTCAGTGTGTCCATTGAGAAACCGATCACTACCGGATCATTCGGCCCTTTTTTCTTTCTGGTAACCCCCGCGTTGTTAGGTTGAGTACTCGATACACACCCACCGACTATCACCGACAAAAGAAACAACGAAACTATCGAGATTGAACGCCGCATCAGTTTGATTTTCCCTTCTACGTTTATTGGTTGTCTAAATAGCATTGATGGCCGTGCGGCAGTTCGGCCCAAAAAACCAGAGGTCTTCAATTAAACCGCAATCGTTACACAGGATTTCCTTTTGACGCCACCCAGTCGAGGCGGGAGCTTACCAGACTCTTCTGAGATTTACATTCGTTATGACTATTTATGAGGCTGTAAATTTTTAGAGGGGTCAAACCATTTTCCACAGCTTTCATGTATTCTACCGATTCGCAGCGAGGCAAATGACGACAAAACATAACCAGATAAGGCCGCGTCGCCCTAGTTGCGTTAGACAACAACCGACTCTTGGGGGAGAATAACTAAACCCCTTCGCTTGAGCTTATTCAACTGCTTCCATACATGCCTTACTAAGTCTCGTTCTTCTTAAGGACGGCCATGGGTGAAGTGTGAATGGAGCACTGCCGGAACCAAGTAAGATTGTAGCAACAGATTTCAGAAATTTATTTTGAAGGGACAATTATTTATCGATGTCGAATGTGATACGCGTTGGTGTGTTGACGGGCGGTGGTGATGCGCCTGGATTGAATCCAGCCATTAAGGGCCTGGTCTATCGTGGTTCAGAATTGGGACAACAAGTCGTAGGTTTGTTCGATGGATGGCGAAGCCTCTTGAATCCCCTTCCCGAAGTTCTGCCTCTGGATCGGGAGACAGTCCGTCGCTGGGATCGTGATGGTGGCACAAACCTGGGATCGTCGCGGACGAATCCCTTTAAACAGCTCTCTGATGAAGGAGAGACTCTGGACCGATCGCCGGAAGTACTTGAGAATCTCGAAAAGCTTCAACTCGACGCCCTCGTCGTTTGCGGTGGTGAAGATACACTTGGAGTAGCTGCAAGACTCTCGGCGCAAGGCGTTCAAATTGTTGGAGTGCCAAAGACGATTGACAAGGATCTGGCAGCAACTGATTACACGCTTGGCTTCGATACCGCGCTTAGAAATATCTCGGAGATAATTGAACGATCGCGCACCCCAGCCGGCTCACATGGCTGGGTCCAGATTGTTGAGGTAATGGGACGTCACGCAGGTCACCTTGCGCTTTGGTCGGGTGTCGCTGGCCAGGCACATCTTATTCTGATTCCAGAACACCCATTTAGATATCAGAGAGTATTTCATCTATTGCGTGATCGACTCGGGACACCCGCCCTCAGCAGAGGACTTTCATCAAAGCCCCGGTACTCAGTGATCGTGGTAGCCGAAGGAGCTCGTGCCGAGGATGGAGAACTAATTACCATCGATGATCGGCACGACTCTTTTGGACATGCGCGTCTTGGAGGAATCGGAGAATTACTCGCGCGAAGAATCGAGAGTGAAACTCCTTACGAAGCACGAGCGGCCATGCTGGGCCATCCGCAACGCGGTGGTCCACCAAGTCCAATCGACCGGGTGATGGGTTTGATGTTTGGAGCTCGCGCTGCTGAAGCGGTGGCCGCAAAGGATTTTGGCAAAATGGTTTCGGCTCGCGGAATAGCGCCAGCCTGCGAACTCTCGCTGGTAGACATCTCAGAGGTGTTAGGAAAGATCAATACTGTCGACGTCGATCGCTATTACGATACGGAGCGATACCATCTGAAAGGCATCGGTATGTAGAGTTGATAGGCGCGCGCAAAAGGCCACTGGCTTGTCCAGTGGTTGTTACGTTCGTTGCTAAGTTCTTGTCTTGAATTTGACTTCTCCGCGCGCAAGCGCGACGGAGTGAAAAATAAGTTGTTTGTAGCAACGAACGTAACAACCACTGGGCAAGCCAGTGGCCTTGGAACACACACCTGCACTTACGTTTGCGCCAGCGACCGCAAATATCCTCAGAAAGACCCTTCAGTCCATCCTCATATAAGCCGATGAAATACCTCTTGACATCCCACAGGAGCGTCTGAGAGACTCCTGTGTATAACCCACAGGAGATAACGATGACTGAATTGCGCTCCGAAATTCTGCAGGGCACGCTCGATCTAATGGTCTTACAAACTCTCGATGCCATGGGACCAATGCACGGATATGGCATCGCGCGCCGCATCGAACAGATAAGCGAGAACGCTCTGGTAGTGAACCAGGGAACAATCTATCTATGCTTGATCCGTCTCGTGCAAAGAAAATGGATCAAGGCCACGTGGGGCACCTCTGAGAATAATCGTAAGGCAAAATTTTATTCCATCACAAAACCCGGCCAAAAACAGCTCAAAACAGAAACTGAAGACTGGCAACGAGTTTCCGGAGTCATTGGACGACTGCTTCAGCTAACGCCTGGGAGATAAGAACATGCTGAGTCGCCTGAATAGGTTGGTCGCACGTGTACGTGCGTTTTTCAAGGGTGCGGATCTTGATAGCGATCTCGACAACGAACTTGAAGCTCACATGTGCTTTCTGATCGAGGAAAATATTCGTCGCGGGCTCTCCCCTGCACAAGCGCGCAGAGAGGCTCGCTTGAAGTTAGGAAACCCGGCGAGCCTGCGTGAAGAACATCGCGAGACCAGAGGTTTGCCGATCGTAGATACCTTGCTCCAGGATCTGCGCTACACCTTTCGAATCCTGCGACGCGACTTCGGTTTTGCGGTGTTTGCGATTCTGATTGTGGGCTTTGGTATCGGCGCGAGCGTAATCATCTTCAGCGTACTCAACACTCTTTTACTTCGCCCACTACCATTTAAGGACGCCGGAAGTCTGGTCTGGATTGCAAACAAAAAGAGTGTGCCTGAACAAACTACTCAGGTCGGAAATCTTCTCGACGCACAGGAAGGAAATAAATCATTCACTGAGATGGCAGCCTACTTTGCCTACTACAACGTAGGTGACCGTCAGCTGACTGGCGACGGCGAGCCAGAGCGATTGACAGCAGTCCCCATCTCGGAAAATTTCTTTCACGTACTAGGAGTTGAGCCGCAAGTCGGGCGCGTGTTTACTGCCGACGAATGCCGGATCAACGGTCCCGCCGCAGTGCTATTGACTGACGGTTTATGGAGACGACGCTTTGGGTCCAATCCGGACATCGTGGGCAAGACACTACGATTGAACGAGCAATCCGTAACTGTTGTTGGAGTGATGCCGGCATCGTTTGATTTTGCTTCCATCTTCGCACCCGGTAGCCGTGTCGATCTTTATTCTCCGTTTCCCCTCACACCAGAAACTGATCGGTGGGGTAATACGTCTGCAATTGTCGGTCGGCTGAAACCCGGAGCTACCCTGGAAGGCGCACAGGCTGAATTCAACATTCTTGGACCACAGATTTCTGAGCAGCATCACAATGATCGCAACGAGTTTCAACCGATACTGAGTCCTTTAAAAGAACATGTCACTGGACGTCTGCGGCCCGCGTTGATTGTATTGGCGTGTGCAGTCGGAGTAGTCATGCTGATTGTCTGCGCAAATCTTTCGAATCTCTTGCTGGCCCGAAACGCCACGCGTCAAAAGGAGATGGCGGTCCGTGTCGCGCTTGGTGCGTCAAGAGGTCGCCTGATTCGCCAGATGTTGACGGAGAGTATTGTGCTGTCAGGTGCCGGCGCTATTGCGGGTGTGATCATAGCGGTGATCGGCATCCGCGTACTGACGCGTCTTGACGCGATTAGTATTCCGCTTCTAACCAACGTGCAAATCGATCTCGGCGTTCTAGGCTTTACACTCTTGATAGCCGTCGTAACGGGCCTGATGTTTGGCCTTGTTCCGGCGCTTCAGGTTCCGGCTATCGGGGTTAACGAATCACTCAAAGACAACAATCGTGGAACGTCCGGAAGCAGGAAACATTCGTGGATCCGGAGTTCCCTGGTCGTGAGCGAGATCGCTTTTGCGTGTTTACTTCTAGTCGGCGCGGGTCTCCTTATCCGGAGCTTTATGAGAGTCCTTGATGTGGATCTTGGATTCCAACCGAAACAAGTAGCCGCAATACGCATTGATCCCGGTCCGAACAACTCCACCCAGGCCAAGCGGAATGCTTACTATGATGAAGCTCTACGACTAGTGCAGAACACTCCCGGAATAGAGGCGAGTGGGCTAACCGACGTTTTACCATTGGAAGGCGATCGAAGTTGGGGGCTCGCTGCCGAGGGGCAAGTCTATGAGGAAGGTCATTACCCTGACGCCTTTGTCCGCATAGTGAGCAACGGATATTTCGAAGCAATGGGAATTCCGTTACTTGCGGGTCGCGATTTCACCGAACGCGATACACCGACGAGTGAAAAAGTGATCATTATCAATGAAACTCTTGCGCGGAGACTTTGGCCGGGCCAGGATCCAATTGGTAAGAAGATAACTCAGGATGGTGGTTGTCGTGTTGTGGGAGTCGTCGGTGGTGTAAGACATGTTACGGTCGAACAAGACTCCGGTTCTGAAATGTACCTGCCGATTCGCCAGACCAACGATTATTCAGCTGTTCAATTAGTGGTGCGTACCACGCTTCCCGAAACCAGTGTTGCACCCACAATTAGAACAGCACTAAAGCCGATCGCTCCAAACCTCGGTGCAAATGAATTTCGAACGGTACAGCAGCTGGTAGACAAGGCGACCTCCCCGCGGCGATTCGTTGTGATGGCACTGACAGGCTTTTCTACATTCGCGTTGATTCTTGCCGCACTTGGCATTTACGCAGTGATTTCCTATTCAGTGCATCAGCGAACGCAGGAAATCGGGATTCGCATGGCGCTCGGCGAGTCGGCTCGAAGCTTGCAGTCGCGAATCATTCTTCAGACACTTCGTCTCGCCATTATAGGACTGGCTATCGGTATGGGCGGGTCATGGATCATGACACGAGCTTTGTCGGGATTACTGTTTGGCGTAACTTCGAATGATCCAGCATCGTTCGTCGGAACGGTGACTATATTAATCATCGTAGCTGCCGCAGCGGGATACTTTCCGGCAAGACGGGCCTCACGCATTGATCCGATCGCAGCACTACGATCAAACTAATCCGGACTGAACTTTTTCGTCTTGCACATAAAATTGAATCGCACCAAGGATTGCCCCGAAGGGGCAACGCCTCAAAGCCCAGGGTTGCCGCTTCGGCTACCCTGGGAACTGAGTCAAGCGAATCTCAACCGCCACGCGGTTGAGTCAGTGACTAGAGACGGGCGCAACCCCGACGAGTCAGGGTTGTAAGGTTGGCGAATTTGCGTTCTTTCCCAGGGTAGCCGAAGCGGGCAACCCTGGGCTTTGAGGCATTGCCCCTTCAGGGCAAGCAAAGATGTGAGTCAGGTATATGTTTGCTACTTGATGGGATCGACACTCAAGTCAAATCAAGCCGTCGCTTTCTGTTCTCCTTTGATGAACGCGAGCAGGTCAGGATTGATCTGATCCGCATTAGTTGTCGGCATGCCATGCGGGAAACCGGGATAGGCCTTCAGCGTCCCATGCTTCAGGAGTTTGATCGTCCTCGCTGCGCCGATGGAATAAGGAACGATCTGATCGTCCTCGCCATGCATTACGAGAACAGGTACATCGATCGCCTGCAGATCGTCATAAAACTCCGTCTCGGAAAAGGCCTTAATACAATCGTATTGGGCCTTGATGCCGCCCATCATCGCCTGGCGCCACCAATTGTCTCTAATTGCTTGCGAGATCTTCGCGCCGGGACGGTTGTATCCATAGAAAGGCAGAGTAAAATCCTGGTAATACTCCGCCCGATGGTAACCCGTGCCCTTGCGAATCTCGTCAAACAGTTCCAACGGAAGGCCAGTGGGGTTCTTCTCTGACTTCGCCATGCCCGGAGGAACAGCACTTATGAGTACTGCCTTGGCAACCCTGCCTTTTCCGTGTTGTGCGACGTAACGAGCTACTTCGCCGCCGCCCGTTGAGTGACCGATGTGGACCGCATTCTTTAGATCAAGTGCGGTGACGAGTTCAGCAACGTCGGCGGCATAGGTGTCCATCTCATTGCCGGTGTCTGTCTGGGTGGACCGTCCGTGTCCGCGACGATCATGAGCAATCACTCGGTAACCGCGTTCCAGGAAGTAGATCATCTGGCCGTCCCAATCATCAGCGGATAGTGGCCAACCATGATGGAAGAAAAGCGGCTGACCTGAGCCCCAATCCTTGTAATAGATCTGCGTACCGTCTTTTACGGTGAACATGTTCATCTTGTGTACTCCTTCGAAGGCGCGGCAAAGACCAAAAAGGTTTTGCCGGACTAAATTCAAATTGAGATCTTCAAGGTCTTGTCAGATTACCGCTCGATGGTATGGTGATTTCGCGCCGGCCAAACATAAGCGCGTCAAGCGAGAACGCACCTGGACCAAGAAGACCTATTGTTATCGCCAAAACAATTAGATTGATAATAGCCAGATTGCTGTTGAAAAGATCCTGCGCGGGCGAAGGGAGCCATGAAAGCGCGATGCCAATACCCTCAATCGCGACCATGACCGACACTAGAGACGTCATTAGGCCCGCTAACAGTAAACCGCCGCTAATGAATGCGAGAGAGGCTGAGCCCAAGACCGCTAAACTCCGGTTCGGTGACTGAACATAGGCTACTCCCTCGGCAATTAGCGAAAGCCCCACTAGCGCTCTAAGGAGTAAGAGCCCAACACCTGGCCACTCGCTTGGAAACGTAGAAAATAACTTTTGCAGAACGACTCTCCTTCGCTACCCGGAAATCTCAAGGCGCGCAAGAGAAAGGTACTTTATAAAGGCAGATCCGCGAATCCGTAGATAAAGGTAACTTTCAATAACTCTTTTGTGGTATTTGATTCAAAAAAGCGGTATTCAAGTGAAGTTCAGAGTTGGATGATTCCTCTACGAACGCCAATGGCAACCGCCTGAGTCCGGTCATTCGCGCCTAGTTTCTCCATGATATGTTTGATGTGCACCTTGACTGTCTCCTCTGAGATGAAGAGCAGTTCGCCGATATCCTTATTTCGATTTCCTTCGGCCAGATATCGCAGCACCTCCGCTTCCCGAGGAGTAAGCGTTTCATCACCCATGTGTTCTGCAAGATGTGCGGCCACATCTGCGGGGATACGTTTTTTGCCTGCATGTGCTTGCCGGATTACCTCAACGAGCTCCCTGGCTGGTGTGGTCTTGAGCATATAGCCGCGGGCGCCGGCTTCGAGTGCGCGTTGTATTTCTACATCACCTTCAAACGTCGTGAGCATCACAACGCAAGCCTCCGGGTTTTCCGCGCGAATTGCAATCAGCGCATCGATCCCGCTGATGTCAGGTAGTCTCAGATCCATCAGCGTCACGTCAGGCTGGTGCTGGCGAAACTGTTGAATGGCATCCTGGCCTGTGGCAGCCTGAGCTATCAAAAGCATATCCGGTTGATTTTCGATAATTACGGCGATCCCCTCACGCAGCAGCGGATGATCATCGACACTGAGAATACGAATCGGAACCTGCTCAGTCATGTCTTCGTTCCTTTACTGTCTGAGGATCCTGGTTGCGGTTTACGGCCTGATAGTTTAGCAAACCAGTTCCGAGGACCATGGGAATTCTGAATTTCGAAAGCGACGTTGCTTGGGACCGACAATTCTACCTCAGTGCCTGCTCCCACGCGGCTACGCACCTTTAGCCGAGCTTTGATTCTCTCAGCCCTTTCGCGCATACCTGACAGACCCCAGTGACCGTCGCGCCCAGACTCGAGTACTTCAGAATTGATTCCACAGCCATCGTCCCTGATAAGGAGGCGGAGTTGATTCTCCAGGTAGGAGACTTCGACTGCTATATTTTTCGCGTGCGCGTGCCGGAAGGCGTTTACGACTGCTTCGCGACCAATCCGATAGACCTCGTCGCGCACGATCGGGTGCACCGAACGCGGTGAACCTTCAACGATTACTCTGAAGCCAATGTCTTCTTTGGTCCTTAATTCCTGATGGATACTGGAAAGTGACTGCGCGATATCTTGTGAACCATTATTGGACAGCCGTAGGCCCCGCAGTGCGTTTCGACCTTCTTCAGTCACCTGTCTCATCAAATCGAGAACCCTTACCAACCGAGGCCTTAACACTGAATCGCCGGGCAACTGCTCAACTGCGACGTCCAGTTGCATTGATGCGCTAAGAAAACCCTGGAGCAGTGTGTCGTGCAGTTCCTGGGCAATGCGTGTCCGTTCCGCCAGTCGTTCCTCAAAACGTACATTCAACTGCCGCGTTAATTGGCGTAGTCGGAAACGATTGAAGGCGAATACCATCAAGCCCAAGAGCAGCAGGCACGATAATCGAAACCACCACGTTTGCCAGAATGCGGGTGTGATATCGAATGCCAGCACCTCTTCAGTGCTATTCCAGACACCGTCGCTATTACTCGCTATAACGCGAAAGCGATAGGAACCTGGACTGAGGTTTGTATAGACAGCTTCGTCCGTTGAAACCGGTGCGCTCCAATCATGGTCAAAATCGTCAAGCCTGTAGCGAAACTGCACTCGCTCAGGTATCGCCAAGCTAAGACCTGCCAAACTAAAAGTTATTCGCTGACTGGCTGAAGGGATCCTTATTTGCCGAGTTAGATCAACAGCTGCGCCATCCGCCGTCATGGAATTTATGTGAACGATAGCGGGCACCGAACTCCGGCGCAACCTACTAGGATCCACCACCGAAAGCCCACCGTTCAAGGAAAACCAAATCATTCCCTGTGGATCTGCTGCAATCGATCGATTTCGCCTTACTCCTTCGCTGCCATGCAACCCGTCGGCAAGACCATACTCAGTTACATCCGTATCATTGAGTGGGCCATGCTGTAGCTTGTCCCGAGTCACACGGAGCACATGACTAGTAGTCGCAACCCACAACGATCCCGTACCATCTGTCGCAAGTCCCAATATCGATTCGTGAAGTAAGGCAGGTACTGTTGCTGGAGTTTGGAATCGGTTTGAATTCAGAAAAGCGAGCCCATCATCGGTTCCCACCCACAGCAAACCGTTGTCATCCTCGAAAAGGCAGTTCACTCGATCCGATGGCAAACCGTCAGCAACCTTGAAGGTCTGCCAGCGACCTTTTGCCAGTGCACTTAGACCATTGGGAGTCGCAAACCACATCGTGCCGTCTGAGCCTTCCACGATGGCATCGATTGTGTTCGACACCAGGCCGTCTTTGATTGTGTAATTTGTAAACTTGCCACCAACAAACTGACTGACACCTCCACTGAGTGTTCCAGCCCACACTGAGCCGTCGCGATTTCGATTGAGCGCATAAACACTGTTTTGAGCAAGCCCTTGCGTTTCTGTGTAGTTCTCTGCGTTGTAAGCACCTGCTTTGTAAGTTAAGTGTGTAAGTCCACCCTTTTGTCTGCCGATCCACAATCCAGTCTGATCGCCGATGATCGAATAAATCACATCGGTACCAAGACTGCCGCTGCTTACTCGTTCCACTTGTCCATTCTTGAGCCAATAGAGGCCACCGGTTGCAGGACCAAACCAGGCGCGATTTTCCGCGTCTACATATATTGGACCATTGTTTTGCGCCGCAACGCCCTCAGCAGCGGAGTAGGTCACAAAAATACTGTCTCGCAATCGTTCAATACCTTGAGACGTTCCTGTCCAGAGATTGCCTTCACGATCTTCAAAAAGCGCAGTCACTGGAACTGTAGAGTTGCTATCGAGTGCTACTATGCCTTGCGCGTTTACTCTCACAAGCCCGGTGGTAGTGCCTACCCAGACGTTTGCATCGCGATCCCTAACCATGGTCAGCGCCTGGACATGACTCAAAGACGCAGACAACGCCTCATTCGTGATTTTGGTACCGTTCCATCGCACCACACCATTGTCGGTCCCAATCAACAACTCTTCGTTCGTGATCGACAGTAGGCAATTAATTTTTCGGTCCGGTAGTCCTTTGCTGATTTCCAAGATCTGGCCTTGCTGTAAGGAAAAGAGGCCCAAATCGCGGGTTCCCATCCAGATCTTGCCGTCGGGCGATTCGGCCAGTGAAATCACCAAAAAATTGGGAAATGGGGGAGGAGGCGCTAGTCTGTTGAACTCACCCGCGCTGTATCTGAGAGTGCCTTTTCTGAGTGCCGAAAAAATCACCTCTCCGTTCGCTCCACGGCCCATTGCAGTGAAGGCTGCCTCGTCCTTAACGAGAGCCGACACTTCTTCAAACCTGCCGCCACTGTAACGAAGAATGTGTGGTCCACCTGAATGGATCCATAAACCACCGTTGGAGTCTGCAACTAGACCACGAACCGGACCAACGGGAAGTAAAGGTGTGTTCGAACGCTGAAAGAGTTGGAAGTTCACACCATCGAAACGTACCAAACCTTTTTCTGCGCCGATCCACAGATAACCATCGTTCGTTTGCGTAATCGCGTAAACCTGTCCACCGGGGAAACCATTCGAACTATCCCACTGGTCACGGATATATTGTGACAGCGCGCGACCAGGATCGATTGCAGACGCAGTGTGAACCAGGCACAGCAATACGAAAGTCGCCACCAGCCAACTCAGGACCAGGGGCTGTGCAGAACCATCACGGCAAGTACTCAAACTTTTCAATTACAACCTCAACGTCGTTCTGCAAGGGTTTCTGGGCGTTGCCAAAAATATACAAATCCAGGTGGATAGATTCACCACCCGGAGCGGGTACACCAGATGTAAAACTTTGTTCAGCGACGACGCTTGGTCCGTTGGCAGTAGAGCCACGGACGGTTTTGAACGCTACGCGCCCCGGCTCCCAGCGAAACGAATGTGTCAGAGGTCCGGCGGGCACATTGAAACGAAAAACATTCGCTGGGACGTAGTAAGGTTGAACAACATACTGAGCATTCTTGTTGACAGCATCGGCCCACTTGGAAAGTTCGACGTTCATCTCGCGGTGGTTTTGACCCGCGTCCTCATCATCCCAGGTAAACATGCTCAAAACAGCGGCGGGCTCAAGCTGCGCCACATCACGTACAACAAAAACGTATGATCCGTAGCCTAAACTCCGCGCCAGTTTTACTTCCGCGCAGGTCCATTGCCCGGCATTCTGCGCGATTCGCAAGTGCAGAAAGCCGTTAGCATCGGTCCAGGCGTTTGCCGTATCGTAATTGTTTGGCCTGCCACCACGATTACTTCCGACGTTGCGCACTTGCCACTCGTAGCCACTGAACTGGAGCGTAGTTGGCCTGGCTTGCCCCGAATTTGCTCCAGGCACCGTCTTCACTGCGACTACCGCGCCACCTTCGCCTGGCAAGATGTCGGCTGTCGGTGGCGGACGATAACCTGCTTCGACGAGCAAGGCGGCATACTCGGTACCCAGATGAGTAGAGTTCGCCCATTTTGAGTCTGCATCAATCGCAGTGAAGGGCTGGTCCGTTGTCGGCTGTACCCACCAATTTCCAGCCTTGGCAAACAGCACTATCTGTTGTCCCGGACGAGAACCCACGACACGTCCGGCGATTGGTGCACGCTTATCTGGTCCACCTTCCTCTGCCTGCGGAATGACGGTGAATTCGATCGATGGTTTCACCGTCGGGCCTGGACCACAGCCGTTAGGCAAAAAAAGGAAGGCCAATAACGATACCCAGCCACAGCGGACGTTTAGTTTAGACCACCTCATTTCGAATACCCTTGCGTTGCCAACTCGTTACGCGTCGTGCTGCGAGAACAAGTTAGGCCTAACATTGGCGGAAAGTCGAATTGAAAATGGATTTTATTCTACAACGCCAACTATGAGCTTTGACAGTTAGTAAGATTTATCGTGGTTACTGCGTTGTGCTGGCCACTTAGTTGACTGCTGCCTTCACTGCTTCCGCAGCTTTCTTGATGACTGCAACCACCGCATTTGGCTGAGACACGTATATTGCATGACTGCCTGCTGCCTCGAACACCGTTGAACCTGCACGATTGGACATGAACCGCTGAGCCGGAGGCGGGATCATCTTGTCGTCGGTAGCTACAAGGTACCAACTTGACTTGGTCTTCCACGCCGGCTCACTGATAGTGCCGTTCAGTGCTTCGATGCCCCATGGAACCTGGGAGTCGGCCATGAACGCGGCCCTTTCTGTTTCAACATCAGCTGCAAAGGAAGCGGCGAACTTTGCGCGATCGAGGAAGAGATAGCCATCTTGAGGTGGCAGGATTGGCGGGACAGGTGCGCCTGGCGGTGGATCCTTAATGAGAGACGATACTGACTCACCTTTGTCAGGCGCAAACGCAGTGATATAAACAAGACCAACTACTCTTGAATCATTGCCAGCCTCGGTGATCACTGCACCGCCGTAAGAGTGTCCTACCAGAATTACCGGTTCGTTCTGCATGCCAATGATGCGTTTAGTTGCGACGACATCGTCCGCCAGCGATATCGTAGGATTCTGAACGATCACGACATTGTAGCCATCGCGCCGTAGGATCTTATAGACACCTTCCCAACCTGAGCCATCAACAAAACCACCGTGGACCAGGACGATGGTCCTCGCTTTCGAATTGGAGTTTTCAGCCATGATGATTTTCCTTTCTCCCAAAGAGGTCAATTATTAACAAAAGTACTCCACTACTCGAGTCTCACGCACCTCGCACACCATCCAGAGAACAAACCGGTCAACAGAAAACACCCGCTAACAGTTGGAAAAGGCGCAAGTCGCTTGCTCATATTATGTGGCAGAAGAGTTAGGAACGCATTACGAGATCGAATAACTTTTCCGTAACGCTTTTGACGGGCAATGAAGTAACACTATGGTGGTAGGTCGACGTTGGGCCAATGTCAACGGTGTGCAAGCAGCTTTTCCTGATTGCTCTTTGGCCCATCTGATAGCACCGCCCTGGTCGTTGAAGGGCTTTGCACAAAAAGTTCAAAATCCCACCCACGGCAGTTGGTAGATGGTTCAGATCCTTTCTACTGAGCGGAGAGTAGGAAAATTCGGGGCTTTCCAACGGTTCTGTATTCCCAGAAGCTAATCTGAACAATCCACCAACTGCCGTTGATGGGATTTTCGATCTCACGTCGCTGCAAGCCTGATAGAAAGGATCTGAAGCATCCACCCACTTCCGTGGGTGGGATTCTGAGCTTTTTGTGCAAAGCTTCGTTGATGCAAGGGCCACCGGGATTAGGATTACTTGCGCAATAGCCCGCTCACCGGCCGACCCCCTCGCGAGCACTTGAGCAGTTTTATTGTGCTGATGGATTAGCATAAATATAGAATATGAGCCGAGTCCCTCGTAACCATGGCAGAGCTTCCTATCAAACTTGGTCCGTATACACTCATCAAGAAAGTTGGTCGTGGTGCTTTTGGTGTTGTTTGGTTAGCCGAGAAACGAACCAAGATTGCTACGACCCAATTTGCATTGAAACTGGCCCACAATGAGAACCTCGATCTGGATGCGTTCAAACATGAGGCAGCAATCTGGGTTAAGGCCAGCGGACACCCGAACGTTGTTTCGTTGATCGAGGCTGACGTTTATGACGATCAAGTTGCCCTCGTCAGCGAATATATTCCCGACGGTTCGCTCGCTAGGTGGCTTCGGGAACATGACGGCAAAGCGCCTTCAATCGAATCAGGGTGCGACATTATTGACGGCGTCCTTGGGGGTCTGGCTCATTTACACCACCAAAAAATTATCCATCGCGATCTGAAGCCTGACAATATTCTGTTGCGTCACGAGATCCCACACCTCGCAGATTTCGGCATAGCGCGTTTCCTGCAGACAGATTCTTACAGCGCAAACATCAGCGGCACGCTAGCCTACATGGCACCGGAAGCGTTTGAGGGCAAGCGCAACGAACGAACAGACCTATGGTCAGTAGGCGTAATTTTTTATCAACTTCTCGCCGGACGTCTCCCTTACCCACAGCACGATATGGTTTCGTTGATTGGCGCGATCACGCGTTACGAGCCTCCGCCATTGCCTGACTCGACGCCCGAAGCCTTGCGTAAAATTGTGATGAAAGCCTTACAGCGCGAGCCGTCCCAACGATATGCATCCGCAAAAGAGATGCGACAAGAGTTGCGCACCGCGAAGCAGCGACTCTGGAAAAACGAGCCAGAAGCTAATACAAGTGCCAACCACCAAGATCACGGATTTATTCCACCTACAGTTCTTTCAGTTGAACCGCCATCTCCACCGCACCCTATCGACACGATCACTGCGGTTTACTCACCTGTGCATTCGGGACACGAGGACTCGGCTAAGGTGGAAACGCCGGAACCAAAGAATCTCTTCCGGTTGACTCAGCAAAATGTACTCGTTCCAGTCCTGGTTTGGGGACTAGCGGGATCGGTTTCCGGCTTAGTATCAGAGGTTGGCTTCGACCTCGCAAAGGGTGACCCCATCCATATGCTGTTTCCCGGATTTGTTTTTGGGGTTGTCTTGTTTCTGTTTGGAGAGGCGTCCAGTTCACCATCACTTGACAGAAGAAATCGAGCGCTAAGCTTCGTTATCCTGGTTGCGTTTAGCACGCTGGGTTGGTTTCTTGCGTTGCGCACAGTCTTAGTCTTTCAAAACCTGTTTTCCTTAAAAGCAACTCGTGGTGTTGAGGTTTTTTCGTTCGTTATTGCCGGTGCGCTCGGTGGTCTAATAATCGTCGTCGGAGAAATGCTGTGTTGGCGAAAGACGCTAGGGCGTTGGCAATTGCTTTTCTTCATCGTAAGTATAGCTGCCATCTCAAGCGTGATCGTGCCTACGGACTCCAACGCGAATTTTTATTTGTTCTTCGCAATCTGGCAGGGACTAGTTCTGGCGGCTCACGCGGTTGCTCACAGCCGAAACAAGATCTGGCTGTTATCGAGTATCGCGGTTTTGATTACTCTTGCCGGCACGCTCTTCATTGTAAATTCACTGATCAGGGTATCAACGTCGACGACAGTACAGAACATCAATTCAATTTCGACCCCTACGCCGACGCCGATCCCAACGCCAGATAAAGCTCAACTACAAATTGCGGTGGATGACTATCTTGCTCGGGTAGCACAAAAAACCAGTAGTGATGAAACAGACAAGACGTTACGAAAAACTGTTTACGGCGATATTGACGGCGATGGAGATGATGATGCTGTTGTGCAGTTTGTATTGGATGCCAAAGAAGGTAACAGTTCGGCTGTTTTGTTGGCGGTATTCATTAATACTGACGGTAAATTCAAAGGTGCGAATGCGGAATATGTCGGCGGCAATCATCTGCGAGATTTTGAATTAGATTCAGTAAAGGCAGGTTCAATTATTGGCACCACTCTTGAGTGCGCCGGCGATTATTATCCCTGCGAAAATGCGATGAAGCGCCAGGCGACCATTGTGTGGAAGGATAGTAAGATGGAAGTACCCTCTCGCTGGATACAATAATTCCAGTGCAACGCTCTGGCGCAAGTCCGCCGCATGCCGTTGTTATGCCTCGCCGCGGGCTATGGCTTCTCCAGCGTAATCAGCTTCCTCCGGTAATCAATCGTCACGACGTAGTCTTTCAAGAATGCGTTCCCGATATTTATTCCCCACGCTTTCTTATCGCGGCCCGTACCCTTGCCGAAAAAGATCACCGCCGGCGCATCAACTGAGATTCCTCCAACCGTCACATTCCCGATCCGCCCTTCCCGGTTCTCGGAGACGCCGTTATATCCGACCGAGGAACTAACCGGAGCTTTATTGAATTGATCATCTAACCCAAGATACGAAACCGCGGCGGGAGTTAATTGAAAAATCCCATCCGAGCCGGTGTCTAGATTCCCCACTACCCTTTTGCCATTGACGGTTACTTCGTCAATCAGGACATTGTCCTCATACCGAAACACCAACACGGTCCGCTGCGGGGTGTTCGGTCGATCCGCGACTCTCGCATATGGCGATGTTGAATAGAAGCGGATAACGCGTTTGGGATAATCAATCTGCACGATTCGGCCGCTCAGCAAACTATGTCCGAGGATGCCATGCAGTGGCATGCCCAAGCGGTGGCTCATATCCGACAAGTCAAGCGCCACAGCCGGAACGTTTTTCGCCACTAGGTCGCCAATCCCTAGAAGCGGCAGCTTGGTCGTGTACGCTAAATTGACGCTCGTCCCGCCGCCCGAGGCACGCCGTCCGATAGGGTCAAGTTTCAACTCCACCACTTTAGCCGTCGCGAGGTCGATGGCGGATGGATCTGTGCCGGTGTCTAGCATCATATTGAAAGTACCGGCGCCATTAATTTTGACCTGCAGGATGATCTCATTTCGGTAGAAGTTAAAGGGGACCTCGACGGTCTGATCTCTCCCCGATGATTGAGCGTAAGAGCTAACACAGCCGCCCATAACGAGCAGGGATATAACTAAGCCGAGTCCGCATCTTTCCTTCATATTCACTTCCAATCCATATCCTCAGATGGTTAGGGGCATCACGTTGCGATTGCGCGGCTCGCCCACGCAACTTACCAAAGATGTTCGCTCACGGCGAGTCCGCTCCAAGCGTATTTTCAGTGTCGGCCGGAGCTCTAAGCAGAGTCCGCAATTCATTCACAAGTGGGTGACCTGACCTCAGGCTTTCAAAGACTCTTTGCTCCGGGACAAAAAGAATCTTACTGCCGAATGTCGAAGGTGATTTAAGCACAAGCGTGATCAACTTCGGCCTTTGCATGAAGGACGATTTTACCAGTGCGACTTCTGAGAACGGTATCTCGATTTCTTTTCTGGTACCAGCAACATAGAGGGTGTTCTCATCAATACTGACCCACTTTAGGCGAGACGAAAACCAGAGGAGCCACCCTATTGCCACTGGCCAGAAAATAACCAAAAACCATAAATCGCCCTGAATATTGAATACGCCGACGACAGTCCCAATCAGTCCAACCACACTGAACAACAGAGGAAACACAACCTTGTAGATCAAGGTTGAGTCATCAGAAGAAATCTTTCTTTTAACTCTCATTCACATCAGCACCGAACTTTCTATTAGACGACAGATCCGTGGTCTAAGAGAATTGTCTATGGGATTCAAGTCTAAGAACGCCCGTCCGCTTATTATCCGACAAGTCGTGTCCTCGCGATTACATGAAAACTCAAACAAGTTTTATGACGGAGCATCCTTAGCGATTTTCTTTAGCCACGAATAATCTGGTTCCAAATCGAATTGCTTTGGGCCACCATCCACGATCGATGTTGCTCTTGGAGGAGGATTGAGCATAACTTGATTAAGGTCGCCAGCAGATTCTGACAAAATACTGCCAAAAGGCAGCGCCCAGTCATTTATGTATGTGTCCTTATAATATGGGAACAAGAATACCCATTCTTCTCTTACCGAACGTCAAACCTCTTCCCAGACCATCTCTTAGGAGTTCTTCCGCCGCAATCGAAGGTCAGGTACGCGGCTTAAGCTCTTTGAGTGTTACCCGCGGAGCGAGCGCCTTGACCGTCTTCGAGACGACAATCTCGTTGGCGACTTGGAAGCTGTCTGAACGCTTTATGTCCCTGGAGGACGCACCAACCTTTAAAGAGTAAGTACCAGCCTCGGCGATCCAAGACGATGAAGTCTCATCGAATGAAGCGAGATCCGAGGCGGCGATTTCAAAAGTGAGTGTTTGTGATTGGCCCGGGCTGAGCAGCTTGGTTTTGGCGAATCCTTTTAACTCGCTCGCCGGCTTCAGCAATTTTCGCGCGGGCGCACTCATGTAGACTTGGACCACCTCACGTCCTGCAACCTTCCCAGTGTTAGTGACGTTGATACTGGCCGTGAGTTTCCCGCCGAATTGTTTCGAACTCAATTTCAGTTCGCCATAAGAGAAGCTCGTGTATGAAAGCCCGTAACCAAAGGCGTAGGCCGGCTTAACGTTGAATGTGTCGTAGTAGCGATAGCCAACGTAAATGCCTTCTTCGTAAACGGCTTCGGCTGGTTTACCTGCGAAGGGGAAACGGATTAGTGGATCACGGCCGGGCAACTCCTTACCTGGGAAGGTCTGAGCCGACGACACGTCCTCGTAACGCAATGGAAAGGTAGTCGCCAACTTGCCAGAAGGATTAACCTTGCCGCTTACCACGTCGGAGATCGAGTTTCCGCCCTCCTGACCCGGCTGCCACGCAAGCAGGATTGCGTCGACGCGATCGCGCCAGCTCGCCACCTCGATGACGCCGCCGACGTTCATCACCACGACCACCTTCTTCCCTTTTGAATGAAATGCATCCGAGACCGACTTAATTAACGCTTGCTCTGTTTCCGTGAGCGTGAAGTCGCCTTCAATCTTCCGGTCGGCGAACTCACCAGCATTTCTCCCGATAGTGATAAGAGCCACGTCCGATTCTGCCGCCTTCTGTTCGACAGATCCTGCTGCCGCCACAGGCATCTCCGGAATTAGTGGCTGGGGTAGGAACCAGAACTGCGGCTTAGGACGTTTTGCTTTCTGATCAGCGATGTAAGGAATGTAGGTGTCACGGAGTGATGCATCGATCAAGTACCCAGCGTCAGTCAGCCCTCGATCGAGCGAGATCGTGTAAGCCTTCTTGACGTCGCCACTCCCCGTCCCACCGGCGTTGAGGTCGTAAGAGGCGTTGCCGTAGAGCGCGAGCTTCTTAGCCTTTGCAAACGGCAAAGTGCCTCCCTCGTTCTTAAGGAGCACCATCCCCTCGGCGGCCACCTCACGCGCGACGGCTGCGTGGGTCTTCAAGTCGGGTCGGTCGGAGTATTTGTAATCTTTGAAGGAAGGCGTCCGAAGAATGATATTGAGGACGCGCTCGACGTTCTGGTCCAATTGCTGCTGAGAGAGGGTTCCGGCGCGGACGGCCTCGACCATGGCCTTTGTCTGATCGGGTTTGCCCGGCATCAAAACATCGTTGCCTGCCTGCATCTGTTCAACTGCGCTATTGCCGGCGAACCAATCTGTCATGACGAAGCCTTTGAAGCCCCACTCATCACGCAGGATCGTCGTTAACAGGTCGCGGCTCTGCGATGCATAGGTGCCGTTGACGAGGTTGTAAGAGGACATCACCGTCCAGGGTTGCGACTCTTTGACCGCGATCTCAAAGCCCCTGAGATAGATTTCCCTGAGCGCCCTCTCGGAGACGACGGAGTTGGACTGCATGCGATTGGATTCCTGGCTGTTGACGGCGAAGTGCTTGATGGAAGTGCCGACACCCTCAGATTGCACGCCGGTGACGAAGGCAGCAGCGATCTTGCCGGTAACGAGCGGGTCTTCTGAATAGTATTCGAAGTTGCGACCACCGAGTGGGTTGCGATGAATGTTCATACCGGGCGCGAGCAGGATGTCGATTCCGTACTCACGTGTCTCAACTCCAAAAGCGGCGCCGACGCGGCGTGCGAGATCTGTGTCCCATGAAGAAGCCAGAAGCGTAGCCACGGGGAAGGCTGTGGAGTAGTAAGTGCGCGAGTTGTCGCCCTTCCGTTTGGGCTCTATATGAACACCAGCTGGACCATCTGAAAGCGTCAACGATGGAATACCAAGGCGCGGAATAGCGTGTGTGCGGCCGGCAGCACCAGGTACCTTCTCGGGGATCGATTTGTCCTCCGGCGACACAGCAGGCAGGTCCGGAATGTTTAAGTTATAGCCCATGCCAACGAGTAGACTCGCCTTCTCCTCTAAAGTCATCGCGGCGACGACCTCTCTGACGCTGCTCGTACCTAGTTGCGGAGGCTGCGATTGTCCACTGACGCTGCGCAACGGTAAACCACACAAACCCACGGTAATGGTTAGACACACTGCAGCGATCGTTCTTTGCATTTGATCCTCATCCTTTTCCTTATTAAGTCTTCCTCCGCCGCTGTGAAGTTACCAGAGATCGCGTATGGCGGCATGTCGACGCTACCTTTGAGACTCGAAGCTTACTCAATCGTCCCGGAGGTAGGCCCATGTTGTCAGTCCTTTGCACTTTCACACAAGAGCGAGTGCGCACGGCACAACTCTCTTCTTTTAGAAGTCGACACTAATTGCGTCCACAACCTCGGCGATCCATTACAGAGGCTTAATTGGAACGGCGACCCGACGCTACCGCGTTTCGATACTGATCTCATTCCACGCAGATTCGGTAAACCACGAACGTGCCAGTTGGTGGGATTCGTGAATCACGTTTGTCGGTCCTTGTAGATAGGATCTGAACCATCCACTCACAGGTAGAGGCTGGGTCAAAAGTCGGACACCACCGGCTTTAGCCGGGTGGAGTATCAACTTTATGCCATTCAGAGTCACTTATTCCATTTGGAGACACCACCGACTTTAGTCGCGTGGTGTCTCCCAAAGAATCTATCAGGCGTTGACTAGCGAAAAACTGAGCCTCCACCCGCCTGAAGCCGGTGGTGTCTGACTTTTGACACACTCTCTGCCCGTTGGTGGGATTTTCGATTTTTGTGCAAAGCTCCTTGTTACGATCTGCTTGGATGGATAACATTTCGCTCGAGGGTTTGTTTTCTCTTTTATCCTACCAATTGGAGATTCTATGAGTTCTCGCAGCTTCGTCACAATAATCGGATTCATGTTTTGTGCTTGTTTATGTGGTCTGAAAGTTCCTGCTCAGACCAGAACCACAAACCGTCGGCAAGTTTAAAGAATGAAGCCGTGAGAGTGACCGACAAACACTGAAAGACATGAACATACCGAATTCGAAGACTTTGACAATTCTCATTACTGGGGCAACGGGCAATATCGGACGCGAGCTTACCAAACAGCTGGCCGAGCAAAGTGTTCCGTTTCGTGCGTTGGTTCGATCAAGCAAAGGCGCCGACGCCGTCGTCCTTCTAGGGGGTGAGGCAGTCGTTGGAGACTTTGATGATGCCGAATCAATCGAGGCCGCATTACAAGGCGTGGACCGAACCTTTCTATTAACTAATTCTTCCGAGCATTCCGAAGTTCAACAGGGTACATTTGTGGACGTAGCAAAGCGCGTCGGCGTGAAACACATTGTAAAACTATCGCAGTGGGCGGCTGATCCTAACTCGCCCGTGCGTTTCCTCCGTTACCACGCGGCCGTCGAAACGAAGATACGAGAATCGGGAATCGCTTATACGTTCCTCCGACCGAATCTCTTTATGCAGGGGTTGCTTGCGTTTCGTGAAACGATCGTAGCGCAAGATAAATTCTTCGCAGCCGCCGGCGACGCAAGGATCAGTGCTGTGGATGTTCGAGATATTGCGGCGGTCGCTGCTGCCGCGTTGACGGAAATGGGCCATGAACGAAGAACCTATGACCTCACGGGCCCCGAAGCACTAACGCATAATGAGATGGCGCAAAAACTATCCAAAGCTGTCGGTCGAGAAATCCAGTTCGTTGATGTGCCTCCAGAAGCGATGAGGGACGCGTTGCTAGGAGTCGGGCTCCCGCTCTGGCAGGCTGATGGTCTAATTGAAGACTACGCGCACTACCGACGCGGCGAAGCTTCAGCTATCGCTTCAGGAGTAGAAGATGCAACAGGTGTGCTGCCTCATTCCTTTGATGATTTTGCTCGCGAATACGCGCCGGCATTTCTAAAATAACTTGATGAAGCTGAACGCCTCATCAATTTGTATCGCGGCAGCATTGGTGATTTTGAGTCAACCGCGGAAGCCTCTGTTGTTCAGATTTCAGAGTCACGCGGTTGGGCACTTCGCATCGTTCCGCCGGCAGGCCAAAGTTGATTCGGGGTTGCTGGTTTGCTACGGTCGGCATCATGTCCGAGGTCATGTCCGAGAGTTCCACTGAGCAGATACGTGAATTGCTCGACTCCCTTTATCGCGTGGATTCGGGACGAATCCTGGCAACTCTGATCCGCTTGATCGGTGATTTTGATCTTGCCGAGGAGGCGATGCACGAAGCCTTTGCGGCTGCGCTGAGCCTGTGGCCGCAGAGTGGAGTACCCGGCAACCCGCGACCATGGTTGATTTCTACTGCCCGCTTCAAAGCCATTGACACTCTTCGTCGACGGGCGAGATTTGATGCGTCTCAAGACGAGCTGGTGCGATATCTGGAGTTGCAATTGAGTTCGGCGCAAAAGTCCGATGAGGAGGACAGCGTTGATGACGATCGGTTGCGACTGATTTTTACGTGCTGTCATCCGGCTCTCCCGCCGGAAGCGCACGTTGCGCTCACCTTGCGTGAGGTATGCGGGCTGACAACCGAGGAGATAGCAAAGGCCTTCCTCATAACTCCGCGTACGCTGGCGCAACGCATTGTGCGCGCAAAGGCAAAAATTCGGGAGACACGGATTCCGTACGAGGTGCCGACGCCGGATGAATTGCCCGAGCGACTGGGCGCGGTGCTTCATGTCATCTATCTCGTCTTTAACGAAGGCTATTCGGCTGCGTCGGGGACGGAGGTAACGCGGACCGAGTTGACCGGAGAGGCGATTCGACTGGGCCGGTTGCTCATCGAACTCCAGCCAGAACCGGAAGTCGTTGGGCTGCTCGCCCTCATGTTGCTGCAGGAATCTCGTCACGCCGCGAGAACCTCTCCGACGGGCGAGCTGATTTTGCTGGAGAACCAGGATCGCTCTCTTTGGAATCGAGAACAGATCGTTGAAGGGCTGGCCTTGCTGGAGAAGGCACTGAAGTCCCGCCGCTTCGGCTCTTACACACTGCAGGCTGCGATTGCGGCCGTTCATGCGGAGGCGGAATCAGTGGCTGTGACAGACTGGCGGCAGATTGTTGAGCTTTACGACCAATTATTACGAATTCAGCCTTCGCCAGTTGTACAGCTAAATCGTGCCGTGGCAATTGCAATGTGCGATGGTCCAGAGGCCGGTCTGACTCATATCGACGCGCTGTTGGACCATGGCGAATTAGCAAATTATTACCTGGCGCATTCAGCCCGCGCAGATATGTACCGCAGGCTCGGCAGGACAGCTGAAGCTCGATCGTCTTATGAGAAAGCTCTGTCCCTGACCCAACAGGAACCAGAGCGGCAATTCCTCCAAGAGCGGATTCGGCAGTTGAAATAAAGGTCTCATTTTGGGGGCGCACTGAATTCCTTCCTACCACACTCTCTCAAGATCGCCGCTAACAACTAGAACATCATAGTTGTGAAGCAGAGACTTTGCCTCACGATCGATTTATTGCGGCTTGTGGTACTGAATCATTTTGGTCTTTGGACGCGTAGCGTCCCTTGAATTTAGCCCGGCTTTTCAAAGCCGGGAGGGAAAGCGCAAACGGCAGCGTCGCGTAGCGACGCTTGACGAATTGAGTTCATTCGTCGCTACGCGACGGATGCTTTGAAAATACCATTGAACCCGGCGTTCAAAAGCCGGGCTAAATTCAAGGGACGCTACGCGTCCAAAACGAAAATGAACCAGTACCGGCTTGTTGTGCGTTTGACATCGAAGTCAAAATCCCTTGATACTCCCGCTAGCGCGCTGACAGGGCGCCACCAACCCGCGGCAAGGGAACACTCCCACCTGTTTGCTCTGAGTCGTGTGCGTTTTGCACCTTCTTTCAGCCTGGTTTCAGCGGGGCACAGGCGATTCATGAAAGGAGGTCGCCAATGACCATTTCGACCATTTCGAAGTCTCTTCCTGCACGTCCCTCTCTCGAATCTCTCCGTAAACAAGCAAAACAACTTGCGCGCGACATTGATGCCGGTGATACAGACGCCATCGGACGTGCGCAGCTGCAGTTACCAAATATCGAGCTGCCTTTAACTCGGCGAAACGCGCAATTAGTGATCGCGCGCGAGTATGGTTTCGCTGGTTGGCAGGACCTCACCGCTGAGGTGAGCAAACGTCTAGGCAAAGGATTGGACTGGGCCGTGGCCCAGTCTCGACAAATCATTCATGACAACGATGTCGAACGTCTGAAGCAGCTGTTGGCTGAGTATCCAGCATTGCTTTCCTGGCACGGTGACAACATTGAAGGCGCTGAGCACGGACTGCTGGGAATCGCGACCAGCTCTTATGGCGATAGCTTCGACTCTTCCAAAGAACAGCATTTCACCCGCGCAAACTGCGCAGAGTTGCTGATCGACGCCGGCGCAGTCGTGATGCCATCCGTATGTGAGGAAATCCTCAGTTCCCGCGCCAGGGGACTGCTGCAGTTGTTTCAGCGAAAAGGTCTGCTGCCGCGTACTCTCAAATTCTTTGCGGCACTTGGCGACATCGACGCCATCCGCACCGCGCTCGAAGAAAACGAGACCGATCTATCTGCGGTCACTGAAGCGTTCACAACCGCCTGCAACTTCGAGCATGAGTCGATCGCATTGCTAATGCTCGACGAAGCCATCGCGCGTAACCGTGAGCTTGGCGCACTCATCGACGGAAGCTTAGGACGACTGGCCTTCACGAAGTACTTCATCGACAACCGCCCCAGTCACAGTCACGCAACCGAGCTCGGCATCTGGAAGGCGTTTGTCATGGAGCAAGTCAAGCGCGCGGTCTATTCCTGGAGTGGCAGCGAGACCTCGCTGAAAGATCCAAACGGAGACAGCGATCTACTCGCGTTCGTTGAACTCTTGCAGCGGGAATCGTGGCTGCTCGGTGAGGACTTCGAGGAGTTTCAAACGGAGATGATCGAACGTGCAGCGCTGCACGGTCGCGGACAATTTATTACCGCCCTGCTCGATTTGAATCCCGCGATTCTCCGGTGTCAGCCGCCACCCAGATCGCAGGCGATCGAGTTCGCGTTTACCTACGCGAACACACACGTCATTCCCGTCCTCAAACGCATTTGGCCAGTGCCGGACGATCTGCCGCATGCAGCTGGCATGGGCAATCTCTCACGTGTGAAGGAGTGGTTCGACGACTCGGGTGCGCCTGCGCTGGGTGGAATCGAGAATCACTATCCCTCCAGTCCTTATATGCCCGAAGGTCGCGTCGCGGAATACTCACGCCAATCGGGCCCGCTAAGTCAGCAGCGTGTGCTCGATGTAGGTCTCGCCTGGTCCATCATCAACAGTCAACTCGACGTTGCCGACTTCCTACTTCAACACGGAGCGGACATCAATACGACCTGGAGTTCCCATGAGCCGGCAAGCATCCTGCACGAACTCGTCTGGCACCGAAACTATGAGGCGATGCAGTTCCTCATCGACCGCGGAATTGATATGACGATCAAGGACTACCGCTGGAATAGTACTGCGCAGGGCTGGGCGCGTTACGCCGCAGATGACGAAAAGATGGCCCAGTGGTTGGAAGAAGCCGAACAGCAGCAGAAGCGGTGAGTACTCAGCACAGCCAGCGTCGAGTTCTCAAGATCGCAAGAGTTATTAGAACGCACTATTCGTATCGCAGGATGACCAGGGGATCAACCTTCGTCGCTTTGCGCGCTGGCAAGTAACACGCTAACAGGGCAACAACAATCAATAAAAACGCAACCTCCGCGAAAATCAACGGATCAGTCGCGCTTACGCCATAGAGCAGCCTGTTCAGCAAACGTGTTACTGCCCATGAAGCAAGCAATCCAATGCTCACGCCGCTTAGTGTGAGGGTTAGCCCTTGGCGCAGAATGAGACCCAGCACGTTTCGCCTTTGGGCACCCAACGCCAAACGCACTCCGATCTCTCGAGTGCGTTCGGTGACGCTCGCAGAGACTACGCCATAGAGGCCGGTGGCCACGAGCACGAGTGCCGCAAAGCCGAACGCCTCGAATAAGATCAGAGCAAAACGGCGTTCAGCTGCTGAAGCTGCGAGCAATTGGTCCATCCTGGCAACCCGAATAATCGGTTGATCCTTGTCAACCGACCAGATTGCCGCTCTGATCGCGGAAGCCAGTTCTGCTGAATCGCCACGGGTCCGGACTACCAACCACAGCGATCTATCAACGAAAAGACGCCACTGAGTGGTCGTGCTGTAAACGGCATCCGTTTGGCTCACCATCAACGACGCCTGCTTCACATTCCCAACCACGCCAACGATCGTGCTCCAGGGCCCATCGGCAGGACCGATGCGTAACCGCTGGCCGATCGGATCTCGACCCGGGAACTTGCTTTCCGCCAACGACTCGCTAATTAGAACGACCGGGGGTGTATCGGCCGTGTCATGCGTACTCAAAAGGCGCCCACGACGCAACGGGATCGCCATCGCTTCGAGGTAGCCCGGGCTCACAGCATAACGGAGCGCGCCGCTGTCCGCCTCGGGATTCCCAGTCGGACTCGACTCAAAGTGCACGCCATAGCCGTCGTCAAGATCGCCGCTAAACGGCAGCTGGCTGGTGAATGCGGCTGCCGAGACCCCGGGAAGCTGGCGTACAGCTTCCAGAGACTGCGCAAAAAAATGGTGTGTCTTATCATCATCGAATCGACGTCCAGTCGCCTGCACCTGCATCGTGAGGAGTTGCGATGTGGCAAACCCAGGATCAATCGCGAATAGACGGTCCATACTACGTAACAGCAAGCCGGCGCTCACCAGCAATACCAGGGCGAGCGATACTTCGGCAATGACCAGCGTGCGGCGAATCCATTGGTTGCCACCCGCCATGCGCCCCGAGCTTGCTTGTAGTCCGATATTCAGGTCCGCTCGGCACGTGCGTAGTGCCGGGATCAGTCCGACTCCGAGGCCGATTAGCGTGGTGATGCAAAGAGCGAAAACAAATACTATTCCGTCGACGCCAATCCCGCTTACCCGAGGCAAATCAGGTGGACTGAGCGCCACTAACGCGCGCACGCCGAACACCGCCGCAAGCATCCCGAGAACGCCGCCCATGATGGCCAGCAACAGGCTCTCTGTCAGCAGTTGTCTGATCATCCGCCCGCGGCCAGCCCCGAGCGCCGCCCGCATCGCAAACTCACCACGCCTTTGCACGCCCCGCGCCAGAAGCAGATTCGTCACATTCACACAGGCAATCAGGAGCAGCAAGACAACTGCGCCAAGGACGGCCATCAAGGCAGGTTTGACGCCTCCCGTCACATCATCCTGAAGTGAATTTACCAACAAGCCACTTTCAAGAGATGCGTGGGGTGGCCGGGAAAACTCCGGTAGCGGAGTGTGCGCGATCGTGTTGAGTTCCCGTCTGGCCTGATCAAGTCCGACGCCCGGCCTCAACCGGCCCACGATGCGCAAGTGATGGCCCCACTCCCGGCCCTCGAAGCTAGGAAGGGAAGAGTCATACTGCAAGGGTGACCAAATCTCCGCCTTGGGAGACAGTACATTCTCGAAGGCTCTGGGCATCACGCCAATCACGGTAAAGCTGTTGTCGTTGAGCGTGACCTGCCGTCCGACGATTGTCCCTTCGCCATGAAAGCGACGCTGCCAAAGGCCATCGCTGATAACCACCACGTTAGGGCCATTCAACCGATCGTCGGATGAATCAAAGTCCAATCCCAGCGCAGGTGATACGCCCAAAACACGGAAGTAGCTCGCACTCACACGCTGCCCTTCGAGGCGCTCGGGTTCAGCCGACCCGGTCATCGTCGGCTGCCATTGCCTCATTGCCGCGATCGCATCAAAGGAATTGCGCCGCTGTACCAACTCGCGATAAGTGCCGAAAGTTACTGCGAGGCGCGCGCCTCCATTGTCGAAATCCCAGATCGTCGTGATTTGGCGGGCGTCGGGATATGGTAACGACTCGAACAGAATGGGTTTCACCGCGCTGAAGATCGCTGTGCTCGCACCGATTCCCAGTGCCAGCGTGATCACGGCGATTGCTGTGAAACCGGGCTTCTTCAGCAACATGCGAGTGCCGTAGCGTAAGTCTTTCCAAGTATCAACGATCATATTCGTTCTCAAATTGGTGCCGGTCACAATCGGTTCCGGCGGTGTTTTGCGCTCGATTCGCCGCAGCTCACGGGCGAGCAATTCACTCTCACTCAACTCGGCGCGCGTCAGTCGTTCGGCGGCGTCCGACGACGTACCATCGGCCAACGACTCTTGATAGCGATCGTCGAGGTGTTGGGCCAACTCTTCAACGATCTCGGCTTCACGTGTCGGCGCAAGTTTCAGGTTCGCAAGTCGTGCTCTGATCTCTTCTTTCCAATCAGGCATTTTCGATCCTCGTTATGCGGTTGATTGCCTCAACGAACCCTTGCCAGGTATTGCGTTGCGCCACCACCACTTTCTTACCCTGAGTGGTCAAGCGGTAAAAGCGCGCGACGCTCTGATATCTGTCATAACCACATATTAGTATGGCACATACATCAGTCGTCAAGTCCACATTCTCGCAGCCAGGCAAATGGGGCAGGTGCTTACCGGAAACGCGGGGATAGCACGGCTGGACGATCCAGGGTCGAAAATGAAAAGAAGGCCGTTGAAACTGAAACAACGCCCTTCTCAGGAATGGCACCGCAGGTAGGACTCACCCTAGCTTTAAAGCGTGGAAGGAAAAATTTCCTTGACGATTTGTCGAATTCCGTCCGGCCGTTCGACTATATGTGAAGGCAGGGCAAACCGGCCCGCCCAAAGACTTAAGATTAAAGACCGTTACAGGAGAAAAACATCATGCCGCAATATCTAGTTGCCAACTACCTTCCAGACAACTTCGACCCGTCCACCGTAACCGAAGCGATGATGGAGGAGATCCACGCGCTTAACCGCGAAATGATTGCTGCCGGCGTGAGGAAGTTCGCTTGCGGAATTTCCCCGGCCAGCAACGCAAAGACACTGCAGAAGCAACCCGATGGTACGGTACTCGTCACCGATGGGCCATACACCGAGACCAAGGAGCACATGGGCGGTTTCTGGATCCTGGAAGCAGCAAATATGGACGAGGCACTCGCGTGGGCGCGCAAGGGTGCGATCGCCTGCGATGTCGCTGGCGAGGTGCGCGAGCTTCTTTTCTACCCGGCTCCGGACGGAGCAACGGAATAGTCTGGCCGCCGCGACTTCGAAATATTCACCATAGTGACCATGGGATGAACGAGCCAGCGCGAAGCTGCGCCGCTGGCTCCCTACCGGAAGGAAGAGGAGAAGAACAGTGAAATACCTCTGTTTTGGCTACTACGACAAAGGCAAATTCGATGGCATGACTGAGAGCGAGCGAAACGCCATGTTCGATACTTGCCTTGAATATGACGACCATCTTCGCGCCAGCGGGTACTGGGCCGGTGGAGAAGCGCTTCAGGGGTCGGAGACCGCCCTGACCCTGTATTGGAAGAACGGCAAGGTGGCAACGACCGACGGCCCCTATGCCGAAACCAAAGAACAACTCGGCGGCATTCTCGTCCTTGAGGCGAGGGACATGAATCATGCTGTACAGCTCATCGGCCAGCATCCGGCTTTGACGTATGGCAACATTTTCGAGATTCGGCCAGCGTCGGACATGAATGAAGTCATGAAGGCAAGTGAGCAGCGCCGGCGAAAGGATAACTCTCGATGATGACGCCCACGAAGACGAAGGAAAGAATGATCTGGATCATGTCCCCAGTGCTTGCCATCAGCTTAGGTCTGCTTGTGCCGAATGCCACAGCACAGTCGGATCCTTATCCAAAAATGGCGCCAGTCAGCCAATACCTGATGGAAAAAAACGCCGAGGTTCAATTGGCGCGAAGTGCCGCTCCTGAGTCGATATCCCGCGACGCGACAATCGTGGTTCTGGGACGGCAGGGCTACGAGACAGCCGTTGAAGGCAAGAACGGGTTTGTCTGCATGGTGGCAAGAAGTTGGATGGCTGCGTTCGACTGGCCCGAATTCTGGAACCCGAAGGTGAGAGCCGCCGACTGCATGAACCCGCAGGCTGCCCGTTCGATCGTGCCGATCGTTTTTCTACGCAGCAGGATGGTGATGGCCGGTCGTTCCAAGGCGGAGATCCTATCGGCAATAAAAGTGGCGTTCGAGAACGGACAACTGCCGAAGCTCGAGAGCGGGGCGATGGATTACATGATGTCGAAATCTGCCTATCTTACCGACGAGGGTGAGCACAACCTGCCTCATCTGATGTTCTTTACCGACGGCATTGACGCCAAGGATTGGGGTTCTGGCGCAGCTGGCTCACCTCTCATGTCAGCGCCCTATTGGTTCTTCTCGTCGAAAGAACCATCACAAATGAAAGGGCTGCCACCGATGCTTGTTTTCCTTGTCGGGGTGTCGAATTGGTCCGACGGAACACCTGCGGGCAAGCATGATGAGTGAGAAGGAATCGCCTTAGATCGAAGAGAATGATTGAAACAATCATGATCAGACAAGCGAGATCATGAAGGATATTTTGGGAGTTTAAGGGAAATGGAATTCGACCCACGCAATAATGTAATTAAACTCTGCATGCAAGGTATGTCCATGGCAGAAAAAGGCAATTCTGACCATGCGAGCAGACAATTCCTTCAAGCCTGGAACGAATCGACAAACGACTTTGAAAAGTTTACTGCTGCTTATTACGTGGCTCGATCTCAAAAAGACATTCACAACAAACTAAAATGGCTCGAAACAGCTTTGCAGTTTGCATCAAGAATCAATGACGACTCTGTCAAAGCGGCTTTTCCTTCTCTTTATTCGAAAATTGCTAAATGCCATGAGGAATTGGGAGACCCCGCCAACGCAAAAAAGAATTACGAACTCGCAATTTCGTTCACGGGCAAACCGTCTGACAACGGTCCTTTTTATCACGGAACGAAAGCAGATCTGCAGGTTGGCGATCTGCTGACAGCTGGCGGCAGTTCTAATTACAAAGCCGATCTCGTGATGAATCACATTTATTTTACAGCCGTGGCTAACGGGGCGGGACTCGCCGCAGCCTTAGCGAAGGGTGACGGACCTGAACGTGTTTATATCGTTGAACCAACGGGCAGTTTTGAAAACGACCCCAACGTTACAGACAAGAAATTTCCCGGCAATCCAACGCGATCGTATCGCAGCCAGGCACCATTGAAGATCGTTGGCGAATTGACAGATTGGGTGAGACAAACACCTGAGCAACTCCAAGCATGGCGAGAAAAGTTGTCGCATAACAAAGGCGAAATTATTAATTAGCTTCTGAGATACCAACTCTATATGAACGTAGAAGAACAAATCAAAAAGTATATTAACGGCCAACCTGAACCAAAACGCAGCGACATGGAAGCGTTGCACCGCATCATTCTGCACGTAATGCCTGCAGGTAAATTATGGTTCCTGGATGGTAAAGACAGTGATGGTAAGACTGTTTCTAATCCAAATATTGGATATGGAATTCAGGCTATGAAATATGCCGATGGAACAACCAGAGAGTTTTATCTAATTGGTTTGAGCGCAAACAAAACCGGAATCTCTGTCTATATCCTTGGCATCGAAGATAAGAAATACTTGGCCCAGACATATGGAAAAGTACTCGGCAAGGCAAGTGTGACCGGATATTGCATCAGGTTCAAGACTCTCAAAGATATAAACGTTGAAATACTTGAAGCGGCAATACGAAATCGGGTCGAGGCTCAGAATGAAAAAGGTGGTTGATGAAATAATGTTGTTGCTCGTCGCCCCAATCGGGGCGAGATGTTTATAGAAAGCGCGACCTCTAAGAAGTTTTCCTCGCTCCATCGGAGCGAAACATGATTTGGCACCACGTACCAACGACGGAAACATTGCGCTCCGCTGGAGCGCGAGTTATCGAGTTAGAAGCAGTATCTATAAACATCTCGTTCCCCAGGAGCGAAAACTATTCCGTTGTTGCACTTTGAAAAATTGCATTCGCCCTCGACAAAATCAGATAAGACTTGAAGGAACGAGATCATGAGAAGAATTACTGTACTAGAACACATTACCCTTGATGGCGTCATACAAGGAGGGGGCGGGCCGGACGAGGATACGAGCAACGGCTTTGCGTATGGTGGATGGTGTGCGCCCTTTGATGACGACGTGATTGGCGCGGAAGTAAAGAAGATGTTGGATATGCCGATCGACCTCTTATTAGGGCGCAAAACTTTTGATATTTGGGCAGCGTTCTGGCCGCAACATGGGGACATATGGCCTCGCGTCAACACGGCCACTAAATACGTCGCCTCGAACACCAGGACTTCTTCCGAATGGCAACCCTCGGTGTTCTTAAACGGGGATGTTGCGAAAAAAGTCGCCGAGCTCAAGCAAGGGCCGGGCCCAGATCTACACATTTGGGGAAGCGGTAATTTGCTCCAGACGCTTATGAAGCATGATCTGGTCGATAATTTCTGGTTGATGATCTATCCGATAACTTTGGGCGAGGGCAAAAAGCTGTTTGTCGAGGGAACCATCCCGGCGGCTTTCAAGGTGACGGAAAGCATTGTAGGTTCGACTGGCGTCATTCTAATGAATTACGAACGTGCCGGTGCAGTCCAAACCGGAACAATCGGGCAATAACATTCGCTGCGCGAAAAACTTGAGACTGAGGCTTTGTCTCAAAGTCGCAATAGATTTGCCCAGCGCCAAACGCGCGAAATATTCACAGCGCCAAAGGCGCGAAATACTAAAGCCAGGGGCAAGCACTGAGCGGAGCGAAGTGCGTCGCCCCTGGATAAAGGTGAAAAGCTATAAAGCTCTGAAAGAGCGAAATAACGCGTCGTCATATCTCGCACCTTCAGTGCTCTTCAAACGGATGTCCCACTGACCAGGGACGACGCGCTTCGCTCCGCTCATCGCTTGCCCCTGGCTTTAATATTTCGCGCCTTTGGCGCTCAGAGATATTGAATTAAGAGTGTGCAGGCGCAGTCACAACCGGAAGTCAAAAAAAGCAGGAGAATCAAATGAGAAACATAATCTTCGCAATCAACATTACCCTGGATGGCTGCGTCGACCACACCAAGGGAGTTGCTAATGACGAGACTCATGAATATTTTACGGACCTCCTGCGTGAGGTTGACCTGGCAGTCTTTGGGCGGATCACCTACCAATTGATGGTCCCTTTTTGGCCTGAAGTCGCAAAAAGCCAGTCGATGACAAAAGCTTCGAACGAATTTGCCAAAGCATTTGACTCCATCCACAAAATTGTTTTTTCACGAACATTAGAGAGCGCTGAAGATAAAAATACGAGAATTGTTCGTACGAACCTTCGCGACGAAATACTTAAATTGAAACAAGAACAAGGCAAAAGCATTTTACTCGGCGGTGTAAGTATTCCTTCACAACTGATAGAGCTTGGTCTGGTGGATGAATATCGTTTTGTCGTTGGCCCAATCGTTGCCGGAGAAGGAAGACGGTTATTGGAGGGCGTTAGCCTGCAGGATAGATTGCAACTAAGACTTGTTGAGTCAAAGGTTTTTGAATCAGGATGTGTCGCGCTTCGTTACTTGAAACAGTGACAGCTGTGCTGCTGGCTCCACCAAGGAGGAGAAGAACAATGAAATACATCTGTTTGGGATACATCGAGCCAGGAAAATTCGAAGGGATGACCGAGGACGAGCGACACGCAATATTCGACGAATGCTTTGAGTACAACGACCATCTGCGTGCCAACGGACATCTTGTTGCCGAAGTTCCTCTTCAGCCTCCGAAGACCGCGTTAACCCTGTACTGGAAAAACGGCAAAGTTGCGACGACCGACGGCCCGTATGCGGAAACCAAGGAACAGCTCGGCGGCATTCTCATCCTTGAGGCGCGCGACCTCAATCATGCCATTCAGCTTCTGTCACAACATCCAGGCGGAATGAAGTATGAACTTGGACCGAATGAGATACGGCCCCTTGCGGATTTGAACGACATCATAAAGGAGAGCGAGCAGCGGCGGCGGCAAAATGATACCTCGCAATGAGGACGTACACGAGGGAACGAATGATCAGGATTTTGGCTGTGGTGCTGGTAATCAGCATTGGTGTCCTTGTGACGAGGCGGCGGCACAGTTTCTACGAAGGCGGTGAGAGTTCCTCGGCCAGCGCGACGATGATGCTCGCAGGACCTCGCATGTAGCAGAGTCTGTACTTGTCCTCGTACTGGGCCACCTCGCCGACGAGTTCGGCACCGTTGGCGCGCAGGCAAGCGACAGTGTCGTCGACGCTTTCGACTGTAAACATGACGCTCCGGAGGCCCAGCGTGTTCGGCGGTGCGATCGCCGGTTCGATCTCGACCAGTTTTGGATTGCGAAACTTCGTCAGCTCAAGCCGCCCATGCCCATCTGGGGTCCGCATCATAACGATGTCGACTTGAACACCTTCGAGCCCGTTGACGCGGTCCACCCACGGGCCCTCGACCGGCGTCTGGCCTTCGAGTGTCATGCCGAGCGCGGTGAAAAAAGCGATAGCGGCTGCAAGGTCTTCGACGACGACGCTGACGTGGTCCAATCTCTTGATCGTCATGTCCGTAGTATAGCAAAGGTATAGCAGAGGCCGTGCGCGGCGGTCCGGGCCGACCGTTCTCGCTAGTTGGACGTGGTTAGCGACGGTTTTTGTTAGGCGTACTAAGAGTAAATTGACACTCCCGCAAATCGAGTCATCTCCGGCTTGGCAAACCGAGTGCTCTGGCCAGCGAAATTGTCGTCCATCCGGAAGTACTTCTACTACTCGTCGGCTGACCGGGCGCTGCTGAGATGCGTAGTAGTCTGACCCCACGCTTTTTCAATAGTTCCGATTGTCTGGTCCTGGGGTGGGGACGACTGGCACCAATAGATATGACAAACAGTTAGAGTCTGATACGAGTGTCGTCTTGCCGCCATATACTTCAATAGGCCGGTCGCTTGGATCGCTATGAAGAAACATACCGTGTCCCTTCATCTCCACACCATAAACGCTGGGCCACGGCCCTGCTCCCGAGAACTCAAAATCTCGGCCTTGGATTGTAAGCGCGAGCCTATAACCAGCTGGCACAACTACCGAGGTGGGCCAGATTTCGATATCCAGTTGTACAACCTCTCCGGGCTTCAACGGTTCTTGCTGATCATGTGTGTGATATGGTCGATAAGGAAGGCTGAGATCCGGATCGATTGCACGATGCGACGCTCGCAACCATCCCATGCCAATGACGCCTGCAGGATCCAGTGCGCTGATGAATTTAATGTCGCGACCACTCGGATCAAATACGCGCAACGTTAAGAAAATATCTGCATCCGATGTCGTGGAGGAAACGAATAGCCTGGCAGCCGCGGGTCCGGTAATTTCGGTAACTTCGCTGAAGGGTTCGGTGGTAAAGGTCAGACCCTCGGCGAGAGCTTCGAACTCCACACTCTTATTATTTGTTGGGAGTTCCTCGGACAGAATGCTGTCTTGCAAGTGCAGGTTGAGCTGGGTCCACTTGGTTCGAGCGAGTGGCCACTCTTGTTCAGCCCTCAATTCGAAGCTGCCGTCGACCTGTCGGACATTAAGTTGTACCGGTGGTTGTTGGTCCCACCCGGTATCCTCGTCTTTTAAGAAATGATCGAAGAACTGCTTCTGTAGAGTCAGCCCGTAGTTTGTGTAGAACTCCGTGAAGTGTTCCAGACCATGTACTTCCAGCCATTTGTGTTTTGAGTCAACGCGTAAATAGCCTTCGAAGTTGCCACGAGTGTGGAGATGATGAGCCCAGTTGGCCGCCGACAAAACCGGAACAGTAATCTTCTCCAACGCTGGCGACCTCTGGCGATAATAATCATCGTTGTTAGGATGGTTTCCTAGCTCATGTACGGGATCGCCGCGGTGCATCCTGAGTTCCTGATCGAACAAAGTATCAGGTCCGGCTACGAACGCTCCGTTATTCGGGTTTCGCGCTCCTCGTGTTCCAACACCATGCTGCACTGAAGACACCTGTACCGGATACCATATCGAGGTGAAGATGTTCAGAATGCCACCGTGGTGAGTGAGCTCACGGTAATAGTCACTGGCACCTTCCCACGGACAGATCGCGGCCAGGTGTGGCGGATTCAGCGCGGCCACTTGCCACTGGTTGACTGCGTAGTAAGAGATCCCGAGGAGGCCAACCTTGCCATTGCTCCAACTTTGAGTGCCTGCCCACTCGATGCATTCGTAGTAGTAATGAGTCTCTTGCGGCGAAAAGATATCTAAATACCCCGCTGAGCGACCCGCTCCTCGCGAATCTACTCGAACACACACGTACCCATCCGGTACCCACTTCTCCGGATCTGGTGTCTCCCAGTTTTGGTACTTGTTGGAGGAACCAGTGAGCACCTCTGGATGTTTTGTCGTCAGAGTGGCCCACATACCGGGATAACCTTCCTGAAATGCAAGCCCTTTCGCATATGGACCATGCGTCATAATTACTGGATGGCGGCCGTCATCGGCTGGCCGGTACACATCGGCGCGAAGTGTCACGCCGTCCTCCATCTGGATCGGCACATCCCAATCGATGCACATGCCGTCGCGAGTCTCACTCGAACACTGGACCATGATTTTCTCTTGTTCGTCGATTTGAATCATCGCTACCACCTTCCCTGCTGTACATCTGGAGAAGTTTGTTCTTTGCCAAAAACTCCTGCACTGTATCGTCAAACTCTTGTGGTCTTTCGATCATGAGAAACCACGTCCACCGGATCTGCTTGTGTCTAAATGTTTCGTACTGGACCGAATCTTTCGCTATTAATGGGTGCGGAGACAACAAGAAACTAATCGGGGTTTTGCTACGGCGGGATGCGGGATGACCCTGGTGCGAAAGGCGAGAACGAAGTAGCCTCAGCGTTCGGAAGCGCTGCCGCTGATGGAGCCTCACCCTCAAAGGCGATATCAAAAACGCGATCCAGACACGTAATTTCAAAAACCTGTTGAACCAACCTGGTTACATTCACGAGTCTGAACTTAATTCCTTTTGTTTTGGTCCACTCACGCAACTCGAGCAACGTACCTAGGCCGTGGGCATCAATGCCATTAACCCTGCCCAAATCAAGTACCACTCCGCTGGCGTTTAACTGCGACCGAACGGCCGTCGATAGCATCATTGTTTCGCCAATCGCTATTCGTCCTTGCAGGCGTAAGAAGCCGACGTTTCCCAACTTCTGAGCGTCAACTTTCAACATGACTGTTCTCCCACTCATACCTGGCTAGACGGTTGACTCTGGCTCAACAGTCGATCCGGCGGCGGCTTCGATCACGCTCAGGGGCGAACGCGTGGAAAGGACACTTGTGCGCCGCAGATCAGCGGCAGACAGAAGCGCCTCATACTCCGTGAGGGAGCGTTCCTTTCCAGGAACAAGGGCGAGCATGTTCATGTCCAACAAGGCTGCCGGTCCGGGATCAGAAATCTCGCCTACGATCATCTCGATCAATGCGATCCTGCCACCGGTGTTCATTGCCTTCCGGCAGTTTTTGAGAATCTTGATGCAGCTCTCGTCATCCCAGTCGTGCAAAATCATCTTCAAGAGGTACAGATCTGCTTTGGGAACAGATTCGAAGAAATCGCCTGCCATTACCTCGGTGCGATCCGTGAGTCCCTTTTTCGCTGTCTCCAGGGCGGCTTTGTCAACGATGTTCGGTCGGTCGAAAACAATCCCTCGGAGGCCGGGATTATTTTCTAGGACCAGATGCAATAGCGAACCGTTCGCACCTCCGATGTCGACCGCGAGTTTGATTCCTGTCGTATCGATCGCCTTCGCGGCTTCGCTGGCCCAAAGTGTGGTTGTGCTACTCATACCCTCGGAAAAGTCCCGAGCCTCTGACGGGTGCTTCTCCAGATAGTCAAAGAAATTGCTCCCTAGTGCCGCAGCTACCTGAGTTCGACCAGTACGTACGGACGCAGTGAACTCATTCCATGTGAGCCATTGCGACGGCAAGGTAGTGGCAAGCGCGAAGCCTCGAAGTGATCCAGGCGCATCTTTGCGTAATGTCTCCAACAGTGAGGTGGCGTGGAATCGTCCCTTCATGTCAGCCGTTAGCAGCCCAAGTTCCACACAGGCTCGCATAAGGCGAAAGGTCGTATCCGGCGCACTGTTTTCACGATGCGCAATCTCGTTCGCATTGAGAGCTCTGTCTGCGAGGTGTTCTGCGAGGGATAAATCGACTGCTGCACGAACTACCTGCGGAACCCAGTGGCTAGTCACCATTGTGTACATCCGCTGGTAAGCATCCTTGGGTTGAATCTCGCCTCCGATTTGCTCAGTCGTCATGAAGCCCTTCCCTTCTCTTGATTCTGGAACTCTCTTAGGTTGCTAACGCATCGAGACTAACGCTCGCCAGCGCGCCCCGAATCGGCGAGACCGGTTGGTCAATATGACGAACCAGAAAGTCTGACGTCGATGCTCCGGCGAGAATCTGGTCCAACCAGTCTTCCGGATCGAATTCAACGCCAACTGGGTTAGAGTTGAACTTAGGACCATACATGAATGCGCTCGCTTCTTCTTCTGAGTCGAAGCAGTCGACCTCAAACTCCATCTGATTACCATCGGGATCGGCGTAGTACATCGACACGGTGACTCCATGATGAATACACCAGTAAGGCAGGATTCCGTTCGCTTTGAGTTGTGAGTAGTTCTCTAACAGGTCGTCCAAAGACGCATACGCGTAGGCTACATGGTCCACGCCAATCAGGTCCTGACGTTCCGTCTCTGTCTCGTCCGGCTGGACTATCAACAAGTCGACAAACGCAAACCGGTGGTGTTCGTCGTCATAAGTCAAAAAAGCCAATGCCGGGTTTTGGTACCGAACTTTGGCTCCAAACACGCTCTTATACCATTGCAACATCTGCTCAAAACGACGTGTGCGGTACACAACGTGCGCTAACTTTGTAGGTCTAACGATTGACATAATTTTCTCCTCTCTTCCTGCAATCAGTTACCAACTACGAGTGGCCTGGAATCTTTCACTGATGTAAATCTCGCGAAGCGCGCTTTACGCTCAGTGCGACAATCGTTGCCAACGCCAAACTCAGGCGACTCGTAACTCTGATCATGAATGAATGGTAGAGAACTTTCGCGCGGGCTTCTTGGAGTGGCTTGCGGTGTTTTATGGAGTTCTTGCGGACTTTCGAAACTGTCCAGGAGTGATACCCACGACACGTTTGAAGTGCTGGGCGAATTGACTTTGGTCCGAAAATCCGGCGCGCAACGCGATCTCTGCAAGTGAGAGATCGAGTTCTGGATGAAGCAACTGTTGAGCACGCTCCACGCGTCGCGAGATGACATACTGGTGGGGTGGTGCACCGGTGGCGGCCTTAAACTGTCGCGCAAAATGGTAAGCGCTGAGATGAACGACCGCGGCCATGCGTTCAAGAGTCAGGCCGGTCTCAAGGTTTTCTTCAATGTACTCGACAACGGCGCGAAGCTTTGCAAGTGGTAGCGCAGTGTCTCTTCCGCGCCGAAGCGTAGTAGGCTTAATTGTCTCGCGGATCAGATGGACGGCCAGGAGGTTTGCAAGGGACTCAGCGGCGAGACGACCGCCAGCACCTGAGGTCAACTCGGTGCCTACTGCCTCCATCGCGGAGCGAAGATACGGAAGGTTCAGGCCGTCCAGCGGGCGGATCATGAGGCGTGCCGGGTCAAGGTCAAACGCCTCGGCGGCGCGATTGACTATTCTCGGCTCTAGAAAGATGTGTAACTGATCTTTGGAGCCGCTAGAGTGCACACTGAGCGGACTGCCTGCCGGTACTAGTGAGATCGATCCTGCTGGGGGAGGTACGTGCCGGTTCACTCCTTCATAGAGCAGGTCAAATTCTTCAGGCGGCCTGGCAAAAAGGACCAGCATGTGGTCGGTGAGAACGGGCTGCTTGAATTCTGCGGTAGGTGTCTCGTAGAAGTGAGCAGCCTGAAGACCTTCCCAACCGAGCCCATCACTAGCGTATTTCGGTTTGTACTCGATCGTTTCGAGCCAATCCAGGGGACCGATTGGGTCATCGTGCGAAAGTTTTTGTTGGTGCGTCCTCCGCATCTCGCTGCAACCCCCTCGTTCGAAAGCGTCTCAAATCCTGACCCGCCAATCGCCTTGGAACTTAGGCCAAGTCTTAGTGAGCAATATCATCTTGTAAAGCATTGCAACCGTCTCACGAACAACTTTCAAATCTGACGCATTAGCTTCCGTCTCTCACACCGTCTTTAAATCACGTTACGAGAACTCGGTCATGGGATTTGAGCTGATTGTCTTAAAAGGCTCGACGCACTTTCAATTCCAGCAGCGGCTACAGGAGTATCCAGAACACCTAACTGTGACAGTACCGTGGCTTGATCCCAATAAAGATGCTCGCTCATCACTTTGCCATTCTCAAATTGATGGATGGTCACAAGCCCAAACTCGACTCTCCGTCCCGTGGGTAACAGACCGGGTAACATCCAATCCATTTTCAAAGTATGCGTAAAGCGAACCACCAACTCATCGACGATTCGATCTTGAGAGAAGGTTTGCGAAACTGGAATTAGTTCGAGATCTGGTGGAATACTCGGGATGAAATGATGGGTGTAGAAATCACGCACAGCCTCCCTGCCGATGCCTCCTGTACCGGAAGGAATGAGCAGGACAGAGGGATCTTCAGTCAAGGTCGCCAGCGCTAGATCTGCATCTTTGAGTACGAATTCAGCATAGAGGTGCTGTTGCAAAACAGACAACATCCTTTCGTGTTCGGTAGAAATATTATTCATTGGAAATTCCTTTCATCAGCAAGAGCCGTAATCGAGCGAAGGACTCCAATCTCCGAAGTTCTCCGCCAGTGAAATCCGCCTCAACGCAGCTGAGCCGCGTCCGAGCGTAAAGTGGGTTTGATCTTGTTGTCCGGGAGGTTCGTTCCCGAGCAGAATGTCGGCCGCCTTCTCTGCAATTGCGATAACGGCAGCGTTGGTGTTGCCGCGAACGATCGAAGGCATTACCGACGCGTCGACTACGCGCAACCCTTGAGTGCCGAATACTCGGAGATCAGCGTCGACGACGCGGCTGATAGCGCACGTAGACGTAGGATGGTAGTTCGAGCCTGTTCGGTGCTCGATAAACGCCACGATGTCGGGCTCCGCCTCAGATGCTGGAACCGAGAAGGGCGTGCGACGCACCTTCGACAGATTGGGCTGCGCGAAGAGATCCAACGCCAGCCGCACACTGGCGATCATTGTCGCGCGATCGAGATCGGTCGCAAGATAGTTATGGTAGATGCGCGGTTTCGCATCGGGGCGCGCCGATCGCAACGCCACACTGCCGTGACTCGTCGGCTTCAAGATAGCGATCGCCATACTCAAGCCGTGATCGACGGGCGCCGCCAGCCCTTCATCGAAGTACACCGTTGGCGCCATTTCGAATTGGCAGTCCGGGATGTTTTGATCGCCAAGTGTGGACAGGAAGACGCCACCCTCGGCGACGTTTGACGTCAAGGGGCCGCGACCTTTCTCGTAAAGGGCTACATCCTCAGGCGAGCCGGCGCCGAAGAGCGATTTCTCATCCGTCAGGTAGCTCAGCGGCAGCAGCGGATGATCCTGTAAGTTGGTTCCGACTGGAAGATCGACGACGACAGGAATCCCGAATTGGGCCAGCTGATCGGACGGCCCAACGCCTGACAGCATGAGGATTTGTGGTGAACCATAAGCGCCCGCCGCAAGGATGATTTCTCTTTCGGCAAATAAGTTTTCCTCATTGCCGTGGCGGTGGATCGCGATCCCAGCGGCGCGGGATCCTCGCATTAGTAGTTTGAGTACGAGAGCTTCTTTGACAACCTGCAGGTTGGACCGACCGCGTACCGGGTGGAGATAAGCGGACGCAGCACTACATCGAACACCGTTGCGCTGAGTGAGTTGGAAGCGCCCGACACCCAACTGCGAGGCGCCATTAAAATCATCATTGTGTCGATAACCGGATCTCGCCCCTGCTTCGAGCAGTTGGTCCACAAGCGGATGCATGGACCGGCTGTCCTGTACGGCCAGAGGCCCCGAGTGTCCGTGATAACGCGGATCGCCCCGCTCATTGCACTCTGATTTGATGAAGTAGGGCAGCATCTCCTCGTACGACCACCCTGGTGCGCCCTCGTTGGCCCAGCCATCGAAATCGGCTGCGTTTCCACGGATGTAGATCATGGCGTTTATCGCCGAACTACCGCCGAGTGTTTTGCCGCGAGGCAAATAAATCCGTCGCTTGCCGAGGCCCGGCTCGGGCTCGCTCGCGAAGTCCCAGTCGTACTTAGTCTTGAACAGCTGGGGAAACGCGATGGGCATGTTGATCTCGGGCGCGTCGTCGCGCCCTCCCGCCTCCACGAGGGCCACTCGAACATTCGCATCCTGACTGAGGCGTGCCGCAAGTACGCATCCGGCCGAACCGGCCCCAACTATGATGTAATCAAATTCTTTTGGCACTTTGACTGATCCCCTTCCCTCTTTCGCTGTGGGGAAGGAGACCATGTCTCGGCAATTCAGTTGTGTCTAAAGATGTGGCGCTGGACCTAACTTTGTGGTTTGTGAAAAGAATACCTGGCGAGAGGACCAGTTAGGGATTAAACATAGCGAATGAGGGGTAACAGCCGACAGATGGGTGAACGAACCATCGACCTTCATTATTCATGGGCGGGTACTGTTCAATGCTGAAACTCCTGGCGATACTCAGTAGGGCTAATGCCACACATCTTCCGGAACACACGAGCGAAGTGCTGCTGTGTTTTGAACCCGCAAGCCACCGCAACATCCAGCACACGCAGGTTGGGTGCACGCAGGATTTGCTTCGCATGCTCAACCCTATGTCGTAGGACAAACTGGTGCGGAGATTGGCCGGTCGATTTGCGGAACATCTGCGAGAAGTGAGCTTTACTCAATTCCACGGATTCCGCCATCTCTTCAAGAGTCAAATCTTCCTCAATCTTCGCTTTGACCAACTCAGTTACTCTTCGCAAGCGTGCGGGAGTTAGACCACCTCGGTAGATCCTTGGTGACAACCGCCTCCCTGCGTACCGATTGACAAGTGCAACAGCGATCGCCTGCTCGACAGAATCCAGAAACAATCGGCCGCTTGGAAAACCCGCTGCCCTTTCCGCGTTCACGGCCGTCACAAGCGGAGCCACTCGGCTGTCGACGAACTTCCGCTGCGGAGGTAGTTCCAAAACACCACCCGCTCCATCCAACGCTGCTGTTAACGCCGCATCGGAAATACCGAGAATCAAATGCTCCATTTCAACGGAACCGATCCATCGTTCGAGATGCGGTGTGCACAGTCCCATTTCGCCAGCTTCGAACCAAATGCGCTCAACCGTGGAGCGCTTCGAACCCACATCCATGAAGCCAGGCCGCAATAGCATGCCGATTTCATGCCCTTGATGTATTTCCAGATATGGCTCTTCAACTGATCCCACTACCTCAACTTGCACCTTCATCCTACTACCACTCCTCGACCGATTCGTTGCTGCGGTCCATGATACTAGCGTCAACTTAGTTTAGAATTCGCTGACGATATTCCGTAGGACTAACTCCGCAGATTTGACGGAATACACGCGCAAAGTGCTGCTGAGTTTTGAACCCGCACATCACTGCGACATCCAGCACGCGTAGATCGCCGGTGCGTAAGATTTCTTTCGCATGCTCTACTTTATGTCGTAAGACAAACTGATGCGGAGATAGGCCTGTCGACTTACGGAACATCTGTGAGAAGTGCGCCCTGCTCAACTGGACTGATTCCGCCAAGTCAGCAAGACTCAAATCCTCGTCGATCCTGGCTTCAACTAACTCAGTCACTCTTCTCAATCGCGATGGAGTTAGACCACCCCGGTATATTCGAGGCGATGGTTTTCGTACCGCATAACCATTGACCAATGCCACTGCGAGTGCCTGCTCAACCGAATCCAGAAACAACTGACCGTTTGGAAAACCTGAGCCTCGTTCCGCATTCACGGACGCGACTAAAGCGTCAACGCGAGGGTCAACCAGGCTACCGTCGCATCGTAATTCGACCTCGCCGTCTGCTGCATCGCACGCCGCCGTAAGCGCTTCGTTCGAGACACTAATTGTCAACCGGCGCAGATCGGCATTACCAAACCAGTGGTCCACGTGACGTGCGCAGAGCCGAATTTCCCCCGCTTTTGGAAACGTCGTGCGTCCGATCGCAGAACGCCGTGAACCCATTTCAACGTAGCCGGGATGAAGCACCATACGGAGGAAATTGTCCTCCCTTGTGTCCAGGTATGGTTCTCCGACAACTCCAAGTACATCAACGGCAACCTTCATCTTCGTGTCACCTTGCCGGATTCATTGCTTTGGTTCCGATAAGGCCACCTCGACATTCGACGCTAGCATCGGACTCATATGAAGCGATGGTGTCATGCTAAATACTGCGACTCAGGTTACTCCAAGTTCTCAAATGCGTTCATCCCTTCGCGACCCTGGAGAACACCACATTTCCGTGGCTGATTTGTGTCTAAAAGTGCGGTGGACTGTCAGATCTTCTGGATGCTGATTAGTAACCTCAAATTGATAGCAAAACTCTGCAAACGCGAACAATCTCATACAAAAATCAAACTCACGTCAGGTTTCAGAAGGATTCGACCCAAGGAAATGTTTTCAGGCACAACCGACACTGTTTGACGTGTTTTCCTGTTTGAAAGAGAGGAAGCCTGGGAGACGTACAGGAGAGGCTCAATTCAAACAGAAAGAGGGTTCGATAGATGTTTAGTAGACAGCAAGCGACTACAGCACAGATAGAAGCTCATGTTCTATGGACCAGTATCTCGCGCGAGGAGGCCGCTCGACTCAAAGCCCAAGTTGCCGGAGAAGTCCTGTTGCCAGGGGACGACGGATACGATGCCGAGTGCTTCAGCTTCAACTTAAATTTAGCCCTGGCCCCAACGATCGTGGTTCGCGTTGCCAACGCTTCGGACGTCCAAGCTGCTGTAATGTTCGCGGCGCGGCGCAGAATGCCCGTCGCGGTTAAAGCCACCGGTCACAATACCGTGAATGCTGCGCACGGAGCTTTGCTAATTAGCACTCGACGAATGAACCAAGTAACGATCGACATCGAAAATCGAACAGCGAGGATCGAACCCGGTGTTCGCTGGAGTGAGGTGATCGACCAAGCTGCCAAGTATGGCCTGGCACCGATGAATGGTTCGTCGCCGCTTGTAGGCGCGATTGGTTACACGCTCGGTGGCGGACACAGCGCGGCGTGGAGTCGTTCAAAAGGATATGCAGCTGATCACGTCGTATCGCTCGATGTTGTTACGGCTGATGGTGAATTGCGGCACGCAACAGCGCAGCGCGAACCGGAGTTGTTTTGGGCTCTTCGCGGCGGCCAGGGAAACTTTGGCGTCGTGACCGCCATGGTATGTGACCTGTTTCCACAGACCAGGATTTATGGCGGTGGCGTGTGGTTCCCGATCGAGCATGTTCCTGAAGTGGTGCCCGCGTGGCGTGAGTGGGCCGAGACCTTACCAGAGGAGGCGACAACTTCGATCGCCGTCCAGCGGCTACCTGAACTTTCCGATCTGCCGGAGCGGCTACAGGGTGCTTCGGTCCTGCACTTGCGCTTCATCCATCTGGGTACTGCGGCCGAAGGTGAGCAGCTTTTTGCGCCGATGCGCTCAATAGCGTCGACCGTGTTAGACACTGTTGGAGAGATGCCTTACACATCGATCGGGTTGGTCCATATGGATCCGCAGAACCCGATGCCCTATAGCGAGCGGACCATGAGTATCCGAGATTTATCCGATGAAGCGATTGATGCTTTCATCGCGCTTACCGGTCCGCAGTCGGATTGCCCACTGATCAGTGTTGAGATCCGACAACTCGGTGGGGCGATGGACCGGCAGCCTGCTGTGCCCAACGCCGTTGCCTCGCGAGGTGTCCCCTATGTTCTGATCGCCTTTGGTGTTAGTTCGTCTGCGGAAAAGGATAAGTTTGTGCGCGGATACCTGGATAAGCTGATTCGCGAGCTAAAGCCATGGGCCGCCAATCGTCCGGTGGTAAATTTTGTGCCTCCGGAAGAGGCAGTTACCCCGGACGAACTGCGAGATGTCTACGGCGCGGAGCGTTACGACGTTTTGGCTCGTGTTAAGAAGATCTATGACCCGCTCAACATCTTCCGGATGAACCACAACATCGTACCGGCATCGCCAATGAATTAAGGGATTAAAGAATCATGTTGAAAGTACGAACTCAAGGATTAGGAAGCATCAGCATTCTGTGTCTACAAGGACGGATTTGCGTTGATGAAACAGAGGCTCTGCGAAGTGCGGTTCAGTCTCAATTAGACGTCAAAACAATAGTGCTTGATTTCGCTCAAGTGATCGGCATCGATGCGGCCGGGTTGGGAATGTTGCTCGAGCTTCGCCAATGGACCAAGGAGAATGGAATTGAGTTCAGACTACTAAACCTAACCGAGCACGTTAAGCAAGTGCTAGAGATCACGTGTCTTAGTTCCGTTTTCGACATCAGTTCTGAAGCCGATGTTCTGTTTCTGACACCGTCCGGCCAACTGACTGAGATAAGGACTTGCAGTGCGAGCACCTGAGAAATTGAAAGCCATCAGCGAGGGAGAACATCGAGACACTTGTGGTTCGACTCCTTACGGATTGTCAAATGAGTCAGCACATAAAGATTCAGATGCGATACCGACCCTTGGGAAAACAGCGGGCTGCGCGTTTCTGAAGTTGCCCTCGGAAGTTTGCACAAAAAGTCTAAATAGCACCCACGGGAGAGTGGGAGGTTCAGATCCTTTCTACGAAATGCCTTTTCAGAGTCGTCACTCTCAAATCCCACCAACAGCAGTTGGTGGATGGTTCAGATTCTATCTACAGAGAGTTGTCCTCTCAACGCTGCGCGCGCAGCGCGCCGGAGGAAAGAAAGTTTGTAAGTAGAAAAGATCTGAACAATCGACCAACTTGCCGTTGGTGGGATTTCAGAGTGACGATCATGAAAGGCATTTCGTAGAAAGGATCTGAACGAACCGCCCACTTCCACCGCGGTGGTACTGACTATCTCGCAATCACGATCAGCTTGCCGATGTTAACTGGTTGCGGCCTCACTGCCGCCTTTACCAATGGAGTCAAGCCTGAGAACTATCTCGTCAGGAAGTCGTATCGCTGCCGCCTTGAGATTCTCACGAAGATGTTCGACAGAAGACGTGCCCGGGATCAGCAGGATGTTGGGTGAGCGCTGAAGAAGCCAGGCAAGCGCCACCTGCATCGGGGTCGACTGTATTGATGCTGCCGCTTCTTCGAGCGTCGAAGACTGGAGCGGATTGAATCCTCCCAATGGAAAGAACGGTACATAAGCGATCCCTTGCTTTGCGAGGTCTGCGATGAACCCATCGTCTTGACGGTGTGCCACATTATAGAAGTTCTGCACACACGCGATCTCCGTGATCTTCTGAGCCTCAGCCAGCTGAGCGGGACTTACGTTACTTAGACCAATATGTCGAATCAGGCCTTGACGCTTGATTTCGGCTAACACAGTCAACGGTTCTTCGATGGATCCTTCCGACGGTCCCATGACACCACCAACCCGCAGATTAACAACGTCTACCTTCTCTAAATCTAGATTTCTGAGGTTGTCATGTACGGCATCAATCAGTTCTTGACGCGACAGCGCGGGGATCCAGGACTTGTCTTCACCGCGGCGGGCTCCCACCTTCGTGACAATCACCAGGTCCTTCGGATATGGATGAAGTGCCTTCTTAATGATCTGATTGGTTACATGCGGACCATAATAGTCGCTGGTATCGATATGATTGACACCGTTAGTAACCGCCTCTCGCAGAACAGAAATCGCCTCGTCAACATCACTCGGAGGTCCATACACTTCCGGACCGGCAAGTTGCATTGCGCCGTAGCCCATGCGGTTGACTGTCATTGAGGCACCAGGAAATGTGAAGCTGCCCCCAAGTTCGATCGGATTCGTCATTTTTATTTCTCCTCTTGTTGTCCGCTGTTCCAAGATTGCGCCTTTACCAATTCAACCCCACATATTGAAGGGCCTAATTCTCATGATGACGAGGCGATGTATCTTCGTCTCAGTGTTAATTCGCTGCTTTCAATAGTAGAGACTGCACCGAATCATCTAAAGACTTAGCAACCTCGAGGGCTTCAGCATTTTCATAAGGTCCAATGAGACTACTCATGGTGTCATAGGAAATGTGTACGCCATCGCTGCGCTCATCCACCAAGATTGTTACCGGCGCATAAGACCCCGCATCATGAACAAATTTGACCATCTTCCTCATCGTCAGAGGATTACCTACTAACAAACGCATCACTTGCGGTGCGTTCTGACCCGGTTCCCCGCGCAGCACCCTACCTTGATCAAAGCGCATGAACTCCATGAGATCGGTTGGGCCGACTGCGTCACGAACAATAGTCTGAAGCTCATCGTCGGTCTTTGATGCGGCGATGTCTCCGACCAACTTCTGTAAGTCGGGGTGGCCGATCTGACCTTCGATTACCGCCAGTACATCTTGAAATGGCTTTTTGGAGATGATGCTAAATCGTTCGACACTGATTTTCATTGTGGACTTTCCTTTCGCCAGAACACCCTTCTTCACGCTGATCGAATTGCTCCTACGGTTCCTCCAACTACCAGTGCATGCCTAACTATTGAAACATCGGAATCGCTTTCATCCCAAACGGACGATGCAATATTCATACGTTTTATAAGAAGACTTCTCAGGGATTTAACATCGGCCTCTTATGCTGACGCGCTTGCACGTGTCCATCGCGCAGAAATTAAGCCTTCATTCTTAGTCCCATTTCTTTCTATACAGGAGATTAACGTGAGTAAAATGCTCTCTAAACTGTTTGCATATGTTCTTACCTTGGCCATCGTGCTGAGTTCGATGCCAGGGCTCACAAGTCAACAGACCCAAGCTGCACCGAGCAGAAGGGTTACGATCCCGCCACCACATCCGTTAGTTCCACCCGTTACCTCAGTTGATCTGTCTACATATCTGAGGATCGGCCGGTTCGATCTGCCGGAAGCTACCAGGACCACCCCACCTGCCAATAGTCTGCTGGCCCAGGAAGCGTCCGGAGTAACCTATAACTGGGACACGGATACGCTGTTCGTTGTCGGTGATGGTGGCACTTCGGTAGTCCAGGTCACGAAGACCGGGCAATTGGTCGACTCGATGACGTTGGCGCTCGGCGGCAGTCCTCAAGGTACGGAGTTCTACGATACGGAGGGCATCGCTTACGTCGGTAGCGGCAAGTTTGTTCTGACAGAAGAGCGCGATCGCCAGGCAAACTTATTTACATATGCTGCAGGAGCCACGCTTCACAGGAGCGATGTCCAAACGGTAAAGCTTGGAACCACGGTCGGGAACATCGGAATCGAAGGTGTCACCTACGATCCAAGCACCGGTCAATATATTTTTGTGAAGGAAAAAGATCCGCAATCAATTTTTCTGACAGGAATCGATTTCGCTGCAGGCACGGCGACTAACGGCTCACCCGCCGCACAAGGTTCGACAAACTTGTTCAATCCGGCTCTCGCCAATCTCGAAGACTTCTCCGACTTGTACGCGTTGTCGAATCTGCAGGCGCTAACTGGACCACCTTACAATACCAACTTGCTGATGATTAGTCAGGAATCGGGTCAGATCATCAATGTCGATCGCTCCGGGGTGGTTTCGAGCAAACTGACGATCGTTGCCGATCCGGGCAGCCAACTCAGCGTGTCGGCCATGACCATGGAAGGTATTACGATGGACCCAAGCGGTAATCTCTACGTGGTCAACGAAAACGGTGGCGGAGATGCCTCTCATCCGCAGCTCTGGGTGTACGCGCCCTCCACGAACTCGAACCAGGCTCCTTCGGCTGTCTTGCTGAACGACATGGTCACGTCGATCCCCGAGAACACCAGCACGTTGAATCCGATCAAGCTGGCCACAATTGTTGTCACCGATGACGGGTTGGGGGTTAACAACCTAACTGTTGGTGGTAGCGACGCCAGCTTCTTCCAGATCATCGGCACAGGGTTGTACCTGAAAGCTGGCACCGCGCTTAGTGCCACCACGAAGCCCAGCTACAGCATCGTTATCAACGTCGATGACCCGTCTTTGGGCAATACTCCGGATGCGAGTACACCATTTTTGCTGGGCGTCACATCATCTCCGGTCGGAACATCTTCTCTCATCATCTCTGAGGTGGCGGCCTGGTCCAGTGGTAACAGTGCCCTCGGTGTCGACTGGTTCGAAGTCACAAATATCGGGACGGCAGCACAGAACATCGCGGGCTGGAAAATGGATGACGACTCCAACAACTTCGACACCGGGCAGTTTTTGAACGGCATCTCCAGTATCGCTCCGGGTGAGTCAGTGATTTTCATGGAAACCCCCAATGCCAACCTGCCTGCCAAGAAAGCGCAGTTTCTGAGCCTCTGGTTCGCGAACCCTCCTGCGAATCTTCAGATTGGCAATTACACCGGTTCAGGCGTTGGCCTCGGCACGGGTGGCGATCAGGTAAACCTCTTTGATGCCGGTAAAATTAAACGAGCTGGCGTAACATTTGTTGGCAACGTCGGCAGCAACAACACATTCCAGACGTTCGATAACGCCGCGGGGCTTAGCAATCTTAGTAACCCGCCGATCACGACGCTGAGTGCTATCGGTGTCAACGGGGCCTTCTCCATCCCGGACACGAACCCTGGACCGCCGCCGACATCCATCACTGCGATCGGTTCTCCAGGCACTATCGGTGGCTCGACGACTCCTGTCGTCAACATTGCCGCTACAGATGCTACCGCTACGGAAACGGGCAATGACACTGGTACTTTCCGCATCTCTCGTAGCGGTAGCACAATTGGACCATTGACCGTCAGCTATACGATTGCAACAGGCGCGGGACAAGCTTCAAGTGCTGATTACACTCCGGCACTGACGGGCGCAGCAACGATTTCTTCGGGGCAGTCGTTTATAGACATCACCATTACACCGGTGAACGATAACGTGGTTGAAGGCAGTGAAACGGTAAGTCTCACATTAGGCGACTCAGGCAGTTACGATGTCGGCACGAATGGAACCGCGACGGTCACCATTTCTGACAACCCTTTCCTTGGAGTCGCCGCAGGTGATGCCGATACTAGTACTGCGATACTTTGGACCAGGATTAACGGGGCTCAGAACGTGCCAGTAACCGCGCAGGTCTCAACAGATCCGGGATTTGGTGGATCGCTAACATTCGCGGGCGTAAGCGATCAGACAAAAGATAACACTTTGAAGATAACAGCAACTGGGCTGACGTCCGGCACACGCTACTACTACCGGTTCCTCATCAATGGCACAGGCGAAACCAGTCGAACGGGTACTTTCAAGACCGCGCCGCTGGCAAATTCGGCCACACCATTGCACTTCGCATTTAGCGGTGATAATGACGGTTTAATGCGTCCTTATGCACTCGCGAATGTTATTCCTTCGCAGCAGCTGGATTTCTACCTCAACCTTGGTGATGTTATTTATGAGACTGGAAGTAATCTGACAACTAGCGGGTCACATAACGGCCAACCATGGCTCAACTCACCGTCAGTCACACTCTCAAATGAGTCACTGACTTTTAATGGGATCCCGCGAGCCTTCATTCCTGCCAGCGCTCCATTCGCGACCCAGGCTCAACTGAAGGCTGATTACGAAAAGAAATATCGCGAGAACTTCTTGCCAGTAAATACTGATGGGCAGAACAGCTTACAGCTACTCTACGAATCACAGGGCAACTACACCACGTGGGACAATCACGAGCTGGGCAACCGTAAGTACATCGACGGTGGTGCGCCGGCAGGAGGTTCTGTAGGCGGTGCTGCAGGTACTGACATGACGTCGGGTCGCGGTGTCGATGCACGTGCCTTTACTGGTTCCAACACCGGTGGCTCTGGCAACATCAACAACGTCAATGACGCGGCTGACTTGTTAGCCCCAATTGATCTCGCCAACTTAGGTGGATTCATGAACCGCGCTGTGGGATTTCAGACGCTGGAAAATGTATTCCTGTCCTACCAACCGATAGCTGATCGTGGCACTGTAATCGCTCCGAGCGATCCACGCACGAATGGTACTAAGCAGCTCTACTCAGCAGTTCAGTGGGGCCGGAACGCACTCTTCGTCAACACTGACTCCCGCTCGTATCGCGACATACGATTGAAGACAGCCAATGCTGCCGCGGATGACACTGGCCCACGCACTGACAATCCCAATCGCACCTACCTTGGTGCAACGCAACTGGCGTGGCTGAAGCAAACGCTTCTCAGTGCGCAGAACAATGGCACGACTTGGAAGTTTGTTTCGGTGTCCGATCCGCTCGACCAGCTAGGACCAATCGGGGGCGCACTCACTGGAACTCTGACTGCTGTCAACGCCGACGGTGGCAAGTCCTACATGGGCGGCTATCGCGCCGAACGCAATGCGCTGCTGAAGTTCATTGTCGACAATCACATTACCAACGTGGTATTCCTATCGACAGACGATCATCAGAACCGCATCAATGAACTCTACTACTCACCCTCTGGTCAGACGGATTTACAGTCGAGTTACGTGAAAGTGCCGTACGCCTTCGCTATCGTATGTGGTCCACTCGGCGCCACGGGGCCAGAGACGATACTTGATCACTCCTTCACGAACATAAAGGCCATCGCCGATAGCCTTGCCAACGCTCAGGTTGCGGCTAACGTTGATCCGATCGGTTTACAGAACTATCCCGGCCTTCACAATCTCGTCCGCGAGGGTGATCCAACCGCCGCTACAAACCCGCAGCCTGTCGATTTCTACAGTCCCGATACATTCAACTTCACAGTTCTGGACGTAAGTGCGAATGGTAAAACGCTGACAGTCAGCAGCATCGGGATGAATGCAACCGCACAAAACGCCGGCATCGAATACACGAATGGACCACAAGCTCGCACGCTCTTCAGCTTCCAGATTGATGGCCTGAACCAAACGATCTCGTTTGGTCCATTAGCTAACAAAACTTTTGGTGCTGCGCCATTTGCAGTGTCAGCTACAGCAAGTTCAGGTCTACCCGTGTCATTCGCTGCTAGCGGCAACTGCACGGTAGCAAGCGGCGTTGTCACGCTCACGGGAGCCGGAAGCTGCACGATAACGGCCTCGCAAGCGGGCGATTCGAATTACAGCCCAGCGCTTGACGTCTCGCAGACTTTCTCAATCGCAAAGGCACCTGTTACAGCAACTGGTGGCAGTGGTATTGCGATTTATGATGGATTCACAAAGGCACCGTCCGCTTGTGTCGTGTCAGGCGCGTATGTAGGTAGTCTGGTGTGTGTCAATTCTCCGGTGTCAGTAGGACCAGCTCCGGGTACAACCCTGATCAGTCCTATTGTAAGCGGCGATACTCTAAGTAACTTTGACGTAACTCTCGTGAACGGTTCGTACACGATTGGATCGTTGAAGGTAACAACTCAAGCCATTCGTACCGAGCTCAGTAATGCTCTGGCGACTACGACGAACGGCAAGGATGGCGACAGACTGAGAGACGCGATAAGAAAGCTCGACGACACTCTTAACCCGGATCTCTGGACAACTGATGGTAACCACGTTGGTTGTCAACATGGGGCCAAAGTGTTTGACGGTGACGAGTTCGCAGTCAAGAAGCTTCTTGAAATGCTGCGCGACACAAGTCCAGGAATCTCGGACGCGACGATCCAATCTTGGATTAATATCCTGGTGGCGATCGACCGAAACCTTGCTCAAACCGCAATCACAGAGTCCGTAGGTAATTCGAAAAAGACTGCCGATGCTTTGGCGGACTTGGCTCAGGGCGACGCAGATGCGTCTCGAGGTGATTACGACAAAGCGATCAAGCAATATAGGAAAGCTTGGAAAAGTGTAACGGACTGTGCTGATAGCGACGACTAAGCCAGACAATCACTCTTCGAACATGGGAAAAAAGGCTGCGGGTTTTGACTCGCAGCCTTTTTCTATTAGTAACAGACAGTTAACCTCTTATTTACGACAACTTAACCCCTCTTAGCTAAACTTCCTCTTGAATCGCGAGCCTGTTGTCCCACTTTCGGATGAGACCATGAGCTTAATCGAGAGGGCGAGCATGCCACGAACGATATTGATCATTGAAGACGAGCCTGACATCGCCGAAGTGCTTCGTTATGCGCTTGAGAAAGAGAATTTTGAAATTCGTCTGGCATTAACGGGAGAAGAAGGACTCTGCGCGTCATTAGACTCGAATAACCCACCTGCGATTATTCTTCTGGATTTACTCCTTCCAGGAATGCAAGGCACGGAGATCTGTCGCCGTCTCCGGAGTGAGCCAGCCACGCTTCTAACGCCGATTGTGATTATGTCAGCCAAAGCGTCCGAGGCGGACCTTCTGGCTGGTCTCGAGTTGGGCGCAAATGACTATGTTACTAAGCCCTTCTCTGTACGCGCCGTAACCTCGCGCATCCAGGCGCTACTTAGTTACGCTGAGACCAATGTCCAAAGGATCTACGAGCATGACAATTTGAGAGTAGATTTCTTAGCGCAACATGTTTCGTGCGGTGGCGTACCAGTGGCACTAACGAGTATTGAATTCGCATTGCTTACCGAGCTGATTACTCATCCCGGCGCCGTAGCATCACAACAACGATTGATTGACAAGCTTTGGGCCAAAGGACACTACGCAGATCTGCGAAAGCTCGAGATCATCATCAATCGGCTCCGTACGTCACTGTGTGACTGTGGAGATTTGATAGAGACAGTTAGTGATATTGGATACCGCTTTACCAGCGTCGAGGCACTGCCCCCGGCCGTCACATCTTAAGACCATCGACTACTTCGCATCGAGATGCTGCACTTGTTAGGCCCACCAATGCTGAAACTGCATCTGCCATCAAACTTTCAATGATCTCTGAGACGGATGGCGCCGCGTGAACGAGGCCCACGCCCTGACCCGCAAGAAACGGTAGCTCATCGATCAATCCCTCAGTATCGGGCGTTGGGACATATCTCGCGAAACGATGAAGTCGAACCGTCTCGTCTTCCAGTTTCAAAGGGCTTCGCCCAAAAAAAGGATTAACAGACTACCGCGGGGCTGCGCCACCGCCTCACATCCGCAGGAAAAGCGAATACAAAGAGTCACGTAGCAACCTTGCTAGTCCTCGCAGCAACGATCATGAGACAGGATGTAACCTACATCGACGATGCTATCGATCCGCAAGCCTTTTGCCGCTAGCTTCGCGCGAATTCGGCTCATCATTACCTGAATACTCTTGCGGTTAAGAGGCTTGGAAGGGCTCCATGCAGTGTTCCAGAGGTCTTGAAGTCTGGTAACTCTATCCATGTTCGACGCCAGACAACTCAGCATTCGAAACTCCGTTCTTGTAAGTTTCAGAGGCGAGCCCTTCACAGCCGCAAAATATTTCTTCCGCTCAATCAGTAGACAGGAATCCTCGTAGGTGTCATCCGCTTTGTTATGCTTCGACACCACGGCCTGTTCAGATCCAGAGGATGGGGGGGAGAACGAGAACTGCGTTATCAAGAGTGACTTCCCTTTCGTTTATTAGGGTGCAAATCTCTTTCGATACTCAGCCGATGCGAGAAACGCCTTTACCATCTCAGCATCAACGAAGTTGCCATTGAACTGATTCAGCTTGTTAAGCCAAAATTGCCAACCGTCAAAGTTGGTGTCGGGTGCTTCATCGGGATTTCTTCGTAGATAGGTGAAATACTCCATCAGGACAAATGCTTTATTCGCTTCGGCAGCTTTCAGATCCGGATCTTCGGCAACCGCTCGCAAGACTTGCGCACGTTTTGTAACGTCGGATGGCGTCGCACCAAGTACAGTTACGAGCTGTGCTTTTTCTGCTGTCGACAGCACTCCGCCCGCATTCGCATCAAGTTGCGAGACAAATTGATCGGCGGTCAATGAATTTGGAAACGCAGTCAGGAATGCCGGAGTCTGCACAAATGCCAGCTCGTAGGCCTGCTTGTTATTCTCCAGGGCCTGCTCCCAACCTGGCGCTCCGACCGTGATTCCTTTAGAAATGGTCTGAGTGTCGCGCAGAAACTCATTCAACCTAACTGGTACTGGAAGTCCAGGCAAATTGCCGAATGCCGATTTATAAGTTCGATAAACCAGCACTCCTGTTTCTTGAAACTCGATCGAAAGAAAGAAAGCTGCTGACACGTTGATTCTCTTTACCTCGATACACTGCGCATTGCCGCCG